>Ga0208958_1001947_pt1 | contig 18980 bp, 16 predicted proteins | sample RifOxyB1_FD_184032 | JGI IMG/M metagenome (GOLD analysis project Ga0208958, IMG submission 184032) | Soil microbial communities from Rifle, Colorado - Rifle Oxygen_injection B1 (SPAdes) | ecosystem: Environmental > Terrestrial > Deep subsurface > Rock core/Sediment | place: Rifle, Colorado... | reverse complement strand
AATCGAACTATAAACTAACAGGCCTATTTGTTTTTCGTATTCGCATATTTTGGCTTGTTGCGGCAGGATAGTTGAGGACCGTCCCCTGGCCTACATTCTGACACCCTAAACGTCCAGAGTTTGTCAAGAGTTTGTAAAGAGTTTTGATTTTATACTTAACACTTTATCAAGATTGCATCTCTTCAAAAGGGTAAGTCATTTTCTTCCAAAATATCCTTAACATCTTCATATTCTAACTCTACATGTAATAAATTTTTTAATTTCTGAAGTTTTTCAGGATGAATAGATTTCTCCCTTCCTCTGATTACGTAATTTATAAACCTGCTAACATCTTCGTCCTGAATAATTGAGTTAATTTGATCGTTTTCTATCGCCGCTTCTGTGATTTCTTCCACTTCTTTATCTGTAAAATCTGTGTAAGAAGATAAACGTTCAATTGCTTTATGGGTGCTAGCAAATGACCCACTATTTACAAGTTTATTTATGGCTATCCTCTTTTCCAACTCAGTAGCAAGTTTTATGTTTGGAAAATGCTGTTTGAAGAAATCGGAAAGAGATCCGTAAAGAAAAACCTTGGACCTTTTTTTGTCTACCCACTCATCATATAGAAACTCAGACAATGATGTGCCATCAATTGCAGAAATGTAATCTTTATCCCGAGCTACTATGTGGAGTTCCTCACCGTCTGGAACTTTTTCAAGTAGAGATGTCCAATTGATAGCATCTCCGTAAGAACCTTTTTTTCCGGGCGGATTTCCTAAGTCAAATCTATCTTTTGCAGATTTTATGATGCTTGGAGATTGGGGAATTTTTGTGGCTGATTTGAATAGTTCACTTATTATTTGGTCGGCTTTTAATGTTTTCTCATTAACGTCTTTCTGTAATTTTTTCATTATCTTTGCTTTTGCATCTTGAAAAGCGGCGATTGAATCTTTCAAAGTTTTGTACTCTGGATAATCTTTGCACATTTGGGGGAAACTATCAGGGATTTTCTGCTCGCTTAAAGTTTTAATTGCATCAGCAATTTTGGATTCTCGATTTCTTTTAAATTCTAGGATAGTTTGTTCAGGTAAATACAGTGTTAGGGAAGGATCTCTCAAAGCCGCTAATAATTTTTTAAGTTCTTCAAGGTCGTCTATGCTGTAGTGATAAAAGGTTAGGTAAATGTTTGTGTCTATAAATATGTTCATAATGTTTTTCACCATTATTCTCCACAACTTCAATTTCTTCCGGGATGCTTGTCCTCCATAGTCTTGAACAACCTGTACTGGGCAAAGTTAAAGTGTAATATGTCAATTTTACTTCGTTTTATATATATCCCGATGTAAAAAATAAAATGAGTCTCTGGACAATTTTACAGCTTCAGGTATCTGTGCGGTGTCGGTTATCGAAGTTCTACTGTTACCGTTTGTCCAATGGCCTATTTTACTGCAATCTTCAAGCTGAAGATCTGATTTTATGTAATTAAAAGGAAATCTGTAAAATACCTTTAACCCTTGTTGTTGAGGTACAACCTCAACATAATTTCTACCGTGTTTTGACATGTAGGCAATGTAGAATTTTGTATATTTTACTTTTGTTTCTACGTCTAATTTATAAATTTGTTTTTCGAACTCTTCTAATAATGTTTTTGTTGCTGTCCAATTTGGTTTTATAAGATCTTCAACTGTATAAACTTTAACTTCTTTTGAAACACTTTGAATGATTTTATCATTCGACAATTTTCCAATAGATTCTGTTGTTTTGTATGGTTTTATCGGGTCGAATTCAATGAGGCCATTGTCATATAATCTTACCTCATATAGATATATTGGAAGATCTTTAAAATTGATTGCATTGTGCTGGTAATTTGTAAACTCTGGAGAAATAAAAATGATCCTTGATTGCTCCCAGTCGATATCTTTTTTAGCGAAGTTTTTATTTAATTTCTCGTTGAGCTCTAAAACAAAATCTGCTTTATGGTTGAGCATAGCCGACAAATAAGCAAAACCCTGATCGATAACGCTAAAACTTCTATCTTTTTTATATTCGATAATTACAAGGGATCTTTGTGCTTCGTCGAAGCCTAATGTATCTATATAAAAATCTTGCTCTTGTGCGCGGACTGAAAATTCTTGATTAAGAAATCCACTGACAAACTTTAGCCCAAATATTGTTTCTAGGTTTTCTTCGGCTAACTCTTGTATATCTTTTTCGAGATCAAATTTCTTTTTGTTTACTACCCGAACTTTATTATTTTTTACTTGAAATATTGCCATTCTATATGGCAGATTCTAGACTTTCGGGTTGAATGTGTCAATTTAATTGTATGCTAAGTTTTTAGCGTCGATGTAGTGCTCAAAGATAAAATTATATACTTCTAGCCCTTTTATATCGCAATCTTTTTCTGTATAGGTTGGTTCAGGTAATGAATCGTAAAGAATATCGGAAATTGTTGTTTTAACGCCCGCCCTTGTTTGTTCTTTTTCCCTCCAATCAAGTACAAGCTTTTCTTGCTTTAGTTTGGCTAAAAGCTCTTTTGCAGTTTTTCTCACTTTTTCTCTTTCATCAGGACTTAATTGTTCTTTCAAAAGAAGATCAAATATCGCAAGTTCTTCTTCTGTTAGGTTTTCTTTAACCGAACGCTGCTCCTCCTCTGACAACTCTTGAGCAAGCTTAACAAGATCATCAAAAAGCTGATCGATATCGTGTGCTCCAGTATTGTACAAATTTAACATTGCCAATAGTCTTTCCATAAATTTTGCCCGTATCTTATTTTTCCTCATCATTTCGACTATCTTTTTCTCCAAATCATCTCTCAGTGCTTCTACTTGAAGGTTTTTATTTTCGAGTTTGTAGAAAAAATCATGTAGTGCATCAAAATCCAAAGCGCTCAAATCTTTTACTCTTTTATAATGCGGAACAACATATTCTCCTGCTTTTATTGATTTATCCAGAAGCAGTTCCAAGTCTCTTTTTACTGGTGAAGTATCGATACTTTTAGCTCCCACATCTCTAATCCGTGAGGCAATTATTCGAATTGCAGTTACTTCTTCGTAATAATCTTCTGCAGATGGATCCGGCAAAACAGAATTGTAAGCAGAGTAGAGATCTGCTGACAAATTCAAAAATTCCTGTTTCTTTTTTTGATCTTCCAAAATTTTATTAGCATATCTATCGATAAGTAATAACTTTTGTTCATTTGGGGCTTTTAGCAAAACTTCAATCTCAATTTCTAGCCGCTTCAACATCTCTTTTGTCTGTTTTAATAGGTTTAATAAACTTTCCAAAAGCTCGTCTTTACTTTTAATAATCTCCTCATCGCCTGTTTTAGTCGCGGCATACAAAGCTAAGGCTTTTTCTACATTTTTAAACACCCCAATATAATCAACAATCGTCCCGTTCTTTTTCCCTTCCGACACTCGATTTGCTCTTGCAATAGCCTGCATAAGCGTGTGGTTTTTCAACGGTTTGTCTAGATAAAGTGTTGAAAGTGTTAGTACATCAAAACCTGTCAGCCACATCGCACAAACAAAGACGATTCTCAGATTGCTATTATCTTTTTTGAATTCTTCCTCAAGATTCTCTCTTAGAATTCTTTCCCGCAGTGGCCGCATATCGATTTCAAAAGGCTCCAGATCTGCAATTTCATTTTGCGATTGACTGACAACCACTGCCATATCCACCTTTTCAAGTTTTTCGATTTGTTCTCTGATTTTTTCCTGATCAATTTCGTTTTCTTCGCGCGAGAGGTCAAGCCGCAGCTTTGCTAAGTGTCTTTCCCACTCTGCTTTTACTTTTGCATACATCCGCACCGTAGTTTTTTTATCGATTAAGATAACCATCGCTTTTCCGTCGTAACCCCTGCCTACAAAATGCTGAACGATATCCCGAGCAATTGCGTTCAGTCTATCTTCCCTAGTAATCAAATGGTAAAAAGTTGAAAATTCCTGCTCGACTTTTTCTTCTTCTTCATCATTCATCTCGTAGTAATCCATTATCTTTCCGAGCTCTTCCTCAAGCTGCGGGTTAACATTTTCTAGTTTTGCGACCCGATTTTCGTAGTAGAGAGGTACTGTTGATCCGTCTTTTACTGATTGTCCAAAGTTGTAAACAGAAACGTAGTCCCCAAAAGTTTCCCTGGTTTTCTCTTCCCCTTGTTTCATAAGTGGGGTGCCTGTAAACCCAATAAACGAAGCGTTTGGCAAAGCTTTTCTCATGTTTTGGGCGAAGGTATCATATTGGCTTCGATGTGCCTCGTCTGTCATGACAATAATGTCATCCCGATCAGACACAGCACCATCAATAAATTGAAACTTTTGAATTGTAGTAAAAATTTGCCTGTGGTCTTCTCGTAGTAATTGTTTTAGATCGATAATCGATTCTGCTTGTACATGTTTTTCATAAACCGCGCCAACATTGGCAAAATTTCCATACGCTTGGCCGTCTAATTGTTCACGATCCGTAACAATTATGAATGTGAAATTGCCTCGAATTTTGCGAAATACTTTTTGGGAAAGATAAACCATCGCAAAAGATTTTCCAGAACCTTGCGTGTGCCAAAAAACTCCAAGTTTTCCATCGAGTTCTTTCCTTTTTAGTACTCTGTCAAATGACCGGTTGACTCCGTAATATTGAAAATATCTCGGGACTATTTTCTTTATTCCGTTATTTGTATCTTCAAAAAGAATAAAATTCTCAATAATGTCCAACAGTCTCCTTTTCTCGCAAATACCTTTGATCAAAGTAGCTAGGTCGTTTTTTGGGTTTTCATCTTCACCCTCAATTTTCTTCCACTCGGTAAAATATTCAAAAGGAGCTGTCAGAGATCCAAATTTATTTTCGATCCCGTTAGAGATAACAATCCCCATGTTGTACCAGAAAAGGTGAGGAATTGTGTCCTTGTAGTCTCGGAGATTGTCTTTGTAAGCATTTACTAAGTTTTTATGGGAGGCTTTGAGCTCTAAAAGAACCAGAGGGATACCATTTACAAACAAAACTATATCAGTTCGCCTAGTGTACATCTCGCCGACTACCCAAAATTGAGAAACACAAAGGAAGTGGTTATTTTCAGGATTTTCAAAATCAAAGAAGTTCACTTTTTCCGGCTCAGTTGATCCGTCTTCTTTTTTGACACTGACACTAAAGCCATCTTTGAGAAGTTTATAAACTTCTTGGTTTGTTTTAACTAAAGTAGTATTTGATCTATCGCGAGTAAGCTCGTTAATTGCTCGTTCCAATGATTCTTGAGGAAGAGTTGGGTTTAATTTTTCAAGAGCGGGTAATAAATATTTTTTAAGAACAACCTCGCCCCTATGTTCACGGCCAAGCTTTGCGTCTTCTTCATCTGTAAAAGCATTTATATGACAGTTTTCATTTCCCCAAGTTTCTTTGATTAGCTTAATAACGGTCTGTTCAATTAAATCATCTTCACTAAATTGATTCATGTTCATATATACTTTGTTTTGTTTTTCTCGCAGTGGTTTTTTACATATTCAAACCAAGAATCGTACCAGTACCATGTTTTTTCAATCTGAACACCGTATCCTTTAGCTGGATTTTTCCCATTTACTTTTTGCCATAATTTTGTGTGTTGATATTGTTTGAAATTTTTGTATCCAAGCTCTTGCATTTCTCTAACAATTTTACTGGGTAAATGCTTTGGTTTTTCTCGATCCTTAGTTGCCCAATACACCTTACTCAAACCTTGTGTCATTGGAGATTTGGGATCAACAAATTCAATTACTCTATCTGCTTGACCTTTCCTATTAACCGTTTTTGGTACAAACAGAACGCGGTAAGAAAATTTGCTATCATTAAATTCTTTTTCTGGCAAGTTTTCATCGAAATAGCCTATATATGCTGATATATTTTTGGGAAGATCAGCATAATCACGTAGCTGACTGACTTGTTTCTCATCTAAGGAAGAAAATTGAAGACTGAACGATAAATACTTTTCTATACCGAATTTGTCCCCAAAAAGTTTTTTAAGATACATGTTGAAATTAAGGCAACATGCTTGAAATCTTGCGCTTAGGAGATCATCAATCTTTGTCGTCATTTGATGTTCAATCTCATGCCGCAAACCAATCAAAAATCTTAAATTCCAGGAAGTTATTTTATCAATCGGGGATCTGTGTTCGTTGAGACATCTCTCTAACTCCCAATACTTGTAACCTCCGTGTTTAGTTTTATCGTATTTCTTCCTTCCATTTATAGGTTGAAAGTATCTGTAATCAATTTTCTCTTTACGAAAATATGCATGTAAAAGATAAGTCCATGAAATTATTGCAAGTACAATAAAAGACTCAGATTTAAAAACAATATTGGGATTGTTAAAAACTTGTACTGATGTAAGCATTGCCTCTCTTGCTTTTTGTAGTAGTTCCTCTTTAACTGAACCAATCCTTCTTTTTCTCTTATACATTCTTAATGGTTTTCCTTCCTGTCACAAGTTGAGGGATAAGTAAATCTCTAATTTCTTGAAGTTTAAAATTTCTTCTCCCTAACAAAGCTATTTCTGCAAACAATGGTTTTACAAAATTTTGAAATTCAATCTGAATATCCTTAGGAGGTGTAGTTCTTGTGATGGAGTTGATGTAATCGGTCCATTTGAAATTTGAGATTCCCGTTGAGCGGATTTCAAATGAATGAATCTCCCCATTTTTTTGCGCTTCTAAAAATGACAGGTAGAGAATTTCTGGAATTAATTTATCCTTTTTGGGGACTACTCTTTTGCAGAAACTTGCGCAAATAACTGATCCCCCAAATGAATCGAGAAACTCTTCGGTAATTAGCAAAGCCCGCCCCAAAGGCTGATTAGGACTCCCCCCAGATACCTCAAAAACTATATCCCCAACTTCTAATTTTCTAGACTTCAAGTTTGACTCTGGGTGAAACCGAAGTGGAATACTAGCTATATCCCCATTTTTAGCAGAGGGTATATCTGTCCCCCTAATAACATATGCTTGCGTAGTATATTTATCGCTTTGATTTTCAGACCCCCACCCACCTCCTACATGACTTTCAAGAAGATCCTTTATGTGCTCAGAATCCCAATTTTTATTGCTTGCATTTACAATTTTATTTAAATAAAGTCTCTGCACCATTTCCTCCAAAATCTTTATCCGCTTTTCATTGTTTTCGATTAAATTTGTATAGTTATTAATGATTGCAGCGATTTTTGATTGTTGATCAACTGGAATTTTTGGAATTTCAATCTTTTCTGTCCTCGTTATTGCCAGCTTTGGTTGCGAGCTACCCCCGGTTTTGGACTTTATTTTAAACTGTCCTTCTCTGCTCCTTAAAAAATAGACTAAATAGTCCTGGTCAATTAATTTTTTATCAAGATCTGTTATTTTCGCAGCGTTTTCTGTTAAGTTTGCGCCTGAAAGGTGGCGGGGAATTTTACCTACGAAACCAATTGTTCCTGCAATACTTATGTAAACGTCATCGTGCGTAACTGTGTATCTTTTTATTTGTTTGTATACTTCATCACTTATATATTTTATATCGCTCAGATCTAAGCCATCAGATCTCATATCTGATACTCGCAAATATGGATGATTTGTCTTTTCGTCTAAGACAAAGTTTCCCTTAGGAAGTCTTTTTCCGCCCTTAACTTTTGCAAACTCTCTTATCTGTAAGGTATTAGTAAACATTTTAGATAATTTTCTCCCAGTCTGTTTCAATTTTCTTTTCAAGATCATATGCTTCTTGGTCAATTTTATTCATATTATTTTTTCTTCGCCCTTGCTTCTCTAAACGCGTCGTCAAAGATTTCATAATAATCAGCATAAATGTATTTTTGCCCATAAACCGCATCCCCAAGGGGCTCTAGGATTTTCAAATTCTCAAGCCGTTTGATCACATTGTATGCACCCTGTGGACTAAAGCTCGTCCATTTCATTATTTCTGCAACCCCCACGATTGGCTGACCAAATAATTTGCGGATTATTTCCAATGTGGATTCAGCAGATTTTTTTCCGAGTTTTTGCATCTTGGCAAAATCTGAATCCCGCAACACGGTTATCTTCGCACAGGTCTCTATAGAAGAATTGGCAATTTCAGCTACTCCCTCCAAAAAAAACTCCAGCCAAGCATCAACCTGGGCATTTTCGTCATGATAATCTTGCAATTTTTGGTAATAGAGTTTTTGGTACCTTTTAAAGTAGCTAGACAAGTACAAAACCGGCAATTCTAAAAGTCCGGCATGGTGAATATACATTGCGATCAACATTCGTCCCGTTCGGCCGTTGCCGTCAGTAAACGGATGAATGGTTTCAAATTGTGCGTGAATTAGCCCTGTTTTTACCAAAGAAGGGTATTCATCTGTTGTATGGACAAATTTTTCCAGATTATCTAATGATTTCTGCATATCTAGTGGGGCAGGAGGAACAAAAGAAGCATCTGTTGGGGTTTTTCCACCAATCCAGTTTTGGGAACGTCGAAACTCCCCAGGATATGCGTGCTGTGTTGAACGCGCCTTAGTCATGAGTCGCAAATGAATTTCTCTTATTAACCGCAGAGAAATAGGTAAGGTTTTGGTTCTTTCAATACCGTAGTTTACCGCGTCGACATAGTGAACAATGTCATCAACATCGGGGTGGCGTTGAGATTTTTCTTCTGTTACTGGCGCCGCTACCGCGTCTTGAAAAGTTGCCTTTGTACCCTCGATCTGACTAGAGTAAGCAGCATCCTTTTTTATAAACATGAGCAGAAAAAAATTCTTATCCGGCAAAAGCCTAGTAATTCCATCTAGCTTACCGACCAATCGTATTGCTTCCTCGTGTTTTTTGTGCAATTTTGGGCTGATTACAAAACCACTCTTTGGTGGAAAATCAAAAGGTGTGAACGTTCTGTAACCTTCTTTTTGCTCAATATACCGGCCTATTTGTAATGTGTTGATATTGTTCATAGTAATGTCAACATTATATACAATTTTGTTGATATTGGCAAGGAGATGTCAACTTGATGTCTACATCAAAATTAGATTTCCTACTGTCACGTAATTTTCCCCCAGTCTTCTTCAATCTTCTTTTCTAATTCATGTGATTCTTGAGTAAGAGTTTTGAATTCTCCAGATAACTCTTTCATTCGTGCTTCAAATTCCACATCGTCCATTTCTTTTTCAACTATTTCTACATATCTCCCAGGATTGAGTGAATAATCGTTCTCTTTTATTTCATCAAGCGTAGCAACTTTGCAGCGGCCTTTTATATCTTTATACTTTTCATAGCCTTCCTCGTCTCTGTACTTTCTGACAATTCCAGCGATTTTTTGAATTTGTTCATCAGTCCAGCGGTTGTGGGCCCGATCCACAGGTGTAAAAATATCTTGAGCGTTTATAAATAGAACTTTATATTCTCTAGTCGTTCCTTTTTTACCTTTATCAAAAAACCAAAGCGTGGCAGAAAGCGTCACATTTAGAAACATGTTCGGTGGAGTTGAAATAATTACATCGACTAAACCCTCCCCGATAAGCTTTTTCCTAATTTCTTTTTCAGCATTTCCAGCATCTGTTGCAGAGTTTGCCATAACGAAACCGGCTCGTCCTTTGGAATTTAAAGCACTTGCGAAAATCTGCATCCAAAGATAATTTGCATTTGTAATGTTTCCTTTTTGAGTAACTGGAAGTCCGAGATAATACCTGGGATCACCACGCAAATGAGCGGGATCAATAATGACTTGACCATTTTTATCCACTCCTGCTACGTTAAAAGGAGGATTTGCTAAAACAAAGTCAAATTTGCCAACACTACTATGCACATCCTCGTAATATGAATTTGCTGGAAGAATCTTTCCCGATAGCCCATGAATTGCAAGATTCATTTTTGCAATTTTGATCGTTGCGTCTTTGCTCTCCTGACCATAAATTGCTACCTCATCCATAACTTGAGATTTATTTTTGAGGTGCTCTTCTACAAATTTTGCAGAGTGAACAAACATGCCCCCGCTTCCACTGGCGGGATCAAAAATTCTCCCATGATATGGTTCAATCACTTCTACAAGAAGTTTTACAATCGATTGAGCGGTGAAAAACTCCCCTCCATTTTTTCCTTCTGAAAGCGCAAAATTACCTAGGAAATACTCATAAATTTCCCCGAAGGTGTCGCCTTCGATATCGCCCGGGATTTGATTAAAGTTTTTAAGAAGAGAAATAAGAATTCTATTGTTTTCTCCGGCTGTTTGGGAAAGACTGGTATAGTTTTGGGGTAGTATGCCAGCAAGATCACGATTTTCTTCTTCAATCGCCTTCATAGCCTCATTTATTGCTTTTCCAATATTTTCATTTTCCGGAAGGCTAATTAGGTATGAAAAGGTTGCTTTTTCTGGAACGTAAAGAACTCCGCGAGCTTTATAGTCTTCGGGAGAAATTGGACGCCGCCTAGTTGATTGGGAAGAAGTCTTTTCTTTTTCCAACTTTTCTTTAGCCTTTTGAAATCTGACATCAGCAAATTTGAGAAAAATAAGCCCTAAAACAGGTGCAGAAATCTCATTTAAGTTTAATCTGCTATTGGCGCGCATCTGTTCCGCCGCCGCCCAAAGCTGATCCTGAAGTTGTTTGATGTTTGTAGTCATTATTTGATAATTCTTTCAATGTCTTCTTGTTTATATCTTCGATCACCGCGCTTACTGATTATTATTGCCTTTAATTTACCACTTCTATCCCATCTACGAAGGGTTTCTGGGTTGACGCTTAGTATTTCGGCTGCTTCTCGAATCTTTAGGAGTTTTTGTATTTTTTTGGCCATAGTTTGAATTAGACTAAATTATACAATAGTCTGTTATAATTATCGCACTAAAACCAGATTGAAATGTCGGATTACTACAAAGGCAAAAGAACCAGAAACTTGTATGACCCGGAAGGTGTAGAACCGTTTCGGCTGAGTCGTTCAAAAATTGATTTGTACCTCAACTGTCCTAGATGCTTTTATTTGGATCGCAGGCTCGGAGTTGCCCAACCGCCCGGGTATCCTTTTTCCTTAAATTCTGCCGTTGATAAACTTCTCAAAAAAGAATTCGATACTCACCGTGCAAAAGGGACAACTCATCCGCTTATGAAACATTACGGAATCGATGCAATACCACTTGCCCACGAAAAAATTGACGAGTGGCGCGATTCACTGCGTGGCGGCATAACTTTCAAGATGGACGGTTCAAATGTGACTGTCACAGGCGGCGTTGATGACGTTTGGGTAAAGCCGGACGGTGAATTTGCCATTGTCGACTACAAAGCTACCTCTAAAGAGGAAGAAGTAACCCTGGATGCAGACTGGCAGATTTGTTACAAACGCCAGATGGAAATTTATCAGTGGTTGTTTAGAAAAAACGGTCACAAGGTTTCAAATACCGGATACTTTGTCTACTGCAATGGCAACACGGACAAAGAAGCTTTTGATTCAAAACTGGAATTTGAAATAAAGATATTGCCTTATGAAGGTGACACTTCCTGGGTAGAAAAGACAATTCTGGACGCAATTGAATGTCTAAAGCGCGACAAACTACCGGAATCCGGAGATGATTGTGACTTTTGCAAATATAGACAAGCCGTTAAAGAATTTGAAAAATAAAATGATTACTTTTGTTGATGTATTGATATTATTTTTTACCAAAAAACTTATTGTATAGAACCTTTAACGTATCCGCGCTTTTTATTCCAGACTCTTTTGAAATAATTCCCTTTAAGAAAGTGCTATGTCTTAATTTTAGCTCTTCTGTACCTATTTGCCCAAGTTCTGCGGCAACCTCTTTTGATAATTTCTTGAATACCATGTCCATTTCCCCAATTTCGTCATTGACCCGGAAAGCCATCTCGTTTATCCCCAAAAGCCTCAGTCCTTCAAGTGACCTGAGCCGGGACAGGGCAACATACCCCATGCCGTAATCAAAAGCCTTGGACAAGTCCATCTCCGCAACGTCCAAGCTCATCCCCTGGCTTTTATGAACGGTGATTGCCCACGCTAAGCGCAGTGGAATCTGGCTAATCTCTGCCAGAATTTTGTCATTCTCCTCTAAAATCCAACTGCCTGGAACCACAACTATCTCTTTGCCGGAATGGAGTTTAACAATCGGGTAATTGTCAGAATCAAATCCAACAACCTTCCCCAATGTCCCGTTTATATAACCCTTACCCGGATTATTCTTAACAAACATGACAACAGCCCCTTCTTTCAAGACTAAATTTTCTGGCGCAAGGCAACCTTTTTTTAATGCCTCAACCAATTTCTTTTTACCCCTAACTACCATTTGGTAGGTAAATTCCGGCTTGTCTATTTTCTCCAACTCAAAGTTATTGATCGCGTCAACATCCGCGTTATGCGAATAAAGCTTTGTCGGATAAACATCATTTGGCAAAACCCCGTTTAGCCTTTTGGCCAATTTCTCAAACGTTCCCTCGTTTACCTCCCGTGACCTAATATCATTAAGCACCCGCAAGAACTCTTCATCCCACTGCCTGTGTTGCTCATCCAGATAGCACACTTTAAGATCAAGTTCAGTCCACGCGTCGGATTTGTAAGCAAAGCTGGCCGCCGGATAGCCCTCATCGGCAACGGGCGGCAGCTGGAAGAAGTCCCCGCAAAGTATCACCTGCAATCCTCCAAAGGGCTGCGCATTATTTCTTATGATTTTGCATAGCTTGTTAACGGCGTCAAGCCGGTATGAGTGGAACATCGAAACCTCATCAATTACCAGCACTTTGGGCGCCTGTATCCGCCTCCTTGTTACCGGGTTGGCATTTAGCCTGGCTATATCATGGTCTGTCATTTCCTTTTTTACTTTGATACCGGACCAAGAGTGGATAGTAATCCCGTTCAAGTGTGTTGCAGCAATTCCCGTTGAGGCGGTAACTGCCACGCAAACCTTATTCTTCTTCAAAAACTTTACATACTCATTCAAGAGGTAAGTTTTGCCGCTGCCGGCCTGGCCTGTCAGGTAGATATTGTTTCCCATCATTAAAAGGTTCAACGCTTCGCTTTGTGTCATGTTTATATGTATTGACTGGCCAAAATTGGGCGTGGAGCTTTCTTATTGTTGAAAGTTTCAGGATAATGGTTCAAGCTAAGAGGCGGTGCCCCCACTTTTTAGACCTGGCGGGAGATTTTTTTTGGCCACAAAGCAAGGTTTTAGTCTAAATCGTCGTGGCCGCCAAGGGGTTTGACGCCATCATCGTCGCCTGTTAGGCCGACTTTTCCCAACTCTTCATCAATATCGGGAGACTCAGCAGGTGTATCTCCGGAAATATCCTCTTCCCCTAATACTGAAGGGGGTTTTGACTGCTGATGCTTCAGATCATCATCCATTGGCGAATAAGTAGTATCGTCTTGATCGGATGGATTTTGCGGATCAAAGATTGCCATGCCTTTCAATTTTACCGGGAAATTCTTCTTGGTACAAGAAAGGAGAATTGTTGCTTTGCCCAAAGCGAAAATGATTTAAGGTACTTAAAAAAAGATGATCTACGAGTGAGTTCCGGCGGACTTACCGTCGGAGTTGGTATTGGTGAGGGCGAGACCGAAGGTGTTGGTGAGAGTGTAGGTGATGGTGTAGGAGTTGGCGATGGCGAGGGCGTTGGTGATGGTGTCGGTGAAGGTGATGTTGTCGGGGTTGAGGTTGGTGTTGGTGAGGGTGTTGGAGTAGGAGTGGGAGTAGCTATTGGCGTTGGCGTCGGCGAAGGTGAAACTATTGGTGTTGGTGTAGATGTCGGAGTTGGTGAGGAGGAAGGCGACGGTGAAGATAAGGGTGTCGGTGTGGGAGTAGGAGTAGGTGCCAGACCGCAATATGGATCCTGAAAAACCTGATTAAGAAGATCGTTTGGCCATCTTCCGCCGCCTGCTTCTCCCCACAGACCATGGATTGGAGCGCCCATTGTACACCAGGCTAGTAGCTCTTCCACCTTCACGTCTGTATCTTCGGGATCATACTGCCAGCCAGTCATTCCGCCGTTTTTTAAATAAAAATTATCCATTACGTCATCATAAATAGCTTTTTCTTCCGCGACCATATCGTCATGTGGCATCAGCCAGGTAAATCCCATCATTGCCCTGTCCAGTAAATTATTGTCAATTATCGTATTGTAGTGACTCTGCACAAAATCTAAGGGGTCAGGGCCTTTTTTGGCATGCATAACCGCAATTTTCCAAGTAGGCATTGCATCGGCCGCATCTATAATCGAGTTTGTGTGCTGGGCTTTCATAAGATCCTGCGTGTAACCTTGTTTTGTATAGGTTGAGAAGGTTAAAGCCTGAATCTGTGCTTGTTCAGGTGAACTCTCATTATAGGCGCCAATTGGCACATGGGTTCTGGGGTCGGAATTTGAATCCAAATATACTGTGTGGTTGGGGTACTGAACTCTGACGAATTCTTCAGATAAGCCATTAACAGGAGGCGGAATAGAGACAAAGCTTATTGCAGACTCTAAATCTGGCCTGTGACCTAAACCGGGGTTGTGGTAATGATCGTAAAGTGCTTGCAATAGTTCTTTTCTTTGAGCTTGATAGGTTGTATCAAGAACCCAAGGGAAACAGTTCCAGGTGTTACCTTCCGGCGTATTAGGGCCGGTATCATTGAACCAGCAAACCGTCTTCACCCCTTTTTGGGTTCTTAACCAATCCGGAGAAAAAGGACCGGCGCCGATTCTGATGCTGGCTTTTTTACCGGCATTTTTAAGTTCATTTATGGCACTGTCAAGATATGACCAATTAAAAACATCGTCTGATGTTTCGATCCTTGACCACTTCTGGCGCAGGACATAACCTGCAGCATAGGGAAGTTTGTATTTTGCAGGCACAAGATTTGCCTCAAAGCCCAATGTTCCCGTGTTGATATACATTCCGAAGGTAAGGGTGTCAGAATTAGAGGCGGAAGCAATTTTCCATACTGCACTGCCCAACATCGCAACCAGCGCAATAACAATAATAAGTATATTTGGGAAGACGAAGTGTTTCATAAAATTACCAAAATGCTTTTTTGTCAATGTAGTCAGTCACGGATAGCATCAGAGCCATGCTGGCTCTGAGCTAACTGAAAGGACAGGTAGAGAAAAGTGTGATGGCAGGTAGGGGGATATCTTCACGGTTTAAAAATACAGAAGTTTTTTTAAAAGGTTCCTTACTATTGTAACAACTGTGTCAAGTTAGCCTAGAGTTTGAGCTTCAAGGCCTAAAAGGGACAAAAAAGGAATTGTAAAATTAGCTAGAAAAGTGTCTTATTGCTTTTGCTACTAGATGATTTTTTGAAATTTTTCCCCCAGATATATAATCGGCCTGCGCCAAGAATCTATAAAGTGAGGTTTGCCAAGAGTAGTCTGATCGCATTCTAGCGGCAAATCTATGAAATACTTCAAAATCGGAATGTACTAGTCCCTTTGTTGGATGATTTGCACAGAATCTAGCTAGTTTCCTTAGCTTAGGCATATCTTTGGGTTTCAAAGATCCTCCCCTAGCTATATAAAGATGGAGTAGTGTTTCTGGGGGAATCGTTGTAATGGTAGTTTCTGCGAAAGGTAGTTGGACCGGTTGCATTACTTTTTCGTTTATAGGCTCTCTTAAGTCATTATAGTTAACACAATACCCGTTGTTGTCTTTTCCAATGTTTACTAAAAGCTTTGGTAAGGTGATAGGGTGGGCGACTCTTTCTACGCCAAATCCGTCCCCCTGGAAGATAGACGCACTCAAATCAACCCGTAGTGACCCGTTACCTAATTGTGCGTGCTTTCTGTCAAACTCTACTTGTAACATTCGTACAATAGCAGCGTTTCTTGTAAAACAAATTACATCTATGTCTCTCATTCTTACGTTTGCATGTTCTCCAAGATATGCCGCGATCGCTGTACTGCCTACCACTCGATAATCCAGATTTGCGTGCTCGATTCTAGAGAAAACCACCTCAAACCACGATCTATTGTCAAACGGAAGAACAGTCGTTGGTGGTCTTCTAACTTCTGTTTCTAACATGGTTTGTCGTGTAAGCTGAATGGGCTTGTCATACCCTCTTTTTAGTTGAAATATTCTTTCTAAATAATTGAATTGTCGGGGAGAGAGGACTTGAACCTCCGACCTCTGCGTCCCAAACGCAGCGCTCTAGCCAACTGAGCTACTCCCCGGTTTGTTTTAAAATTCTGTCATCTAAATTTTTATTCTTCAAACAAATATCCATGTCGCCTTTGTAGCTTGGGCCTAACTCTTTTACGGTATAAGTCAGACGCTGTATCGCTGTTGATTCGCTCTAGACCCGACATGAAATCACTGGCAACAACTCTTTCCTGAGTTATTTTCGGGCAGCCTCCACAAGTACCAACGTCTTTATATGTTTTTTTAAATGCAGACGGACATGTAGCTTTTCCACCAGACGCCTGCTCTCTATATGGATGAATGCATTTTTCTGGCATAATAGTTTTTCCAATATCACACCTACAATCTACGAGTGGCCCGGGTGGGACTCGAACCCACACGACATTGCTGTCACAAGATTTTAAGTCTTGCGTGTATACCAATTTCACCACCGGGCCTAATGTGGCGTGTATAAATTTTATCATTTAATGCTGTTTTGTAGCTAGTGCAGCTTTTATCAAATTGTCTGAAGTTCGTCCGATAGCATAGACTTTCTTAATGAGAGGCTAAATAATTCTCCAATTGTTAAGGCGTATTATTACTTTATCTCTTGCTGCCACAAAAGCTCTTCCGAGCTGTGCGCGCTAACCTCCAGCCCACTGTCTTTTGCAATTCTTTTAATTAGACCTGTCAATGTGGCTTTTGGTCCTATCTCACAAAATTCCACCACTCCGTCATGATTAGCTTTGAGTACCATATTCAGCCAATGTACTGTGTGAGTAAGTTGATCAACGAGGGATTTTCTTACCTGGTCAGCTGTAGAAACATAATCAGTAGTAGCGTTTGCTATTAGGGGAATTTTCGGTGGCTCAATATGAACTTTTTCTAACAACTGGGCCAATTTGTCGGCAACCGGTTGTGCACCTGAGAAGTGGGAACCGACATTAATATTTAATTGTCTGACTTTTCCTCGTAATTCCTTTGCAATTTCTTCTGCCTGAGAAATAGCCTGTGCTGTGCCTGCAAGGACAATTTGGCTATCTGAATTGACATTGGCTATTTCCGCCCCTGAAGGCTTGCAAATTTTTTCTTCAACATCCTGCTGACATAAGCCCAAAACAGCAACCATCGAAGCAGGATTTGCTTTTGCCTCTTTTTCTAACCACAGGCCTCTTTGGTGAGAAATTTTTAAAGCATCTTCAAGACTGAGAGAGCCTGCTGCCACATGGGCCGAATATTCTCCTGTACTGTGACCAAGAATTACTCTTTGCTTACCTACTATCCTACCCTCTGCCATTAGAACTCCAAACCATGCGATTTCAGTTGCCACAAGAGCCGGTTGTGCTATATCACACGCTTGAAGATCTTGTGCATTTCCGTCCATGCAGACTTCGGTGATTCTTGCTCCAAGCGTTTCCGCTGCTACTTTGTAAACAGCTTTTGCTGGCTCAAAGTCATACAAAAGTTTCCCCATTTCCAGTTCTACACTGTTTTGGCCCGGAAAAACCAGTGCTTGTCGTTCAATGCTCATAAAAAACTACTATTCTGATCTTAGATTCATTATTCGTCTTGAAGAAGGTCCCAGGCATAGATTAACTACACGGCCGTCATGAACAGGGTCAAGATTTAATTCCTGCACATCCCATTGATTGATGATATGAGTGCTTATACTGGTAATTATAGATACGACCTCGCCAGCCGAATTGACAACAACGCTTCCGCTGACCCCTGGAATGCATGCATTGTTAGCTGAACCTATAGAAATAAATCGATATTCATCTAGTGGACCCGAAAATTCCCCGGTTTCGTCAGATGGACCTAAGAAACGTATTGGTGTAGCAGAGACTTGATTATCGGGAGATCTTCTGACAATATAATATGTTTCCCACTGATTTGGTTGGGATATATTTAATGCTAACGGGGGTACGGTTATTTCACTTTCATTTTCCAGTCTGACTGTAAGGACATCATTACTGATACGGCTAAGAGGATCATTGTAGTAAAACCCTGGTTCTGCGATGTAGGTATTGCCAGTAATATCTGTGATGTGTAGATCAAAAATACTGTCACCTTCTTCATCTGTTGAGTCATATATTTTTCCATCAGCTTCGGAAACGACTGTAGATGGCACGCAATGATGTGCAGTTATAACATAGGGATAATTCCCAAAAAAACTGCGAGTAATAAATCCGGAGCAGGTTACACGTGTGGGACCAAGATGTTTATATTCTGGACGAGTGACTCGAGTTACACTAACTAGGTTTTGGCTTATTCTTTCAATTATTTCTGAATCTAATGGTTTTTCGGTAAGAGGTAATCTTAGAATAAGCTGGGGTGTCGGCTCCCGACTAGGTATTGGTTCAACAGAAACACTTCCGGTGCTATTTGGACCGTGCCGGAAATTTGCAACGAATAATTCGTCAACGTCGAATCTTCCTGCCGCAACAACAGCTGCTCCGCCTACCACTGTGCCTGCCAGGAAATATTTCAAGGTTGTGCCTGTTCTTTCTCCAGACATGGGGAAAATTATACTGTATTAGCGGTTAAAGAGGGTAGTTTTTTAAAATATGTATTCGTCCAATAGCCTCTTTTCGGTTTTTTGATTTATAAAAGCCCTCACACTGATATATTTCTCAATTCCTGAGCCTATTATCTTCTTTTTTAAAAGTTCGTCCAGTTGAAAAAGTCCTGCAGAATTATTCATTGTAATATTTAGCTGTATGGGTTTTTCTTTCCCTTCTGTAATTTCCACATTTTCAATGGCTGCAGCAGAAACAGAATGAATATTTATTTTTCCTGATTCGTAGGGAATTCTTGATCTGCCTTTACTCATATCCAAGGCATCAGAAACACGGACAATTCCTGCTTCGATAGTAACAGGTTTTCCGTCACTTCTGTGGCTTATTATTGCATGCAGAACTTCTGAGGTGACGATTGTTTTTTCATCCG
>Ga0208958_1001943_pt1 | contig 19018 bp, 20 predicted proteins | sample RifOxyB1_FD_184032 | JGI IMG/M metagenome (GOLD analysis project Ga0208958, IMG submission 184032) | Soil microbial communities from Rifle, Colorado - Rifle Oxygen_injection B1 (SPAdes) | ecosystem: Environmental > Terrestrial > Deep subsurface > Rock core/Sediment | place: Rifle, Colorado... | reverse complement strand
CGGAACAGCTGCTCTCCGCGGCCGGCCCGACGGTATGGATCGAGGCCGAAGCGAAGATGGACGCCGTCACCGGCGTCTCCGGCAGCGGCCCGGCCTATGTGTTCCTGTTGGCGGAAGCGATGGAATCGGCCGCCCTCGCCGAAGGCCTGTCGGCTGGCGCCGCGCGCACGCTGGTGCTGCAGACCGTGCTGGGCGCCGCGCGCATGCTGACCGAAAGCGGGGAAACGCCGGCGGAGCTGCGCCGCCGCGTGACCTCGCCCAACGGCACCACCCAGGCCGCCATCGAGACCTTCCAGGCCGGCGGTTTCGAAGCGCTGGTCGCCCGGGCCGTGCATGCGGCCACCGTACGCGGTGGCGAACTGTCGGCGGCGAACGACTGATCCCGCATCGCATCCGCCCCACACACCGTACAACGCGGCATCCACGACGAGTCTCCTTCCATGAAGCGCTTCCTTGCCCCATCCGCCCTCCTCCTGTCGGCCCTGTTCACCGCCTGCTCCGGCGGCCAGGCGCCGCGCACGGCGGAATTCGTGCCGCCCGCACCTGCCGAAACCGACTTCGGCCCCCTGCGCGTGCGCTACAACGCCCTGCCCTCGCTGGCGTTGAGCGAAGCCGTCGCGAAGCAATACGGCGTGCAGCGCGACGCGGGCACGGCGCTGGTCCTGGTCGCCCTGCGCGAGGTGCAGGGCAGCGACGAGATCGATGCGGATGGCGAGGTGAGCGTGACCGCGCATGACCTTTCCGGCACGCGCCAGGCGATCGAACTGCGCAAAGTCGACGCCGGTGGCTACACCGACCTGATCGGCACCGCCCGCGTCTCGCCGCGCAATTCCTACCGCTTCGAGGTGGTGGTAACCGCAGGCGATCGCACGGAGACGGTGACGTTCCAGCGGAATTTCTGACTTGGCGGCGTCTGTCGTGGGAGCGACGTAAGTCGCGATAGGCTGCCGCGGCGCCTCATCGCGACTTACGTCGCTCCCACATCCCCTACCCCAACGACAAGAATCGCCTCAGCTGTGCCGCCCCGCCCATGCCTGCACGATGGCCGCGATGGCCCGCACGCCCTCGGTCAGCGCCGCCGGACCGGGCTGCAGGATCAGCGGGGACTTGATCTCGTGCAGTTCGCCATCGCGCACGGCGGGGATCGCCTCCCATCCGGCGCGTGCGGCCACCCGGTCGGGGCGGAACTTCTTCCCGCACCATGAGCCCAGGATGATGTCCGGCGCCCGCCGCACCACTTCGCTGCCATCGGCGAGGATGCGGTGCCTGGCCAGCGGCTCGCGCGCCATCTCGGGAAACACGTCGTCGCCGCCGGCGATGCCGATCAGTTCCGACACCCAGCGGATGCCGGTGATCTGCGGTTCGTCCCATTCCTCGAAGTAGACCGTCGGCCGGCGCGGCAGCCTGGCCGCCTGCGCGCGAACCTCGTCCAGACCGCGCTGCAGCGCATTGGCATAGTCGTTGGCGCGCGCGGCCGCGCCGACCAGCGCGCCCAGCCGCCGCACGTAGTCGACAATGCCGTCCACGCTGCGGTGGTTGCTGATCCAGACCTCCACGCCCTGCCGCACCAGCTCGGCCGCGATGTCGGCCTGGATGTCGGAGAAGCCGATGGCCAGATCGGGGCGCAGCTTCAGGATCTGGTCGATCTTCGCGCTGGTGAACGCGCTGACCTTGGGTTTCTCCTTGCGTGCCCGCGGTGGACGCACGGTGAACCCGCTGATGCCCACGATGCGGTCCTGCTCGCCCAGCGCGTACAGCGTCTCGGTCGGCTCTTCGGTCAGGCAGACGATGCGGCGTGGGCCCAAGGGTCAGCCCTGCAATGGCTTGCGGAAGTAGACGACGCGCTCGGTTTCCTCGAAGCCGCAAGCCGCGTGCGCGGCATGGCTGGCGGTATTGTCGAGCAGTGCATCGGACGCCAGCTCACTGCACCCCTGCGCGCGCGTCCAATCCTCGACCGCTGCGATCAGCGCACGGCCGACGCCGCGACCGCGGTGGCCGGGATCCACGTACCAGGCTTCGAGGAAGGCGACGGGCGAGCTTTCGGTGCCGTTGACGTAGTCGCGACGCAGGCTGGCTTCGGCCAGGCCGATGGCCCGGTCGCCGAGGTCGACGGCGATCAGCGCGATGCCGTTGCCCGTATCCCAGGCCAGCGCCTCGGCCCGCAGCTCGCCGGCATCGGCATCGGGCCAGAGCTCCGCGCGCATGGCGGACCAGGCATCGATGTCGGCAGCGGTCGCCGCCCGGATACGCGCGCTCAAGGGAACAGCATCCGCTTGCTCCACACGCCGGCGGCATCGCACTCATAGCGCCAGCGCTCGTGCAGGCGGAACTGGGCGCCGTACCAGAACTCGATGGCGTCGGGCGCCACGCGGTAGCCGCTCCAGCCCTCGGGCCGCGGCACCTCGCGGTCGGCGAAGCGCGCCTCCACCTCGGCCATGCGGGTGTCGAACGCCTCGCGCGAATCCAGCGTCTCGGACTGCATGGACGCCCAGGCGCCCAACTGGCTCTGGCGCGGACGGGATGCGAAGTAGGCATCGGCTTCGGCGTAGCTGACCGGGGTCACCGCACCTTCCACCCGTACCTGGATGCCGGCCTCGCGCAGGCTGCGCCACAGGAACAACAGGGCGGCGCGCGGGTTGTCGTGCAGTTCGCGCCCCTTCTGGCTGTGCGTGTGGGTGTAGAAGACGAAGCCCGATGCGTCGAAGGCCTTCAGCAGCACCGTGCGGGCGGAAGGCCGGCCATCCGTGGTCGCGGTGGCCAGCATCATCGCGTTGGGTTCGACTTCGGTGGCCGCGGCCTCGGCTTCGCCGAACAGCATGGTGAAGGTGGACAGGGCTTCGGCGTACAGGTCGGTCATGGCGGCTGGGGGTTGGCGCCCGCGTGCCGGGCATGCGCTATTGTCGCGCGATGGCGGCATTCCCGCACCCCGACGGATTCCCCGACCGGCTGGTCGCCGACGCACTGGCGGCCGCACGCACGCTGCCGGCGCCCACGCCGGTGTGGGCGGTCGCCGGGCTGCAGGGAAGCGGCAAATCGACCCTGGCGGCGCAGGTGGCGGCCCGCGCACGCAGCGAAGGGCTGCGCGTGGCGGTGCTGTCGCTGGACGACCTGTACCTGACGCGCGCGCAACGACAGCGGCTGGCGTTGGACGTGCATCCGCTGCTGGCCACCCGCGGACCGCCCGGCACCCACGACGTGGTGCTCGGCTGCCAGGTGCTGGATGCGCTGCGGAGAGGCGAGGACGTGGTGCTGCCGCGCTTCGACAAGCTGGCGGATGATCGCGTGCCGGAAGACGCCTGCACGCAGATCGCAGGCCGCGTGGACCTGGTGCTGTTCGAGGGCTGGTGCCTGAAGGCCCCACCCGAGGACGACGCCGCGCTGGCCACGCCGCTCAATGCGCTCGAACGCGAGGACGACGCGGACGGCCGCTGGCGCCGGTACTGCAACGATGCGCTGCGCCGCGACTATCCCGCGCTGTGGTCGCGCATCGACGCGCTGTGGTTCCTGCAGCCGCCGGGCTTCGAGGTGGTGCGCACGTGGCGATGGCAGCAGGAACAGGCAATGGCCGCGCGCGCCCCCTCACGCACCGGCATGGACCGCGCGCAGCTGGACCGCTTCATCCAGCACTACGAACGCACCAGCCGGCACCTGCTGGAGACGCTGCCGGCCATGGCCGAGCGCGTGGTCGCGCTGGACGCGCAGCGCAGACCCCTCACCACGTAGAGGCAGGTTGTGGGAGCGACGTAAGTCGCGATGAAGCGCCCGGATGTCATCATCGCGACTTGCGTCGCTCCCACGACAAGCCCTCGTCCAACCGCCCGCCTCACGCCACCACGAAGCTGATCCGCAGGTTGACGCGCCACTCGGTGACATTGCCGCCATCGTCGGTGACGACCTTGATCTCGTTCACCCAGGCGCCCTTGATGTTCTTCACGGTCTCGGAGGTCTTCTTCAGGCCGACCTTCACGGCGTCTTCCATGCTGGTCTTGGACGCGGCGTTGACCTCGATGATCTTGGCGACGGACATGGTGCGTTCCTCCACGGTGGCCGGCCCAGTGCCGGGTGGCCACCGTAGTCCCCATCACGTTAAGGCCGCGCCACGCCATGCGCGGTGCGGTGCTAGCATCTGCGCATCATGAATCCGGCCCCCAACCTGATCCTCGTCGGTCCCACCGGCGCGGGCAAGACCTCCATCGGCAGGCGCGTGGCCGAGCGCTTCGGGCTGGCGTTCGTCGATGCGGACCAGGCCATCGTGGAGCGCACCGGGGCGAGCATCGCGACGCTGTTCGAGCACGTGGGCGAAGCGGGCTTCCGCGAACGCGAGAAAGCCGTCCTGCGCGAACTCGTGGCCGGCTGCGGCCAGTTGATATCCACTGGCGGTGGCGCGGTGCTCGATGCCGACAACCGGTTGCTGATGAAACAACGCGGCTACGTGGTCTATCTGCAGGTCGGCGTCGAGGCGCAGCTCAAGCGCCTGGGCCGCTGCAGCAACCGCCCGCTGCTGCAGCGCGCCGACCGCGAGCAGGTACTGCACGACATGGCGCTGACGCGTGAACCGCTGTACCGCGAGATCGCGGACCTGACCCTGGACACCGACGGCCTGACGCCACCGGAAGCCACCGCCCGCCTGACCCAGCTGCTGGCGCACCGCTGGCAGCCCATCGAAGAGAACGCATGAAACACGCACGTACCGTCGATGTCGGCGGCGAGACCCCCTACACCATCGCCATCGGGCCAGGCCTGCTGGGCGACGGCGGCGCGCTGGCGCGGCACATCCGCGGCCGGCACGTGCTGCTGGTCAGCGATTCGGTGGTCGCGCCGCTGTACGCCGGCACGGTGCGCGAGGCGCTGCATGCCGCCCGTCCGGACCTGGCCATCGGCACGTTCATCCTGCCCGCGGGCGAGGAGTCGAAGACCCTGACGCACTTCGGCCATGCCATCGAGGCGCTCGCCACCCTGGGCGCCACCCGCGACGCCTGCGTCGTGGCGCTGGGTGGCGGAGTGGTCGGCGACCTGGCCGGATTCGCGGCCGCCTGCTGGATGCGCGGCGTGGACTGCGTGCAGGTGCCCACCACGCTGCTGTCGATGGTGGATTCGTCGGTGGGCGGCAAGACCGCGGTCGACATCCCGCAGGGCAAGAACCTGGTGGGTGCCTTCCATCCTCCGCGTGCCGTGTTCGCCGACACCGATGCGCTGGCGACGCTGCCGCCGCGCGAACTGCGCGCCGGCCTGGCGGAGGTGATCAAGTACGGCGCCATCCGCGATGCGCGTTTTTTCCAGTGGCTGGAACAGGAACGCCAAGCGTTGCTGGCCATGGACGGCGAGGCGCTGGCGCTGGCCATCGCCGCCAGTTGCGAGCACAAGGCCGAGATCGTGGCCCGTGACCCGCTGGAGAAGGGCGAGCGCGCGCTGCTGAACTTCGGCCACACCTTCGGCCACGCCATCGAGACCGAACAGGGCTATGGCGGCCTGGGCAACGACAACCTCAACCATGGCGAGGCCGTGGCCGTAGGCATGGTGTTGGCCGCGCGCCTGTCCGCCGACCTGGGCATGGCGCCGCGCGGCGATGCAGAGCGCCTGGAGGCGGCCCTGCGCGACTATGGCCTGCCTACCCGCATTCCCGCCGGACTGGCCCCCGACAGCCTGCTGGCCCGGATGCGCCTGGACAAGAAGAACCTGGCCGGCCGCCTGCGGCTGGTGCTGTGGCGCGGCCTGGGCCGGGCCGAGGTGGTGCCCGAGGTGAACGAAAGCCGCGTGCTGGCCGTGCTGTCCGGCTAAAATGCCGCCATGCGCGTCTTCCTCCAGCAACGCCCCGACGCGGGCGAAGCGCCCCGCTACGTCCAGCTGACCTTGCAGCCCGATCTGTTCGGGGGCTGGGAGCTGTTGCGCGAAACCGGCCAGATCGGCGGCCGTGCGACGCTGAAGCGCGAGCAGTACCTGCTGCAGGACGAGGCGAACGCCGCGTTCGAGAAAGCCCGCGACAGCCACCTCAAGCGCGGATTCCAGCTGATGTTCGCCCGCGGCGCGGACGCGCCCAAGTAACCCTTCCCCCGGATAACCGATGACTGCCCTGAAGAACGATCGCTTCCTGCGCGCCCTGCGCCGCGAACCCGTGGATTGCACGCCGGTGTGGCTGATGCGCCAGGCCGGTCGTTACCTGCCGGAGTACCGCGCCACCCGCAAGGAAGCCGGCAGCTTCCTGGGCATGGCGAAGAATCCGGAGGTCGCCTGTGAAGTGACGCTGCAGCCGCTGCGCCGTTTCGACCTGGACGCCGCCATCCTGTTCTCCGACATCCTGACCATCCCCGATGCGATGGGGCTGGGCCTGTACTTCGTCGAAGGCGAGGGCCCGAAGTTCGAGCGCACCGTGCGCAGCGCCGCCGACGCGGCGAAGCTGGGCGTGCCCGACATGGAAACCGAACTGCGCTACGTGATGGACGCGGTGCGGGTGATCCGCCGCGAACTGGACGGCAAGGTGCCGCTGATCGGCTTTTCCGGCAGCCCGTGGACGCTGGCCTGCTACATGGTGGAAGGCGGCGGCAGCAAGGACTTCGCCCGCATCAAGGCGATGGCGCTGAACGAACCGGCCGCCCTGCACCGCCTGCTGTCGGTCAACACCGATGCCGTGATCGCCTACCTGGCCGCCCAGCGCGCGGCCGGCGCGCAGGCGCTGCAGGTGTTCGACACCTGGGGCGGCGTGCTGAGCCCGGCGATGTATCGCGAGTTCTCCCTGCCCTACCTGCAGCGCATCGCGCAGGAACTGCAACGCGGTGACGGGGCCGAGCGCACCCCGCTGATCCTGTTCGGCAAGGGCACCGCCGCCTATCTGGAAGACCTGGCGGCCAGCGGTGCCGAAGGCATGGGCGTGGACTGGCTGGTCGAGCTGGGCGACGCCGCGCGTCGTACGCAGGGCAAGGTCGCGCTGCAGGGCAACCTGGATCCGGCCACGCTGTACGGCTCGCCCGAGGCGATCCGCCGCGAGGTCCGCCGCGCCCTGGACAGCTATCGCGACGGCAATGGCGGTTCGCGCGAGGGACATGTGTTCAATCTGGGCCACGGCATGTCGCCGGACATGAACCCCGATCATGTGGCCGTGCTGGTGGACGAAGTGCACGCCTACAGCGCACGCTGAGCGCACGCCCCTTCCCTGAGCGACGCAATGGACTGCCGCCACCCGCTTGTGCCCACCGTCGCCGGCATGCTGCTGGTGGCCGGTGCGCGCGTGCATGCCGGCGAGGCCGGCACGCCCGGCCCCCTGCAGGTGACGGGCGGCGACTTCCCCGCCCTGGTGATGGTGGTGCCGGGCGACCACGCAGGCGGCAGCCGCGACGCGATGCCGGGCTGCGACCGCATCCGTGCCCGCCGCCTGGACGAACTGCCCCCGGGCTGGTCCAGTCGGGTGGCCCAGGTGGAACTGGACTGCGAGGAGGCCCTGGCCGATGACGCGCAGCAGGCGCTCACAGCGGTGACCGCCCGCGCCCGTTTGCATGCGGACCAGGTGCACCTGGCGGGACTGCCGGTACTGGAAGTGCGACTTATGGATTCCAGCCGCTGGGGCGACCACCAGTACGTGGTCGATGCGCCGTACGAACAGGCCGCAGCGCCCCTGCGCCGCTTCCTGGAAACCGCCTGCCAGGCACGTGCGCTGGCCGGGGAAACGCAGGTGCCGTGCACCATGGTGGATACCGGCGACGGCCTGTACCTGGCCACCGGCGACACGTCCGGCCAGTGGATCCATGCCGACCCGGACGATGCCGGCCAAACCCTCTATGTCGAAGCCTGGGCGGACTGAACCGATGCGTGGATGCCTTCTGCTGTTCCTGTGTGCGCTGCCATGCATCGCACGTACCGCCGAACCGCCTGCCTTCACCGGTGACTACGGCCACGCGGCGACCGCGTCGGCGGACGACGTGGTCTGGCAGGTGGAGGAAGCCGGCCATCACTGGCGCGTCACCCTGGTCACGACAGGCGAGACGCACGACGCCCATCGCCTGCAGGCACGCGGTCGCGACGCCTTCTGGTCGCGGATGGACTGGCCGCTGGACAGCGGCGCGCAGGCCAACTGCCTGACCTGGGGCGACAAGCCCGGCTCGATGCAGGACCTGCTGGCGGACACGCCGCCCGCGCCGTCCGCACCCGGCGAGGACTACGGCCATGCCGTGCTCTGCCATGTGCCGCCCGCGGCGCGCGCCCGCATCGGCTGGATCGCCGACAACGCCAGCGACTGGTTCTACTACGACCCCCTGCTCGGGGTGATCGAAGCCCGCGCCCTCCGCTGACGCGCCGTTCACCCCACGCCGGTGCGCTGCCCGCGCAGGCGAGGCGCGCTGCCGTCGGAGCCCTCCGGAGGCAGGCGGTACTCGAACCGGATCTCGCGCATGCCGTCGGGGACGGCCATCTCCATCGCGTCGGGCGCCACGCAATGGCCACGCAGTACGTCGCGGATCGCCTGCGCCTCGTCCCGCAGCCTGGCCGCCTGGGCCTGTTGCGCGATGACCTCACCGCGCAGGTAGACCGTGTCGTCGGTGATCCACATTTCGTCCTCGCGGCCGTCGTTGGTGCTGGCCAGCAGCGCCTCGGGCCGCGCCTGCCCCTGCGGGATGGCGCGCACCTGCAGGACCTGCCGGCAGTACCCGGTGTTCAGCACGCGCACGCTAGCGACGAAGCCGGACAACAGGGTTTCCGCCTCTGCCTGGACATCCTCGTCCGCGGCACGGTCGGCCTGCACGCTGTAGCGGACGTTGATGAAGTAGAGATCGCGCACGGTCATGGCCAGCGCGGAGCGGTAGCGCGCGTCGTGCAGCGGCATGTCCAGCGCGAACGAGCGCGCCTTCACGGCCAGTTCGCCCAACAGGCCGGCACCGGCGGCCGGCATCGTGGCGAACACGCGCGTCTGCCCCACGTGCACTTCACCCGCCTGCCGGTCCCGCGCGATCTGCACGATCTCGTCCACGCCCTGCCGGAAGACCTGCTCGAACACGGGGTCGAACATCACCCCGGCCGGATACAGGTACAGGTCCATCCGGCGGTCCGGGCGGCGGGTGTCCTGGTAGCGGACCGACACGCCCAGTTCCTGCGGCTCGTAGCGCTTCTCGCCCGCGGCCTCCCAGTCGCCCCCGCGCAGCGGATACAGCGCGCGGGTGTCGGTGATGTAGTGCCCCAGCAACGGGGGCGGTGCGTCCGCCTCGGCCGCCAGGGCGCCTGCGGACACCACTGACAACGCCACCGCGGCGATCATGGCGATCCGGCGGATGGCGGCCCTCACGGTTCAGTCCCCCGCCGCGCGCGCGCCACGCTCGTGCGATGCGATCACCGCCGCCAGCATGTCGCCGGTGACCGGCTTGCGGACGAAATCGTCGAAGCCGGCCGCACGTGCGCGCGGCTCGGCTTCGGCATCGGTACGCGCAGTCAGGGCGACCAGCGGGGTATCCAGGCCACGCTGGCGCATCTGCTGCGCCAGCGCCATGCCGTCCAGGCCGGGCAGGTCGAGATCGAGGAAAGCGATGTCGAACGTGGTCGCCGTGATCTCGGTGAGCGCGGCGAGCCCATGCGGCGCGTGGGTGACGCGGTGACCGCGCGCGCGCAGCAGGCCCGCCACCACGTCCGCCACGGTCGTGTCGTCCTCGACCAGCAGGATATCGAGCGCGCCGACCTCCCGGGCCGGCGGAACGGGCGTCGCCTCCTTCGTGGGCGCGGCCTGCGCGTCGGGGACGGCGCGCAGCGCGGGCAGGTCGACGGAGAACCGCGTGCCCTTGCCCGGCGCGCTGTCCACGCCGATGCGCCCCCCCATGGCGACCGCCAGTTCCTGGCAGATCGCCAGGCCCAATCCACTGCCGCCGTAGCGCGCCGTGGTCTGCGCCCCCTCGGCCTGCTCGAAGCGACGGAACAGCCGCGCCTGCTGTTCGGCATTGATGCCCGGCCCGCTGTCGCCGACGGTCAGCCGCACGCCCTCGGGCGCCAGCGTCACGGCCTGCAGCGACACATGGCCGGCCTCGGTGAACTTGATCGCATTGCCCAGCAGGTTGAGCAGGATCTGCCGCAGCCGCAGCGGATCGCCGCGCACCCGACGCGGCACCCCGGCGGCGATGCCGTGATGGAACGCCAGCCCGCGCTTGCCCGCCACCGGCCCCATCAGCGCGGCGACATCGTCCAGCAGCGCATGCAGGTCGAACTCGACCTGCTGCAGCTCCAGCTTGCCGGCTTCGATCTTGGCCAGGTCCAGCGCATCGTTGACCAGGCGCAGCAGATGCGTGCCGGCGCGCTGGATGGCGTCGGTATAACCCTTCTGCCGCTCGTCCAGCGGCGTGGACTGCAGCAATTCGGTCATGCCCAGCACGCCGGTCATGGGCGTGCGGATCTCATGGCCCAGCGTGGCCAGGAAACGGGTCTTGGCCAATGAGGCCTGCTCGGCGACTTCGCGCTTGTGCTCGGCCAGCTGCCAGGCACTGCGCCGGCGCACGCGCCGGCGATACGCGGCGCCGGCCATCGCCAGGGCCAGCAGGCCGAGCACCGCGAACAGCAGCAGGCCCCACGGACTGCGCCACCACGGCGGCAGCACGTGCAGCTGCAGGACCTGTTCGCGCGAGGCGTTGCCGGCCGCATCGAAGGCCTGCATGCGCAGGCGGTAGCGGCCGGGCGTGAGCGCGGAAAACACGCGCTCGCCGCTCGCGCCCTGGTCGACCCATCCGCCATCGAACCCTTCCAGCAACGACCGGTAGCGGTTGCCCAGCGGATTCTCGTAGCTGAGCAGGCGCGTGCCGACCAGCAGCTCGTGGTCGCCCGGCTGCAGCTCCAGCGGCTGGTCCACGCGCATGTGCACCAGGCTGTCGCCGCGGCTCACCTGCAGGCTGTCCACCACCAGGTTGGGCGTCACCGGCTTCGGGTCCGGCAGGTGGGTGTCGAGCAGCGCCACCGATCCGTCCGCCGCCGTCGTCGCCAGCAGGCCATCGGCCGTCATCAGCAGGCCGCGGTCGTTCAGTTCCTGGCTCAGCAGGCCTTCGCGCACGCCGAAGTTGCGCAACAGCGCGCGGGATCCGCGCAGGTTCGGATCGATGCGGAACAGTCCGCGCCGGGTACCCAGCCACACCCGGCGCTGCGGATCCACGGCCAGCCCGGTCGACTCGACGGCGGGCAATCCTTCGTCGGCGCCGATCCGGCGTTCGCGCATCCAGCCGGCCGCATCGCGGCGCCACGCCTCGACGCCGGACATGCGGTGCAGCCAGAGACGGTCGGCGTGTTCGAAGGCGAAGGCGTACACCCGCTCGCTGCCCATGGCGGGCACCGGAACGAAGCGCGCGGCGGCCGCGTCCCAGACGCGCATGCCTTCGGCGCCGCCCAGCCAGAGGCGGCCGTCGGGCGCGACCGCGATGCCCTCGATGTCGGGCAGCCCCGTCGCCTCATCGTCCTTGGCGATCGTGCGCAGCACGTGCCCGCTGCGGGCGTCGCGCTGCTGCACGCTGCCCATCTGCGTGACCAGCCACAGGGTGTCGTCCGCCGCTTCCACCAGCCAGTCGATCGAGGTGCCGTCGGGCACGGCGTGCTCGCCCTGCTGCGTCCACTGCACCATCGCACCGGTACGGGGATCGGTGCGGATCAGGCCGTTGCGATGGCCGATCCACAGCTGGCCGTGGCGGTCCTGCAGGACCGAGGTGAGCCGCAGTTCGCCCAGCAGGGCCGCATGGTGCGGCAGCGGGGTGACGTGGCCGCGGCGGGTGTCCAGCCGTTCCACCTTGCCGGTGCTGCTGGCGATCCAGACGCCGTCGGCCCCGGCCTGCGAGATGCCGCGATAGAGTCCGCCACCCAGACCCTGCGCCGGCGAAAACGCGGCGATGCGCCGCCAGTCCGAACGCAGGTACGCCAGCCCACGGGTCGGCACCGGCACCCACAGTCCTCCGTCCGGCAGCGCCAGCACGGTCTGCAGGACGCGGCCGATGCCCACGTTCTGCGCATCGTAGTTGACCGGGGCGGGCGCCAGGTCGCCATCGGTGCGCCACAACCCGCCCTGACTGGCGAGCCAGTATTCGCCTTGGCCGTCGCTGGCCATCGCGATCAACGCATTGGGCCGGGCGAACATCGCCGACCACGGCGGCGACACCCACCGCTGCTGCGGCGACCACCGGTGCACGCCGTCGGACGCGCCGACCCATACCGCATTCCCGTCCGCGGTCACCGAATAGATGATCGCGTCCTGGCTGTGCGGCAACGCGAACCGGCGCACGTCACGCCCGTCGTAGCGGGCAAGCCCGTCCATGGTGCCGATCCACAGCACGCCACGGGCATCGAAGGCCAGCGACAGCACGTTGTCCGAAGGCAGGCCGTTCCCTACGTCGGCCGATGCGCTGAACCGCACGATGCGGCCATCCGCCGACAGCCGGTGCAGTCCGCCGCCGAACGTGCCGAACCACACGTCGCTGCCGCGGCTGGTGATGGCGAACACGTCGTCGCTGCCCATCTGCGGATGGTCCGCCTGGCGGAAATGGCGGAATCCGCCCCGGTCCGCCTCCATCACGCTGAGGCCGCCATTCTCGGTACCCACCCATACGCGGTCGGCGGCGTCGATGTGCAGTGCCTGCACCACGTTGCCGGGCAGCGAAGCCGGATCGGCCGGATCGTGCCGCCACACCTTGAAACCCACGCCGTCGTAGCGTGCCAGGCCATCCCAGGTGGCCATCCACAGGTAGCCGGAACGGTCGCGCGCGAGCGCCGGGATGGTGGTCGACGGCAGGCCGTCGCCGGCGCCCAGCAGGCGGAAGCGGGGGATCTCGGGCACCGTTGCCTGCACGGACGCGCAGACCAGCCACACCAGCAACAGCCACCCCGCACGCCTCGCCATTCCTGCCCGCCCCTCGTTCCCTGGTGACCCCTTCCGGCATCGTCGCAACGGACCGTTGCACGCGCAAGCGGGGTATCTTCGGGGGCCGTCACCCTAGAATCCGACCCCATGCCTGGCCCCTTCCTCCGCCACCTGCTGCTGCGCGCCTGCTGCCTGCTGGCGCTGCTGCCCGCCGTGGCCGGTGCCCGCGACACGCTGGCGGAGTACCGCCTGGACCCGGTGCATACGCGCGTGATGTTCGCCATCTCGCACGCGGGATTCTCCAAGGCGCTCGGCACCGTGTCCGGAAGCACCGGCACCCTGATCTTCGATCCGGACGACTGGAGCCGTGCGAAGGTCGACGTGCGGGTGCCGATCGCACGCGTTGACCTGGGCGACGCCGACTGGAACAAGGCCACGCTGGCGAAGTCCCTGCTCGATGCGGAAGACCATCCCGAGGCGCGCTTCGTCTCCACGCGGGTCGAACCCGTCGATGCCACGCACGCCCGCGTGCACGGCGACCTGACCCTGCGCGGCGTGACGCGCGAAGTCGTCCTCGATGCGATGCTCAACGCCGCCAAGCGTCACCCGATGCCGCCGTTCCGGCGCACGGTGGGCTTCTCGGCCACCACCACGCTGAGCCGCGCCGACTTCGGCATCACGGCCTGGAAATCGGTGATCGGCGACGAGGTGGAACTCCGCATCGAGGCCGAAGCCACCTACGACGGCAAGGCCGATGACGACGTGCCAACCGCCGACACCCTGCCTTCCCCACCGCCACCGCCGGAGCCGACGCCATGACCCTGAAGAACACCGACGATCGCTGGGGTTCGGTCAGCCAGCTGTTCCATTGGGTCATCGTGGCGCTGATCCTGGTGATGGCGTACATCGGCCTGACCATGGGCGACCTGCCGAACGGGCCGCGCAAGATCAACATCTACGCCCTGCACAAGTCGATCGGCCTGACCATCCTGGCGCTGGTCGTGCTGCGCGTGCTGTGGCGTGTGTACGCCGGCGCGCCGGCGCCTGTGCCAGGAACGCCCACCTGGCAGCAGCGCATCGCATCGGTGACGCATTTCCTGCTGTATGCACTGTTGTTCGCCATCCCGCTGTCGGGCTGGGTGCTGAACTCGTCCGCCGGCTATCCCCTGCAATGGTTCAAACTGTTCAACCTGCCGGCCATCACCGGCCGCAGCGACGGCGTGCACGAAGCCGCCGAAGGCGCGCATGAACTGCTGTTCTGGGTGCTGGTGGCGCTGGTGGTCGCCCACGCCGGCGCGGCGCTGTACCACCACCTGTTCCAGGGCGACACGACGCTCACGCGCATGCTGCCGGGACGCCGCAAGGCGCCCACACTGGCGCCCGTCGCGGCGCCCGCTTCCTCTTCCCCCACCCCGCAGGATTCCCCCGATGAAAACCCCTGACCGCATGCGTCTCGCGCTCGCCGCCCTGTTGCTGGCCACCGCAGGCCAGGCCGCGGCCGCCGACTACGTGCAGGCCCCCGGTTCGACGCTCGTGTTCGCCAGCAACTACCAGGGCGAAACCTTCACCGGCAGGTTCGGCAGCTTCACCACCACGATGAGCTTCGACCCCAAGCAGCTGGCGACCAGCAAGCTGGATGTCGCCATCCAGCTGGCCGGCACGCAGACCGGCAACAAGGACCGCGACGACACGCTGGTGTCGGCCGACTTCTTCAACGTGGGCAAGTTCGCGCAGGCGCGCTACACGGCGACGAAGTTCCGTGCGCTGGGCGGCAACCAGTACGCCGCCGACGGCACGCTCACGCTGCGCGGCGCCAGCAAGCCGGTGACGCTGACCTTCACCTGGACGCCCGGCGCGCAGCCGGTGCTGACCGGCAAGGCGACGGTGAAGCGGCTGGACTTCGGCGTGGGCGGCGGCGATTGGGCCGACACTTCGACGATCCCCAACGAAGTGGCGATCAGCACGAAGGTGGTATTGAAACCCAAGCCCTGAGGCCCGGCGGCGTCAGCCGGTCGGTGTCGGCGGAATGTCGAAACACCCGCGCCGGCCTCTTTCATCGGTAAGACAGGCGCGATGGCCACCGGCCATATGTTCGGTCTCGTCATCCATGCCGATGACGAGACCGAACACTTCGCCCGTCCGGGTCAGCAGGATGGCTTCCCAGACGGTGTCGTGCCCACCCAACTGCAGGAATGTGCCCGTGTCGTCATCCGCCTTCCGCAATGGGGCGTGCTCGGCATCCTGCAGCATGCGGCGCAGATTGCTCAGGTCCAGCGAAGCGGGCGCACTGGTTACCGCCTTCAGCAGCACGATGCGTTCGATGGCGGCCACCGGGAGCACCTGCGACAGCGTCCGTCCGTCCCAGGCGAACGCGCCGACAGCGGCATCCACCTTCGCCAGGTTCACGTCGGCCGCTGCCGCGCTTCCCGACACCATGCCGAGCAGCGCCATCCAGCGCGAAAGGACGCGCGTCGTCATGGCTGCCAAGCCGCCACCTGATCGACACTGAACGGCCAGTCCAGTTCTTCGCCGGTATCGCTGCGATGCAGCACAGGCACGCGGATACCATAGCGCGCTTCCAGCACGTCGTCCTCGTCGATGAACACGCTCTCGAACTCGGGAACCCGGGCCTGCGCGAGCACGTCGAGCGCCAGGTCGCACAGGTGGCAGTCGTCGCGTTGATAGAGGATCAGGGGCATGGTGGCAGGGGAATGAGGGGCGTCCGGCGCGTACGTGCTTAGAATAGCGGCCTTTCCGCGGTGGTTCGCAGCATGGCAGTCAGCACGTTCGACCTGTTCAAGATCGGCATCGGCCCGAGTTCCTCGCATACGGTGGGTCCGATGCGGGCGGCCGCGCGCTTCGTCGCGCGCTGGCTGGTCGACGGCGGGCGCCTGCAGGACGTGGCGCGCATCCGTGCCGAAGTCTTCGGTTCGCTCGCCCTGACCGGCCGCGGGCACGGCACCGACAAAGCGGTGCTGATGGGGCTGGAAGGCCATTACCCCAACGAGATCGACCCCGACATCATCCCGCCCGCGCTGGAGCGCATCCGCGCCGGCAAGTGCATCCTGCTGGGTGGCACCCACCCGGTCGCGTTCGACGAGAAGCGCGACCTGCTGATGAACAAGCGGCAGAAGCTGCCGTACCACACCAACGGCATGCGCTTCACCGCGTACGACGCCAACGACGAGGTGATCGCCACGCGCGATTACTACTCGGTCGGCGGCGGCTTCGTGGTCAACCAGGACGACGCGGCGGTGGACCGCATCGTCGCCGACGAAACACCGCTGCCGTATCCGTTCAAGAGCGGCGACGAGTTGCTGGCGCAGTGCCAGCGCAGTGGATTGAGCATCGCGGCGCTGATGTTCGAGAACGAGAAGGCCTGGCGCAGCGAGGACGAGATCCGCGACGGCCTGCGCGCGATCTGGAACGCCATGCAGTCGTGCATGGCGCGCGGCATCCGCGAGGAAGGCACCCTGCCCGGCGGCCTGCACGTCGCCCGCCGCGCGCCCGCGCTGCATCGCGAGCTGTCCAGCAAGCCGGAGGCCGCCATGCGCGATCCGCTGACGGTACTGGACTGGGTGAACCTGTACGCGCTGGCGGTGAACGAGGAGAACGCCGCCGGCGGCCGCGTGGTCACCGCGCCCACCAACGGCGCGGCCGGCATCATTCCGGCGGTGCTGCACTACTACGACCGCTTCTGCCCGGGCAACAGCGAGCAGCGCGTGTTCGACTTCCTGCTGACCGCGGCGGCCATCGGCATCCTCTACAAGGAGAACGCCAGCATCAGCGGCGCCGAGGTCGGCTGCCAGGGCGAGGTGGGCGTGGCGTGTTCGATGGCCGCCGGTGGACTGGTCGCGGCGCTGGGCGGCACGCCGAGCCAGATCGAGAACGCGGCCGAGATCGGGATGGAACACAACCTGGGCCTGACCTGCGACCCGATCGGCGGCCTGGTGCAGATCCCGTGCATCGAGCGCAACGCGATGGGCGCGGTGAAGGCCATCAACGCCAGCCGCATGGCGATGCGCGGCGACGGCAAGCACAAGGTCTCGTTGGACAAGGTCATCAAGACCATGCGCGACACAGGGCGCGACATGCAGGACAAGTACAAGGAAACCAGCCGGGGTGGGCTGGCGGTCAATGTGATCGAGTGCTGAGCGAAGAGATCGTCAACGAACGGGGTGAACGTCTGCTGGCCATCGTTGCCAGCGATCCCGCCGAACTGCCCTCCTTTGCACTTGTTATCGCCTCCCTCGGCGATGAGGTACTGCTCGTGCATAACCCGAGGCGCGCGATGTGGGAATTGCCAGGTGGCTTCGTGGATGCAGGGGAAACTGCCGAGGCCTGTGCGCGTCGCGAGTTGCGGAAGGAGTCGGGCCAGTGGGTATCCGATCTGACCAGCGTGGCCGACATTCTGATCGGCTTGCCTGACGGCGCTGTGCGACGTGGTCAGGTCTTCCGTGGCACGCTCGCGCAATGGTCGCCCTTCGTGCCCAACGTCGAGGCGGATGATTGCCGGACCCGGCGCGCAAGCGCGCTCCCCGGCCAAACGTCCACCATTGACGCTTACCTGTTGCGGAATCTGACCTGAGCAGGACCGATCCGAACACGCTGCCCCTGTGGCGGCGTCATCGAGTACCCGCATCGCGACGAGACAGGTCGCACACCGAACCGTCTGGATCACAGTCAGCTGTCGCCCGGTTGTCGCGCTCGGCCATGTCCTTGCCGATGGCGTACCCAAACCCGACCACCATGCACAGAAGCAGCACTGCGGGCGTGAGCCAGGAAGACGTGGCCCTCGGCGGCTTGTCCAGCGCGGGCCCGGCAGAGACGTCGGCGGGCGGCTGGGCTCCGGCGATAACACTCAACGGCACCTCCAAAGCTGTCGCCAAGGCCAGACACGTTTCCGGAGACGCCGCCGAACCGGCTTCGATACGTTGCAGGGTGCGAGCACTCAGCCCGGCGACCGTCGCCAAATGTTCCTGCGACCACGCGCGCTGTTCCCTCAGGGTTCGGATCCGTTCGGCGTTCAGTTTCATGTCCATCGTCGTTGCTGGCCCATGCCCGTTTAGGTTAGCCGGAAGCCTCCACTGCGGACGGCCGACGGCGCCACGACAGGAACCCGACACCGGGCCGACACCCCCTGCCCGGTGCGACGCTTTGGCCCTTTAGACGCCGACGTGCGCGCCGATACGGTATAGGTAAACCGACTTACCGGAGACGCGCCCTGTCCGAGCCCGGGGACACGACCCGCCGCGCCCGTCCGTCCTGGCGGTGCCGACTGGCGGCCTGGTGCCTGCCCCTGCTGGGCGGAATGGCGGTGCTTTGCCCGCCGGCGCAGGCATTGGACCCCTCCAAGTCGTTCCACCACTACGTGCGCAACCACTGGAGCCTGGAGCAAGGCCTGCCCCAGCTCAGCGTACTGGCCATCGCACAGGACCGGCCCGGCTACCTCTGGTTCGGCACACAGGCCGGCCTGAGCCGCTTCGACGGCGTGCGCTTCACCAACTTCGACCTGGACAACACGCCCGGACTGCCCAGCACCTGGATCCAGGCCCTGCACACCGACCGCGCCGGTCGCCTGTGGATCGGCACACCCCAGGGCCTGGCGGTACGCGAGGGCCACCGCGTGCGGACGCTACCGGTGGCACCGGGCGAGGGCGACGTGGTCGAGGTGCTGGCCCTGACCGCGGATGCCGCGGGCCGGCTGCTGGTAGCGACACGCCGCGGCGTGATGACGGTCGCCAACGATCGGCTGGAGACGCTGCACGCCCTCCCGGATGGCGGCGCCCTGGCGTTGCACGTGGATCGCGACGGCACGCTCTGGGTGGGCGGCCGGGGCCGCGTGCACGCCTTCGATACCAGCGGCGAACGTGTGCTGGCGTTGCCTGCGGGCGCGACGACCGCCCACGTGGTGGCGCTGGCGCAGCACGATGGACGGTTGTGGGCGGGCACCGAGGCGGGGCTGTTCGTGCTGTCGGGGCGCCAGTGGCAGCGTCATGGCGAGGTGGCGCCGGCCGGCGGGGGCATCCTCGCGCTACGCGAGGATCGCGACGGCGTCCTGTGGGCCAGCACCCGCGATGCGCTCTACCGCTTCCGCAGCGGCCGGCTGCTCGAACGGATCCGCGGCGACGGTCCGCTGGCCGAGATCCGCGCGTTCTACGAAGACCGCGAATCCAACCTGTGGCTGGGCAGCAACAACGAAGGCGTCAGCCGCGCCTGGAACGG
>Ga0208958_1001939_pt1 | contig 19070 bp, 16 predicted proteins | sample RifOxyB1_FD_184032 | JGI IMG/M metagenome (GOLD analysis project Ga0208958, IMG submission 184032) | Soil microbial communities from Rifle, Colorado - Rifle Oxygen_injection B1 (SPAdes) | ecosystem: Environmental > Terrestrial > Deep subsurface > Rock core/Sediment | place: Rifle, Colorado... | reverse complement strand
TAAGAATTCATATATACCATTTTTAACCTCTTTTGTCGATATTCATCGACGATATTTAGTTATATTATCGACGAGAAGTAAGTATTTATATTTTACTAATTATGGGACAGCCTGTAAATGTGTGGGTTTGTAACAGGCACTTGTTCAAACAATCCCCACTTGAAGTAATAATAAATATCACAAGTGTGGATTGTTTGTTTGGATGCTAGAAAATTCTTTTATGGAAATTTTCTGCACAGAAAATCTAAAAGATTTTCTTGTGCTCCGAAAATAAGCAAGTAAACTACCTCTTGTCTAAAATCCTCAAAGGATTTTGGAGCATGTCAAGAAATTACATTTCTTGAGCACTATCAAGAATTCATAATTCTTGAAGCTGTTAGAAATTCTAAAAGAATTTCTAAAGTCTTAAAAGAAGAGGTTTTCAATTTCAGACATAAAAATTAACCAAACAATCAAACTGTCATAAGCTTTATAAACCATTTTTAGTTAATATTTCCATGAAACGTTCAAGCCGTAGATGGAAAAAGAAAAACCAAATGCGTTGGAAATGGCAAAGAAAAAGACTTAGACGTGTCAAGAAAAAAAGAAAACAAAGAAAAACAGGTTAGTTCTAGTTAATAATTTAAGTGTGCGGCCCATAGACATATGTTGTAGGATAGTTTCCTCATAAATCACTAATCTTCTCTAAACAACTCTTGCTTCATAAAGTTACTAAAAACACTTGGAAATTAATCTATTGATTAATTTATCGATAATATTGTTACATTAATAAAATTTGATAAGTTCAATTAATAGCCTTACGACATATGTCAGTAGGCTATACATTAATAATTTAAAAGATAAATTTAAATATCAATTAATTTTTATTTTAATTAATGAAAAAGAGGACAAAAAGACTTGTATTAATAGGTTTAATTATAATTATTATAATCTTAATTGTAATTTTTTTAAATAGTTTATTTTTAAAAAAAAGTCTTTTTGATAAAAAAGCAAACATAATTGGCAATGTTATAAATAATATGCAATATGAATGCAATCCTAATCCACCTAATCCTACTTTTGTTAGTGATCAAACAGGAAATTTAGCATATTGTCCTAACATCACAAATCCTGCATATCCCTATGGAACAGGGCCAAAGGTTTTGTTTGATGAAGGACATAATAACTGGGGAAAAATTTCACCAAGCAATATGTCTCCTACAGGAACATACTATGCTCTAGGAGAATTATTAAAAGCAGATGGTTATCAGGTTGATATTAATAAAGGGAATTTAACATCTGAACTTCTTCAGAACTACAAAATCCTTATTATTATTGCCCCTCTTCCAGCAGAATATATGACATTTGATAATAATGGAAAAGTAATTGCTAATCCAGATGCTTTTTCTGGTAAACAAGCATTAAGCAATGAAGAAGTCATTGTAATAAGTAACTGGGTTAAGTCTGGTGGAAGCTTACTATTAAATGCAGAGCATATTCCTTTTTTAAACAGCATACAAAATTTACTAAATATATTTAAATTAAGTACTCCAAAAGATTTCAATGATATTATTTTTCCAGCTCAACCAAGATTAGTTTCTGATTCCAAAAGTCCTATTTTAACCGGCCGTTATCAATCTGAAAAAATTACTTCTTTTCCAAAATTAAATAATGTAGGTGGCGGAGCAAATTTAATTGGGGGAGGTGAGAATCTTGCAATGTTTAATTGGCCTTCGATTAAAATGAGCATGACTTTGCAATCAGCACTAGCTAATCATCAGTGGAATGCCTATTGCAGAAATAATTCAAATCAAACATGCAAGAATCTTCAAGAAACATGGTTACAAGGACAAAGTTTTTCTGTAGTGTCTGGAGTTGTACCAATTAAAACCTTATCAATGGACCTGGGTAGAGTAATTGTATTCAGTGAATTTTCAACATTAACAAATTTATTTGATAAATCAGGCTCTACAACTGTTCCTTATGGAGGACTAACAAATCCAGTATATACCCAATTCATCTTAAATTCATTGCACTGGTTATCCGGACTTATTTAATTAAAAATAGTAAAATACTAATTTTAAAGAATTTGCACATCCTTTATTTTATATCATCAATCTACAATAACAATATTTAAATATCAACTTCCATATTTTCAAATATCAAATAAAAAGGAGTAAAATGGAAGAAAATTCTAATATTTGGACAGAAAAATACAGGCCAAAAAAATTTGAAGAAGTTGTAGGCCAAGAAGACATAATTAAAAAAGTAATTAATCTAACCAAATCTCTGAACATTCCCCACATGCTTTTTGCAGGACCAGCAGGAACAGGAAAATCAACTTTAGCATTAATTGTTGTAAAAGAACTCTATGGAATCCATTGGAAAGAAAATTATCTTGAATTAAATGCCTCTGATGAAAGAGGAATAGACATTGTAAGGCAAAAAGTAAAAGATTTTGCAAGAACAAAACCATTGGGAAACACTCCATTCAAAGTAATATTCCTGGATGAGGCAGATGCATTAACAAGAGAAGCTCAACAAGCATTAAGAAGAACAATGGAAAACTTTACTTCTACATGCAGATTTATACTTTCCTGCAACTATTCTTCAAAAATACTAGATCCAATTCAATCAAGATGTGTTGTCTTTAGGTTCAAGATGCTTGAAAAAAAAGATATAGAAAAAAGAATAAAAATAATAGCTGAAAGAGAAAATCTTCAAATAGACCCAAAAACAATTGAAGCACTCTATGAAGATAGTGAAGGAGACTGCAGAAGAGTAATCAACCTACTACAGGCAGCAGCATCTATATCTCCAACAATAAGTGAAGAACTCATTAACACTCTAATTTCAGCTGCAAAACCAGGAGATATAAAAATAGTTTTAGAATATGCACTATCAGGAGATTTTTTAAAGGCAAAAGAAAAACTTCTCGAAGTAATGTTAAAAGAATCTGTTGCAGGTACAGATATTATAAAATCAATTCAAAAAGAAATCTGGAATCTTCAGATAGATAATGAATTAAAAGTAAAATTAACTGAAAAAACAGGTGAAATAGAATTCAGAATGGTTGAAGGTAGTGATGAATTTATTCAACTTCAAGCACTTCTTGCAAGTTTTGTAATGGCAGGAAGAGGAATGTAAAATGTTAACATTATTAGACAGATTAAGACCAATTCCAAGAGGAACAATGAGGGTAGTAGCAGTAGACCCAACAAAATTAGATCAGCTTCCAAAAATTCAAGTACTAATAGATAAAACCCAATTCCAAGGAATAGAAACTAGAGGTTTTGAAACAAGGTGCGGCAATGAAAGATATAGCATAGTTTTATCAACAGTGGAAAAAACTTTTGATGGAGATGGATATCAATTAGATGTCTATGACAATCAAAAACAATCAGATCCAACTATTCCAGGAAGTAGATCAACACCAGAACATCTTGTATCAAGAAAAATCTATGGGGACAGAGAAAAAGTAATAGATAGATTTACAGCAGCAAGAGCATATTTTTTACAAGAAGAAAGAAAATAAATTTATTTAATAACAGAATAACAATTTAAAATAAAATGGATAATATAGAGGTTGAAATCCGTTCATTTATAACAAAAGAAAAATATGAAGAATTACTAGAATATTTTAATACTCACTCAACAAAAATAAAAGAAGATTATCAAGAAACATTTTATTTTGATTCAAACCAAGATCTAAGGACTCAAAAAAGCAATTCCTATGCAAAAATATGGTTAAAAAAAGGCAAAATTCATGATGAATTTAGGGAAGAAATAGAAATAAAATTCAATCCAGAAGATTTTGAAAAAGCAAATAAAATCTTTGAGGCCATAGGATTAAATACTAAAATAAAATGGTACCGATTAAGAAATCAATTTGACTGGAATGGGATAAAAGTTTGTTTAGATCACACAAAAGGCTATGGACATATAATTGAATTAGAAAAACTAACAAATGATAAAGAAAAAGAAAGAATATTAGAAGAATTAAAACAAAAGTTAAATGAATTAAATATAACATTATCTCCAAAACAAGAATTTGAAGATAAATATAAACACTATGAACAAAATTGGAGGGAATTATTAAAATGACAAATAAACAACTTCCATTAATTGAAAAATATAGAGTAAAAAGACTTGAAGATATAAAAGGCCAAGACCTTGCTATTCAAGACATTAAAACTTTTTTTAAAGCATTTCCAAGAAAAAAAGCACTTATTCTAAATGGTCCAGCAGGAACAGGAAAAACATCAGTAACAATTGCACTTGCAAAAGAACTGAATCTAGAATTATTTGAATTAAATGCATCTGATTTAAGAAACAGAGCAAAACTTGAAGAAATTTTAAAACCAGCAACACTTCAATCCTCATTATTTAACAAAGGAAAAATAATTTTAATGGATGAAGCAGATGGAATAACTGCATCAGATAGAGGAGGACTTCCAGAACTAATAGCAGTAATTGAAAAAACCCATTTTCCAATAATAATAACAGCAAATGACATCTGGCAGCAAAAATTTTCATTATTAAGGCAAAAATGCCAGCTTGTTAATTTAAAGGAACTAAAAGATTCCACAATTCTAGAAATCTTAAAATCTGTCCTCCAAAAAGAAAATAAAACAATAAAACTAGAAACAATCCAAACAATTGCAAAAAAATCAAGAGGGGATGTCAGATCTGCATTAAATGATTTAGAAGCAGCATTAAGTGTGGGGGAAGATGAATTTATTTCAGAGTTATATGAAAGAGAAAAAGAAGAATCCATATTCAATCTATTGAAAGTAGTATTCCAGGCTCCAACAGATAAAAAAATAATAGACATCTACAATTCTACAGAAATGCAGATTGATGAAATAATGCTCTGGGTAGAAGAAAACATCCCAAAAGAATACTCTGGAAAAGCACTCTACAAAGCATTTGAATCCCTAAGCAAAGCAGATGTATTCAAAGGGAGAATATATAGACAACAATACTGGCGTTTTTTAGTTTATCAAAATTTCCTTTTATCAGCAGGAATTTCTTCTGCAACCAAATTAAAATCAAATAAATTCACCCAATATCTAAGACCCTCAAGAATATTAAAGATATGGATGTCAAATCAAAAAAACGCAAAAAAGAAATCAATAATAGAAAAATATTCACAACAAACTCACATGTCAAAGAAAAAAGCACAAAAATATAACTTTTTTCTTCCATTAATACTTAACAACACTAACATCCAAAAACAATTAGATATTGATGAAAAAGAACAAGAATATATTCAAGAAAAAGCAGGAGCAATAATTGTTTCAGCAGGATTAAACAGATTTAGAGAAAACTAATCCACCCTGACATAAGGTAAATATTCTCCTTGTCTTTTTATTCCTTTACTTTTTATTCTTATTTCAGGCTCTTTTATAATTTCTCCTGCAACTTTTGCTTCAATACCAAATTCTGACAATAATCTAATTACTTTTTCTGATTCAGGAGTTATTATTAACATCCCATTACCCATGTTCCAGGATCTGTATGACTCTTCATCACTAATATTTCCAAGTTTTTGACAAAGACTCATAATATTGGGTGGTTCAAATAAATCTGTAAGTTGAGCACCTAATTTACTTGGCCTTAATACTCTTCCTAATTTTCCAGGAATCCCTCCGCCAGTAACATGAACAACTCCATGAATAATTGCTCTTTGTTCATTAAAAACACCTCCATGTATATTTACAATAGCTTTGCAATATATTTTAGAAGGAGTTAGTACAAGATTTCCAAGAGTACTATTATCACATTCAACATTATGCCAATCATCCCCATACGTTTGTTTAAAAACTTTCCTAACTAAAGATAATCCATTTGATCTAAATCCATTTTCTTTTAAAGCTATAATTTTATCTCCAACTTTTATTTCATAGCCTGTGAACAATCTTTCTTTTTTTGCAAACCAAACAAGTCCTGCACCCCAGTTATAATTAAAATTCCCATAACCTCCAACTCTTCCAGATAATTCAGCAAGCTCCCCATTTATTACAGCAACATTAGCTTCTTTTGCAGCTCCAATATAACCATTAGCTAATTGTTTGACTTTTTCTATGTTGTTCTTATCAAATCCAAGACTATTAACATCCAATACAGAACCAACTAAAACTGGCTCTCCTCCTCGTAAAACTGCATCATCACAAACCATAGCTAAAAGATCATATGCCATGGTTGAATGATTATTCATTCTCTCTGCAATCTCAACTTTTGTTCCAATACCATCAAATCCCAAACACATCATTGTTCCAAGGGGTAATCTACTTACATCAATTAATCTTAAACCAGAAAAATCATCAAATGGAATTATTACTTCCCCAAGTAAACCTTTTCTGTTTTGCCAAGTTAACTTTGCAGCATTATACAAAATTTTAGAGGAACTATCTCCTAATTCAATATTTACACCAGAATCAGCATAAGTCAAGTTTTTATTCCTAACTAATTCAGGATGTGCTATCACATAATCAACAGCATTTTGAAAGATTCTTCTAGCAGGCTCGTAGACTTCAGGGATTTCCATCCTTTGTCTTTTTAATTTTTCTTTTTCTTTTTGAAAAATTGGAGAATTTGAAGTAAATATTGCTCTTTCTGGATGAGGCATCATTCCAAGTATTCTTCCTGTTTCATCACAGATACCTGCTATGTCCTGCAAAGCACCATTTGGATTATAAGGAAATACTCCCTTTGCAGGTTCTCCTGAGCTAAGAGCATATGTAAACACAATCTGATCATTATTATATAGACTTCTTAAAGTATTTTCATCTGTATAAAATTTACCTTCTCCATGAGCAACAGGGATATGCATACCATCAATATTTTTTGTAAATATACATTTTTTACTTTTATTTTTTAAATGAACCCACCTACACTCATATCTAGCAGAATTATTAAATGTAAGAGCAACTTCTCTTTTTCCATATTTTTTTTCTAATGCAGGCAATAACCCTAGATTAGTTAAAACCTGAAATCCATTGCAAATTCCAATAACTAACTTACCTGAATTAATAAATCCAACAACTTCATTCCAAAGATTTAATCTTATCTTATTCGCCATTGCATTTCCAGAACCAGTATCATCGCCATATGAAAATCCTCCTGGAAATGCAAGTATCTGATAGTCTTCTAGATTTTTCTCTCCACTAATCAAATCATTTACATGCACAATTTCTGCATCTGCTCCAACTAGTTCAAATGCAAATTTTGTCTCTCTTTCGCAATTAATTCCATAACCAGATAAAATTAAAACTCTCGGTTTCATATTAAAAATCCTTGAACCTCTCTTTATATTTAGTTTCCATTTCATCAATAGAAATGTTTATTATCTTGTTTCCATTTAATCCATTAACTATAAAATCTTTTTCTATAATCTTTCCAATGTTTGCAAAACTTATTCCTGAAAATATTTTTTCAAATTCCGATTTGTTTTCAGGAGCAATAGTAACAAGAATCCTTGATTGACTCTCACTAAATAAAGCATAATCATCTCTTAAAACATCAGAAGTTCTATTTAACATTGAAAGATCAATTATAGAACCAAGTCTTCCACCAATACACATCTTCGCTAAAGCTATTCCCAATCCCCCATTGTTAATAGGTATACTACTAGAAATTATCTCCCTCTCCACAGCAGAATTAAATGCAAGATATAATTTATATGCTTCTTCTCCATTGACTTTTGGAACGTCATTCCCAATATATTCTTTATTTTTATCCTCCCCAACAAGTCCAAAATACTCGCTAGCACCCATCTCTTTTTTAGTAATTCCTAATACATATACTAAATCATCAACAAATTTAGCATCAAGAGAAACTGTTTTTTTATAATCGTCTATTATACCAATTGAAGATACAAGCAAAGTCGGAAGTACAGATATTTTAATAGGATTGTTATTTTCATCAAATCCCTTAAAATCATTAAACATACTATCTTTTCCAGAGATAAATGGAGTCTTATATATCAAAGAATAATCATAACAAGCTTTTGCAGCAGCTTTTAATTGACCAAGTCTTTCTGGTTCTTCAGAACTGCACCAACAAAAATTATCAAGTAGTGCTAAACGATTTATATTTCCTCCGCAAGATACTGCATTTCTTACTGCAGTGTCTATTGCACATGCAGCCATATGATAGGTATCTATCTTACTATACTTTGCGGTAATACCTTGACTTGTAACAACTGATTTAATTGAATCATATAACGGACGTGTTACAGTTGCATAAGAATTTACCTCACCTTCTCCTTGCAATGGTTTTAAAATTGATCCTCCTTGAACTTCATGATCGTATTGTCTTGAAATAAACTCAAAACTAGCAATATTGTGTCTTAATAGCATTCTTTGAAGAATAGGAGTTAAATCTTCCTGACAACTGAAATTTGGCTCTTCATAAGTTTTTCTAGTGTATGTAGACTTCAATAATTTCTTAGGCACTCCATTATGTAAGAAATCCATATCAATAGACATTATTGTTTTTCCATTAAACCTAACAATTGCTCTGTCACTATCATTAAATTCTCCTATAATAGAAGCCCCTACTCCTCTTCTTTTCATCAAATCTAAAAACTCATTAATGGTTTCTTTTGGAACAGCAAGAGTCATTCTTTCTTGAGATTCAGAAACCCATATCTCCCAAGGTTGTATACCTGAATATTTTACAGGAACTTTTTCAAGTTCCACAACAAATCCACCACACTCTGTTGCCATTTCTGCAACTGAACAAGATAATCCTCCAGCACCATTATCAGTTATGCTATTATACAATCCCTTATCTCTTGCCTCTTTAGTTATTACATCACTTAATTTTTTTTGAGTAATAGGATCTCCAATCTGAACAGCAGTTGCAGGACTTCCTGAATCAAGAGCTTCAGATGAAAAAGTTGCACCATGAATACCATCCTTTCCAACCTTTCCCCCAACCATAACAATAAAATCTCCTGGTTGCGCTTTTTTAAAATGAGATAGCAATTCTTTAACACTTCTTGGTATTAAACCAACAGTACCAACATAAACTAAAGGCTTGCCTTTATAGCTATCATCAAAATAAACAAAGCCCTGAGGAGTTGGAATTCCAGAACAATTTCCTCCAACATTAACTCCCTCAATTACTCCTTTCATAATTCTTTTAGGAAGTAAAGCAGAATTTGTTTTATCCTTTCCTCGATATAATAACTTCTTATCTTCAGGATAACCAAAACAATAACCATATCTATTAATTATAGGCATAGCACCCATACCAAAACCAATAGCATCTCGATTCACACCAACAATGCCTGTAATTGAACCACCAAAAGGATCTAATGCCGAAGGAGAATTATGCGTCTCAACCTTATCAGTTATTAGAAAATTTTCATCAAAAATTATTGCACCAGAATTATCTTTAAATATAGAAACACAAAAATCCCGATCTCCCCTTTCTGCTCTAATTTTATTTGTAGGAACCTTAATATATTGTTTGTAAATTCCATCTTTAAGTTCATCCAATTGATTAGCAAATATGGTATGCTTGCAATGTTCACTCCAAGTCTGTGCAATTGATTCCATTTCTATATCTGTTGGAAACCTTTTTTCAGTATTAATAAAATAATTTTTTATTGCCTTTATAGACCCTAAATCTAATGCTAATGGGCCTCTTCTTGAATCATCCTTATCTAAAATTCCTTGTTTTCCGAGTTTAGAAAGCTCTTCATCACCAAGATTAAGTTCTACTAGATCTACTCTAGGCTCCTGCACAAGTTTTACCTTTGGCAAAACAACCCCCATTCCATTATTTAAATCATATTCACTTCGACTCTTAATATGTATTCTCTGAATTAATTTATTTGCAAGATTATTAGAAACGTTTTTTATATCTTCCTGAGATAAATTTCCCTTTATAAAAAACATTTTTGATGTAAATACCATCGGACCATTAAATTTTAGATTAAATAAATCTTGAATACATTCTTGCGCAGTATTTGCCACATTATCTGTAACTCCTGGAAGAAATCCTATTTCAATTATCCAATCAAAACTATTCTTTGTGGGTATATCAATTTTAAACTCATGAGTAATTGGATTTGTTAACATCTCCCCAATTTTTATAAGTTCTTCATTAGAAAAATGATTATCTAAGGTATAAACTTCAATTATTTCAATATCCCCTATAGCAAAACCTTCATGCTCTAAAAACTTTTTTATATTCTGTGAAGGAGTATCTCCAATTTTTGATTTAACCTCAATTCTATGTCCCATGATATTTTATAGAATAAATCTTTATAAATTTTTATCATAATTTTTCATCATAAACAAGTAATAAATAAACAAGAAATCATATCACCTAAATCATTATAAATTAAATTTCTTCTTGTCAAAAACTCGGGATTAAAATCCCGAGCATGAAGTTTTTGATCAGACAGAAAAATGAATGTTATGTATTTGCAAACTAAAGTAAGCAGGGTTATAACTTTATTTTTCTGGATCTAAAATATGTCCACAGCACAAACTCAAGAAAGTCCAACACCAGTAAATAATATCTATTGGATTCCAATCCATGAACTATCTGCAATGTCCTGTTCAGTTGGAAGGGCAATAATTGGAAGAGAAGAAACATTTACCTTAGTAGAAGCATCAAGTCCAATTGATGCAATGACAAAATTAACAGAATATCCGGGATTTCATCTAAATTATACCAAGTTAACTCAGGAGCAAAAACAAAGAATATTCCCATTTAGATTAAGGCCTGGAAGAATAGAATATGTTCTTTTTTGTGAACATAGATTCAAAAATAGAAATGGAGACTACACCTGTGGAAAACCATTGCATGACCTACCCGAAGAACCAGATTCACAGGACGAAGGATTTAACATGAATGGATTATATGGTATGTGTGTTCTAGAGAACTGCAATTCACCAGATGGACTCAATTGCCCCTATAAAAGAAGAGGAATCTATCCAGAACATTAACAAAGATAAAAGAATTCTATTCTAATTTCTCAATTTCCGAAGATTTATAAGCTGAAAAAATTTTCAGAGATTTTTTAAGCCACAGAAAAATCTAAAGTTTTCTGTTGAAATCGGGGATTAGAAAAAATTATTCGATTTTTTCTATTTCCGAAGATTTATAAAAATCGAGGTCTTGAGAAATTATTCTTCTAATTTCTCAATTTGCCCAAATTTTCCAGAAGTCAATTGTTTCTCACCCTGAAACTCACTTACATAACCATTAACTATCTTAATTTTATCTCCTTCCTTAAACTTAGTAGCATCAGCATTCCAAAGAGTGAGTTTTATACTTCCAGAATCATCCTCAAACATAGCATTACCAACTGTCAATTCCTTTCCAAATTTATTAAAACTTCTAGTTTCGCCCATCTCCTTAATTACACCAGTAACATTAACATTACCCTGTCCAGATCTTAATTCAGAAACTTTATTTTGTTGTATTTCTTCTGCCATTTCTATTTTAATTTTTATTATCAATAATGTTGTAGGAAATAAGAACTTAATATCTTCCCAATATTATAAGCTCTACCTATTAATCAATATTGAACATTAATAATATATTTTATAAACAAACCTTAATAAATCTTACTAAACACATTGTGCAGCACTAGCAGCTCCACTTGCAGCAGCAGCTGTTCCAAATCCTGGACTTGGACTAGCACTTGATAGTTGCTTAGAACATTCAGCAGTTGGAGCAGTATTGAAAGCTCCACAGATTGTCTTCAAATAACTTGCAGAATCTCTTGCAGAACTTGCTTCAACCCCATTTATAATTAAAGTAGGACTTCCTTGAACACCATACTTATTGCTCAAAGTCTTATCAACTTCATAATACTGTTTAGCCTTAGTATTATTATTAGCCAAACAACTATTTAATTTAGCAGTATCAATACCTGCTTTTGTTAAGCATCTTGCTGAATTACTATCTTCTAAAAAGCATTGTAAATAAGTTAAGAACTTTGCATTTTGTTCTTCTCTTATACATACTTGATTATAGGTTTCTAATTCTTCTTTTTCACCATGCATAAAATAATGTACAAATCTTATTGTAGCATCAGATTTACTGCCCAATGCTTGGATTGCAGGTATTATTCCTTTTTCAGATTGAGTACCATAAGGGCAATGAGTCATTACAAATAATTCAACAGTAGGTTTATCAGATTTAGTAAGAGTTTGAGGTTGAGAATCAGTAGGAGTAGGAGTATCAATAGGAGCAACTTCTTCAGTCATAGGTATTGCAGCTTGAACAAAATATTTTCCATCCTTTGTAACAAATACAGGAATAGTTTGATTTTGATAAGAAACCATAACACTATATATATTGCCCATATCTTCAGCACTTATGAAACTTACTCCACCACCAGTTCTTGTATTAAGATAGTCAACTAATTTTCCACCAGCATTAGAGCCAGATACCACATTTCCAGTAAGATTAGGATAAAACATAGTAGCCAATAGAATAATGACAATAACACCTAAAACAGCAGTAGAACCCATCCAAGGATTATGTTTAATTTTCTTAAGAATTTCACTTTGTGAATTTTCAGCAACTGGACTATTATTTTCTTCCATATCATTTTTAGAAATCATGCCTTTAAAAAGCTTTCGAATTTAAAATATTAATCAAAAAAATAATCAATAAACAATCTATTGAGGCTATAATCTAAATATGCTAATATAACTATCAAAGATATATAGTTTAAATAATATACAAAAATATTAAAAAGAACTTATTCTATATTATTATAAAAAAGATGGCATATGATATTATTCTTGGAAGAGACAAAGCAGATAAAAAAGCTTTTGGAAAAAAAGGCCTAATATACCTTGGAAAAGGATATGTAACAATGGGCAACTATACATCCATGTCGAATAAAATTTGGCTTGATGTTGTACGTACCCATGTTATATTAATAGCTGGAAAAAGAGGTGGAGGAAAATGTCTTTCAGGAGACACATTGATAAGTTTAGCAGACGGCACAAAAAAACCTATAAAAAATTTGAAGAATAATAAAAAAGAAGTATTATCTTTAAATAATAAAAATAAGATAGAATCTTCAAAAGTATCAAAATTCTTTTCTAGAAAAGTTAAGAAATTATTAAAAATAAAATTAAAATCTAATAAAGAAATAAAACTAACCCCTGAACATCCATTACTAACAAAAAAAGGTTGGAAACCTGCAGAAACATTAGAACTAGGGAGTGAAATAGCAACACCAAAAATAAAATCATCTAATTCATCCGACATCTTCTGGGATGAAATAACTTCAATAGAACTATCAGAGGGAAATTTTACAGTTTATGATATTTGCGTCCCAAATAATCACAATTTCATTGCAAATGATATAATTGTCCATAATTCCTACAGCATTGGCGTAATAGCAGAAGAACTATCAGACCTTCCAGAAGAAGTAAGACAGAATATTGCACCAATAATATTTGATACAATGGGAATTTTCTGGACAATGAAATACAAAAATGAAAAAGAACTAGAATTATTAGATGAATGGGGATTAAAATCAAAAAATCTTCCTGTAAAAGTTTGGGTTCCAGGAGGATATTTTGAAGAATATGAAAAAAGAGGAATTCCAGCAGACAATAGATTTGCATTAGGCGCATCAGAATTAGATATTGAAGACTGGCTTGCAATATTTGGATTAGATATGATTTCTCAAATATCAGTACTTGTTCAAAAAACAATGTCCAATCTATCTAAAAAACAAGAATATGATTTAGATGAAATCATAGAAGAAATAAAAAAAGATGAAGAAGCTAGTGATGATACTAAAAAATCAGCAAGAGCTTTATTTGAAGCTGCAAAATCCTGGAAAATATTCGCAAAAAGAAATGAAAAACCAACAACAATAAATGAATTAATAATAGCAGGAACAACAACCATACTAGATTTATCAGTTTATTCTTCAACATCTGTCTTTAATGTTAGAGCATTAGTAATAGGACTTATTTCAAAAAAAATATTTGATGAAAGAATGTTATCAAGAAAAAAAGAAGAAATGGAATCAATAAAACATAACATTGATGTTTCCTATCAAGAAAAAAAAGACATACCGCTTGTCTGGTTATTTTTAGATGAAGCCCATGAATTTCTTCCAATGAATGATAAAACTCCTGCAACCAATGCACTTATTCAATTGCTAAGAGAAGGAAGACAGCCAGGAATATCAATGGTTCTTGCAACCCAGCAACCAGGAGTTATTCACAGAGATGTTATGACTCAATCAGATATAATATTATCCCATAGATTAACCAACAAAGATGACCTTGCAGCACTAAACAGTATGATGCAGAACTATTTAACAGAGAGTATAACTAAATCAATGAATGCTCTTCCAGACCTGAAAGGAAGTGCAATAATTCTTGATGATAGTTCAGAAAGATTATATCCAGTAAGAATTCGTCCAAGATTCACCTGGCATGGTGGAGAAGCTCCAAAATCAATCCAATCAGAAAAAGGCAGTTTATAGTATATATTTCAAAAACCTATTTCTTCTCACTATCATTACCAATCTCAATTATCTTATATTTTCTATCAAATTTTCTTTGTTTAGCAAGAGAAATACTTCCCTCAACCATTAAACCTAGTCCAGCAAGTAACCAAAACCAATCAGAATCAATATTATAATGAAAAACCATTTTCATTAAAACCCCAATACTCATTAATATTCCAACAACAATGAATATCTCGTACTTAGCAAAATTAGCAATACTAACAATAGGATATTTTATCGCCTCTTTCATAAAAACAGATTTATTTCTGATTTTATAAATGTTTTTACTAATTTGCTTTTTTACTAACTAATAATCTGTAATCTTACCTATTGATCCTACAAACATTAATTACATTCCTCTTATAATATCAAAAAAATAATGTGCCACCCCCCTTTAAAAGTGGGGGTTTGTGACAGGCACTTGTTTTTTGGATGCTCAGGAATTAAAACTTGTAAGTTACTACCACATTCTAAAGAATGTGGTTTTAATTCCTGACATAAGAATTTATATCAACATCATTTTACAATCTAACGATTTTAATCCAAAACTTCAAATTCAATTCTAAACCTATGTTTATAAGGAGCAATATCACATGCATGAATATATTCTTTTAATTTTACTTTCCTATTAAGATCCTTAGCTTCTTTCAATAAATTATCTATTAGTTTTTTAATATCTTCATCTCTACAAAAACCATAGTAAAATAATCTAGTTCCTTTTTTACTTGCAATTAGACTGTATTTCAAAAAACTATCCTTTAGATTAGGTCTAGCCATGATAACCACATCATATTTTTCTTTTCCATTAATTTTCTTTTTCACATCTCCTTGAACAACTTCAATTTTTCCATTAGGTATTTTATTTAATTTTAAATTTTCCCTGAAATACTTACAACACTCTTTCCCAAGTTCAATTCCAACTATTTTAATTGGCTTTCTATATTTATAAATAACAATTGGATAAACACCAACTCCTGCAAACATCACTAATACACTATCGTTCATATTTATTTTTTCAGAGATTAATTGTCTTTCATTTGCAAGCCTAGGAGAAAAATAACAAGTCTCAACATTAAATCTAAAAATAGAATTATTTTCTCTACATTCGGCAATCAAGGTCTTTTCACCAAGAATATATTTTGTTTTTATTGTTCTCAATCTTCCTTTGACATTTGTAGATTTTTCAAGAACAGTCCTAATGTGGGGTTTTCTTAATAAAGCTCTTGCTTCCTTTAACTTTTGTTTTCTTGTCTTATCTTCTCCTTTTAATATTGCGATATTTCCTATTATATCATAAGCCATTTTTATGATTCTCCACATTACTTCTTAAAAACAAAAGATAAAAACATATTTAAATATACACTTTTATATTATAATAAGAAAGAGGAACAAAATGAACATAAAAATGATTGGATTTGCATTAGCAGCCATAGGTATGGTACTAATATTCATTGCAACCCCCAACATGATTAAAATAATACCTGGCCTAAATCAACTTGATCCAAGTATTATTAAATATATTATAATCACAGGAATAATCTGTGTTGGTATGGGCATAATCCTGGTAATGAGCACAGCAGAAGGCAAAAAACATGCTTATCACCATAAAACAAAAATGGGTGAAGAAGTTCCTATATTTCATAATAAAGAAATAATCGGCTATAGAATAACTAAATAATTTTTATATTTCTCATATAAAATCATTAATCTAATCACGAATATTCTAATATACAAATAATTACTTTAATATTCTCATTATCCAATAGCAGATACCAACAAATAAATTATTAATCATTAACAAAAAATCAAATTATTCTTCTTTGTAAATCAGATCTTCTTTTTTGAAGTTTTTTCAATTCAATTGCCCTACGCTCCTCAGGAATGCCTGTTGCACTTTCAAGTCTCCTAATTTCTCCATCAAGTCTTGCAAGCGCACTAGTAACCGCACTAATATCTGCATCTCTCCATTTTTGTTTGTCAAGATATCTATGTATTGTTCCATCAAGTAGTAAGAACAAGAAAGAAATAATCATTGTCCAAAAGTATATTAAACCATAATTTTCAACTTCTGAAGTAGACCATAATCCATAATAAACAACAATAAAAAATATCCAAGCAATTTTTCTTGCAACAGGATATTCAGCAAGAGCACTATGCACAAAAAATAAATATATAATAAATGGAAGAATTCCTGCAAGTGCAACACCTAATAATTGATATTGCAAAAAAATTGTGTTTAACCATGCAAAATTCAAAAACCTAACAGAGAGCAATGGAACTATGATTGCAATTGTCCATATAACCCACTTCTGACCGGAAAAAACAGGTACTTTGCTAATAGCAACATAAACCATACTCATTAAAAGAAGGAAAAGTAAAAACTTTTCAAATAATAAATAACCAGTATAATTATATCCTCCAAGAGTAACTTGTAAAAAAGGTTCTGCCCAACCAACAGCCATATCAATAAGCATCTGGCTCCCATATCTTAAATCAAATCCAGAAATTCCAAAACCTCCTCCGTAATAAGGACTATATGCCTGAGCAGAAACAAATTCACTTAAAATAAAAATACTTGCAATAACTAACAATATCAAACTGCAATTAAACAACAACTTTTTTCTCATCTCAAATTAAACCAAAACTCCTTTATAAATATTATTAAAAATATTTATCTAACAGAGTTATTAATTTAATCGCTAATTGAAATATAATCATCCATTTTCAACCATAGCACCATATTTTTACATACAATAATAATATGAAATAAAAAGTTCAATGTTATAAGATTTAACTTAAATTAAAAAAATTAAGATTTTTGCAGAGTTTTAATTCTTTGTCTAAGTCCCCTTACCTTTTGGTGATATCTAGCAGCAGTTAAGGTACCATTTGCAAAGTCATCATTAGCCAACCTTAACTCACGATTAAGCACATCAATCTGATTAGCCTTTGTATTTCCAATCAACCTATCCATGCTCATATCATGCAACATGCTTTGGAAAGTACCATCAAATATAGCAACTAAAAAAGCAAGCACTGCTGTTACAAAATAAATATTTCTTGCCTGCCCTAGTGCATCTCCCCTTGAAACAAATAAACCAATAAAAACAACTCCAAAAAATACCCATCCAATTTTTCTAATTGTTTTATATCCAGGACCAGCAAGCATCACTTCAATTAAAACAAAATAAATAACAAATGGAAATCCAGCAGCTAAAACAACTCCAAGTGCTGAGTAAGGCAGAATAACCGTCTGTATCCATTCAGAATTTCCAAGAAATCTAATTGCAAGCAAAGCTACTGCAATAGAAACAACCCAAATAACCCATAATTGCTGACCAGATTCAGGACTAAAAAAAGGAATCCTGTTTAAAGCCATCCAAACCAAAGATAGGACAATAATAAAAAATAATACTTTTGCAAATAATTCTTCACCACTAGTAGTATCCCCTAATAATTTAGAAGAAAGAGGATTCATGAAACCAACAACACCATCAACAAAACCATTCATATCATCAACAATACTCGCTGCAGCTACTACTTGAACTAAGTAAATCGTCAATATAAAGGCAACTGCTAAAAAATACTTCCCTTTTTTTATTTTCCTCTTCATGCAATTTGAAAGTATAATTCCTTTATAAATATTTCTGAAATGATTTAATTATCTGATAACAACTATATCAACTGAATTTACCATCAATAGAAGAACAAATATCTAGTTAAGAAAAGTATGTAAACAAACAGTCCCATATAACCTCTTAAAAACTATTAACCTTACCAATAAAATAAAAACTACATTCCAGAAGCATGCTCTTTTAATCTTTCCATAAGAACTTTTTTTCTAGCATGATAGGTTCTAGTATCCATTCCAGCATCCCTAGCTTTTTCAAGTTTGTCAAGTTCAGTAACAATAGTTACATAAGATGCCTGATGGAAATTACTCATTGTTCTTCCTAATTTACCATATTCAAAATACATATGTATTTGAGAATCAAATATAAAGGCGCATATTACTAAAATTATTCCAAAAATATACATTCCCCCAAACCAATTAGTTGTATCATTGCCAGCTTCTCCACTTACAAAACCTTTTGAAATATAAATAGCCATAAAGACAAGTGCAAAAACAACCCAAGCAGCTCTTCTTCCAAAAGTACCTTTAACAGAAGTATGAACAAACATAAAATAAATTAAAAATGGTAAGAATATTGCAATGCTTCCACCAAGAGCAGCATAGGGCAATAAAACAGCTTGTATAAAATCCGCATCTAAAAATTTAACACCTAAGACTGCAACAGCAGCAGAAGTAAAAAACAATAAAAATGAACTTCCTTGAAAAAGACTCATTCTATTTAACACAGTATAAATAATTCCATAAACAACCAGCAGTATTAAACATCTTTGAAAAAACATAGAACTATCTGCACTCTCGCCCAAGATTTTTGAAAAGAAAACACTTATTACTCCTGAAAATTCATCAAACATAGTGCCAAAATCATTTGCAAGACTAGATGCAGCACTTACAAATCCAATTAATGCTCCAATAATCAAAACTCCAAATATAATCAATGCA
>Ga0208958_1001936_pt1 | contig 19088 bp, 16 predicted proteins | sample RifOxyB1_FD_184032 | JGI IMG/M metagenome (GOLD analysis project Ga0208958, IMG submission 184032) | Soil microbial communities from Rifle, Colorado - Rifle Oxygen_injection B1 (SPAdes) | ecosystem: Environmental > Terrestrial > Deep subsurface > Rock core/Sediment | place: Rifle, Colorado... | reverse complement strand
GCCGAATTCACCACACAATTTGCTTGCGTCGTCCCCATTCGACGCGAGCAATATTACACTCACTGCATTCTTGTGCACCATCTGGGACGATGGTAGAACCTATTGAGCCTCCCCTATCGATCAACCAGACTATTGAAAAGTAATTTAATGGAAAAGTAAAAGATATTACTGGGGATGATTTCCTGAATCATTTTTCTTACGTGCTTTTTCATCTCTTTTGAAAAGTTTTAGAATAGCATTAAGTATTGTCTTATCTTGTTCGGACGAAACACCTTGTCGTACCCACGCTCCATTGACGAGATAATAAGTGCCCCTAAAATCATGTTTTATTGGGCCTCTATAGATGTCTTGGTGAGGTGGCAAAACTTCTCTTCCCACAATCAAGAGTATAAACCCTTACCTTTAGCTGTCAATCATATAGCTTATGTTTGTAAACCTCTGGCTCGAACGCCTAGATAGGCCGAATATCCCAACAAAAACGACTCTTATTTTCAAAAAGTCTTATACTGTGCGGAGGACGATTCTTATTTTGAACCGCTCTCCCATAACTACCTAGTGCATTTTACCAGGTTAATGGAAGTGTATCAATCGAAGTCGGAGGAGGATTTACATGATTAAAACCTCTTTGCACGACGAAAAAACCTTCTTCTCCAAATTCCTGAGAGATTTAGAGAATAGTCAGAATGAGGTAATTATCGAAAGTCCATTCATCACCATAGCTAGAATGAAGACTTTTTGGCCAGTGTTTCGACGTTTGGTTGGGCGCGGTGTCAAAATCTACATAGTGACCCGTGACCCACGAGAGCACCTAGATGGCTATGATGAGCAGTCTGAGGTGGAAATCCAAGAATTTGAGGCTGTTGGCATCCAAGTACTGCTTTGCACAGGCAATCACCACCGAAAACTAGCTATTATCGACCGCAATATTGTATGGGAAGGAAGTCTTAATATACTTTCTCAGGCAAAAAGCAGAGAATTTATGCGCCGTCTTGAGGACGGCGGCTTCGCCGTAGATTTATTTAACTTTATTGGGTACGAAAAATACATGTAGCGAAAATATAGGTAATTTCCTCTACTAGGTTTATTGGATTATAATAAGGCCATGCAAAACGGCGCGAATGATGATTTAGCAAATGTGGTAGATGCTTTGCCATGGGATGAACTGGATGCATTTTCCAAGGGAAAATATGAAAATGTTTCTGAGGAAACCTATAAATTCGTACTTGATGAGGCAAATAGGGATATGTTGATAAAGGCAGCTTTCAAAAGTTTGAAAAAGACTGAGCCAGAGAACGCTTCACAATACAGGGCAGAGCAACTGGCGGACATGATGATTAGGTTTGCGAAATTGGCATTGGAGAACCAACAAGCTACGAAATAGTGATCTTGAGCTTAAGGACTTTGACGATACTCTTCATTTTTTCAAAGGACAAATTAGCTTCACCTCGTTCAATCATGGCGTAGTAGTTGACGGTCATGTTGGCTTTTTTGGCTACATCGGCTTGAGTTAAAGATAGTTTCTCTCTAGCAACACGAGCTTTATCTCCGAATTCTTTTTTCTCTTTCAAATCCATGGAATCACTATTCATATATTTATATTCTAACATCACGGGTCAAAAAACCCCAATTTTTAACTATTTTCATTAGTTTCATCTAGATTTTTACCCTGCTTGACCATTTTCATCAAATCATCCGTTGTTTCGTATGCCTTCAGTTTGCCAGATAGGTAACCCATTCTGTAGGAAATTCCGGCACTCATTAACCTCCAGTTAGTAGGCTCAAGTGTCTTTATAAGTAGCTTTTGCAAATCATGCTTACTATCCCACTCTGAGCGTTCTATTTTTGACTCGAGAATAGTGAAAGGAACAATAACATATCTATCGATCTCAGGTTTATCCAACGATAAATTGGTATATCCAGTATGATCTAGCGATTTATTGATTAATGTCTCTATCTCAACGATGCTCGATTTTTTAATGCTTTGAGCAACCTGATAGCTTGGATCTGCTTTCTTTTCTGCAAGTTCTTTGAAGTGTTTTGTTGATATTTCAATTTGCAAAGTATCTCGAACAAAGTCTTGACCTTCTTTTTCACTAAGGCAGTATTTTGATCTGTATTTATCTAGCAATACTCGGTCTTCTGCTTGTCTTTTTTTATACTCAGAGTCATCAGCTGAAAGATCTAGAGTGTCAGACTCTGCATATCCACAAGCGCTACATGAGTATGTCGTTGTAATAACTTGTTTAGTCCTACTGTAGGTAGTTGTTACCTCAGAGCTACATTTTATGCATCTTTTTGGTTTTCTAACTCTAAATGATCCGTCTTCGTTGACCTCAGACTTTTTGTTACAGTTTTGGCACTCAACCATAAACTCAAGATGTGGTTTTTTGTCGTCATAGTCAATCAAATTTTTATCTATAACTTTTAAAATTCCATTACACAAATTGCAGTATGGTAACCTGGGTACTAGAGTGTGATCATAAATATCTTGTAGTTGCTCGTCTCGCAATTTCCAATCAGCGATGACTTTGCTTTTATTCTGATATCTTTCGCCTTTTTTGTAATAAAGGTACAAATCATTACCTACTTTTTGCCAAATCTTCTTTATTTTTTGTTCTGGCAATTTGCCCTCTGGTTCAGAGTCAAGAGCAGAAAGACTTTCGGCTCTCAAGCATTCTTGTACAGTGAGCAGATCGTACAGGTCGTCATAATAACTAGGCTCTCTGATGTAATTCATCATATTCACAATTTATCAGATTCTTTTAGCAAATGCGTGTTAGTTATTTATAGCCAAGATTAACAGACTCGTTATCTCATAACCATAAGATTTATAAGATCTTATCGCTTATAATACTAGCTATGCTGACAAAATCTGACTTTCTGCTTTACATGGATGCGCCAATGCATTTGTGGGCAAAAGTACACGATCAACAAACAAACGCTACCCCCTCACTGTACGACCAACACTTAATGAAACAAGGGTATGACGTTGAAAAAGTTGCCAAAACATATCTTGAAAAACATATTCTACCCAAATATAAAAATGCAGAATTGCTCTGGCAATCAACCTATACCTCTGGAGAATATCAATCAAGGGCAGATGGAATAATTCATGAGCTAGATACAGACACCTTCCATCTCTATGAGATCAAGAGCTCAACTTCAACCAAAAAGGAGCATTTACCAGATGCCACCTTTCAGTCAATTGTCATAGGGCAGAGTATCAATCAAGAAACGATCCACTTAATTTTACTAAACGATGAATATATTCGTGGTGACGAGCTTGATATTGAACAGCTATTCTCCGTACCTGACGTTACAGACGAAGTTTCTGAGATGACTCCTGACATCCTTGCCAAGATGAGACAGGCTCTAGAGATAGTAAAATTAGTGGAAAGCACTTCAATAGTTAATTGTTTAAATCCAAAAACTTGTCCATGCCCGGGGTTATGTCACCCAAATCTTCCCAAAGCCTCTATCTACAATATTCCCAACCTGACACCTAAAAAGAAGCGTGAACTCGAAGAATTGAAAACTATTGCGATTGAAGACGTTGATGACGATTACCCGCTCACGCCAAAGCAAAGGAAGATTGTGGATGTGATGCAGAGCAAGACATCGTATTTAGATAAACCAACGGTTACAGGTCTGCTACAGAGCCTTACATACCCACTTTATTTCCTTGACTACGAAACCTATGACGAAGCTATGCCACTTTATAAAGGGCATAAACCATACCAGAAGATGGTTTTTCAGTTCTCACTGCATATAGTGAGCAGTAACAGGGAGGCAATGCAGCACGAAGAATATCTAGCTTTAGAGCCAGGAGATCCCGCAAGCGGTTTGGTAAAGCATCTGCGAAAGTGTATTAGTGACCAAGGTACAGTTATTGTGTGGAATAAAGCGTTTGAGGGTGGACGTAACAAGGAAATGGCTGAGCTATACCCAGAATATAAAGATTTTCTACTAAATGTGAACGCTCGAATGTTTGATCTCATGGAAATTGTATCCAAGGGATATTATTTGCACCCCGAATTCTTAGGTAGTTGGTCAATCAAAAATGTGTTGCCCGTGATGTCACCAGAGCTATCGTACAAGTCACTCTCTATCAATAAAGGTGATCAAGCCATGATTGAGTGGTACGAGATGGCTAATGGCGATAAAACTAAGAAGGATGGAGTCGCTAAGGCACTTTTGGAGTACTGTGGTCTAGATACCATGGCGATGGTGAAGGTGTGGGAGAAGTTGAAAGAATTAACCAAGTAATGTCTTCAGCTAACCTCAGTACTAGTCTGGTTAATAATGTAGTCTCGATCATTTAGTTGAATAATTACTGGTTGCTTAAGCTTTAATCCTTTTCCAATCGCGATAGCATGACGTTCTTCTAGAGTAGCAAGTGTATCAGCATAGTCTTCACCAATATAGTTTTCTAAGAATCCTTTTCCAGTATCATCAAAAACTCTTAAGGCAAAAATAGTATTGCATTGATTTAATATACTTTTGCTTACATTTGCTGTTCTTTGAGTTATGACTAAGCTTCCTAAGCCATACTTTCTTCCCTGCAATATTACTTTTGCAGTACCATTTGTAGCGTTTTTATCTCCTTCACTCGCTACAGAATTCCACTCTGGAATAAGTGAATGAGCTTCTTCGAAAACTAGTAGGACTTTAGCCTTTTTCTCTTCCTCTAACGGAATTTTCATAAGAATTTTAAATAGTTCCTCAGCTACAATCCTTGTTTTTTCTGCTTGGGTAAGATCTGAAGTTATTACCTTAAAGCCCATTTTTTCTCCTTTTGAAGCTTTATGGTAGTCCAAATTAAAAATTCTTACTTTCTTTGTTTGTTCAAAAGTGTTTCCCTCTGGGATTTCATCATGACCAAAAAGAAAATTACACAAGTCTTTATTAATAGCTGCTTTATATTCTGCTAGATTCCCACTCTTATCAGGATGTTCTTTTGTCATCGAGCCAGTGCCCTCAGTATGGATATATTCATACTTTACATTTATTGAATTAAAAGCATTTTCGTTGTCAGAGATTATCGCGTCATTTTCGAGATATGGTGGGAGTTCTTTTTTGTATTCATTTGTAATATCAATACAAACTATTTTTATATTTTTTTCAGAGACTCTTTTAATTAATTCATATGCTAAACATGATTTTCCAATTCCCAAAATACCAAGAATTGCAGTGTTATGAGTTACTATTGCATCAATATCTTTAAGTGGAATTTCCAGATCGGTATCAGGTAGATGCCCTATTGAACTATCTGCCATAGCTTTAATTTTTGCGGGCGAAATAATACCTGAAAATGCAAAAAACAAGGGAGAAAATATAGTGGGCATCCATTTGCTAACGTCCAGATCTTTTGTATCCTTCTTATATTTTCCTAATTTTCTAGCAATACCAATTATAAAACCATGACGATCGAAGTTTTCTAGATTTTCTTCTTTAGCATTTCCATTTATAACTTGGTATAAAGTTTCTTGGCCATAAATTGACGTTTTCAAAATTGCTCCTTCGCTAATTTTCTGTTGCAACTTGCCAGTATCTCTGAGTATCGAAAAGTTCAACGTATTTATATTTGAACCACTTGATACGTAACCAATAAATTTATCTCTATCTTTGTAGAGTTGATTATCTTCGACTGCCTTCTTTAATTCGTCACCAATTAATTCCGTTTCGTTTAACAAATAAACTAGATTTTCTTTTGCAAAAATAGATTTTGGCTCAGAAATTAATTTCTTATCACTAAGATTAAGTTTGAGTATCTCGCCCGTTTTGTCTTGTATGAGATATATGCTCAACCATCGCTTATTTAGCAGATACTTAGTGTCAACTACCATACCTATTGAACCCGTGTTAATCGAGGTTTCAACCGCAACCAAGTCTCCATATTTGACGGGTATTGATTTATGCTTAGTGTAGTCAATCTCAACTTTATATAGGAGTGGATTCTCGCACCCTATTGCCTGCCCTAATTCATCTCCAATTTTGTCTCCAAACATATTGAATAATTTTGATACACGTTCAACTGCCATGCCTATGACATCAAAGAAAGTTAAGCAAATCCAAAAAGCGATTACATAGATAAAAGCGAATATTTTCTCAGGAATAGCGAAGTACGAGTATGCGGCCGATAAATATATTATTGAAAAAATAACTTTAGATGCTCCAAAAGTTTCTACAAACCAATAAAGTATTTTGCTTGTTCGACTCCAGAAGTAAGTTTTTGCATCTTTAAGAACAATGGAAATAATGCTGAAAAGAAGTATTGCTAGGGCAAAATAAAATATGAAACTATACCCATAGAGATTGTTCTTATTTGACAGGCCAAATAATGCAATTAAAACTGCTGTAGAGTTGGCGATTGCGTCCGATGGCTTTGTGAAAAATGGTTCAACTATGTACGCACCCAAAACAATCATAAATGCACCAGAGTAAAACCAGATGCTTGAATCAATATTTGTATTCCATACCAGATTTCCAAAATTACCGCCGATCAATTTAAATATAATGACAAGTATGCTGAGATATATGAATGCAACTAGAACTCTTTGATTTTGAGATAGATGTTTCATTATTTAGAATTATTTTCGACAATTAATATCTCATCATCGGATAAATCAAATGATTTATATATGATCGAATTAACATCTTCTCTCAACTCAGCTACTTTTGACATCAATTCAGAACTGTTTTTTAGTAAATCATCAGATGTAAACATGATAAGTTTGTCTACAGCATTAATAATTTCAGCTTCAATATCACTACTTGTCGCAGGAACAGGCAGATTATTTATCATGTCTTTTGTAAATGTGGTTCCTTGGTTATAACTAGATGCTGGATACTTCTCCTTAAGATAAAAAACAGGTAGCGGTGAATTTAGATAAGCCATTAATAATTTTAGTTTGTTCAGTTCAAACCCTGTGATTAATAAAGTCGACTTACCAGGAATAATTTCACCGAGTTCATCTAAACAAACATCAAGCAAATTAAGCCCTTTTAGTATTAACTTGGGCTTAACTGACTTTCTTGAATAAGAATTTGTGAATTCGTGGAAGAATTGGTCTTTTTTTACTACTGGCTTCAAATACTTCTTGCCCAAATATGTCATTTCTTTTTTGCCCCACTTAGAAAGCCATTTTCCTATTGTGCCAGTGTTAATTATTTTTAAATAGTTTTCATTAAAACTTTCATCTAACTCTTGGACTAATGGTGATAATTTATAAGCATCAGATGTAGCGCAGGCATTTTCACAGTTCAATGTTTCACTTGCTGACACGTATTTATCAAGTTTGCTTATTAAATTAAGGTGAGGAGAGAAAGTGCCATCTAAGGTATATGGAGCTTTAAGTGTTTTCTTATCAAAATCTCTCAAGAAAGTTATCTTTTCCTCGATAATTTTATAGACTTTAAGCTTGTCAGTCGTTTTCTTATTATGAAAGATAGATACTATAGAATCCACTTTGGCGCTTTCAAATATTTTTCTTCCTGCGTTAAGAAGTGAATACATTGTGGTAAATTTTTGTTTTCGTAATTCAGTGCCGAAAGGTTTTGAAATCCATTTATCAGGACTAATGTAGGTAAGAATCCCATTTTCATTAAGTGTATTAAAACCCTTTTCAAAAAAAGCAATATAAATATCCCAATTACCCCTAGTGAATTTATAATTCTCAGCCAGATATTCTCTTAAATATTCAAGATGATTTTTTACCATTCCCTCTGAATCAATATATGGTGGATTGGCTATGACTAGATCAAAACCATTTTTTAAACCAAACATCCACTCTGGATCAAACCAATCTGACATTTTATGACTAAAAGGATCCCATGAGGTTAACTTGGCGGTCATGTCTGCGTGTCCACGTCTACTTTCATCAATAAGTTTGTGAAGCATTCGATTTTGCGTTTGAGCAAATTGGAGTTTCAGTTGATCACGTTCAAAGCCAGACGCATTGAAAAACATATCTCGGACTTCCTTAAGCTCCTTAATTCCTGCGTCGTCCTCAAATAAACCCATTTGACTAGTTGATCCGCTTGTTGTTGGCAACCCAACTAGGGTGTTTGCTGTCACGAATTTGAAATCTAGGTTGGGAAGTGGTTCAATACCACGGTTTTCAAGAGTGTCATCGATTCGTTCATCAACCACGAGGGTAAGAAAACACCTCAGACGGGAAATCTCTGTAGCAATAGGCTGAATATCTATGCCATAAATATTTTCTCTAATAATTCCTAACTTACGGATGTAATCAAAATTTTTCTCTTGGAACTCTCTCTCAATTACTTTTCTTAATTCAATTGGGGTATTTTGAATCTGTTTTTTAAACCACAATTGTCCGTTTTGATCGATCTGTTGGAGTATGAATACAATTTTTTGAAGTGCGCCAATGGGGAACGCTCCCGAACCACATGCAGGGTCTAGAATTTTGATAGCTCCCAATGCCTGGGCAATACTATCTTTTTCTTCATCTTTAAGAGGGTTTATATTGTCATCTTCCAAATCATAACTAATAAGTGAACGCAACTTACTCTCTGGAATATTTGTCTTTTCATGGAGATACAAGTGCAAACTTTCATCCACCATATAATCAACAATGACTCTTGGAGTGTAGTAGCTTCCTGTGCTTTTTCTGGCAGATTCGCCCGTTTCAGGATTAATTTCCGCTAAGAGATTCTCAAATATACGTCCGAGCATTTCCGGATCAATCGAAAGCTCTTCATCAAAACTAGTATTTTCGTCAATGGTGAAATTGTAGGTTTCAAGTACTTCAAAGAGTGATTTAAGCCATAAATCAGGTACTACTACTATATTGTGATTAATCGCTTGCTTACCCTCGTTGTAATTAAAAAAATCATCCTCATGGGGAGAGAATAAGCCACCATTCAGGTATGGTATGGCCGAGAATAGATCATTTATGAATGTTTCTTTTCTAGTCTTGATTGGCTTATTAAGTACCTCAAAGAATATCGGCTCAAGTATTTTGTGATAATAGTCTTCAATTGTGCTAGAAGCATCAAAAGAGAGCAGCTCTTTTGGCATTAAGGAATGACCAGAGGCACTACGCTTTTCTCTTAAGAACCAACAAAAAATAATGCGACCAATAAGCCTGACGGCAAACTCCTGACTCGTTTGACTTTGATCCTTTACGAAAGGTAGCTTAAGTTGAGCCTCAACAGTCTTTTTAGATTTGCCATTAGTAATTTGTCCGCCGACAAGTTGTATGAATGCATGAGATATCTCTTTGTAAAATTCTTTGTTAACTACCTCGAGTGAGAACCTACCCTTAAGATCATTAAAATCCGTGATCGCACCCTTACTGATTAGATATTGGTGTGGAGTCTTTACCTTTGCCTTAGAGCCTAATACATAGGATTGTCGCTTTGGATTTGATAGTTTCTTTTTGATTTTTCCTTCATCCCATGTAAGCGTACTTGTCAGGAGTGATAATCTCCAAAGCGAAGAATTCTCTGAATAATAAACAATTATTGCGTTTGGGGTTCCGTAATTACGCAGTAGAGTGAAGCTTTCCGTTGCTAATCCGATCTTCCTTTTGGAAGGGTCTTGTTCTGTCTCTATAATATAAACTCGTACGCTAAGAGCCGACTCACCTATGGTTTGAATTGATTTAATTCCTTGAAAACTTTTGGAGACGTCAACTTTGCGGATATCTTTGGAAAAATCTGGCAAAAAGTCACCGATCCAATCAATAAATTCTTGCTGATTAAAGTTTTCATTTAGTCTCATACTGTTAATTCTTCTGATAAGACAATAAGCTCCGACAAGCCTTCTAGCTGATCAACTCTTTTCAAACTTGTAGCTATTGATTGTTTCGATACCAAACTTTGTATGTCGCTGTAGGCTTGTTCTAAAATACTCATGTTGATACGGCCGATTTGTTTATATTGCCCCTCACTCAAATCGTCGTACTCCTTAATAACTTTAATCAAATCCATAGCATAGTCCTTGGCTTGTGGATAGTTTTCTACCAACATTCGTAAAGGTTCAAGCGCTTTGGCTCTATTTCCACTTAATCGAGGCAGCTTGTGTTTTTCAAACAACTTATCTCGAATAAGAACAAAGAGTTCGTTAAATGTCGCATCTGGTGAAGCTCCTTCTTCATCTGGTTTAGCAGCAAACAAGGGTAGTACTGTTTCAGCGGAGACCACTTCAGGCTCTCCCTGAGAACCTTCCTTAATGGCGAAGACAGCGTGATTGCCTTTTTTACCAAAGGCAATACCACCGTTAATTTTTTGACCTTTACGTAACACGCGACTTCTTGGACGAATAGTCAAAGCTTTTTCAATTATTTCATCAGAGGTCTGGTCATAAACTTCACGATGTGTAGCATCCCATGACTGAAATTCAGCTTCTGAATTTGCTTTGTTATATTCTTCTTTAAAGAAGCTCTTTAATTCTTCATCCCCTGTAAGAGTTTTGGTGTCGCTCCCAACGACAGCGTTAATCAGTGTCATCTTGAGCGTGCTAATTTGTTGGATTCTGGTTTCAGCTTCTCCAATTGAGGTTGGGAAGAAGTTATAAACATAGAGGGATTCAAATACTTTTTTATTGATACGGTTAATACGTCCAATACGCTGAATTACTCGAGTTGGATTGAATGGAATATCGTAGTTAAAAATTACTCCAGCTCGATGAAGATTGTACCCTTCACTTAAGGCGTCAGTGGCCACTAAAACGTCATAATCATTCAATTGTAGTTCAGTCTTAACCCCAGCATCAAAATTGTTGCGTAGCAATTCTCTGTTAGCTCTAGAAGCGTCTTTTGCCGTATATTTATAGACTCTATCAACTCCAGCTCTCTTGATTGCTTCTCCCAGATAATCAACGGTGTCAGCATAAGCTGAAAAGATGACTATCTTTCTATCTTTGTTTTCACTGAGAAGTCTCTTGATGTTATCTACTAGACAATCAAGTTTCGGATCAAGTTCAGTTATTGCCTGATTGGCGCCAAACCATTGATCTCTTATCGATATGAGAAGCTTGGTGTCATCCTCAACTTCTTTGATAAAGTCCGACTTTAGCCAATCTCTCTCTACAAATAGCAGTTTGTATTTTGATTCATCAGTGTCGTTAAATTGTTCAGAAAACTCGGTGGTCAAATCATCTCCAGCATCATCGATAAATGAGTCTGGATCTGGAATCTTACCTTTTTTAAGAATTGGCACTTTCCCTTGATCGTTGTACCACCTAGCAATCATCTGGTTAGAATCAATCATGTTCTGTAGAGTGATACGGAAGGCTTCTTTTGAACTTTCAAAGCGCATGACCAACAACCGTTTCATAAAAGTTGCCAAGTTTGTTTGAGCGTTCTGAAGATCGACATCATCCAAATATGAACCATACTTTTGCATGAATAGTTCTCGTTTGTCCTCTTTGATGTAAGTCACTGGCTTATAACGAGCTCCTTCAAATCCATGATCCTCATTTGTCAAAGTTTCAAGTGTATGGAGGTAAAGATCAAATAATTCACCTAGTTCGTACTCAAGCAATTCAGGCCCTTCAACTTTAGCAAAGGAAATTCCTTGTTTTATCAAGTTATTTCGGTAACGCGATATAGTTTGAAGATCTAATCTTGACCTGCGAACAATAACTGGCTCAATGAGCCTACGTAATTCCTGAGCTATTTCCTTAGTTTCGGCGTTAATCTCATCTGGCGTAAGTTTGTTGCTTCTTAAGCTAGACCTTAATTTTTTATAGCGGTCAATTAGCTCTCGAAAACGCAACGAAAGATTATCGACTGACCGTATAGTGGATTGACCTGGAGTTTGGAATAGCTTAACAAGAGCAAAGACATCCTTAGGATCATTATTAAATGGCGTTGCGGTTAAAATAACGACTTTATTTCCTGCGTTACTTCTTGAAAGAGAGTGGAGCAAAGTATAGTCATCAGTCAATTCGTTTCTGTAACGGTGTGCTTCATCTAATATTAACAAGACTGGCCCTGTAATCTGATTGGTGCACCACTGATATGCTTCATCTATTTTTCCCGAACTAAATATTTTTGTACCAGGCAATCTAAAATGAGCCTGATATTCTTCCCATTGAGTGATTAAGTGTGGTGGACTGATAATAACAACATGAAGATGATCTTTTTGAGCTAAGTTATAAGCTATGGCAGAGGCGATAATACTTTTACCCAGACCCACAACATCGGCAATGATAACTCCGCCGTATTGATTAATCCTGTCAATTCCCATTCTAATTGCATCGAGTTGATATTCAAGATCAATGAATGAGTCATCAGTGATTTTGCCTGGGGATTCGATATCAGTATTACGATCTTTACCAAATAATTCATGCAGTACTCTGACATACATCAGATATGGTTGAATTACGGCATTAATCCAAAGTTTTTTAACGACTTCTTTAAATTCTTCATTATTCTCAGGAGTTGCAACGTCGATGTTTTGTGCATCTTTCCACATTGTGTCGAACTTGGCACATCCATCTAAAAATGTTTGTTTGTCGCGAGAAGAATCATTCAGTTCGCCTTGTTCGATAAGACCATTGTATGTGAGATTGCTTGATCCCAGGAATCTTGTTCCGGGGAAATCTCCACCCTGGTTAAAATCAGGAGCATTATGGACTAGGTATATTTTCCCATGTTCATCTGTATTAGTTAGTTTTATCTGGAGAGTACCATCAATAATCTTTTGCTCAAAGATTTTGTATGCTTCTTGAGATTTTGGGTTATCAAAAACTTGTGTTTCATTAAAGAGCCTAGTGAATCCTTTGAAATAATCTTCTTTTTGCTCAGATCTGGAAGAATATGTGTCTTGGGGCTGAAATCTATCGAAGTCTACTGATTTGCCTGTTTTCTGTTGCATTGCAATAATCTTAGGTACTGCATTGGGGTCAATTTGTTTTCCAACCAAGATTCTAACTTTCTTGTTTTTAAACTCATTTGCTAATAATTCAAAACCTGAAAAGTAGAAATAACCAACTTCAATATCGATACTATCAGACGTGGAAAGTGCGTTTATAAGCGCTTGATGCATTGTCTGAGTTTGGTTATCAATTAATGCCATATTATTTGTTTTTTTCGTTTATAAACTTCTCAATATCGTCTTTTCGATATCTTAAGCTCTTTTTGATACCTATGCGAACTGCTATAAGTATCCCTTTTTTGTCCCAATCTCTCAAGGTGTTGGGGTGTACTTTGAGGATATTTGCAGCCTCTTTTAGAGTTAATAGTTCGTCCATGATTTTCTCATTTAATTTCGTACCAATAGATACCTAATCATTATAGTACGTTATGAATAAAAAATCCCTAAATATATTTTATTAACTGAGAGTTAAACTGTACAGACCGCCATCATTTACCAGAGATAAGCCTTTTACCCCAAGTTCACGAATCAAAGTCATCCGGGTAATTTGACAAATATGACTGTGATATTCCCACGCGTCATCCATATATGAGTAAAATAGGTTGCTTGTGTTATTGTTTGGCAAAGGCCGAATTTTCGAGTGTGCAATATCCCAATTATTTCTTATATCAATAAAATCTGACAACATTTCGTACTGAGCCTTAGTTGGTCTTTTAAGTTTAGCGCCTACAGCAAATTTGTAGGCCATCTTTATTGAACTTGTTTTATGAAATCTTGTTGGAATATCTTTGTCATGTAAATTAGCTCTTTTTGAGATGTATTCGATTATTTTATAAAAAGACAAGAAGCTTTCATCAACAAACTGAAGATGATCTAAATCAACTCCTTTCCTCCAGTAATTAATAAGTTTTTTGATTGTATTTGAGTATTTATTAATTGCGGATACTCGCGACAATATACTATAAATCTCTTCGAGAGCCTCATTTGATAGTTGTAAGGAGGAATTGTCATTAATTCGTATCGGATCATTCCCATTAAGACAACTGGCATTTGATTGGTGCTTTAATCCTCGTATTTCTACTAAAAAAATATCTACAGATTTTGATTTATAGGTAACTTCACCCACAAAGCTATCTATGATTGGCTCTGTAGAAATGACAACAGAAGTATTAATATCTTGATTTGTTACTATCGTTAATACATCTACTAACAAAGCTAAATCTGCCGAAATCCTAGTCTGTTCAAATAAATCGCCAGGGTTCTTAGTGTCGTAACTCAAATAAGTGTATGCGGTAACTAGGTTATTTTCCCAATCAAAAAACCACTTTCCGATATGACCATTCTTAATAATAATGTTGCAGACACTAGTTTTTAATTTCAACCGTATTATTGATCTAGTCTTGCTCATATTTGTATATTACTCGTTTGATTATCTAAGAACACTCTAGGATTGACTGGTATTCCATACACGTTTACCTGGAAGTGGAGGTGAACTCCAGTAGCCCAACCTGTTTGACCCTGGCCTCCAATTACGTCACTGGTGGTCACCTTTTGGCCTTTGTAGACGTAGATCTTGTTTAAGTGTGCATAGATAGTCACGACATTATTGCCGTGGTCAATAATGATGTGTTTGCCGTATCCCCAGAAGATCTCCCCTGCATAAATAACAGTGCCATCCATAGCAGGATTGACTGGTTCGTCCAACTTGCTAGCCAGATCAATCCCAGTGTGGAAGACCTGATACATGCTGGACTGTGCAAATTCAAGAGTAATTACCCCCTTGGTTGGCCAAACAACCGTTGGATGAATTTCTGTGGTGACTTCGCCAGTTGTGGGGTCTTTGATCTGGATGCTTTGATTAGTCGGGTTTTGATCAACTAACTTGTCAGAGATTACATTTATACCCACCTGAGTCAGCAGAATGACCGCGATGACTGGTAACATTAGGATTGTAAGGAAAGCCAGAAGAACGAATTTTACTTCCTTACGAAACGACCAGAGCGTAAGTACTAGTTTTGGATTCATGGCTAGATGTAGATTTCCCGGGGATCAGTAGTCAGGAGTGGATGTTCTTGCTCTGAGGCCACAATTTTAACCGCTACATGATTTTGATCAGCAATAATTAAGGCCTCGCCACGATCACAGGTTAAAAGGTAATGCTGTTCATAAGCAGACAAGTGGAATTCATCGGCTACTTTTTTAATCGTGGTCGTATCTTGACGCATCAAAACTCTAAGGGACGACTGACTAGCAATAGCTTTGCCGTAATCTTGATTGAGGAAGTCATTGGCTTGCTGGGAAATAATCGTTACACCCAGATAGTATTTTCTAGCACGTCTTACTAGACCTGAGATAAATCTGGCACTTTCTGGTTCTTGGAGAAGTATCCATCCTTCATCGATGACCAACATTCTTTTTTGAGGATTTTGTTTGACCTCATTGTTTACGAAGTTAGCCACCACCATCATCATAATTGATCTGATAGATTCGTTTAGATCTTTGATATCAAAAACAATCAGGCGATTATCGAGTTTGATATTTGTCTGGGAATCAAAGACGGTTGAAAGAGAACCTTTGACAAACCGCTCGAGCCTGTCGCATAAATCTTTATGTTTCATGGCTTTGAGGTTTTTGTAGAAATCTTTAAGTAATGGATATTCAACAGTTTTTGATCTTTTTGCATTCTTGCGTGGAGTAAGCTTGGCTTCTTTGTAGGTGAGAAGTAGAGCACGATCCACCGATGCCCGTTCCTCTGAGGTCAAGCTGCCAACCATGAGAGAAATAAGCTCGGTTAAATCTTGGATATGTTCGGATAAGTTGTTTTCCTGAGTTACCGAATGCTCTGAAAATTGGAATGGATTAATTTTCTCTTTGGAGGTTGAGGAAAGCTTGATGTAAGTTCCTCCAACACTAGCGGCGAGTTGTTTGTATTCGCGCTCTGGGTCAATAATGATGACTTTTGTGCCTTGCATCAGGTGGCGCAAGATTTCAACTTTGGCAGTATAACTTTTGCCAGATCCCGATTGAGCAAAAATAATGGAGTTGGCGTTGTTTAACGAGTAGCGGTCAATGATGACCAGAGAGTTATTGGATTTATTAATACCGTAGAGGATGCCTGGTTCCTGTACTAGCTCAGATGAAACAAAGGGAAAAGTGAGCGCTGCACTTGAACTATCAAGATTGCGCTTCTGCGCCAGTTTATTCTCGGCTCTAGGGAGAATAGACTGCAATCCTTCGATTTGTTGGAAGGTAGCGGGCTTGATGTAGAAAAGCCTCGTCTGCATGACTGTCTCTAAAAGTTTGGTGACTTTGTTTAGCTCGATGAGTGATTCTGCGCTAATCGTCATATAGATAGAGATTTGGAAAAGCTTCTCCATACCCCGCTGAATTTTATCTTTAAGCTCCATGGCAGATTCAAGTGGATCAGTAATTTCAGAGCCTATGACTTTGCCTTCTTTGAGCATGGTGCGCTTGGTTGACTCAAGCTCAGTTATTTTTCTTATCAGTTTGGGCAGGGCGGTTAGCGGATCAACTTGTTCGATGTGGTAGCTGATATCAATATCATGATTAAAGTTTATGAGGTTATTGAGCCAACCAGTTGAAGCCACATATGGGTAGCCAGAAACGAACATGGTTCTGACGAACCTGTCGTTAATCTGCAAATAGCTTGACTCTTCTTTGAGTCCTGCGTAGGAGATTAAATCCACTTGATCCTGCGTACCAAAAGCGATTTTAACCGCCTGATTTGTCATGGCTTTGAGCTTGCGCTTCTTTTGCCAAGCTTTAATTGGTTTGAGACTAGTGATTTTTTTCTTTAGATTAAACATAGTTGTTTTTAAGTATTGCTTCGACTGTTTCCCTAGTTATTGCCTGAGTTTTCAGGCTTTCCGGGTTGTAGAAGCCATAAAATAAATTGAGAATTTCAAGACCTGTTATGCTTCGCGCTTTCATCTGCATTCGCTCCAAGCCTTTAATGATGATGTCTTTCTCAAGATTTAAATGTTCTTTGATGAGCTTCATGTCCTGATGACGCTCAGTATGTTTGTAGGGGATGACAATATAGAAACGGCGAGAAAGGATCTTGTTGCCAGAGACAAGTTTTTTAACGAAAGAGCAGTAACCCTCGATTTGTTTTTTGTAGGCAGGAATAGTTTCTTTATCCTTAGTCCTACCTATATCTTCCACGTAGCGGTCGATATCGACTTCCCGCACCCTGACTAATATTTGGATTTCACACGGGAGAGAGTTTAAGAAATTTTGGAAACTGTCGATAATCACATCCTGCTCCTCTTCGCTTTTAAGCTCAAAGTTTACAGAGGAAGTTTCTAAAATCTGGCGGTATTCGTTATTTGGGAGCACAAGAATGTTATCCACGACTTCTTTAATCTGGATTTGGCCTCGACTACTAGATTTTTTTGATTTGCTAAATATGCTCATAGTTTTACTTCTTTATAAGATAGGAAACTGCGACCTTGCCAGAATCGATCAGTTGCTCGAATCTGACCAAATCAGCAATATTAATCTCAGTCTTTTGTTTGTTAATTGCTTTCTTGGATGATTTCCTCGGAACTAGCACAATATCTGGAATGTCAGGAACATCTACAATTCGATTGGTTAAGTCATTTTTGTTATAGAGCCAGTATTTTGGTCTTAGTCGGTATTTCAGAAGCACCCCTAGCCACTCTGCCACTATTTTGTCTTTAATTCGTAGCGCCAAAATACCTGAGATAGTTGTAGAGATGATAATGAGCACGAGTTTGAACGATGTGAGTTTCATACTGGGAATAAGTAAGATGTAGACGATGGCAGTCCAAAGGATTGGCGTCATTAGGATTAATACCTGAGTCATATTGAGAGATCCCGCCACTTTATCTTCAACGGTCGTAATCTGTGCAGGGATGATTGTGGTTCTCATAGGTTGGCACTCCTTCTAGGCAATTTAGCTGTTTTTGCGCCTTTATATGACACGTTTGAGCTTGAGTCGGTACTTAATACATTGGTGATTTGACTCCCCATGTGACGAACCGCGCCCACACTTCTAGAAAATAGAATGAGTTGCATCATGAACGATGGAATTTTGAGCAGAGTCAGGAGTAACCCAATAGCTACAGCAATTGAGATAAGTGAGTTGTTGGTTTGCTCAGGTAGTGACAAAAAAGTTCCTGCCAGTTGAATCGTTACGACATGAATAAAAATCGTAAACACTGATACAAAGTAGCCTTTCACCGCCATCTCGGCAAAGTCAGCGGTTTTAGGAAGAGTCCATAGAAGAAAGATAAAGGGTGAAAGGACAGCACCAAGTACGATAACTATCAAACGACTGATGTACATGAGTAGAAGTACAATCGACACGATCAAGAAAATCAGGAGAAATATCAGGATAATAAATGGAGCAGTACCATTGGTTAAACTTGAGATTGTGATGGCATTGGTAATCCAAGCATGATTAAGTCCACCTGTGGCTGAGATAACACCAGCAACCAAAGCATTACTAGCTTGGATGGCATAGTCAGCTAAGAAAAGTGACACGTTAGCCCCAAGAAACGCTAGACCAATTCTAGGTAAGAGATGTTTAAACTCAATTTCCTCAAAACCAAAAGTAGAAGCGCTCATGAATTGGAGGCCGAGTAATGCCACCACAAGTACAAAAAGGCTGTCTACTATCCCAAGCATTATTAACCAGAATTTCACAATTGAGGCATTGGCTAAGAGTGATGGGGTTGACCCTAAGAAAGTCATAATCCCATCAACTATTGGCTTGGTGGAACTCTCGACAATATTTTGAATAAATCCGTTAACCGCATCGATTAGTACCTGAGTAAGTCCGTCACTTGGTGCCACGCTCTCAATCTGAGTTATAGGTAGCGTTGTGATACTTGTACTTCCCGTTTCCCCGACAAGCGCACCAGACAAAAGAGAAACTAAACCGCTCGAAGCCAGAACGATTACAAGACCAAAGAGAGAGTTCCGAATTGTTTTCTTGGCTTCTTCAAGCGCAACAGGATTCCCGCTTGAAGTAATGTAGATATAGCCACCGCGAATTAAAAAAATGACCGCTGAGGCGGCCGATATTATCGTTATGAGAGTGAGAGCGTCACCCGTAAAAGCGGTTACTTCTGATGGTGCGCTACTTGCGCCATACGCCACAGAAGGAAAGAAGAGTGTTGTAAGTATGGTGGTTAGTGCCAGACTCAATAATTTCATAGTTTTTCATAATCCAATTTTGGAACTACTGCGCA
>Ga0208958_1001928_pt1 | contig 19132 bp, 18 predicted proteins | sample RifOxyB1_FD_184032 | JGI IMG/M metagenome (GOLD analysis project Ga0208958, IMG submission 184032) | Soil microbial communities from Rifle, Colorado - Rifle Oxygen_injection B1 (SPAdes) | ecosystem: Environmental > Terrestrial > Deep subsurface > Rock core/Sediment | place: Rifle, Colorado... | reverse complement strand
AGCCATTGAAAAGGGCGCCGTCGAATATTGGATCAAAAAAGAAGCCAAGTCTAGAGAGCTGGGGGAAAAGATAAAAAATATCATCAGTAGATCACAATCAATACCTAGTTCTCCGGTCGCCTCAGAATAACCCGCCTCACATGTCTCCTCTTGAACGCCTGCCAGACGATATTCAGGAATACCTTCCGGGTACGAAAGAAGTTCGTACCTACGTCGGCGAAGTACCCGACCATGTTCTCTCTACTACCGCAGAATGTTTTATTCGTGTTTATGGCGGTGAGCCATGGAATGAAGCCTGGCGATGCAGTACCGCCGGACCAGTCCATCATTTTGGTTTTGCCGAAGTTGATCCTGATCAATTGGTTTGTAAAGAGCCTGATTGCGCTGGCACTTTAGTTCCTTACTACGATCCAGATGAATTAATAGCGACTTTCAAACAGGATTTTGCCCATGACCCAGAAACCACTCCCGTCCTATCCGCTTGGTTTGGTCAAAATGGTGAAATTCTTGCTTATACCTCCACTATGGTTACCTCCAATTGGGATCGTACGCGCGATTTTCTTCTTCGTGCCCCATATTTTGGTGGTATCCACGTCGATCCCAAGGCAGAAATAGAGGCCTTCAAAGCCAAAGTTTTGCCCATCGTTGGTGACCAAGCTGTAACAGTTGTTCTCGATACCGTGTCCCGCCCAGAAGTACGCGGCTTACCGGCATGGTATCAAACCGTTTTTGAAGCATCACTGGCCTCAATTATGCTCGGCACGCGTCAATTTATTGCTGTGACTCAGGAGGACAGTGCCATTTATCAATTGCTTAAGCGTCTAGGTATTATTGCTGTTGGTCATGAGACCACTCCAATCGGTGGCCACAAGCCAGTTTTAATGGTTTATACTAATCATATCGGAGTTATCGCTGAAGTAGCCCTTGATGCTATGCAAGCGTCAGGTGCCATGTCAGCGGCCAGGCGATTTGCTAGTTACGCCCGGAGTTTCTCCAATGGCACCCGTATTTAAAATGTCTATTCCTGCCTTTTCTCCCGAAACAAATATTCGTCGTGCTATAAGTAGTTATTCCAACTACTGTGATGGATTTGCAACCGTTGCTGACCAATCCTACATCCTGGGTATCATTCTGGGGCTCGGCGTTTCTTCAGTTTCGCTTGGTCATTCAGGATCCACCCTGCTTGATGAAATTGTTGCTTTCGATCGCGCCGAAATAGACGAAGCCTATTTGGGCCAGATTAATATGTCCACCGTTTCATCCTTCTGCGGACCACAGGGCATCATCTGGGGCTACGATTTGGCCGTTTCGAGTACTCTAGAATCTCAGCATCCGCTCTTACCTAAACGCCTCAAATATCACAATCAATATTATCCTGTTTATAATGTTGAACCGCTTACCGAGGCCACCAAAGCTCTCTTTGGCACTGTCGAAAAAAAACGCTTTCCCCTCATTCCCGGTGCTCACGTTCCATGTGCCGGCAAAAACAAGACCGAAATTGGACCCAAAAGAATTTACTCAGGTATTGCTCTTGGTATTCCCAAGAATCGCTCGCACTCAGCTAACCTCCTCATGGAAGATATAGGCACCATTACCAATGAATCATGTTCCGAAGAGCTTGACCGTGCTCGCAGCAAAATCCTCACCAATTTAGCCACCAGCGTTCTTAAAGTAGGGGAGAATCAAGGCATTGTTTTCCAAGAAATTTTTGTTGGTCTCAAAGATATCTTTGTTAAAGAAGGCGAAATTGGCTGTGCTTTGGTGGCCGCGCCGTATTTTACTTTAGCTCAAAACGCTGTCCCTAACTCGGACCCAGAAAGCCTTATTGATCTCAGTCTCCAAGCCTGGCAAACAAAAGTTAAAAAATCCTTTCAATATAAACTCATTAAGTCATGAATCTTATTTTTTCTTTAATTTATCTGATCACTGCTATTTTCAATACTATCTTGGGAACGACCATTTGGCTAAAAAATCCAAAAAATCGCATCAACCAATCTTTTGTTGCCTTTATCGTCGGTATTGTTACTTGGATCGTCACTCTTTATTACTTATATAACGTTTCTACCGACAGCTCATATTTGTTATTTTTTGGCCGGCTTAATTACTTCGCCTCGGTTCTTTTGATTTATTTCCTCTTTCTCTTTACTCATTATTTTCCGCGGCCATTAATAAAAGCAAATAAAATTCTTGTCGTTTTTTTTATCGAATCCGTTGTTCTTGGCCTCATTAGTCTTTTTACTCCACTTATTGATCAATCGGAAGATGTTGTTAACGGTTCACTGATTACTACGTACGGCCCCTTTTTCTCGTGGTTCGCTGTTCACTTCATCTTTTTCCTTGGAGCCGCCATTCTCATGCTCTTTATCAAGCATTTTCGCTTTGAAAAAACAGAAAAACGCCAAATTCACTTTGTTCTCATTGGCATTATTATGACTGGGATTTTTGCGGCAACCACAAATCTTTTTATTCCACTTATTTTTAAGTACTACGATCTGCAAAGCCTGGCTCCCATCAGTACGATTTTCATGATCACTACCATTAGCTATGCCATTATCAAGCATCGACTACTTGACATCACTCCGTTGATTGCTCGCGCTGTTTCTTACATACTTTTGCTGTCTGTTTTTATCAGTACTTTCATTTTCGCCCTTTTTGCCAGCACTCAATTTATCCCCAATCTTCATGTCACTGAAGTTCAAATCATTGTCTTTTCCATTATTACCTTTGTCGTTATTGTCACTGTAAATCCACTCCGCCATCTTTTTGAAACGACCACTGACCATATATTTTACCGTGGCTACTACGATGGACAAGAGCTCCTTCAAGATCTGACGCAAATCATGGCCAGCACCATTGAAATAGATAAATTATCGGATAAGGTCATCGATGTTATATGTAATGACATGAATATCACCAAAGGCTGTCTTTTTATTGTTGATAAAACGGGCACAATCAATTCAGCTTACAAAAGCCGCAAGGGAAACTACTCATTTCCTTCAAGTGCCGACTTATTTAACCTTGCCAAAGCCGATAAGCCTCTTATTTTTGATGAGTTGGAAGATGGTACTTTCAAATCTATCCTCAGAAAAACTCGTGTCTCAATCTTTATCCCTCTTAAAACCACCGATCAACTGGTGGGTTATCTCGTTCTCGGCGAAAAAGCCTCTGGTGATATCTATCATTCCAAAGACATTCACGTCCTAAGAATTCTCGGTCCGGAACTTGCGGTAGCTTTGCAAAATACCCAAAGCTACCTAGAGATTCAAGAGTTTAGCCGCACGCTTGAGTTAAAAGTCGAAGAGCGCACGAAAGAACTTCGAGAAACTCAAAAGCGGGAATTAGCCAAAGCTAATGAAGTAATAAAGCTTAAAGATGAGTTTGTTTTTATTGCCACCCACGATTTAAGGTCTCCCGTGACCGCCTTCAACGGTTACATCGATCTCATTAGACAAAGTAACGACTCTCTATCTCCCGATACAAAGGAAAACATCGATGCTATTTCCGAAGCTGGTAACCGTCTTAATCAGTTAGTCGACGACCTTCTCGAGGTTGCGCGAAGTGAGTCCGGTACCCTTAAAATTGAAGTTCACCCAGTTGATATTAATAAAGTCATCGAAGAGAGCCTTCGTCAAGCTAAAATCACCGCTGATCAGAAAAAAATCAATCTTCTCACCAAGCTCGACCATAATCATAAAATTGTCCTTGCCGACGCAGAAAAGCTTTCCGAGGTCTTTGAAAATCTCTTGAGTAACGCCGTTAAATTTAGCCGGATTGAAGGTAAGATCGAAGTCTTTACCGCCAAAAAAGGCGAAAATCTTGAAATCAAAGTTGGCGATACTGGCTATGGCATTCCAAAAAATCAACAAAATAAAGTCTTCCAAAAATTCTTTAAATATCGAGGTGACGAAACTCTTGAAGTGCCCGGCACAGGCCTCGGCTTATTTGTTGTTCGCATGCTAGTTGAGAAAATGAAAGGTAAAATTTCTTTTGTTTCAGAAGAGGGGAAAGGGACAACTTTTACTTTCTCTCTTCCACTGGCGAATTAAAGTCCAATGGCCGAACGTCTTTTTACTGCCCCTAGAGTTGAACGCCTGGCCCACACCGTTCACGTTGAATCTCTCGGTCGTCATCATGAATTAGTTATCGCCGGTTCACAATTCGGACACCCCATGACAAACAAAGATCTTATTTCGATTCTCACGACCGAAGAGAAGGAATATGGCCAAGCCATGATTGATAAGTCCGGTATTCGTGAGCGAGTCTTGGTATCCGGTCGCACGCGCCCCGAAGTGCTAGCCGAAGCCGTCACTGCTAGCCGACTCGTCCTTCAAAAAGCAATGGAAGTCAAAGGCTGGGATAATCTTGACGCATTATATCTAAGCTCTCTCGACCTGCCAACCTCTGCAGCCCATTTGGTAGCCCAAGAAGCTGGTCTTGATCTCCATCATGTCCAAAACTATCGCCTCGCCTGTGCTGGCTCGGCGGCCGCTTTTGTGGACGCCCTTTGTGATTATAGCGGCCGTTCCGCTCGCATCGCCGTTGTCGCCGCTGAACCTTTAAGTGCCATTATCGACCTTGCCACCCAGAGCACTACCAAGGATGGCCGTTTTAACATTCCTGTGTTTTTTGGTGACGGTTATTATGTTTTACTTTTTGACCCCTCTGATTTTCAACTCCAAGCTGCCCAAACCCATTTCGTCCCCGGCGGTGGTATGCAAGTCATGACTGATTATGACTTTAATGAGCTAAAAACCTCCCACAACCCTGCGCTCATTCGGTCTTATCATACTTTTGCCGACGGGGCCGAAGATATTGTCGCGATAAACGATAGCGGCGTTTATATTTTACAAGTTCCACCTTCGTCTGAATTCGGTCTCCAATCCGAAATGAATGGTGGCCAAACCGCGATCTTTTTTATGCGCCATACTCCCAATGTTGTTGGTCGGTTACCCACCGATGTTCTGCAAAACATCGACCAAGCCTGGTGGCATCAGCCTGGAAGTATCGTCCTCCAAGGTATGGAAAAGGGTGTTAATCGCTTCCTAAACGGGCACGCTGTTTCTATGCCTTTTCTGGATCTAGGTGCTCCAAATATGAGTTCTGCCACCTTTTTAGCTGTTGGGCAAAAGTTAATCCAAACAGGTCAGCTTTCCCCCGGTCAGAATGTTCTTCTCATTGCCCCAGGCATCGGCTCGACTCATGTTGCCGCTGTTGTCACGTTCACATTTTCGTGAATCTCTGCTAGAATGAGGTATGTCTAAGATACTGATCGTCGAAGATGACCCTCTCGTTTCTCGGATGTATCAGAAAGTTCTCGGATTTGAAAAACTGGAAGTAATTTCTGCTTCCGACGGCCGTGAAGGTCTTGATCTCGCTCGTGAACACCACCCTGATCTTATTCTTCTCGACATTATGATGCCCAAGATGAACGGCATGGAAGTACTTGATCGTCTTAAAAAAGATCCTGAGCTAAAAAGTATCCCTGTCATCATGCTTACCAATCTTTCTGGAACTCAAGATGCCGAAATTGCCCTCGAAAAAGGTGCCGTGGCTTACCTTGTCAAAAGCCAGTATCGTCCTCGTGAAGTTGCCACCAAAGCAAAAGAAGTGCTGGGTGGCGATACTGCGCAACAACCAACCAATGGCTAAAATACTGATTGTTGAAGACGACCCCTTAATCTCCCGTATGTACCAAACAGTTTTTAAGTTTGAGGGCTTTGATGTTGATATGGCAAGAAATGGTGAAGAGGGGATTGAAAAACTCAAAAAAGATAAACCCAGCCTTGTCCTTCTCGACATTATGATGCCCAAAATGAGTGGTATTGATGTCTTACGCGAAGTTAAAGATGATCCCATGACCAAAAATATTCCTGTTGTTGTTCTCACCAATCTTTCCGGTATGAGAGATGCCGAGACTGCACTTTCCATGGGAGCTGTTAAATTTATCGTTAAAAGTAAAAACAAACCCAAGCAAATTGTTGCTCAGATAAAAGAGGTTCTTGCCGGCTATACTCGGGAAGTCATACCTAAAGCCGTGGTCAGTAAATAGACTATCTCTAATTGGTTATTGAAAATTACAAATTGAAAATTGTAAAGTAATAGCATGCCCGCCCATCGAGTCAAGACAATAAAACCAAAGGCTCCTATCAAAGAAGAAGTTGATCTCTCTCGCTACACCATTGAATCATCCGGAAAAGCCCCGATTCAAGAAGAAGACGAGCTAAAGAATGAAGTAGAACATAATATTGCCGAAGAAGAAGTCGTTAGATCAGAAGAAAATGTTAAAAAAAGAATCATTGGCTTTGGTTTAAGTCCTCAAGAGAAAAAAGTTATTGATGACGACGATGTTCCTTTCGAGACTAAAAATCGGCGTCTCTATTTTATCGGCATCATTATTTCCGCCTTTGTTCTCGGCGCCACTGTGGCCACGCTTTATTTTCGTATTAAAGAAGGTAGCTTCACCAAAGAAGAAGTCGCCGTTGAAGTGGAAGAAGTAACAAGCGAAGAAACCGCCGATACGGAAACCGTCGCCGAACCAGAAGCCACTCCTTTGCCTCGTTCCGAGATTACTCTGGAAATCTTAAATGGTTCCGGCATAGCGGGCCTTGCAGGTAAATATAAGAGCACCTTTGAAGACTTAGGCTACACTGTCGATAGTGTTGGTAATGCCGATGAAGATGTTGTCGGTAGTAAGCTCTACATTGATAGCGATATCGATGAGAGTCTTCTAACCAACCTCCTTGAAGATGTCAAAAGCGAGCTTGATATCGAAAATATTACTGGTACTAAAGATCTCGATACCGCTGCACAAATTGTTTTAGGTTCCGAAGAAGAATAGTTACTCCTCAGTCTCTGTCTTTACTTCTGTTTTCCCCTCACTTAATTTTTCGTGAGCGCTAGAAAGTCCCGCCCGAAAGAAATATAAAATAATCATGGGCAAGAACGCTAACCCGGCCAGTGAAATCGACAAAGACCACTCAAGCGGCAACAGTTGGGCTCCGGTGGCCAATTCTTGCAACACGTAAAGCTGTGCCAAAGCCGCAATGATTAAGCTCAAAATCGATTTCAACCCGTACCGTTTCCCGATAAAAGACATCAGCCAAATAGGGGAGAGAAAAATCGCGAAAGCCCGGACAACAATAATTGTTGTTGTGAAAGGATAAGTTTTCAAATTTTCTGCCGTAATATAGTGATATGGTGTCGGAAGAGCCAATCCCAAAGGCTGAACCACTGCCTCAAGCACATACGCCGCAAGAAGCAGTCCCACAACAGTTATCAAAACATACTCTTGCTTCATTATGAGGCTAGTATAGCATAAAACTAAAAGGCTGAGTCATAGTAAAGCCATTCAATTTCGGGAATCTCACCCTTGTCTAACCACGCCGCACTAAACCCAGACGAGCCTGTCTTATATTTGTACGTTCCGGTAGATTCTTCTCTCATAATGAACCACTCACTGTCCCTATTTATAAATCCGTAATAAGATGGCACTGAGTCATCAAGCTCTGCCAAGCGATAGCCGTCGGTTGGGTGCTTTTCCGCCGGGTCAATAACAGTGCCTGTCGAGTCTTTAATTGCTATCGTCCCAGGCCCGGGTACACTGCCAAAAAAGGCGGCTTGCGCCTTTTTCGTAAACATCGAAAGGAAAAATACCGATAATCCCGCCGAACCAATCAGTTTAATGAAAGCTCTTCTATCCAGATCAAAATCTCGTTCTGTTTCCTTCTCAGGTTCCAGCACCTCCGGCTCCATCGCAACTATTGTTTTCTTAGACTTAAACTTGGACTCAGACTGTTTAGCAGGTGCCACTGGGTACTTCAAAGCGCGCTTTCTTTGAGGGATCACTAAAAGAGTAAAGTAAACGGCCAACGGGTAAAAAAGAGCCGCACTGGCAAGCTGTGGATAGCTTTGTGCTCCGCTAAAGCCAACCAAAACCATCACCCCGCACACAACGAAATTATAGTAAGCCAGTAGTCTTCTCATTCGATTATTTCATACACATTTTCTTCGCTTATCCAACCAAAAGAACCATTATTGAGTAAAATTTTGTACCATTTTCCATCTTTTCCGATCGATTCAAAAACTGCTGTGGATTCGACTGTTTCCAAAGTCTCACCCTCTTCATTCGGTTCCGATTTAATCAATACGGGTTTATCCAGAACCACTACTTCTAATTGGGTCATGGCATTTCCAACTTTACTCACGACAACCGGCGAAGGGGAAGGAGTGCCTACGACATTCCCTCTCGTCACACTGATATTATAGATGCCCGTCCCCAATAAAATAATAAATATCGAGGCCAAGACCAATAGTCCCTTACTGCTTCGAGGCAGGGAGCCATCCGTTTTTCTTTTGGCCAAGCTCAAGAAAAAATAAGCAGGAATCGGTAAAAGAATTAAACCCCCTAGGAGGTTGTTGGCATTTAAAAGCCCACTTAAAACCACAAAAATAGAAAGCATTAAGCAGTACAAAAAAAGAAGTTTATTGGCTAATTTCATGGACAGTTGATATTTTATTTTAATTATTCAGAGTTCCACCGTATTTTTCGATTCAATCCATCCCCGCTTTCCTGTTGCGTACTCAATCAAATACCATTGCCCCGTGCTTTCATAAAACGGATAAGTGGTCCCGAGTGTTGCGATTCCAATAATTCTCGCCGTCAATGAATTCTGTTGGTAAACATCAACCTCTTCTTTATTTATGATGCGCACCTGTCCCGCTACGGTTGCCGCTGGGGCAGGAGAAGGTGTGGCGTTCTCACTTTTACCATCAAGATATTTTAGTAAATCAGATATTTCTTCAGAATTTGTCGCCTCACCCAATGTCTCGCCGCTTTCGGTTGCCTTTTTTGAACTTTCTATTGTGTTCTTTAAAGACTCAATTTCCCCCCTGAGTTGATTTATTGTCTCGTCATTGCTTTTTTGTTCCTCCACGGTTTTTTCCGCTTGGCCATTCATCTTCATCGCGTATCCATAGCCAAACATCCCCAACATCGCCATCCCAAGGATCAATACGGCCGCCCTTGTCGACCATACTGCTTCTGTGGCGCCCTCAGGATCAGTGATATTAAGCCAAAAATAAAAAAATGTAGGAATTAAAATTAACGGCTGAATAATTCGCAAAGGATGGGGTAGAAAAAAAACACTCCCAAAAACTAGGACCGTTACAACCAGTAAAGTGTAGTAATACGAAAAGCCCCTAAACTTCTTCATCAATTCCTAGTTTACTATATATATTTACGGGAGGGGAGTAGGGGTTGGGCTTGGTGAAGGCACTGGTGTTGGTGTAGCTGGAGGTTCAGCATCAGCGGGAAGCTCAATAGGAGGCGTAATAACCTGCTCTTGCGCGCCCTGAGGTGGTGTCAAACTCTCACCGCCAGCTTCTGCCGCCGCCGCATCTCTCTTTTGCTCAAGTTCTTCCAAAGCTTTCTTGGCTATTTCATAATCTTGTGAATCCCGATCAACTAAAGACAACACTACTGACATTTGCTGTACAGCTTCTTCGTAGGCACCCTTCTCTCTTAGCGCAAAGGCTAAATTATACCGGGCATTTGCGTAGTCAGGCTTCGCTGCCGCCGCCAAGTCGAGCACTCGAATAGCGCTATCATAATCACCCGCCGCATAATAAATATTACCCAATGTAAGCCTCAAATCAGGGTTAATTGGATCAAGTGCAATCGCTTGGTTATAGGATTGAACTGCGTAAGCGTCAGCACCCTCCGCTAGAGGCATGACAGCCTGATAAACGCTCGCCAAAAGTTCCCAATTGCCTGCTCTTTCAGGATTAAGTGAAACCGAAGCTTTACCTTCCCTAATTGCCTGCTGAATTAGTTGCCCAATCATCTCCCGATCTTGGTCGCTCAACTCTTCATTCATCGCGATTGAATTTGCCAAAGCCAAATTTACTTGTGCGTAACTTGTGTGATAACGATCCGCATAAGGATTCACACTCATCGTCTTTTGGAGCAAATCATAAGCCAATCCGCCTTGGTTACTAACCATCGCATTTAGAGCCTTCATATAATAGTATTCAGAAACCACAGCTCTTCGACCATAAAATCCGACTAATCCAAGAAGAATGAGTACAGGTGTAATCACAACAATAATTGGTAGTTTAGAAGCTATTGATTGATTCTCGTGAGAATTATGACCTGCGGACAAAGCACCCAAATCAAGCTTGCTGGTTTCGGCGTTCACTGCCAAGAGCACAAACAATAGAATGCTAAACACTATACTAGATGGGAAAAACGCCAAGAGTCCAATTAAAATTAACAGCGATGCCACCCGAACCCTATTTTTTGTGCTCCACCCGACCAATCTCTTCTCTCGGTCATCGGCCTTTGTTGTCTTGATTATGGCGTAGACCAAAAGAATCATGGCTGTCATTCCAATCAAACCAGCTTCTGTAATCACTGTCAGGTAAAAATTCCTAGCTGTTGTGAACCTAATCCTCCACAGATTAGTCTGGTTATATGATAAAGGTCGAAATCGGTTGAAGGAAGTCAGATAATTCCCCGGACCAGCACCCAATAGAGGACTAATCTTCAAAGAATCAATGGCCACCACCCACGAAGTGTTGTAATCTGGCAAACTCGGGCTGGCAGGCTTCCCTGGCAAAATATTAAAGATAGATATTACTGCCCCAAAAAGAACTAACGCCAAACTTACCCCCCAAAAGGCCTTCTTTATCGTATCCCTCTCCTTTAAGAGATAATCAACACCAAAAGGTACAATGATGGCCAAAAACATTGCCCCAGCCAGACTACCACCCAGTGGCGTGAACATTTCGTCTTGAACATACGCGGGCAAAGCCGAAATCATTTTAAATATCCCAGCACTCGCTAGAAGTACAGCCAGTGAAACAAAAACTCCAGATGCGTACAGGGCCAGAGGCACATACTCTCTCGCTTTCGCGTTCAATTGGTTAATTAAGAAATAAATAAGTGCTCCAGCTACCATGATCGTGGCAGCCCCAGGCAAAAAGAACGCCTCCATTTTATTTGGCGTGTTCATGATCCCACTCGCCAAATAAGCCCCAGCGAGGAGAAACACCGGAAAATCAAAAGTCCCGACCGTAATCCGAATCGAACCCCTCAAAAATATCTTTATTGATTTAAGCAGTAATAGTACCGCGACTATTGAAACAACCAGCACCAGTTTGCCGGTCACAAAAACACTTGGAAAGCTGTTTAACACCAACAAAGGAAGCAAAAAAACCAGAGCGGTAACTAAGGCCCCTTCTATAACTTCTATGTTCTTTTCCATTTTCATTTTTTTATAGCCTTTCCTATTTTTAACTTTATCTTTAATTGTTTGTCAAGCCCTAATTATGTCAAATGGTGATTTTTTATATAGAATGATATATAAATATCACCTTGTGATTAATAAACCGTCAACGGTTTAATAGCCACCAATTAAAACCAATCTCGTTATCTAACGCCCGATCAACCCTCACGATAAAATACCCCGGCCCTTGCTCATCGATATATAATGTTTGATTCTCAGTTGAGGACGTTGGAGTTATGTATATATAAGAGTAGGGAGTGACATAAGCATCATGTACCAACACTTCATTTCTTTTTCCCTCAATTTTGGCAAATCCATATGCATCATTCTCCAATTGGCTTTCCAATTCGACTAATCTTTCCTCTGTAGCTGCCATCTTCGTCGCTGAAAGTAGTAAAGTGGTTTCGTTATCATCCATTTTTTGAGTCTGTATTCCATCAACTTCTACCTTCACGGCAGCCTCATCAAAGCCGTCATTTCGCCCAATCGAACTCATCTCGCCAATACTAACTTTACGATCGTTGTTACCCGCGACCACGTCGGGCCAAGGGCTTTCAATTCTTTCTCTTGTAAATACCTGAATAATCATTAAAACTGCGACGGTCAAAACTACCATTCCTGGCAAAGAAGTTTGGCGGTGATGTTCGGTCAAAACAGGATTATTACCAGAATGATGGATTTTTGTTTGCACCATATTGGTTGCCCAATACCACTCCAATAATCTTCGGATCGATGAAATTTTCCTTTTTAATGTCGACTCGCTAATATCAACCTTAATCTCAAGTAAATACTTCCTAATCTGCCAATCCTGAACAGAGGAAATGTCAGCACCTTCTTTTTTCAACCAATTCAAAAAACTCCTCGCATCGGATTTGTAATTAACAACTGTTTTTAGTCCCAGATTGTCACTCAATAATTTATTTGAAAAACCATCGATCGTGTTTCGTTTAGTAACCGTTCGAAAATTTCGTACTCCATCCATGTAGTTTTGATTTTGAAATCTAGCAAAATGTCTCAAAGAAGAAAGCCGTCGATTTATTACTGTTTCAGAAACAGCACCATTTTTTAATGCGAGCACGTAATTCAAAACATTGTCCTTGGTAATAGTCTCCAAAGTAGGCGAGTATGTAGAAAAATGTTTTATATCGCTTACGTAATTACTGCGAGATCTACTCGAAACATTAATTGCGCGAAGATAAAGAGAAAAACTCTGAAAAATCATTTTGTTGATAACTTGTGAATCGTTCATGCGGTAATTTTTTTAAGCTAAATTATAATAATTATAATAGATTACATATTATTTTTAGTCCCCGGCACTGTGTCTTGTCAAGGGCTATTTTTTAGGCTGATATTGAGATCGATCAGACATATGTGTTTCATATACACATATAATAAATTTCCGCAACGTTTTTTGAATTAGATTTACGTAATACATCCATCTTGTAGTTTGTTAGTTCATTGCTATTACCGCAGGAAATACAAGCTTAAACTGCGGAAATCATACAATGTTATTATTTGAGGCTAGACAAATTATGTTTTCAAAATTAAACGAAGTTTGTGGGTTTGTGAAAGAATTGTTTAGCTAGTTGTCTTAACACCGATGCCTATTGGCTTTTATAAAACGAATATTTACTGTTTATCAATCTTCATTATTTAGTGCTAAATATTTTTTTTGTTGATTAAATCCATAAACAGGGGACTCTCTCATTTTCTTGCTTCTTTTTTTGCTCTAGAATAGAATAGTAATCCATGAGCAACCACGAACCATATGACCATCAAAAAGTAGAAAGCTATTGGCGTAAACGCTGGAGTGAAAACTCTTTTTCTAACGAAAATTTAATAAACGCAAAAAAACCCTTCTACAATCTAATGATGTTTCCTTACCCATCGGGAGAAGGGCTCCATGTTGGTAATATGTACGCTTTTACAGGAGCCGATATTTACGGTCGATTTAAAAGCCTAATTGGCTACGATGTCTTTGAACCAATAGGTCTTGACGGCTTTGGCATTCACTCCGAAAATTTTGCTCTCAAGAAAAACGCACACCCCGCCAAGCTCGCCAAAGTTACGGAAAAAAATTTTTACAATCAATTGGGTCAAATCGGCAATCACTTTGCCTGGAGACATCGGCTTGAAACATACGACCCCAATTATTATCGCTGGACTCAGTGGCTCTTCACCGAGCTCTATAAGGCCGGCCTTGCGTATCGCGATGAAGCGTTGGTCAATTGGTGTCCATCATGTAAAACTGTGCTAGCCGACGAACAGGTCATCAATGGTGCTTGTGAACGTTGTGGCACAGAAGCCACTCGTAAAAAAATGAGCTCCTGGTATTTCAAAATTACAGATTATGCTGATCGACTTTTAGATGGTTTGAGTCATATTGATTGGCCAATCAAAATTAAGAAGGCCCAAGAACAATGGATCGGCAAAAAAGCAGGAATTAATATTACTTATCAAATTAAGGGCACGAGTAAAACGGTTACTTGTTTTACCACCCGGCCAGATACGAATTTCGGTGCAACCTTTGTGGTCCTTGCCCCCGAGCACCCTCTCGTTACGAGCATTATCTCAAAAGAGATCAAAGTAGACCAAGACAAGCTCAAAAAAATAGAGTTATATGTTGAAGCATCTTTATCAAAAACCGAACAGGCTCGAAAAATTGAGGAAAAGAAAAAGACAGGCGTCGAAACCGGTCTTTTTGCTCTTAATAATCTAAACGGTACTGAAATGCCAATTTATATCACTGACTTTGTATTAATGGGTGTTGGTACAGGCGCTGTTGTTGGTGTTCCTGGCCATGATCAGCGCGATTTTGAATTTGCTAAAGCTTTTAAACTGCCCATTAAACGCGTTGTCGTCGCCGTCGATGGTGATACTTCCGAAATATCTCAAATTGGACAGGTTCAAGAAGAGGAAGGGATTATGATCAATTCAGAGTTTTTGAATGGACTCAATATCCACGACGCGACTGAGAAAATAATGGATTATCTAGTAAGTAAAGGTTGGGGAGAGCGCACTCACTCTTATCACTTGCGAGATTGGTTAATCAGCAGACAGCGCTACTGGGGTCCGCCCATTCCTATGGTCCATTGCAAAGACTGTGCCCGCCTGCGTAAGCAGGGTTGGCAGCCCGTTCCCGCCAAAGATTTGCCCGTCCTCCTGCCTGATATTGAAGACTACAAACCAAAAGGTGATGGTAGCTCGCCATTAAGCAATGCTCCCGAATCTTGGCGTCTCACCACATGTCCCAAGTGTGGTGCTAAAGCTGAGCGTGAGTTGGATGTTTCTGATACCTTTCTTGATAGTTCGTGGTATTTTTTAGCTTACCCCAATTTGCACACCAAGGAATGGAAAAACGGCCCAACTCCATTTAACCAGGAGATGACTAAAAAGTGGTTGCCAGTTAACACATATATTGGAGGTGCTGAACACGCTGTCCTGCACCTTTTATACTCACGTTTTATCTGGAAAGTACTTCGTGATTTAGGTCATCTTACCGCGGGGGAAGAACCCTTTCCGTTTCTTTACGGCCACGGCCTCATCATCAAGGACGGTGCCAAAATGAGCAAAAGCAAGGGTAACGTTGTCAACCCCGATGTGTACATCGAGCGCTACGGCGCCGACACCTTACGAACCTATCTTATGTTTCTTGGGCCCTACGATCAAGGTGGGGACTTTCGTGATTCAGGTATTGCTGGTATGCACCGCTTCGTAACCCGCCTCTGGAACCTTTTTCAATCATATTCTGACGCAGGATCGTCTCCCGCAGGAATTCTGGCTGATCCCGCTAAGCGGAAGCCCACGAAGAATTCCGAGGAAGATGAACTGAGGCAAATTAAAACACATCAAACTATAAAGAAAGTGACCGAAGATCTTGAGAATCTCCGCTACAATACCGCCATTGCCACGATCATGGAATATGTCAATCATCTCCGTTCAAACCCATTAAACATTAATGATCAATCATTAACCGTTTTATGCCAGCTTATTGCTCCTTTCATGCCTCATCTCTCTGAAGAAGTCTGGTCAAACGTCTTAAAACAAACGGGCAGTGTTCATGCCTCAACTTGGCCCCAGTACGATGCCAAACTAGCCCAAGATAAAGAGGTTGTTATTGCTATCCAAGTCAACGGTAAGTTCAAAGGCACCATTTCTGTGGCCGCTAGTGAAGCAGGCGACGAAGAGAAGCTTGTTAACCAAGCAAAGGCGAATCAAAAAGTTAGCCAACACCTCGCCGGTGTAAAATATCAAACAATCTTCATCCCCGGTAAAATCATCAATTTTGTCGAAAAGAAGTAGGCTCTTCTTACCCTCTGGTAATTACGAAGATCAGGCCCAAGATTAAAACTAGAAGTACAAAAGCTACCACGCCACCAATTCGAAGGACATTCAGTGGTGAAGACTTTGGTGCAGGAGTAGGGGAAGCTTCTGGATTGCCCAGTTCTGGCTTCTCTGCGCTCACCGCGTTTGGATTATCAAGAATCGTAATTCTCTGAAGTGACCCCTGCATTACTACACTTCCCTCAGGCGCACGCACTTTAGCATCAACTTCCTTGGTGACATACAGAGAGCCAAAAGCTTTTTTAGTCGAAAATTGAACCTTGCCAAGGTCAAGCGTTCCCAGCTTCACCGGATTGCCGCCATCAACTGGATTCGCCCAAGTGACATAGCTAAAAACCTCTGTGCCGCCAGGGTAAAGAATATCGCGGCAACTTACCAAAATCTCATATTCTAAATTCGGCATTAATATTGATGTTGCGAAACACCTTGCATCGTCACCAACCTGGTTTATAAGCTCAAAAGTTCCCTCGCTTGCACTCGCTATTTTTGTTCCCGCAAACACAAAAACCCCCAAACCCAGAACCAAACCTGTCAATATTTTTCTCATTCTCCAAATATTATACTAAAATAAATTACGCATTGCTAGTTACCCATTACGTGTTACCTATTATGAACGATCTGCTTTATCAGTATCGCTGGCCAGCCCTCACCATTCTCCTTGGCCTCATTCTTACCGGCACCGGTCTTGCTCTATCTCGCACGTCATTTTTTAGTTCGCCCCAAGTCGAAATCCTAAACTCCGAAGTAAATTCTGAATCAAGTCAAAACATCTATATAGAAGTCGCCGGCAGCGTTGTTAACCCCGGTGTTTTTGAGCTCGATGAGAATTCTCGAGTTGATGATGCCCTTACGAAAGCGGGTGGCTTAAGTGATACTGCCGATTTGGACTGGGTAGAGCGAACCATTAATCGCGCCGCCAAGCTCACTGATGGTCAAAAAATCTACATCCCTTCGCACTCAGAAACCGAGAGTGCTAATAATTCAGGGGGGTCATATGGTACCTCCGACGCCCTTGGGACTAGCACTGTTAGTACCATAAATATCAACACCGCAAGCTCCAAGGACCTAGAGTCGCTATGGGGAATTGGTCCTGTTACCGCCCAAAACATCATTGATAACAGACCTTACTCAAACGTGGAGGAGCTCCTTGTGAAAAAGATAATTAAAAGCAATGTCTACGAAACCAATAAAGACAAGCTTTCCGTTTACTGAGTCTCAATTTTTCTTTTGGACTCTAATTATATTTATTATTATCTTTCGTTTCTATCAAACTCAACCCACTTATCATCTTACTAATATTATTCGTATCTCAGGTTATGTGCGCTCCGAGCCCATTCGCTACGATACTGCTCAATCAGTCAAGCTTGCCGGCCTTAAAGCCTATCTTCCTCGCTATCCCGAGATTGATTACGGCGACTTTATCGTTATTGAAGGGGCTGTGGGGGAGAAAGGAAAACTTCTTAAACCCGTGCTCATCAATCATCAAACGTCAACAAATTTTCTGTATCAAACTAGAAAGCAGATCATCAATGAGTATCGGCAAATCCTCCCCGAACCACATAGTTCCCTGGTTGTCGGTGTGGTTCTAGGGGCTAAATCAAGCATCCCTGAGGACTTTTGGCAGGCTCTAAAAAAGACCGGTACAGCTCACGTCGTCGTTGCCTCCGGTATGAACGTTACTTTGGTGGCTGGTTTTTTAATGAATTTTTTGGTGACAATCATTAATCGTAAAAAAGCTATCATTTTTGCCCTCCTTGGCATTTGGCTCTACACCATGCTCTCCGGCTTCGACGCCCCGCTTGTTCGAGCCGCCATCATGGGCTCAATTGCTTTTTCAGCTCAAGGCCTGGGCAAGCTTTATTCTGCCTGGCGAGCCCTTTTTCTTTCCGCCGCTCTTATGCTCATTTTTACCCCCAGCTGGCTCACTGACTTGGGTTTTATCTTAAGCTTCCTGGCTACCGCTTCCCTGATGCTCTTTGAATCAAAGATTAATCGTTTGATATCATTTATTCCCAATCCCTTTCGTGAAGGTTTAGCCACCTCATTAGCCGCTCAAATTGGTGTCGCCCCCATTTTGTACCTCACTTTTGGTCAATTAAGCATACTTTCTCCCTTAATTAACGCGCTCATTCTTTGGACAATTCCCTTAATCACTATTATTGGGGGAGTGGGTGCGATCGCGAGCCTCATTCATCCGGTTTTGTCCTTGCCGTTTATTTACGCCGTTTACCCTCTTACTTCCTGGTTTATCTTTGTTGTAGAGTTCTTCTCATGAGGTCACTCTTTGTCTGGAAAATTACTCTCAGTACTCTCACTCTTTATACCTGTTTAATCTGGCTAGTCGCCGTCAAGTCTAGCGCGCTTAGCGGGACTAGGCTCATTGCCTGTGACGTCGGTCAAGGTGACGCTTTCTTAATTATTGATGGTTCTGCTCAAATTCTCATTGATGGCGGTCCCAATAATAAAGTCACCGATTGTCTTAGCAGATATGTGCCCTTTTGGGATCGTAAGCTTGAGCTTGTGATCCTCACTCACCCCGAAGCCGACCACTTTACCGGCCTCATTGACGTGTTTAAGCGCTACCGTGTGGAGACATTTTTAGGGAATGGCCTCAAAAACAGCACTCAATCTTATCAAGTGCTAGAAGACCTTGTACGTCGTGAGGGTAGTCAAACTCTTTTTCCAAATACTGTAAATCACCTCCGCATAGGTTTGATCTATTTAGATCTACTCTGGCCAACCTCAGACCATCTGTCAACTCATACTGATATTTCAAATGGTTACAATAATTTCTCCCTTGTTTTTACCCTCAAACGAGGCGATTTCAAAGCATTGTTTACAGGTGATATCGAGCCGGAGATTTCCAGTCAAATTCCCAGGCTCAGTGACGTCGACGTCCTCAAAATTCCACATCATGGCAGTAAAAACGGCCTCACCGAAGAATTATTAAATGCCACCACGCCCGAGAAAGCAATTATTTCGGTAGGCAAAAATCAGTGGGGGCACCCTCACCTGGAAGTGCTTAAAATGCTTGAAGATGCCAACGTGGAAATTCACCGCACCGATTTGGAGGGTGATATTATCCTTGATCTCGATTAAAATGCCCAATGGCAACAGAAAGAATCTTAGCAAACTTAACTGAGTCTGACGATCTTCCTCCAGAGGCCATCGCGCTCATAGAAGCTGATCTTGCTACGGTCAATTATATCCTTGACGAAAAAGACTTAATAAATATTTTTGCTGACGGCGATCTTTTCCGGCTTTTTCGAGCCGAGACCTACGATTGCCCTCGTCTTAAAGCCGAAGAAGAGGTTTCCCTCGCTCAAGCCGGAGATTACGTTTCGCTTGCCTTTCATAATATTCCATTAGTGATCCACTTTGCCAAAAGGTACGCGACCAGAGATTGCCCCTTGCCCGACCTTGCCCAAGAAGGGTTTATTGGCCTCATGAAAGCTGTTCACAAATATGATCCCAACCGTATTAACCCAGAAACAGGAAAACCG
>Ga0208958_1001927_pt1 | contig 19137 bp, 20 predicted proteins | sample RifOxyB1_FD_184032 | JGI IMG/M metagenome (GOLD analysis project Ga0208958, IMG submission 184032) | Soil microbial communities from Rifle, Colorado - Rifle Oxygen_injection B1 (SPAdes) | ecosystem: Environmental > Terrestrial > Deep subsurface > Rock core/Sediment | place: Rifle, Colorado... | reverse complement strand
GCCCACCTTCAGCACGTTCATCGCCACTGCCCCGCGCGCGCGATCACTTCGCCACGAACTTCAGCGGCCCGGTGTACTGCGGCCACGCGATCGAGGCCGGGCCGCGCACGTTCAACGGCACCGGCGCCGTCGCGTCCGCATCGCCCACGACGCTGGCCAACAGCGTGGGGACGTAGAACGTGCTGCCGAAGATGGCGTCCTTGCCGATCACCGGATCGATCGAGAGCGTGGTGGTCCTGCCGGGTTCGATCCGGAACACCACCGCGTCCTCGTTGAAGAACGCGCCGCGCTCCAGCACCTTCTTGACGCTGAAACTGGTATGCATCTCCAGGCCGATGCCGGTCACCCGGTATTCGCCGGCGGGCAGCGACACGCTCTCCTGCTGGCCGTAGCGCGTCAGGTGGTTGATCGGGAAGTCGATGAACTGCTTGCCGACCATCGTGAACACGATTTTCCCATCGCGCAGGCCCCACTCCAGCCCGCCGCTCTTGAGCTGCTCCACGGCCTTGGCCGGCAGTTCCCTGTCGCTACGGAAGGGCTTGACCTCCACCACCAGCGTGCCCGTAGCCGGTTCCGCCGCGGGTACTGCCGCCTGTTCCTGCGCCGACGCAGACACGACCACGCCCACCTGCAGCAGCAGGCCCATCATCCAGTTCCGCATGTTTTCCCCTTGGAGGCGCCCCCCGGCGCGCATGCCCTATTCCAGCGCACTCTGCCGGGTCGCGCAATCGGCGCCCCTGGCCGCACGCCCCGGTGCCTCGGGGCGCGGCGCTAGAATGCGCGCATGAACACCATCCTGATCCCCGTCTCCATCGGCGAACTGGCCGACAAGCTGTCCATCCTGGAAATCAAGGCCGCGCGCATCGACGATGCCGGCAAGCGCGCCCACGTGCAGGTGGAACTGGAAGGTCTGCGCACGCTGTGGGACGCGCAGGTGGCGGCGCAGGCCGACCTGGCAGGAATGAAGGACCAGCTGCGCGCGATCAACGAGCGCATGTGGGACGTGCAGGACGCGCTGCGCGCGAAGGAAGCCGCGCAGGTGTTCGACGCGGACTTCATCGAACTGGCGCGCTCGGTGGCGCGCCACAACGGCGAGCGCATCCAGGTGAAGAACGCCATCAACCGCCTGGCCGGTTCGCGCTTCATCGAAGAGAAGCAGTACCAGGCCTGAGGCCGCTCACGCCGCGCCGTGACGCTGGCGGATCACCTCCAGCCGCTCGCGGTAGTACAGCGCGTCGGCGGCCACCTTGGGCGGGTGCTCGGCCAGCCAGTCCAGGGCCTCGCGCAGGATCGCCGCCTTGTCGGCCTCGGGCGCCTCCAGCGCGGTATCCACGCGGTCCAGTTGCAGGATGACGTCTTCGCGGGTGCTCGGGGGCATGGGGGAACTCGGCAGGGCGGGTGGTCAGTATCTACGCGCACATGTATCGGGAGCGTCATGAGCCCGCGCCCCGCTGCCCGTCGTCGCCCCTCCGGACCGGACGCCGCAGGAGCACGCGAACGCCTTGTCGACAGCCGATCCGGCCTTTTCAAGAAGACACGTGGCGTCCACGCCGGTGCGGCGGCGGTGCGTGCAGGCCGGTCTTGCCGTCACCGCGCCCGGCAGTGCCTGCTCTTGAGGGTGAGCATGGACCGCCTGCCGGACCCGCCCCAGCAATCACTCACAGAACGCGATCACGTCGTTGTCGACCGGCAACTGGTCCGATCTCGGCGCGTGATCCTTGCTGGGCCGCGATGCGGGCTTGCCTTCCATCACCGCCTCCAGCGACGTCACCGTGCCGCGCGGCCGGTGGCATTCGAACGTATACGGCAGGCCCTCCGCCGCCAGCGGCGACGGTGCATCCGCCACGTGCAGGTGCAGGTGCGGCGCATCGGACTGGCCCGAATTTCCCAACTTGCCGATCACCTGCCCCTTCGTGACCGTCTGACCGGGGCTGACAGTCACGCTGCCGGGAATCAGGTGGCCGTACGTCACGTACCGGCCCTGGCCGATATCCAGGATCACCGCGTTGCCGGCAATGGTGTCCAGCGAAATCCTGCCTTCCGGCAACTGGCCGGGCGTGTTGTCGGGCAGTTGGTCGCGCACGCTGACCACCGCACCGTCGGCTACCGCCAGCACGGGCTCCGCATAGCCGGCCCACGCCGCGTTCTGGGTGGCATCGGCCTTGAACGCGCGACCACCCGCGTCCAGCTTGACCAGGTCGATGGCGTACCGCTGGGCGATCCGTGCCTGTCCGTCCAGCACCACCTGTGTTCTGCGATGGTCGGCGTCGTTCGACAGGCCATTGGCGACCAGCCAGTCGCCGCCCTTCAGCGGCGGCCCCAGTACCACGACCTGGCTCGACGGCGCGACGGCCACGCGTGGCCCATCGAGCTGGACGCGGCTCGGATCGGCGTCCGGCGGGCCCGCGATGCTCAGGCGGTGCGAGAGTACGCGCGGCGGTGCGGCGTCCACCGGCACCTGCACTTCGATGAACAGCGTTCCGAAGCTCCCCGGCGCGAGCCTGCCGCTCGGTGTGCCGGCCGCCTGCCCCGGCACCGCCAGCATGCCGGCCAGGTCGGATGCCGCGAAGCGGGCCAGCAGGCGGCCGTCGTCCGCCACGACGTCCAGCTGCGCCAGCGCGATCTCGCGGCTGGCGAAGTTGGACAGGCGCATCTCGTAGAGGAAGTGCCGCATCTCGCCGCTGCGGATGGCCGCGGGCGGCACGGAGACGTCGACATCGAGCGGCACCACGGACGGGGACGCCGCCTGTGCGGTTGCGCCCAGCACGCACAGGGTCGCAACCGCCACCGCGGCCAGGCCACGACGACGTGCAGGATCGAATGGGGAAGGCAGACGCTGGCGCATGGGAGGGTCCTGGCAGAGAGCTTCCATTCTTCGAAAGCGCGGAAGGCCACCGGAGTGCCACTGGTCATGGGCCGTGTCCTGTCACAGCGGCCGGCTTGGCGGTAGAGTCGCGGCATGAGTGTGCGCACGATCGTCGAGCATGGCTGCCCGCTGACGGTACAGACGCTGGAGCGCGTGGATGCGCTGGGCGCGACGTACTGGCAGGCGCGGGCGATGTTCCGCACCGCCTCGGGCCAGGCGCGTGTGGACGTGGTCACCCGTACCCGCCACCCCACGCGTGAGGACGCCGAACGCGCGGCGCTGGCGCTGGCGCGCGACAATGGCTGGGGGCGCGCGTAAGTTTCGACGCGGCATGCGGCGGGGAGCGCTCCGGCAGCGCGCCACGCCCCCTACAGGAATCCCATGATCGACCGCGACGCACTCCTTCGTGATGGCTATGTCCTGCTGCGCGGGGCCATTCCGTCCGACTGGCTGGACACGCTCCGCGCCACCTTCGACGATGGTGTCCTGCCCTCGCATGCCTGGCCGGTGCCGCGCGGGCCCGGGTGGCGGCATGCGCTGGTGGATCTGGACCCCACGATACAGGCGGTGTGCCGCTTGCCCGCGGTGCTGGCCGCGGCCGGTACGCTGATCGGCGAGCGCTTCTTCCTGGCGCAGGTGGAAGGCCGCGAGCCGCTGGAGGGCGCCGGCCACCAGGGCCTGCATCGCGACCTGTCGGCCGAGCGCTGCGGCGATACCGTCAATGCGCTGGCCTTCTTCGACGACTACGGCCCGCACAACGGCGCCACCCGCCTGGTGCCGGGCAGCCACCGCCCCGCGACCCGCCATGCGGTGCTCGATCCGGCCGACGAAGCACGCGCGGTGCAGCTGTCCGGCCACGCCGGCGACATCCTGGTGTTCGACGCCGACCTGCTGCATGGCGCCAGCCTCAATCCCAGCGGCGCGCGCCGCCGCTCCATCCTGTTCGGCTTCTTCGCCGAGCCGCGCCATGCCGCACACCTCGCCACGGCGCACCTGCGCAACGTGCGCATGGCCACGGACGAACGCTTCGATCCGGCGCCGTGGCCACCGGTCGCACCGACCGCGTAGGCGGTCCCCGGCACGCGTGGCGCGGCGGGGGAAGTGGTAGCGTGGCCGTCCTGAGGCCACGGGCCGCCATCCGGGGGGATGCACCATGAGACCGTTGTTGCCGGGTTGGCCGACATGGTGGTTCTTCGTGCTGGCCGGACTGGCGCTGCTGCGCGCGGACACGCCGTCGACGCCGGTGCGCACGCACGTCGCCGCCGCGCCTGCCCACGCCCCGGCGTCCGTCGTGGAGGCATCGCGCCAGGGCGTGCGCACGGCGCGCGCGCGCGCCGGTGGCAGGCGCGGTCCGCCCATCACGACGGCCGCACCGGACGACCCGTTCGCTCCGGTGTACATCGTGACCTCCGACGCGACCTGGCAGGGCATCCGCGGCCTGGCCCGTGGCGTGGCCACGCCGCGCGACAGCACCGGCATGCCGCTGGTGATCGCCGAAACCCGGGCCGATCGCCTGGGCGACATCAGCCGCTACGTACACGAGAACGAGCGCCGCTGCGGCGGCTACTTCGCCTTCCCCGACCGCGCGCAGGCCGAGGCCTTCGTGCGTGGCGACCGGGCGAAGCTGGCGATGGCCAAATCGGCGCTCGCCCGTTACTCGCTGGACAACCAGGCCACCGTCGGCCGCTGGCTGCCGCAGGTGCAGGAACAGCGCCTCTACGACACCATCAACCACCTCTCCAGCTACCGCAACCGCTACTACGCCAGCAGCCACGGCAGGACATCGGCCGAATGGATCCGCGACCACTGGCAGTCGCTGGCCGCCGGCCGCAGCGATGTCACCACCGAGCTGTTCACCGCCTGCAGCACCTGCAGCACGCAACCGTCGGTGATCCTCACCATCCGCGGCTGGGACCTGCCCGATGAGGTGGTGGTGCTGGGCGCGCACCTGGATTCGATCAACGGCAACACCCGCAACGACCCCAACCAGCTGGCACCGGGTGCCGACGACGACGCCTCCGGCATCGCCACGCTGACCGAAACGCTGCGCATCGCGCTGGCCGACGGCTGGCAGCCGCGGCGCACGGTGAAGTTCATGGGTTATGCGGCGGAAGAAGTCGGCCTGCGCGGGTCCAACGCCATCGCGCAGTCGTTCCGCGCCAGCGGCGTCAACGTGGTCAGCGTGCTGCAGGTGGACATGACCAACTACAAGTCCGGTGCGGTCACGGACATGAAGCTGATCAGCGATTACTCCAACACCGACCTGAAGAACTTCTTCGTCACCCTGTTCGACACCTACCTGGCGCCGATGGGGCTGACGCGCAGCAACACCGCCTGCGGGTACGCCTGTTCCGATCATGCGTCATGGACGAACGCCGGCTATCCGGCGGCGATGATGTTCGAGGCCGGCGATCCGGGCGGCAGCTTCCCCTACATCCACACGCCGTACGACACGCTGGCGACGATGGGCGAGTCGGCGCAGCACAGCGTCAAGTTCACCCAGTTCGCGCTGGCCTACCTGGGCGAAACCGCCAAGACGCGCGGCCGGGTGACGGGCGGTCCGGCGCAGGTGTTGTCGGCGCAGTGAGACGGGGGCGCCCTGCCCGCCGTGCTGGATGACGCTGGGTGTGCGACGGCGGGCTTCAGCCCGCCCTACGTTCCGGAGACCGAGATGAGACACGCGTTCGCGAACATCGCCTTCACCCCTGCGGTCCGCGAGGTCCAGGCGCGCGAGGGCAGCCGCGCGCAGTACGCACGTGCCTTCGAATCGGGGGACGAGGTCCGCAATGCGGAACTCGGGCCGGACGAAGCGGCGTTCATCCATGCGCAGCGGAGTTTCTACATGGCCACCGTGTCGGAAACAGGCTGGCCTTACGTGCAGCACCGCGGCGGCGCGCCGGGTTTCCTGCGTGTGGTCGATGCGAAGACGCTGTCGTTCACCGACCTGCCCGGCAACCGGCAGTTCATCAGCGTGGGCAACGTGGCCCAGGACAATCGCGTGGCATTGATCCTGATGGACTACACGCACCGGCAGCGGCTGAAGCTGCTGGGCCGGCTGAGCGTGGAGGAATCCACCGGCGAAGCGCGGACCGAACGCGCCATGACGATCCACGTGGAGGCCTTCGACTGGAACTGTCCGAAGTACATCCCCATGCGGTTCGAAGCCGACGATGTGCAGCGTGCGCTGGATGCGCGCGACCGGCGCATCGCGGAACTGGAAGCGCAGCTGGCAGAGGCCCGGCGGACGTAGGGTGGGCCCTGGCCCACCGTCCGGATCGCGCGGCGACGGAGGAGAAGGCGGGCTGGAGCCCGCCTTACGGACGGCCGTGCAGGGCCACGTTCAGGCGGTCCACCACCATCGCCCAGTCGGCGTCGTCGAGGCGTTCTTCGCGCAGCAGCTGGGCCTGGGCGGGCGTCCAGAAGGGGGCTTCTTCCAGGCGCATGCCGTCGGGCAGCGGGGAATGGGTGGCGATGAACTGCTGGATGCTGGCGTGGTCGTCGGGGAGGCCCAGTTGGGCGAACAGTTCGGAGAAGGGGTGGATGGCGTGTTCCATGGCGATGCCTCGTGGGAGAGGTGTCAGGGTAACCGTGGCGGTGTGAAGCGGATGCTGGACGCCGCTGCCCGGACGGGTTGCAGCACCCCCAGCCGCACTTCATGCTCTGGCCTCTTCCTTTGTCCCTTCCTTCTCGATGCGCCGCGGTCCTCTGCTTTTCGCGTTGGTGTGCGTGGTGCTGGGTGGCCTGGCATACCGCTACGTCGTTCCGACCACGGGAAGAGGCGCTTCTTCCTTCATGTCCACGACGACGACGGAATCTGCGTCGTCCATCGATCCGGCGCAGCAGGCCAGAACGCAGAGCGGCATGACCGAGGCTGCCGACCTCGCGGCGCTTCCGGCGCTGCACCGCGAAAGGATCGAGGTCGGCGATGCGTTGTGGGAGGCCGCCACGCCCGAGCAGGCCGCCTGGCTCAACCGTCACGGCTTTCCCACCCAGGGCCAGTTGGCTGCCTTCAATGGCGCACAGGCGGCGCAGTTGCCTGCGGACGGGCGGGCGCGTTCGCCGGTGGATGTGGTGGTGGCGGAGAGTGTCGCCATGAGCGATCCGGTCGCGAAGGCGCGGGCGCTGGCGCTGCTGCGGGGGGCGAGCGAGGCGGGGTCTTCGTATGCGCTGCAGTCGCTGGCCCGCATCGCGCAGTTGTCCGAGCGCGATCCGGTGAAGGCCGAGGGCTACTATCGCGCCGCGCTCCTGCGCGGGGACTGGCTGGTCGGCCTGCGTGAGATTCCGCGTCTTACGCCCGAACAGAACTATGCGGCGGACCTGCGCGCCGCACGCCTCATCGAGCAGATCAACCGGGCACGACGGCAGCGGGGTCTTCCCGCGTTGGGCGTGGACCTGCGTCCCGGCGCCGAGGAGGCCTTCGAGTTGCTGGCCGACGGCAAGCGATAGCGCCGTAGGGTGGGCCCTGGCCCACCGTCTGGATTGCATTGTGAGTGATGGGAAGGCGGGCTTGAGCCCGCCCTACGCGCCGCATGAAAAAGGCGGGCCGAAGCCCGCCTTGCGTGTGCATCGCGCGTCGGGTTATGCCGCCGGTTCGGGTTCGCGCCGGCGCTTGCGGTCGAAACGCGCGCCCAGTGATTGCCGCAGGGCGTCCAGGCCTTCGCCGCGGCCGGCGACTTTCAGCAATGCGTAGCCTTCCAACGAGGCGACCATCAGGTCGCTGCCCAGGGCCATCTCGCTGTCGGCCATGCGCTCGTACAGGCGTTGCACGCGCGCCAGGCGCGGGCGCAGGGCGTCCAGCGCCGCCAGGTCGGCGCGGTAGGCGTCCACGTCGAAGTTGCGCGGCAGCACCTGTGCGTTCTCGGACAGCACGGTGACGGCCTGGCGGCAGAAGGCTTCGGACTTGTCGCCCATCTTGGTGAGTTCGCGGCGTTCGTCGGGGCTCAGGCCGATGAGGTCGGTCAGTTGGCCTTCCAGTGCGGTGATGATGGCGTCGAGGGAATTCAGGCGGTCGACGTCCCACTGCAGGGCGATGCGGTTCTGGCTCATGGTCACTCCTTGATCCACGTTGGGAATACCGGCCGGGATGGCCGGCCCTGGCAGGCTAGCGCGCGCCGCGCGCGATTGCCTCTCACATTCGCAGTGTGAGATGCGCGGTATGCCACGCGCCAACGGGGAGCGACGGGGTGTTGGGTGTGATCGATGGGGCTCTGAGTGTGAGCGATGGGGCTCGGCGTGCGATCGATGGGGCTCTGAATGCGATGTGCCGGGCTCAACGTGAGACGGATGGCCTTCTGAAAGCCATCGATGGGGCTCTGAGTGTGATGTCCGGGGCTCGTTGTGTGACGTGCGGGGCTTGGAGTGCCATCGATGGCATTCCGAGTGTGATGTGCGGGGCTAAATGTGAGAAAGATGGCTTTCCGAATGCCATCGATGGGGCTCAATGTGAGGGCGATGGGGCTTGGAGGGCCATCTCAGGCGTAGGGTGGGCCCTGGCCCACCGCTCACTTGCTCAGAGCAGTTCCGCGCGGGTGATGCATCGGAACTCGCCATCGTCCGCCTTGGTTATACGACGACAGGTTTCCATGCGAGTGACCATTGAGCGCGGGACGACTTCGGTCTTCTCACTTGTCAGCAGGACGCACATCTCGCTGCCGCACTGCATGACCAACGCCGGACGCGCGGTTTCGGCGGTGGTGTAGGCCAGCACCCAATTGCGTTCCAGCGTTGCGACGCTGGACAGTGCGACGCGCTCTTTTTCGGCATCAGCCTTCGCTTTGATGCTGGCAGGCTTTACCCCGAGATAGATCAAGCCAACGGCGAACAGGAAGAGCATGCTCAGGCTGAGAACAACACTTTGAACATTCTCGACCGACGCATCGACTGAGCGCGCCAACGCGCGATGCTTCGGAGCAACCCGTCCCCGTCGAGCCATCTCCACTCGGAACTGCCTTGCTCTCCTGCTCGCCCCGAAAAGGCGGGGAATACCGAAGGTTCTGATGCAAGCCAAGAGGACAAGAACGGGGACGAACACCCACAAGGCTATCGCAACCCAAGTCGCGCTATCCAATACGGAACGAATGAGCACCAACGCGCCCCAGCGGATGTAGTCCGTGCTGGCGTAGCCCAGTAGCTCGTCGCCGACGCCGAACTCGCCCCAGTAAACGTCCAAGTACGCCCACCCTGCGAAGTACAGCGCGGGCACACCCACGATGGTGAGCTTGGTGGCCAGTTCGATCAGTTGGAGGGTCTTGGACCCGATACTTGCCAGTACGCCCATCCCCGACGCTCCTTGCGGCTATCCCTTGGCGGGACTATGCCATTAGGCGGTACCGACCGCGACGATGCGATCGGCACCATGCCTCAGGCGGTCACGGGGATGGCGAGGCTCCCTTTTTTTGGGTCGCGCGCACCTTGTACTCGATTTGGTTCTGCACTGAGTCGGAGACGACACCTGCCAAGGCATCGGCTTGGACATCGTTGAGAATGTCGTTGTGATCGCGGGATACCGTCTCGTTTCCGGCGACCACCCATAGGGGCTCCCTGTTCGCAGCGCCGCATGCCCCAGCGGTCCCGCCCCGGGCCGTCAGCAGCAAGCCCGTCCGTCCTAGGGGTACGCGGAGGGGTACTGTCCTCAAGCACGCGGACTGTCCATAGGCGGGACAGGGGTTGGACGGTCCACACAGGCGCGCGGTGTGCGTCTGCTTTTCCTTACTGAAGCCGACCGGTGTTCCGCGGAATGCAATGCGATGAAGAATGCCAATGGCGCTGTCGCCCATCGACTGAAGGACGACCAGCTTTCTGTATGGCCTATCGTCCAAGAATGCCGGCCCGGCTCTGGCGAGCTGGACCTTCAGACGGGCGCCGAGATCGTCCATTTCCAGTTCCGATACCGCCGGGTTCAGCATGATGTACTCGAAGCCATCCGTCGCCATGCCTGAAAGATCCCTCTCGACGGCGGAGTAAAGGGCATACCCACCGAGACTGTGGCCCACCACCACTACCGGACGGTTGATGGCATTGCGCTGGAGCGTGTCGACGATGCGCCGCAGACCATTTTCTCCAACGCGCCTTGATGCGGCTTTCCTGGACCATATGGTCGGGAAGTCGAGCCATTCTCCAGGGATGATCAGGTCGTAGGCATCGCCGCGCCACCCGACGTAGATGCCATCAATGCGATCGACCTTGACGCCATCCTCTGCCAGCCGGGAATTAAGCTTGCCTAGAAAAGCACCGAATCCCTTAAGGTTCTCGTCATCACGACTCGCGTTGTGATGCCACCCGTGCACAAAGACGACGATCGGATCGTTTGAATCGCCTTTCGCCAATGCGTTCTCCACATTGGCGAGCTGTTCTTCGTGAAATATCGGCCCGAGCTCGCTTACCTCGATGCGTGTCAACCACGTCTTGCCAGCAAGCGCATCGGGCTCATGCGGAGCCCAGTACGCGACATCGCGAAACGTCGTGCAGCCCGACAGCATCCATGCGGCGATCAGCAGAATCCATGTAGCTATCTTCATCTCCGCCCCCCGTTGCCCAAGAGAATGAGCATTTGTCTTCGTGACCTACGGATGGACATTGTCGAAGCGGCCAACCATCCATCGGTACATTCGTTTACGTGGATGCGCGTCCACGGCCATGCGTCCGGCGGCGGGTGACGTCAGGCCGCCACCGCCGCGACGATGCGGTCGGCGGTGTCGGCCAGATGGGTGAAGCAGTGGGCCAGGCCGGTGCGGGGTAAGACGAGGCTGTCGGGGTGTTGATGTTCGGGGATGCTGAGCTGAGCCAGCAGTTGCAGGTGGTCGCGCAGGGCCTGCAGTTCGGCGCTCCTTGGAAGGGAGTGTGCATTGGGGATGGCGAGGTGTCTATTTACATTTGCGGTGCCAGCCGCGGCCTCACGATGGATAATCGATAAGCGAACTTCGCGCACCATCACCACGACAACTAAGATTGAGCGCGCAAGGCAGACGCCCAAAGGAGGGACGCACCTAGCTTGTGTGGCAACCCTGGAGTTCCAACTACCTGCAATCTCTTAGACAAGGAAGAATTTATGCGACTTCACAGAATGTATGTCGAGGGCTTTAAGAGGATCAACAAATCTGAGGTGCTGTTTGGTGAGGCGACCTTCCTCATCGGCGCCAATAACGCAGGAAAGAGCTCTGTACTCCGCGCGATAGAGTGGCTTCTCTCTGACAAGAAGCAGCTTGATCCAGAATTCTATTGCACCGAGATAGATCCAGAAACCGGCGAACAGAACATCATCTGCAAGACCGTTGTTCTCGAAGCTGAGTTCAGGAATGTCCCAGTCGATGCAATCAATTGGAGGGGGTTCAAGGGGCGAGTTTTCGACTATGACCCCGGAACTTCTGGAGAAACCGGTAAGAGAATCTTCTATCGCAAGACCTATGAGCTCGGCGACAACGTAAGCATTGAACTCAAGTCACTCGTAAGGACATTGAAGCCTGCCTATGCAAAGGCAGCGAAAGCCGATGACCTAATCTCATCCGGCGCCAATGAAGCAGGCGTTCTGGAGATATTTCCTGACCGCGACAAAAAGTTCGGCGCCGCCGAGAAGCTCAAGCTTCAGCTAATCGATGAAGTCTGGGACCTCTCCCAGGAAGAAGTTTGGGACAAGAATCCTGGCGGGATTGCAGGGGTTGTCCTATCGAGGCTCCCAACGTACTTACTTGTTCCAGCCGAATACTCGGCGAATGAGATCGACTCAAAATCCGGGGTCCTCCAGAAGACTTTGAATGAGCTCTTCAAAGACGTTAGAGCCAACTCAAAGCACTACCAAGTAGCTCAAAGCAGTCTCAACGAACTAGCTAAAGAACTTGATCCATCTGATGGAGGATCAGAGTTTGGAAAAATGATGACCGAACTCAATGGAGTTCTATCGGGAGTCTTTCCTGACTCAAAGATTCTTGCCTCTGCCGATCTATCAAATCCCGACAGCGCGCTTGTTCCTTCTTTCGAGATTCAGATGTCGAGCAACATTCGATCATCCGTCGCACACCAAGGGACAGGCATGGTACGCGCCGCCGTCTTTGGCTTACTTCGATTCCGGCAACAGTGGGTCAAACAGCGAGCAAAGGACGACAGGGGGCTTATTATCGGCTTTGAAGAGCCGGAGATTTACTTGCACCCTAGCGCCGCGAATCAGATGAGAGACATCATCTATGAACTCTCCGGAAAGTCCTCTCAGATCGTCGCTACGACACACTCCCCGTACTTGATCGACCTTGCGAGGAAGCCACGACAAGTTCTCAACCGCTTCTACTACGATAGCGCGCACACTACTATCCATCCGTTCTCAGTCTCAGACGAGTTCTCAAAACTCCAAGCTGACGACAAAGATCAGGTCAAAATGCTCCTTAGGCTTGATGACCACGCTTCAAGAATCTTCTTTACCCGAAAGGTAATCGTTGTTGAGGGAGACACCGAGGAGCTCGTCCTCAAGGAAGCAATTCGTCGGATGGATGCAGCGAAAAGAGCAGCTATTCAGTCAAGAACCGAAATACTGAAAGCTCGCGGCAAGGCTTCCATCATTGGCCTGCTGAAGTACCTTTCGGCACTGGGTGTCAATTTCTTTGTTATCCATGATCGAGACCAAGGAACGCCCGGCGCAGAAGTTTTTAACGAACCCATCGGAGTCGCCGCAGGATCACCAAACAATGTCGCCATGATCCAGGAGTGTATAGAGGACCTGTTAGGCTACGCCGCGCCGTCCTCGGAGAAGCCTTACAAGGCATACAAACAGACACTTCAATGGGGCGATGACTGGGATGGCGTGCCGACGGCACTCAAAGCGCTAATGGCCAGGGCGTACGAGCCCTATATCTGACGCTCGCCGAGCGGAGCGGGCGATACGGCAACGGGCTCAGGGTGCTGCTCCAGCCGCATTGACGACTGGCATGCGCTCTGAGCCCCACTCAAACTCCGCTGGTTCGAGCCAACGCCATATGCTGGCATCGCCGTCTCAGTTTAGGCAAAGGTCCTGGCAAACAATCGACGCCCGCACTGCAGTCGACAGCGTTCTGCAAGAGGCAATGGTCAAATTGAATGCTAATGGCCGCATGACGCCACCAAAGCCATTGACCTCACCAATCTGCCGGACGGCCTAGAAGGCCACGAGGCAATTGCCTAAACCACTCATCTATCCCTTCAACCTCATCCTCCGAAAAAGAGGATCGATAGTCACGAGGGAGACCGTAATCTAGGATCTCCGTTGGCAAGACAGGTCCGGATCCACCCCAATAGACATAGTCATCGCTGACCAACACCTGATCAACTGAGGTGTCGCGAGCTAGGTTTTCACCATTGAGCAGCCCACCCACAAAGCTGTGGTGCGAATCCTCTTGAATCCAAGCACCATCCGAATCATGGTGATAGATGTTGTCTCCATATGCCATCGCTTCGCTCTGAAGAAAGGATGGCCGCTTCTTAAGAAAGCGCGGGTCATTCCAGTACTGCTCGAAGGACAAGCGATCTGTAACTCGCATCGCAAATATCGCACGATCACCCAATCGGCTAGCAGATCCAGCGCCGATCACGATGTCACCAATACCTGCCCTATCGCGAATGTGGGGCTTGCATGTGGCCAACGTGCAAAACTTATGGAAAGGGTTGGGCGCAAACCCGTAGTCACGGATAACCTTGTAAGCGAACACCCTCACTTACTGACACTTCTGGCGACGAGGATTGCGTGGCTTGACTGGCTGCCCGTCAGCACCCTCCCAAATGTCTTCCCCAGTAAGCGCCTTGCCAAGATTTCCACTCTCGATGGGGAGCACAGCGCTACCAATCTCATCAATATCGGCGGATGCTTTGGCATTCTCCCCTACCAACACACCAACTACTCGCGCGCCCGACCCAACCGCAGCCCATCCAAGCCCAGAGAACTGACCCTCCTCATCAATGAGGAAGACACAGACATCAGCCCCATCAAGGCACTTGGCGATACCGGCGCTAACAGCGCCACCACCCTTGGCCGCCCTTGCATCCTCTTCGGACGCCTCGTGCAGACAAACATCAAACCCGTCCGATTCAAGGCGGGCCGCCACAAAGGCAGCCTTCTCTTCAAGACGAGCCACGAAGATCACACACGCTTTCTTAGACTTGTTCACTTGAGCCTCCTAGTGAAACGCCAATTCAGCCTGCCTCTCTCTGAGGTGATACTCCATCGCCATTTGCCGCCTAAACTCGGTTTGTCCGCCATAGCTCGGATGCCGGATGCAAACAACTTCGACGTCTAATGGCTCGAGCGCGCGAGCGGCGTCATTTCCCAGCGCATATATCTTCTTGAACTGAAAGATCTCAATCAGTTCACTCAAGATATGCGAACACGCTAAAAATTCTTTCCTTGAGTGACATCTATTGCTTAGCTGTTCGTTCGGCTCATGGGGATGCAGAGGAAACGCATTCCACAAGAATGGAGGAACTTCCAACTCCGAGAGAACGCGCCAGATCTCAGCTGCAGTGCGCTCAGCGACCGCCTCAGTCGTTGTGGCCTTTTTGACGCACTTCGCGTCAAAAGACTCAGAGAATGTCTCTAGGCGCGCCTCATCCGTAAGAGGCAACCCAGTTCGCCGCCCCCCTCGATACCCTAGATCCCTGCCAATCCACGCTGTTGATGTGTTCTTTGCGAGAGCCCCATTGATGTAGTGCTCTAAGTTCTTCCTCCTGATAAGCGGAGACTCGGTATCGTCATGCGCACGACAGACATCCGCATACGGATTGAAGACGTTGTCTAGATCTATTGCGGCAAGTTGTTCGACTAGCCTTTTGACCCTCGCACTCATTTCAACTCTCCAGGCGGTTCAAAAAGAATAGTCCCAGCGTCGAGATCACAGTTCGCAGTGCCACCCCTGTACTTGGTCAGATCTCGGAAGAGCTTCCATCCAACAGCGACGGCCACCTGCCAGCTCGCACCCGTCGCAATTTTGACTTCTAGCCGCCTTGTCATCGACTTAAGCGTTCGAATCAGCTCGTAGTCAATGGCCGGCACTGTGGCTAGGTTGCCATGATCCACCCCGTAGTCGAACACCAAGGCAGCGATTCCCTCTTCTATGACGATCGCTCTTCCACCATCTTCATTCTCGTCAACCGACTTAACACTCCTTCGCTTAAGCCCCATGAGCTTTCTGAAGACCGGCGACCACCCAAGAACCACCAAGAAAGCCAAATGAAATGCGTCGTGAAAACGATAGTCGTCGGCATCGTCTGCGTTATCCGTCAGAGGATCGCCTAGCGGCTGCCCATCCATGGCCATAACAGCCTTGAGCCGACCACCCACGTCTTTCTCCGAGAACTCAATAGAGAACTTTCGAGGAAACCGCTCTTCGTACCCATCATCCAGAGCTGCATGTTGCTGAGCTTCATGCGGCCCCCATCGACCCGATACTTTCTCAAGATTCTGTCGCGCAATATCTTCGAGACTCAATCCGAACTTAGACGCGAGGATGGCGCAGTACCAAAGCAGATCGCCTAGTTCCTCCGCGATGTGATCTTCATGGAGCGAATAGCTAGCGCCGTCGCGCAGATACTTTTTGTAGGTCGTCGCGAGCGTTCCTAGCTCGCCAGCAATACCGAGCAGCGCAACCACCACATCGCGCGCAACATCATTGTCATAATTCGCGGCGGTGTTATCTGTCTCTTTCGCACGTTCCTGGTACGTAGAGAGATCCATGGATCACCCGCACTTCGAATAACCACAGTTCAAGCACGTCGCGCACCCGTCCATGATAACGAGGGCCTTGGTGCTGCACTTGTGGCAGAGGGTCGCAGAGGGCGGGAAGCTGGCGCCGTCGCCGGTGACGGCGATGTCCTCGGCGGCGCCCAGGGCGGGCGCGGCCGGTGCGGCGGGCGCGGCGGCGGGGGCCGCGCTTACGTCAGAGTTTTTTTTTGCGCGGTCTTCGTACTGCTTGCGCTTCTCGGCCAGGATGGCGCGCTGGTGCGCGCTCATTTCCGGATCGTGGATCAGGCCGATCGACTTCATGTGCTCTTCCACGATGGCGCCCAGCTCGGCCACCAGCGACGGCATGTACACGCCACCGGCCTTGAAGTAACCCCCGCGCGGGTCGAACACCGCCTTCATCTCGTCCACCAGGAACGTCACGTCGCCGCCCTTGCGGAACACCGCCGACATGATGCGCGTCAGCGCCACGATCCACTGGAAGTGCTCCATGGACTTGCTGTTGACGAAGATCTCGAACGGACGGCGCAGCTCGTGTTCCGTGCCGGCGTTCAACACGATGTCGTTGATGGTCACGTACATGGCGTGCTCCACCAGCGGCGACTTGATCTTGTAGGTGCTGCCGATCAGGACTTCCGGGCGCTCGATGCGCTCGTGCATCTGGATGATGTTGTCCTGCGGGGTTTCCTTTTCCACCGTCTCGCGCGCCACCGACGCCGTGGGGACGGGCGCTGCGGCTTCGCGCGCCTTGTCTTCCGGGGTGAGCACGCTGTAGCCCTTGATTTTCTTGTCGATCTTGACGGCCATGACGGGAGAATCCTGTTCGTGTTCTGAAAGTTGTCGTCGATGGGCGGGGCCTGGCCTTCCGGGCCGGCGACCGCCCCAACCCTCCCCCGGACCCGGGGGAGGAGGGGTGAAGCATCAGGTCTTACTTACGGGCCGCTTTTTTTGCGGCTTTCTTCGGGGCCTTGCGGACGGCCTTCTTGGCCGCTTTCTTCGGAGCGGCTTTCTTCGCCGCCTTCTTCACGGGCGCCTTGCGGGCGACCTTCTTCACTGCCTTCTTGGCGGCCTTCTTGGCCGGCGCCTTCTTGGCCGCGGCCTTGCGGACGGTCTTCTTCACCGCCTTCTTGGCCGTGGCCTTCTTGCTGGCCGCCTTCTTGGTGGCCTTCTTGGCGGCCGACTTCTTGGTCGCCTTCTTCGCGGCCTTCTTGCCGGTCACCTTCTTCTGCAGGCTGGCGGCTTCGGCCTTGGCGCTGGCACTGGCCGCGGCCAGCGTCTTCTTCGCCTTGGCGACGGTCTTCTTGACCGCCTTGGTGGCCTTGTCGGTGCGCTTGGCCACGGCCTTCTTCGCCTTGGCGATGTCGGCAGTGACCGTCTTGCGCGCCTTCTTGGCCGCCTTCTTGGCCTTGGCGACCGTCTCGCTGGCGGTGGAAGCCACCGCTTCGCCGATGCCGGCCACTGTTTCCTTCACGCTCTCGGCGGCGCCGGAAAGCGTCGCCGTGACACCATTACCGTTGCTCATGCTGCCCTCCTTGTGGGCGAGGTTGTGACGCTGCCGATGCTATACCCGATGGCGCGGGGTGGAACGGTGAAGCGGATGAATCTTTGGTTCAACTTGTTGGAGCTTCCTCTGCCCGCACGCGGGGAGGGGTTCTTGTTTCTCCTTCTCCCCGCAGGCGGGGAGAGGTTCTTCTTTCCCCTTCTCCCCGCACGCGGGGAGAAGGTGCCGAAGGCGGATGAGGGGCCGCTTTTCGCCAGGAGCAAAAGCAACTCGCTGCGCTCGCTCCCCCTCACCTGCCCTCCGGGCATCCTCTCCCCGCAGGCGGGGAGAGGGGTAAGGCATCAGAACTTGCCGTAATACCCTTCCTTCAGGGCATCGAACAGGTTGGCGGCGGTGTGCATCTCGCCGTCGTACTCGATCTGCTCGTTGCCCTTGACCTCGATGACGTTGCCGTCTTCCAGCTCGAAGCGGTAGGTGGTGTTCTCCAGGTCGGCTTCCTTCACCAGCACGCCCTGGAAGGCGGCCGGGTTGAAGCGGAACGTGGTGCAGCCCTTCAGGCCCTGCTGGTGGGCGTAGCGGTAGATGTCCTTGAACTGCTCGTAAGGGTAGTCCGTGGGCACGTTGGCGGTCTTGGAGATGGAGCTGTCCACCCACTTCTGCGCGGCGGCCTGCACGTCCACGTGCTCCTTGGGGGAGATGTCGTCGGCGGCGATGAAGTAGTCGGGCAGTTTGGCTTCCGGGTCGTCCGAGAACGGCATGGCCTTGGGGTTGACCAGCTCGCGGTAGGCCAGCAGCTCGTAGGAGTAGACGTCCACCTTCTCCTTGGACTTCTTGCCTTCGCGGATCACGTTGCGGCTGTAGTGGTGCGCGAACGAGGGCTCGATGCCGTTGCTGGCGTTGTTGGCCAGCGACAGGCTGATGGTGCCGGTGGGCGCGATGGAGCTGTGGTGGGTGAAGCGGCTGCCGACTTCGGCCAGCTCGTCCACCAGGTCGGGCGCAACCTCGGCCACGCGCTGCATGTAGCGGCTGTACTTGGCGTGCAGCACCTTGCCGGGGATCTCCTGGCCGACCTTCCAGCCGTCCTTCGCCATTTCCGGGCGCTGGCGCAGCATGGCGGCGGTGACGGTGAACAGCTCGTCCATGATCGGCGCCGGACCCTTCTCCTTCGCCAGGGCCAGGCCCATTTCCCAGCCGGCCACGGCCATCTCGCGGGCGATGGCTTCGGTGAACTCGCAGGACTCGGCACTGCCGTACTTGTGCTTGAGCATGGTCAGCGTGCTGCCCAGGCCCAGGAAGCCCATGCCGTGGCGGCGCTTGCGCAGGATCTCCGCCTGCTGCTGCGGCAGCGGCAGGCCGTTCACTTCCACCACGTTGTCGAGCATGCGGGTGAACACGCGCACGACTTCCTTGTATTCCTCCCAGTCGAAACGGGCCTGGTCGGTGAAGGGGTCGCGCACGAAGGTGGTCAGGTTGACCGAGCCCAGCAGGCAGGCGCCGTAGGGCGGCAGCGGCTGCTCGCCGCACGGGTTGGTGGCGCGGATGGTCTCGCACCACCAGTTGTTGTTCATCTCGTTGACGCGGTCGATCAGGATGAAGCCCGGCTCGGCGTAGTCGTACGTCGAGACCATGATCATGTCCCACAGGTGGCGGGCGCGGATGTGGCCGTAGATCTTGCAGGCCACCAGGCCGTCGTCGCGGACGATGTAGTTCTTGTGGGTGGGCCATTCGCGCCAGACGACCTGGGCGGCGTCCTCCAGGTCGATGTCGCCCTTCTCCTTGATGTTCACCGGGAACACCAGCGGCCAGTCGGCGTCCTGGTCCACGGCCTGCATGAAGCCGTCGGTGATCAGCAGCGACAGGTTGAACTGGCGCAGGCGGCCGTCTTCGCGCTTGGCGCGGATGAAGTCCTTCACGTCCGGGTGCGAGATCTCGAACGTGCCCATCTGCGCGCCGCGGCGGCCGCCGGCGCTGGAGACGGTGAAGCACATCTTGTCGTAGATATCCATGAAGGACATCGGGCCGGAGGTGTAGGCACCGGCGCCGGCGACGAAGGCGCCCTTCGGACGCAGGGTGCTGAAC
>Ga0208958_1001924_pt1 | contig 19170 bp, 16 predicted proteins | sample RifOxyB1_FD_184032 | JGI IMG/M metagenome (GOLD analysis project Ga0208958, IMG submission 184032) | Soil microbial communities from Rifle, Colorado - Rifle Oxygen_injection B1 (SPAdes) | ecosystem: Environmental > Terrestrial > Deep subsurface > Rock core/Sediment | place: Rifle, Colorado... | reverse complement strand
GTCGGTGTCCAGCGCGAGTGAGTAGGTTCCTGGCCGGCAAACCACCGCGTAATCGACAAAGGTGCGTCCGGGGTCGAAATTGAAAACGAACAGATGATCACCGCGTTCGAAACCCAAGACATGATCGTCACAATGGATCACGCGAACTTGCGGGTCGTTCGCGACCAGAAGGTGGTGGGTTTTGACCAGACGGATCATCTCCCGGTCAAAGTCGCCGAGAAAGTGGTAGGTGAGCGAGGGGTCGTCCTGGAGATTCCATTGTCTTCGGGCGTAGTGATAAGACCAGCCGTTTCCCTCGCGCGGGAAATCAATCCATTCTGGATGTCCGAACTCATTGCCCATGAAATTCAGGTAGCCACCCGGGGCGGTTCCAATGGTCACCAGACGCATCATTTTGTGAAGCGCGAGACCGCGGTCCACCTTCAGGCTTCGTTGGTCTTTTCTCATGCGCGAGTACATGTCCCTGCCAATCATCCTGAAAATCGTCGTTTGGTCGCCGACGATGGCCTGATCATGGGATTCGACGTAAGAAATGACTTTCTCGTCTTTTCTTCTTTGAGTGAGTTCCCGGAAAAGATGACCCATGTTCCAGTTTTCATCAGGCACTTCTTTGAGAAGCTTGGTCCAAAGATCGGGGATCCCCATCGCGAGCCGGAAGTCAAAGCCCACGCCGCCGTCCTCCAAGGGCGCCGCCATTCCCGGAAGCCCGCTCATGTCCTCGGCGACGGTGAGGGTCGCCGGATTGATCTGATGAATCAGAAGATTGGCGAGACAGAGATAATTGACCGCGTCTTCATCGAGGTCACTGCTGAAGTAATCATCGTAAGAAACGAAATTTTTGCCGAGGCCGTGGTGCCGGTAGAGCATGCTGGTGACGCCGTCGAACCGAAATCCGTCGAAACGGAATTCCTCGAGCCAGTAGCGGCAATTCGAAAGAAGGAAGTGAATGACTTCATGTTTGGCGTAGTCGTAACAGAGAGTGCCCCACGCCGGATGTTCTCCCTTGCTCCCGTCATGGAAATATTGAGTGCGGGTTCCGTCAAAACGCCCGAGACCCTCTTGCTCATTTCTGACGGCATGGGAATGGACGAGATCCAGGATGACTCTGATCCCCAAACGGTGGGCCTCGTCAACGAGTTCCTTCAGCTCGTCGGGAGATCCGAACCGGGAACTGGGCGCGAAAAGGCTCGAGACCTGGTAGCCGAAAGACCCGTAGTACGGATGCTCCTGAATCGCCATCAGTTGAATCGTGTCGTATCCCGCTTTGGCAATGCGAGGGAGTGTGTACTGTCGGAATTCCCGGTAGCTGCTGACCTTCCCTTCGAGCTGAGCCATTCCGACATGGGCTTCGTAAACCAGTGGAGCCGAGGCGGGGGTCGACGGGGCGGAGTGCTTGAAACGATAAGGTTCGGCGGGATCCCAAACCTGTGCGGCAAAGATATGGGTTTGCTGATCCTGAACGACAAAAGAGGCATAGGATGGAATCCGTTCGCCTTCTCCTCCATGCCAGTAGACCTTGAGTTTGAAGAAGTCGAGATGATGAACGGCGTCGAGCGGAAGAACGAGTTCCCAAACCCCCGGACGAGGGGCACGCTTGAGCTCGAAACGCGGATCTTCCAGCCACTGGGAAAAAGTTCCGATGAGCAGGATTCGAGTCGCGTTTGGAGCCCATTCCCGAAATACCCAGTGGTCCTTTTGTTTGTGAAGCCCGAAGTAAAAGTGTCCGGAGGCGAAATCTTTCAGCGTCGGATGATCTTGTAGAAACAGGTTCTCACAGTCTTTCCATTGTTTGATTCTTCGATCCAGGTACGCCCGAAAGGGCTCGAGATACGGATCTCGTTGAACCACTTTCGGGGCCGGTTTGGCCGTCGCTGGTTCCGGGAACGCCTGCAAAGGTAAAGGTGAGGGGGGACGCTTCATTTCAGCCACAAAAAGTCCTTTAAACGAAGATTACAGTTAGAATGTCAACTTAGCCAGGGTTGTTGCTTGCTTCGAAACTTCTGCCGGGCCGCCGGGCCGCCGGGCTACCGGGCGCCGGGCGAGTAATGCCCATGGCCGTGTAATCATATCTATATTCTATTTTGAATTTCGCTTTTATGTCTCAAAATTAGAGAGATTTTCGCCGATGAGTGAGTGTGCTGCTATCTGCGAAACATCTCGCGCGGTTTCTGGGTCGGATGAGGGGGACGGTTGCCATCGTCTGCCTTACCGCGCTCGCGCATGGCTTCAACGCACAGGCAAAGCCGCTCGGAGGCCTCGATGTCTCCTACTCACTTCATAAGATCGAACTGACTCAAAACACAGGTTCGAAAGCGAATCTGGTTTCAACGTCCAAGATCATGCTCAAACCGGCTTTTGGGCTGACTCTTGGGAGCGAGAGGCTCACGGATTTGAAATTTTACACGCGCATGGATCGAGTAGTTTACGATCCCGGTCAATCGGGCGGCCTTTCAAGCGCGGTTCAGTTTGGAGCCGGTTTCAGTCTTTCTCGGGCTTTTCGGCGGTTCACGTTGGGATTCGGCGCGGACTATGGAACGAAGTGCCTGTATCGCATCGAATCCGGCGGACTCATCGGACGTTCCACGCTTTACCAGCCGTCCGGTTTTGGAGAGCTTTCCTACCGCTTGATTGCCACCACTTCAAAGGCACTTCGGTTGGGAGGCTCGGTGACACGATTCTTTCCGAGTTCGGGCCCTTCCGCCAGCGATCGCTTCACGACGGGCACCGGGTTTTCCCTCTACTCCGCCATTGAGCTGGGGAAAAAATTTCAAGTCAGCTTCGTGACGGGCTATTCCGGTGAAATTATGACAAGTACCGTGGGGACTCAGGGCAGCTACCAAATCGATGTCGGATTTCGATTCTCTTTCGGGGTCGTGAATCTTTTGAGCCTGGATTATTAGCAGCATGCCATAGGGGCCGAATCGGCACCGAGTTGCGTCCTGCTACCACCGCAATCCCGCCATTTCGAAATAAACGTACTCTCGTCGTGTTTTTCAATGGTACGCGGTTTGCTCTGCCCCGTTCCATTATCGGTTTTTGGGGTCAGGAGGGGATGAATGACTATCATAAAATGCGTTTGTGTTTGTCTTATCGTGTTTGTCGGGTTTTCCGGAATAGCGAGAGCGGATCTGTTTGCTGACTATGGGTTCGCCGCGGCCGAAGCGGAATTTTCCGTCTCGCTCAAGGTCTCCGACCGGGATGCGAGGCTGATCGGCAATTGGAAGCTCATCGCGAGTTGCTCGAAGTCCCATAAAGGCGAGTTCATGAAAAAGGACGCGAACGGTTTGAAGAATCAGGATCGTTCGCAAGCGCGGCTTGTCTTTTCGAACTCCGAACTATTTTCAGTCGAGATGCTCAACCTCGGAGCTCAGGCGCGAAATCAGGGGCCGGTTGAAGCTTTGTTCAATCTCGAAGAAGGATTCGTGACCTTCGCCCAGCTCAGCTACAGGGCAGGGCAGATGAATGACGCGATCTACTTTTTTTCTGAATGTAAATTCCACGAAGCGAATGCGCTTCTTTGCGCGAAGCGCTTGTTCGTGAACAGGCCCGAGTTGGTGAACGAAGATCAGCGACGACTTCATCAAAAGGTCGTCGGCTTCGATTTCTATCAGCGCTCGGACGAAGGATATTGAACGGTTGCCGTTAGAGACGTTTCCAAAGAAACGCGATGAGCGTGACCAGACCGATCAGTCCGGCGAAGGAAATGTAGGCTTCGTAAGCTTTGTTTTTCATCGCGAGTTCCCACGAAAACCGAAGGTGCGCGGGTTCCGGATTGATTTCGAGAAGAGTCGCCCGGCGAGCGGGCCAAAATGGCGGACAGAATCGCGGGAAAAATCGCGGAACGGCTTTCTTGTACAATTCATAGGGCGCGCCAAAGATCGCGTCGAGTTTCGTTTCCTCGTCGAGGATGATGTAGTGATAAATCGCGGCGAATAAAATCGTGATGGTCGCGAGCAAGAGCCAGCTCTGGATGGCGAGGGCGGTGCCGAGGGCCATGAGGTAAGTGCCGAGATAAAGCGGGTTTCTCACGAAAGAGTAGGGGCCTCCGACCGCGGGACGTTTGTCTTTTCTCAAATAACCGCTGGCCCAGAAGCGAAGGGTGGCTCCGGCAAAGCAGAGCAGGATGCCGGGCCATTCGGGGTAGCGTTTCGCGGTAAAGACGAGAAGAAAAGCGAAAATCCAGGCGAGCCCGATGCGGGTTTTTCCACGGATCATTCCGCGAAAAAAACCTCCGCCTTGAGTCTCTGGAGCCGGCCGAGGGGAGGTTTGGGGCGCTGCGTGTGATGCGTCGTTCTGCGATGTCATAGGCCGTGATCATTGCGTTTTTTCGTCCGGTGGGCAAGCGCGTTTTTGCTAAACCCCTGCGGCTTGAGGCCGCCCCATGTCGTGAGCTATGGTCCGGGCACTCGCTATCACCCCGGAGGGGGGGAAGGAGATCCGCTTGGCTGAACCCGAACCGAAATCAACACCTGAGCAAGAACCTGAGCCCAAGAGTCCGCGGCTGCGCGAAGTCCCGCCGCCGAGGAGAGGAGCTGAATTCCGCCTCGATCCCAAGCTGCTCGTTCGCATTCATGATCTCATGGTGAAATCGCGAGTGGTCGAAGAGCGCCTGATCAAGATGTACAAGCAAAATGACGGCTATTTCTGGCTGGGTGGTCCCGGCGAGGAGGCGTTTCAGATCCCGCTCGGCCTTCAAATAGACAAAGGTGAAGGTCTCGATCACGATTTTCTGCACCTTCACTATCGTTCCAGCGGGATTCTCCTCACCTTGGGCGCTGACCCCATGGACATGGTCCGGCAGATGAAGAACACGGCGACTGATCCCTTTTCACGTGGCAGGAATTTCTCGGGACATGCTTCAAAACGTTCTTGGAACGTGGTTCCGATCACTTCGACGATAGAAACCCAGTACGCGACTGCCATTGGGACCGGAATCGCCCAGCGCCGCCACGGCGGCCGGAGTATTACGATCGTGACGGGGGGGGAGGCGGGAACGGCCGAGGGGGATTTTGCGTCGTGCCTGGTTTGGGCAAGTCGTCCCGCGCAGGAATTGCCGATGCTCATCATCGTGACGAACAATGAGTGGGGGATTTCCACTCCGGCTTCAACTCAGCATGGAGAAGCCCATGTCGCCGATCGCGGAAAGCCGTTTCGGATGCGGACGAAATTCGCGAACGGCAATGACGTCGAGGAGTCCTGGTTCGCGATTCAGGAGGCGATGGAATATGTCCGCACCGAGCGCAAACCATTTCTTTTGGAAGTTCATGTCTCGCGCATGTACGGGCATAGCTCGGCCAGTGGCGCGAACCTGGTACCCGGGGAGGAGGACCCGCTCGCGATTTTCGAGGCGCGGCTTGAGAGCGCCGGGGTGATGAACCGGGCGGATATGACCCGTCGTCGCGATCAGTATGCCGCGGAACTCTTGGACATGCATCGTAAAGTCCGGTCAGAGCCGATGCCGGACCCTTCGACGATTTATGATCACACCTATGCGGGCCAGAAGGGCAGGTACTGGTAATGGCGACCATGGCGCAGGCCATTCGAATGGCGCTTCATTATGGCGAAGAGAATCTTGGGGTCACGGATATCTTCGGCGAGGACGTCGGGCCGCCGCTCGGAGGCGTTTTTACCGCGACGCAGGGCCTGAAGAACGCTTGGAATTCGCCGCTCGATGAACGTGGAATCATCGGCGCGGCAATCGGGCTCGGCATGGCCGGAAATCGTTGTGTCGCCGAGGTCCAGTTCGCCGATTATATTTTTAACACGATTGATCTCCTTAAACTCGCGGGGAATCAGTGCTGGGCTTCGGCGGGGGATTGGAACCTGCCGATGACGGTGATGACTCCGGTCGGCAGCGGAATTCGTGGCGCCATTTATCATTCGCATTCGTTCGATGCGATGATGACTCACATTCCAGGCTGGAAGATTGTCATGCCGTCGAATCCCCTGGATGCTTACGGCCTCATGATCAGCTGCCTCAAGGATCCTAATCCCACGATGTATTTGAAGCCGAAGGCGCTTCTTCGCGTCCGAGGCGGGGAACGGATTCCGGGTGAACCCGAGCTGACGCCCGAAGGCGAGAAACAGCTCAAGGAAATGATCGATGCACCGCTCGGCGATCGTTCAAAATGGAAGCCGCGGTGGCCGGAGGGGCTGACCGATTACGTGGTTCCGCTTGGCCAGGCAAAGATCGTGAACCCGGGTGAGCAGCTCACGGTCGTCAGTTACGGACGGACCTTGCCTCTTTGCCGTCAGGCTGCCGAAAAACTCGCGCCCGAAGGGCTCTCGGTCGAGGTCATCGATCTTCGCACGCTCTGGCCATATGATTGGAAAACGATTTCGACCTCGATACGAAAAACCGGCCGGGTCCTATTCGTGAATGAGGATACCGAGGTGACGAACTTCGGTGAACACCTCATCCGCCGGACGATCGATGAGCATTTTTATGATCTCCAGGCACGGCCGAGACTCCTGGCGGGAGCTTTCACCCCTGGGGTCGGGCTTGCCGACCCTCTCGAGATGGCAAGTGTACCGCAACTGGGGCATATCCTTTCGGCAATTCGAGACGTTATCGAGGAGCAGGCTTAAGTTTTTGCGACTATTGGGAGCACAAAAATTCAAAAGAAACAATGCAGTGCGTTAAGTTGGCGAAAACGATAGATAAGGTATTCCAAATCCATTTTTGGCCCGGTACAATTAAGGTAAGCCCAGTATTTTGTCTTCGGGGGAGGACCTATGGGGAAAGGCCGAAAAATATCTTTCATTTTGGTGTTGGGGCTAAGCTTTTCTGTTTCAGCCGCCGAGAATGCCACGACCTCTACGACGCAGACGTCAGCGGCTCCTCCCGGTTTCAATACACCGGGGCAATTCAACGTCGCCGTCGCGCAGAGCATGGGGAGCATCTTCGGTAAATGTCTTTCGGGGCCAGGCTTCGGACAAATTGCCGACATGGGCCAGTACGGCGCGTCCGCGGTTGGACCGAACGGGACCTGTCCCGGCAGTGAAAGCGCCGGGGATTTTTCCAGCGTTGATTGCAAACATTTCAGCGACGGTTCGGGTGGCTTCAATCAATCAAAGTACGAGAACGCGCTCAAAAAAATCAAAGAGGCGCGCAAAACAATCGGCTGCAAGATCGGGCAGGTCTCGCGTTTGAAGGGCGAAATCGGCTGCCTTCAATCCCAGGCCGATTCCTTGGCCCAGCAGGTGGGGTCTTTTCAGTCGGGGTTTACGGCGAACATCCGGCAGTACCAGACCGATGTCGCGAAAATAGTGGCGGTCAAAACTGATCGTGAGGGTCAGCAGGAGTTTGTCCAAAAGCGTTTGAACGGCGATGAAAAAACCGGCGCCAAGGGCCTGATCGCCCTCGAAGAGACGACTCGTGCGATGGTCAAGGGGATGCGGAACGAGATCTTGCAGATCAAGGAAGCCAATAAGCAGCTTGATTCGCAACGCAAGGCTCTGACGAACCTCATGGAAAATCGCAAAATGATGCTCACCAATGAGTGCTTCATGGCCGAAAAGAACGAATCCTATCGGTGTTGCGCGAATGACGACGACCCGAACTGCCCTGACACTATGAGGGGGCCGGTGAGCGCGCATCAATATGTTCTTTGCCGATTTCAGCAAAATCAGCACATCGGGGCCGGAGGGCAACGGAGAAAAAGCAAAGTCGTCGACCGGCAGGCCAACGCGCGAACTTCGGATCTCGCGGCCATCTTGAGCGACATCTTCAATAAGTCTCCAATCGATCCCAATCTGGCGAAGACTCCCCAGGAGGCGCAGCAATTGGCGAACAAACCCATTCGCGTGCTCACGGCCGCCGACATCACCTCGAAATACAAAGGGAGGCTCGACAAATTCAACGGTAACGGCCTCGATGTCAGCGGCTTCGTGCTGAAAACCTACAGCAGCTGCTTTACGAAATCAGCGTATTCCGTCGACAAGGAACGTATTACTTCGGGAACCACTTTTTACGTCGAGGCTGAAAAGATTCTCACGGCCGAGCGCAAGGTCAAAGAGGACGGGGCCGTTCTTCTCAATACGTACTCGCAGCAATATATGGATTCCCTCGAAGCACTCGTGGGCCAGCATATGCCGCTCGATACGACGGCCTGTAACAAGGGGACACCGCTGACACTCGCCAATTGCCTCGATGACGTGCGGAAGAATCTCGAAGGCGTGCTGGACGGGACCACCGCGAGCTCGGAGATGAGAATCTCCATTCCCGCAACCGATCCCGCCAATGCGATCGGCCTTCCTCCGTGTCGCGGTCTGACCGGCTGCAAAATCGCGATGCAGCGGGTTTCAGATAACCTCGACAGGGAGGTCAAGAAACTCGATGCGTTCAAAAAGGATTACGTTCTCAAAGCGAATCAAAACGTCGACGCTTTTGTGAAGAAGATGGCCGGGCTCATGAACATGCAGAGCCAGCAACTCAAGGGGCGCGTGACGAGTCTGAATACGAGTCTCGCTTCGCTGGGCGTGAGAGGCTCGGTCAGCTTCAAGCCGGTGCAAGGTGAGGACTTGGACAAAGACGATGACGGACTCTATCGGGAACCCAAGAGCGCCTTGAATGTGATCGGTTCAAAGGTCAATCCGCCGATCATGGATGCCAAGCCCGAGGACTTCACGGATGCGCTCTCCGGGGTCGCCGATCGCATTAATGAATTGAAGGAAAAAGACGAGAAGCTTGCCCAGGCTGAGATCGATCTCAGCTCATTGCCCGCAACCTGCAAAGAGGAATCTTTGGGAAGGCTCGGGGATAAGATTGCCGAGGAGAATCTGAGCCATCTCGACGATTGCGCGAGGAGTCGCGAGTTCTGTGAGGACGAAGAAGCGATGGGCCGTCTCAGTAACAGTATCGCCGAAATCGTCGATGAGCCTGAATTCGAGGATTTGAGTTCGAAGCTGCATGGTTTTAACCAGGCATGCGCCAAAACGAGGGCTGCCGGCGTGAAAGCGGATGAAGAAGAATTGGAAGCGAAGAAATGGAAGCCGTGTATTGGTGCGGCGAAGGCGGTTGATAAGGCTAAAGAAGACATGGAAGGGATGTATAAAGAGAAAAAGGATACCGAGCGGGCTGAAAAGGACCTCACGGCAAAAAAGGAAGTATTCGACAAGGTTTGCATGAAAGTCGCCGGCGATAAATGGGACAACGGGCCGTCCGCCGGTCAGACCTATGAAGAATGGGCCACGGAAAACGCGCCCGGCGGGGACGAAGGCGGTGGCGGTGATGTCGCTTCAGCCGACAAAAAAGACGATAAAAAAGGAAAAGAAAAGAAAGACAAGAAGCCACCCAAATTCTCCGAAAGCGTGGATTGCAGCGCGATCGCGGCAAATCTCGAACGGCAGTTCGGCAAATACCAGCGTGTTTCCGGAAGCTACGGAAGCAAAGCGGACGAAGCGCAATAGTAAGGAACTTTCACCAGGATGCGGCAGCTTCGGTTCACCAAAATGCATGGGCTCGGGAACGACTTCGTCGTCGTGAACGACCTCGAAGGCGATACGAGTCCCGTCAACCCCGTTCTTGCGCGCAAGATCTGTGATCGTCGCTTCGGGATCGGGGCGGATCAGGTTTTGTGGCTCAAACGGCCCATCGATTCATCAGCGGATGCCCGGATGGAGATTTTGAATCCGGATGGCTCCTCGGCCGAAATGTGCGGGAACGGGATTCGCGCGGTGGCGCTTGAGCTGTTCCGAAAAAGCAGTAAAAAGGCTGGTAAGACTTCCTACGTCATCGAGACCCTTGCCGGGCTCAAGCACGTCGAAGTCCGTGACGAGGGGCGGTCGGTCAGGGTCGATATGGGCCAGCCTGTTTTGCGTGCCGAGCCGGCTGGCGATGGTGAACTGCTTCGCCTTCCATCCACTTTCGTGGACGCGGAGTCGATCCACTTTTTCGAGGTGAACGTCGGCAATCCTCATGCGGTGATCTTTGTCGAAGAGGTAGCTCGGTTTCCCGTCGAGCAGCACGGTCCACTCATTGAGCATCATCCACGCTTTCCCAAGCGTACCAACGTCGAATTCGTTCAGGTGTTGAGTTCGGGGTGTCTTCGAGTCAGGGTTTGGGAGCGGGGGACGGGCATCACTTTGGCGTGTGGGACCGGAGCTTGCGCGGCAGTCGTCGCGGCACTTGCCACGAGCCGCGTGACCGGTCCGGTGGCGGTCGAACTTCCCGGAGGGAGCCTGCGGGTCGAGTGGAGCGGTCCGGGACATTCCGTTTTTCTGGAAGGCCCGGCTGAAGAAACTTTTCGCGGTGAGTTCCCGCTCTAATTTATAAAACCGTGTCGTGCTTGAAGCCTTCGTCGTCCAGCTTCGGAAAATCGACGGTGTAGTGCAGCCCGCGGCTTTCCTTGCGCCGTAACGCGCATTCGACGATGAGCTCGGCGACGAGAAGGAGGTTTCGAAGCTCGACGAGATCCTTCGTGAGCAGGTAATCCCAGTAGTAGGCGTTTACTTCGGCTTTGAGGAGGTCGATTCGCCGTTTGGCGCGTTCGAGGCGGCGATTGCTGCGAACGATTCCGACGTAATTCCACATGATGTGACGGATCTCGAGCCAGTTGGCCGCGATATCGATCCGCTCTTCGATCGGAACGGCTTTACCCGAATCCCATTGCGGTACCCGGTCGATCGGCACGGGCGTCAAGGTGGCCGGGTTGTCCGATTTCGCGCCCTTTGCTTTTGCCGAAAGAAGAGCCGACGAGTGCTCGACCAGACGATGGCCGAAAACAACGGCCTCGAGCAGGGAATTGCTGGCGAGCCGGTTCGCGCCGTGAAGTCCCGTGCAGGCGACTTCCCCGACCGCATAGAGCCTGCCGATATTCGTTTGGGCGTTCGCGTCCACGCGAACGCCGCCGCAGGTGTAGTGGCAGGCGGGCACGACGGGGATGGGGCCTTCGGCGATATCGATCCCGAACTGCAGGCAACTCTCGTAAATGTGCGGGAACTTGCGTTTGAGATCCTTGATGTGAGTCGCATCGAGTACGACGTGCTTGTCGCCGGTACGCTTCATCTCCATGTCGATCGCGCGCGCGACGACGTCACGCGGAGCGAGCGAAGCCATCGGGTGGTACCGGCTCATGAATTCCTTGCCGTCCAAAGTTTTCAGAAGTGCGCCTTCGCCCCGCATCGCTTCCGAAATGAGAAACGTTCTCGCCGATGGATGATAGAGACAGGTCGGGTGAAACTGCATGAATTCGAGATTGGCGATTTTGGCTCCCGCCCGGTAGGCCATCGCGATGCCGTCGCCGGTCGCGATGTCGGGATTTGAAGTGTAGAGATACACTTTGCCCGCACCTCCGGTCGCGAGCACCGTGATATCGGCCGTGATCGTGATTACGGCGCCGCTTTGGCCTGTTTGGGCTTCCGGGCTGAGCACGTAGGCTCCGAAGCACTGGCCCGGTTGTCGGCCGCTGGCGCCCGTTTGGACGGTCTTCGCTTCGGTGATCAGGTCGACGGCAATATGATTTTCGAGAACCTGAATCAGAGGATTTTTCGCGACCTGTTCAAGGAGAGCTTTTTCAATCGCCCAGCCGGTCAGGTCATCGGCGTGCAGAATTCGTCGTTGGCCGTGCCCGCCTTCGCGATGGAGGTCGAAGCTCTCGGTCGGATCAACGGCATCGTGCGTTCGGGTGAACTTGACGCCTAATTCGATCAGCTCGCGGATGCGGGCCGGACCTTCCCTGACACAGAGATCAACAACGCCCTCGTTGCAGAGACCCGCCCCGGCAACCTGGGTGTCTTTCTTGTGTTCATCGAAACTATCGTCTTTTGACCAGACGGAGGCGATTCCGCCTTGGGCATAACGGGTAGCGCCTTCGGCTCGATCTGATTTGCAGACGAGGGTGACGGCAATGCCTTTCTGCGCGAACTTAATTGCGGTGCTCAGGCCGGCAATCCCGGTCCCCAGAATCAAAACCGGGGTATGAGATGTCGAGGGCATAAGGTGATCCGTTCAGTATCTTTATAGAACTACTATGCTATAGTCTATAGCATGCGCCTGAACGAGAGTCACGGAAGGGCTTTGAAACGCGTGATCCTGATCGCGGGGCTGGCGACATTCATCCTTACCCTCACGACGATGGTGTGGCGGGTGAAGGGCCTTCGCGAGGAGAGAGACGGGAGAGACCAATTCCTGGCGGAAGAAGTCGCCAAGGAAGCCGGTATCCTGACCCGGCAACTTCAGAATCGCATTCAGGAAATCCGGACTCTGGCTGAGACTTTACGGGATCAGGCGTTTTTTTCCTCAAACGCTATTTTGCATCTTACTGAACTGGCTGAACTGGTTACTGTCCCCGGAGGTCCGCTTCAGGTGGTCCGGACGGGGCGAAGTACGGCGCTCGGTCCGTATGGTGAATTGTCGCCCGCCATGGAAGATTTCTATCTTCGCACCATTGAAAAGCGATTTGGCGAGAAACGATTTGGCACCGGAGAGATTTCGTCCAAGGGCGTTTCCCTGCTCAGGGTGAAAAAAGATCCACTTCATTCGAAGGAGTGGCTTGCCCTTGCGTTTCATTCGGTGGCCATGCCCAACGCGACGGCAGGAACCGTTCTGGTTGCCCTGATCGATCCGGAGCGGGGCTTTGACGTTTCAGCGCGATCAATCAGGACTGACGGGGCGCTGATCCGTTCTTATGTCATGGCGGCGGATGGGATCGTTCTGGCGCATTCGACACGCTCGTATGCCGGATCCGATTTCGCGGGCTTTGATGTCGGGCGGGAAGTCGGGCGCGTATTGGCGACCAATTCCGCGGTTAAAGTTCGGCTTTTCGTCTCTGTCGACCAGGTAAAATCCTGGACCGCTCTGGTGCGGCTCGATCCGCTCCCGCTTGCGGTTGTTGTCGAGCGAGTCGCGGATCCTGAGATGACGATTCGGGAGGTCCTTCGCGCCTCTGGAGCGATCACCGGGTTTGGAGTTGTCGCCGCGATTTTCCTGTTCTGGCTTGTCTTTGGAACGGGTTTTCGCCTTGTGAATTGGGCTCGAGGAGCTCGTCCCGAGACGCCGCTCGAGGTGCCCCCGAAACCCGAGATGTCCGAGATGCTTGCGCCGCTCGAGTCAGTGGCTCCCTCGCGGAAAGATGTCCTGATTCTTGAGCCCATGCCTGCGGGAGTTGTTCCCGCATCTTTCGGGCCACGCGCTGATGAAGAAACGCCGGAAACCGAGTCGTCATCGTCTGGGCCTGCGGCGGCCGCAACCGATTTCACGTTCGGGTTTGAAAGGCAACCCGCTTCGGACGTCATCCAGTCACAAGGGGTTGAGCGGGCGTTTCTGGAATTCAGAAACGCCGATCCGGAGCTTCTTCTCGCTCAGCGGAAATTACAACAGGCTGCCGAGAACCGGGAACGTGAATCGGAAAGCTTGGCGCGCAATGAGCGAATCCTCTTCAGTGAATTCGAGACCCAGACCGCGCAGCTGCGCGAGCCGGGTGAAGTTGCCAAGCGGCTGACGTCGTTCGCGCATCGCTTTTTCGGCAGACCGGCACTTTTTTTCTGCTATCATCCCCGTACCAGAATCGCCGTGCTGCAAGCCCGAGCGGGTGTTCAGGAAAGCAATCGCATCGCCTTTCCGTTGACGGAGGAGGTCGTCGCGAATCTGCTGTTCACGGACGAATTCGGGGCGAGCCTGGCGTTGGCGGATTACGCACCGTTAGGACGCTCCGTCGCGGGTTCGTTCGGTGTTTCGGAATACAGGGCCTGGCCGGTTTTTCGAACCGCGGCGGCGGCCGGTTCGAACGATTCCGGGCTGATGGGGATTTTTATTCTGCTCGGAGGGACCACGCCCCGGATGCGCAAGCCGCTCGCCAGGATGATGAAAGTGACAGGTTTGGCTTACGAATATGCGATCGTCTCCCAATAGCATCAGCAGATTTGCGCGAGTGATCGCTTCGTGCAGTTCGGATGCGCTCTACGACAATTATGACGTGATCCGGCGAATGGTCCCGCATCAGTCGATCATGCCGATGATCAAGGCCAATGCCTACGGGCACGGCGCGGTTTGGGTGGCGAAGGGCCTCGTGCAAATGCCCGCGTTATACGGCTTCGGCGTGGCGACGCTCGAGGAGGGGCTCGAAGTACGGGAAGCCCTCGGAAGCAGAAGGCATCGGGTAAAAATCCTCGTCATGTCCGGAACGACGCCCTGGACAGAGGACAAAGGGCAGTTCTGCGAACGTCACGATCTGACGCCCGTTATCGCGACCGAGCGCGATTGGCAGCAGTTCCTGAAGGGCGGATGGGCGGAACGTATTTCCTACGAGCTGAAATTCAATACTGGGATGAACCGGCTCGGGATTCCGATCGGACTCGCGCCCTCGATCGCGAGATCCCTCCGCAACCGGTCGGCGACCAGTCACCCTTCAGGCGTTCTGAGCCATCTCGCGATCGCGGATCACCCGGAATCGAAGCTCAGTATCTCGCAGAAAGAGCGCTTCATCAGCTTGCGGGGCGAGCTTTCGGGCGCTTTCCCGAACGCGCATTTTCACCTGGCTTCGAGTTCCGGCATCTGGAAACACCAGGCCTGGGGGCTCAAGGATCTGACCGATGTCGTGCGACCGGGAATCGCGCTTTACGGAATCGCGCCATGGGACGGCGCTCCTGAACGAGGGCTCACTCCGGTGATGTCACTCAAGGCCTCGGTGGTCGCGGTCAATCAGTTGAAGCGCGGGGACAGCACGGGGTATGGCGGGGCTTTCACTTTCGCCGGGACTGATTTGACTTACGTCGCGACTCTGTCCGCGGGGTATGCCGACGGCATTCAGCGGGCATTGAGTAACTACGGTTATGCCTGGGTCAGCGGTCACGCGTCGCGCTTCACGGGAGTCGTGAGCATGGATCTTTGCACCATTGGCTGTACGGCGAAGACTCGCGTCGGCGAGTGGGCCGAGATTATCGGTCCCAAGGTCGATATCTGGGCTCAGGCCCGCGAGGCCCGGACCATTCCATATGAGCTTTTGACTTCTATCTCGAGCCGGGTACAAAGAGTATATGACAAGTGAAACTTCGCGCGGCGCCGTTCGGTTGGAAAAGGTCACCAAAAGCTTCCGCGGGGGGCGCGATAAAGTACTCAGAGGCGTTTCGATCGATTTCCCTGTCGGAAAGCTGACGTATATTCTCGGGTCTTCCGGTGCGGGAAAATCCGTTCTTCTCAAGCATATCTTGGGGCTGCTCCGTCCTGATTCGGGGCATGTTTGGGTTGCCGGTAAAGATCTGGCTACTCTCAGGGGCCGCGAACTTGCCCGTCACCGGATGGTATTCGGAATGCTTTTCCAGAACGCCGCGCTTTTTGACGACATGAGCGTGTTTGAAAACGTGGCGTTTCCGCTTCGCGAGCACACGACGCTCAGTGAGAAGGAAATCGAAGATAAGGTCACAAAGTCCCTGTCAATTCTCGGAATGACCGGCGGTTACGATAAACTTCCCAATGAGCTTTCGGGAGGAATGCGAAAGCGGGTGGGGCTTGCCCGGGCGATCATTCGTGAGCCCTCGATCCTTCTCTATGACGAACCGACGACCGGGCTTGATCCGGTTACGCGTACCACCGTCGATGAACTCATTGAAACCTTGAAGCGCGAACTCCGGCTCACCTCGATCGTGATCAGCCATGATATTCCTTCGGCTTTGCTGCTTGCCGATCAGATCGCGTTTTTAAATCAAGGGACGATCGTTTTTTGGGGCACTCCCAAGGAATTTCAGAAGGCGGAGCATGAGTCCATTCGGAAGTTTCTTGATGCGGAGCGGCGCACTGTGGACGCCTTTCAAGTTTAATTTTAAAAATAGAGAGGTTATTGTTGACCTATCCTATGGATCCAAACTCCCGGGACTCTCGCGAGCCACCCAAAGCAGTTGAACCCGTTCAGAATCCTGTTCAGAATCCTGTTCAGAATCCTGTTCAGAATAATGAAGCACTGTCCACTTCGTCGTCTCACGGCGCTCCCGCCCCTGAGCTGCCGAAAGCTGAGGAATGGCTGGTTCGCTCCGCCAAGAACGTGATTTCGGGTCCGCACAAACGTGACGACGTCTGTCGCATGGTGACGGCCGGTGAATTGGGGCTTCAGGACGAAGTCTGCGCGGGCGGCAGCTATTGGATTTATCTTCACGAACGCGAGGAGATCAAAAAGCAACTGGGAGTGGAGGTTCCGAAATCAAAGAGCGGTGAAGAAGAAACTGATGAGGAAATCACCGAAACCGAAACGGCTTCCGACGATCTGGATCTTCTTTTGAACCAGAACCTTGCGAACCAGATCTCCGCAGATGATTCCACGAGTATCCTGAGTACCCGTTTGATGCGGGATCGACTTTCGTTAAAAGTAAGCGCCGCTTTCAATGCGGCATCATCGTCCACGGCGGCTACCACTTCCAAGGTACTGGGGGGGAGCGCGGGACTGGTCCCGCCTCGTTCAGTCGAGTCCTCGGGTTCAGCGCCATCCCCGGAGGGGGTTCCTGGAAATCCGGTTCGACCACCTGCAGTGATTCGGCCCAATCTTCAGATCCTCGGTCCCATTGAACGGCCTTCGGTCTGGCGCGGGCTGGCCTGGCTTCTGATCACGGCGGCAGGATTGCTTGTATACGCCGTTCTTCGCGCGTTACGGGACAGGGCCGGCCTGGGCGGTTAGTGTCCTGACTCAACACTAACCCCGGCTTTGGCGGCTGTATTTTCCGGGCTCACAAAAAAACAAATCGAGGAGCGTACTTTGAGGCTTCTGTGTTGATGCCGCATCCGCCGGTCTGTTCAGGATATCGAGGATCTGGCGCTTGCGATGATGAAGCTCGGACCGCCAGATCGGGTGATCGACCTCGACCCAGAGGACTCCGTCTTGAACCCGAATGGCCCGGGTATGTTTTGCGATAGCCGCTCCAACCGCGACTTCCCAGCGGCTCAGTGCCTCGGCCTCTTCGATTCGATGCGAGAGGGCCGGGTACCTCTTTCGAACCTTTTCCAGAATGCCGACCAGCTTCTCGAAGCCCATGAACTACCTCATACCAGAGAGCAGACTTGATTTGTAGGCTTCCATAATGGCCCCGGATCGAGTACTGGTAAGTCTTCAAGGTTACAAGATGAAAACTCGATTCCCGGTCTTCAGGAGTTCAAAAATTCTGGTGGTTGCCGTCATCGCGGCCTGCTTGGGGACCCAATGCGGCTACACTCTTCAGAGTTCCCGCAGTCCTTTGCTGGAGAAAGAAAATATTCGTCGGATCTACGTCTATCCGCTCACGAACAACACTTACAAAGCAGGCGTCGAAAATCTCGTTTACAATTCGCTGATCCGTACTCTTGCAACCGGGAGAAGAGTTGTGCTTGTGCAGCACCCAGAGGATGCCGACGCTTTTTTGCGCGGTTCGGTGAGTGCCGCGCAATCGGTTCCAAGCGCCGCGACGACGGCGGATAAACTCACGCCCTCGGGGCTCGGTCTGAGTAATGCGATTACGGTCGCAACGGTTTATTCGGCATCTCTGGCTTGTGAGTTTTCACTGATTCGAAGAGTGGCGAAACCCGGTCAGCGCGGAACAATCTGGTCTTCGAGTTTTTCGCGAAACAAATCTTTTCCGGCTTCAAACCAGCTCGACGTTCCGGGAACTACTACGGCTTTGATCAACGACAGCGAGTTTGATCGCGCGATTTCGGATCTGGCTGAGAGTATGATGGGCGACGTGCACGAGTCCATGCTTGCGATGTTTTAAGGAGTAGGGGACGAATGCCGAAGTTGGAAGCCAAAGTCGTACAGCGTGAATTGGATCAGGGATTCCTCTGGCCCGTCTACTGGCTGTTTGGCCCCGAGAAGATGAAATCGAGGGAGTTGCTGAAGCGCATACGTCGCCTGGCTTTCGGCGGTTCAGGCGAGACAAACGGCGAGGCTTACTCGAATGTTTTCGGATTAGCTGAAGAGGTTCTGGATGGGGCCGAAACCGACGCGTCTGAAATCGTGGACGCTGCCCAGAGCCCGTCCCTCGGTGGCGGTATCCGGCTCATTGTCGTTCGCGATGCGCATCTTCTGAAAAATCCGGACGCGCTCATGCCATTGATGGGCCCGAAAGTCGGGCCGGAAAACCGGGACCAGCTCATGAGCGTCTGCGTTTTTCTCTCGAAAGACCTGGACGGGCGCAAAAAATTCTCGAAAACCCTGCTTGAACGTGCTGCCGTGGTTTCATGTGAGGAGATCGCTGAACCGGATCGCGAAGCCTGGATTCAGTACCTCGCGAAACGTAAAAACCTGGTTGTTTCACCTGAAATCATCCTTCAACTCTCCTCGATCGATCCCTGGTCACTGGATGCCATGGATCAGGAGCTTGAAAAATATTCTCTTTGTCAGTCGCCTGACGTTCTTCTCGGAAGTTTGAGCGGCTCTGCCATGGGAGGCGAGGCGTTCCTGAATGCATTTTTTTCGAGAAATCTTGCTGAAACGCTTCGGCACGTGGAGACTTTCGCGTACCGCCCTGATGAGGCATTGCCACTCCTCGGCCTCTTTGCATGGAACGTCCGGCACCTGGCGCTTTTGATGGCTGAGCAGCAGGCCGGGACTCGCACTCTGAAGATGAACCCGTATGTCGTGGAGCGTTTGCGAAAGTGGAGCGCGAAATGGACCGTTGCCGAAGTCCTTTCTCTTCAAGCAGATCTCGCCGAGATGGACCGTGAGTTGAAACAGACCCCGTTACTGCCTCTGGGGTCCTGGAGCAGTCTAGCGATGAAGTTCTGCACGGCGTCTTAGCCGAGTTCAGTCACCGGGCAGACCCCAGGTAAAACAACACCTGTCCCGCCTTCGAAGCAGGGGATACTTTCCCGGGTTTTACTGTTAGGCCGAGTGGCTAACTTATTTCTGAGTCGGAACGATCGCGGGCAGGAGCTTCTTCGCGAGAAGTGTCAAGCGGCTCACTTTGCGAGCGGCGCGCCCCCGCGGGATCGATCCTTTGCTTGCAGCTTTGCTGAGTGCGCGTACAGCGCTTTTGTAGGCGACTTTCGCTTTTTCGAGGTCCTTGCTTTTCAGCGCCTGAACGGCCGCGGTCAAAGCGGAATGAGTGGTGCTTCGGACTGTCTTATTGCGAACCTGACGATCATTCGCCTGCCGCGCGCGCTTGGTCGAAGTACGAGTATTAGCCATGGTGAAAACCCTTTCATACACCGAATGCCCTAATGGCAACGGTTCTCGGATGGGATATATAAAAAAACCAATTTAATCAACCCAG
>Ga0208958_1001919_pt1 | contig 19193 bp, 24 predicted proteins | sample RifOxyB1_FD_184032 | JGI IMG/M metagenome (GOLD analysis project Ga0208958, IMG submission 184032) | Soil microbial communities from Rifle, Colorado - Rifle Oxygen_injection B1 (SPAdes) | ecosystem: Environmental > Terrestrial > Deep subsurface > Rock core/Sediment | place: Rifle, Colorado... | reverse complement strand
GATCGCCGACCTGACGCAGGCCTTGGGGAAGAGGCATCACAACTGCCGCTTCAAGATCCCCGGCCGGCAGAAACACCCTGCGCGCGGAGCGTCTGTCTTCGTCGAAACGGTAAAAACTCTTCTCTCCGGGCGAAGGCCCGGCGCTCCGCCCGGCCCTCCACGCTTCGCAGCGAAAGCGCGAAGACGATCCCGCACGCCTTCACCCTGCCCTTCATTCCCGCTAAGCCATGGCCATGACCTCCGCCCCCCTTCCCGACGCCGGCGCCAACTGGGTGGATCGCCATGCGCCGGAGCGGCTGAAGCCCTGGCTGAAGCTGGGCCGGTTCGACCGGCCCATCGGCATCTGGCTGCTGCTCCTGCCCGGCTGGCAGGGGATCGTCCTGGCCCTGGCCCAGTATCGCCAGACGCCCGGCCTCTATGACCTGTGGCTGTTCGTCGGTTTCGGCATCGGGGCCTGTCTGATGCGCGCCGCCGGCTGCGCCTTCAACGACATCGTCGACCGGGACTTCGACGCCCAGGTCGCCCGCACCGCCCTTCGCCCCATCCCCGCCGGCCTGATCCGCGTCAAACAGGCCTGGGCCTTCGTGATCGGCTGCAGCCTGATCAGCCTGCTGATCCTGCTGACCCTCGGTCCCGTCGCCATCGGTCTCGGCATCGGCTCCCTGGTCCTGGTCGCCGCCTATCCCTTCATGAAACGGATCACCTGGTGGCCCCAGGCCTGGCTGGGCCTGACCTTCAACTGGGGCGCCCTGATGGGCTTCGCGGCGGCCTATTCGGTCGCGGCCAAGACGGCCTGGGTGCAGGATATCGTCGCCAAAGTCGGAATGGCCCCTCACGACGCCTACGTCATCACCGGCCCGACCGACTATCTGCCGGCGGTGTTCCTCTGGCTCGGCGGCGTCTTCTGGACCCTTGGCTACGACACCATCTACGCCCTTCAGGACATCGAGGACGACGCCATGGTCGGCGTCAAATCCTCGGCCCGCCGCCTGGCGTCGGCCGTGCGTCCCGGCGTGGCCGTCTTCTATAGTCTGGCTGTCGCCTTTGCTGCGCTCGTCGGGACACAGGCCGGCCTCGGCCCCCTGTTCTGGCTCGGCCTGGCCCTCTACGCCGCCCACCTGGTCCGCCAGGTCGTCCGCCTCGACCGCACCGACGGCGCCCTCGCCCTGAAACTGTTCAAGTCCAACCGAGAGGCCGGCTTCATCCTGCTGGCCGCCCTCGCCCTCGGATCCCTCGGCCTGTGAAGGAGCCCTCCATGACCTCCACCGTTCGTCTGCTGCTGCTGTCCGCCGCCGTCGCCGCCACCTTGGCCGCCTGCCAGAGGCGCGAGGACAAGGCCGCCGCCCCCTCGCCCACCCCGACCGCCGCCGCCCCGGTCAGTCCCGCCGCCGCCGGCGCGCCGATGGGCTTCGAGTCCAAGACCCAGTACGCCACCGTCAAACTGACCCTGCCGGACGCGATCAAGTCCAAGCCCGACCTGCACGCCCCCCTCTACGCCGCCGCCGTGCGCGACCTGCGCCAGTTCTCCGAAGGCGCCCAGGCCGACCTGTCCGAAGCCGGCGGCGGGACCAACCCCTATGAACGCACCATCGCCTTCACCCCCGGCGCCGAGACCGGCAAGCTGTTCAGCCTGGCCCGCACCGATTTCGAATTCACCGGCGGCGCCCATCCCAACACCAGTTTCTCGGCCGTCCTCTGGGACAAGGCCATGAAGAAGCAGCTCGGTTTCGCCGACCTGTTCCGCCCCGGCGCCGACCTGTCCGGCCTGAACAAGGCCCTGTGCGACGCCGCCAACGCCGCCAAACAGGCCCGGTCGCCGGGCTCGGAGACGGCGACGCCGAACGGCGAGATGTGGTCCTGCCCCAAGGCGATCTCCACCCCCTTCGTCCTGGCCGCCGGTTCGACCCCGGGCAAGGCGGGCGGAGTGACCTTCCTGATCGGGGCCTATCAGATCGGTCCCTATTCGGACGGGCCCTATTGGGTCACCGTGCCCCAGTCGGTCTTCCGCACCCTGCTGACCCCGGCCTACGCCGACGAATTCGCCGGCGCGCCGCTCAAGGCCGGGGACGTGACGCCCAAGGGAGGCTGATCAATCCGCCAGGAACTGATCCACCAGTTCGGCGAACCGTTGCGGCTGGTCGGCCATGATGAAATGGCGGCTGCCGTCGACGCGGATCAGCTTGACGCCGGGCAGGCTCGCATACTCCCGGCCCCACAGGGCGTCGGCCATGGCCGCCGGGGCGCCGCCGTCCGTGTCCGAGGCGTAGAGGGCCGTAACCGGCGTCGTCATCGCCGCCAATCCGGGCCGCAGATCGGTGGTCATGACCTCGTGGATGCCGGTGGCCAGGGCCCGACGATCCGAGGCCATCGCCCATTCGACCATGGCGACGCGAGCGGCCGGATCCCGCGCCAGGCCGATCGCCCCCTGCTGCTGGGCCGCGCGCAGGGCGTCGTCGTTCTGGTTCAGCATGGCCTGGGCCGCCTGGTCCGCGAACGGCCTGGCCGTGGCTGGCGTGACCTGCGGCCCGAACAGGGCCGAGAAGAACGGCAGGCTGTCGACGCTCATCACCCGCCCGACCGCCTCCGGGTGGCGCTGCGCCAGCATCACGGCCGACAGTCCGCCCATCGAATGGCCGATGACCGCGGGCTTGTTCAGCCCCGCCGACCGCACATATCCCGCCAGGGCCTCCACCGCCGGCTCCAGCAGAGGGCCATCTCCATGCGTCCAGGCTTCTCCGGCGAAGCCCGCCAACTGAACCAGATGGACCCGGTGCGTCGCCTTCAGCCGATCCGCCGTCGCCCGCCATACCTCCCGCGAGCAGGAGTAGCCGGGGATCAGGATCACGTCCGGGCCGCTGCCGACCACCTCGACCGACAGCCGGTCGGACACGAAGGCCGGGGCTGCGGCGGCCGGCGTTGCGGCGAAGGCGGCGGTGACCCCGATCATCAGCGACGGCGCGCAGGCCGCCAGGCCGATCAGTGCGACGCACAGGCGCGGGCGCGCCTTGAAGAAGGCGTTGAACATTCTAAGTCTCCCTTGGGTTTGAAGTCGGGTCCGCCGCCGTCAGGCGTGCGGGTTTTCGAAGATCTCTTCGACCGGCCGGTCGAAGACGGCGGCGATCCGATAGGCCAGGTCCAGCGACGGATCGTGCCGCTCGGTCTCCAGGGCGATCACCGCCTGTCGCGACACGCCCAGCGCCTGGCCCAACTGCTCCTGGGTCCAGCCGCGCTCGACGCGCAGCAGTTTCAGCCGGTTCTTCATCGGCTGCTCCGGATGAAGGGCGCGACGATCCCGAGCATCCCCCAGAACAGCGGCAACACCAGCCAGGTCTGCATATGGGGCGCGCCTGCAAAGCTCTCGCCAAAGCCCCAGAAGGTCGCGATCGCCAGGGTCAGGCCGGCGGCCACGATGAACTGTTTCGCCATCACGCCGCGCACGAACTCGTCGCTTTCCCGCATCAGGGACAGAACGGCCCAGATCTGGCCGATCACCGGCGCCGAAACCGCCGCAGCCAGCAGCCAGGCCGCCGGCTTTCCCATCAGATCGTCAAAAGCGTCGGTCGTCATCATGGCCACGCAGATGGCCACATAGGGAAGGGTGAACGCCATGATCCGAATGACGTACCGCCGGTGCGCCGGGGTGGTTGATTTTCCGAAAGACAACATGTCCGCCTCCTTGTGTAAGGCCAACCTGACATCAGTCGAATGTCATGTCAACCTGACTTTTTGTCAGGCTGACGTTACTGAGCCGCCGAGCTGTCGGCACACGGTCCATGCCGGTAGCCTGACGCCATGACCATCCCTGACCCCGCCGCCTTCATCCGCGCCAACACGCGACTTCAGCCCGTGCCCCATGCGCCGGAAATCTCGCTGTGGCTGGCGGATGAGATCACCCCCATCTGGCGGCTGACGGAGGAGGAACTGGGCGAACTGGGCCTGCCCCCGCCCTTCTGGGCCTTCGCCTGGGCGGGCGGTCAGGCTCTGAGCCGCTACCTGCTGGATCACCCGCACGAGGTGGCGGGCAAGCGGGTGCTGGACTTCGCCGCCGGCTCCGGCCTGGTCGGGGTGGCGGCGATGCGCGCCGGCGCCGCCTCGGTCCTGTGCGCCGACATCGACCCCTTCTGCGAAGCGGCCGTCGCCGCCAACGCCCAGGCGAACGGCGTCGACCTGGCCTTCACAGGTCAGAACCTGCTGGACGCGCCCCCGCCTCCGGTCGACGTCATCTGCGCCGGCGACATCTGCTACGAGAAACCGATGACGGAGGCTGTCCTGGCCTGGCTGTCCCAGGCGCGGGCCTCGGGAACCCGCGTCCTGATCGGCGACCCCGGCCGTACCTATTTCCCGCGCACAGGCCTGGACTTCCTGGCCGAATACAGGGTCCCCACCACGCGCGAGCTGGAGGACCAGGAGATCAAGCGCGCCTCCGTCTGGGCCATGCCATGAGACAGGACCGGCGAAGCCTACACGCCTCACCCGTCCTGCCCCACAGGTCTGGGTCAGGCCGCAGCCATCAGGCTGCCGCCCGTCTCTTCCGACGACCAGCGGCCATAGGCTTCGACCTGCTTGGCCATCAGGGACTCGAAGGCCGAGGTCAGCTCGGTCACGCTGAGACCTCCGTCCCCGTCGGCGTCGAGGCTCGTGAAGGTGTCGCTGACCGCCGAGGAGTCGTCCTCGCCCAGGGCGGCCATCAGTTCGTCCAGACTGACCGTGCCGTCCTCGTTGGTGTCGGCGGCGTCGATCACGGTAGAGGCGGTCTCCTCGGCCGAGGTCGGAGGCGCGCCGCCTCCAGGCGGCGGCCCGCCCGGAGGCGGTCCCATGGCCTGCAGGCCCGACTCCATCTCCTCGGCGCTCATCACGCCGTCGCTGTCCGTGTCCAGCGACGCGAAGGCGTCGGCGATTTCCGAGGTGTCGGAGACGCCGAACGCGGTTCCGATCTCGGTCAGGCTCAAGCCGCCGTCCCCGTCGGTGTCGAGGTCGGAGATCAGGCTGCTGACCAGATCCTGACCGGTCGAGCTCGTCTCCTGGCTCTCGAGCAAGGCGGACATTGTGTCCGAACTAAGGCCGGTTCCGGCCGAACTGGCGGGCGGGGGACCGGACGGCGGCGGGGGCGGCGACGCCCCCTGACTGGGGCTGAACAGCCCCTCGCTGGGCGAAGTTTGCCCAGTGGATTCGGCGCTCTGGGTCTGGAACAGGTCGCGCAGGGCCTGAAGCGACAGACCGGCAGAGGCCGAAGATGCGGATGATACCGACATTTTCAGCTCCTGATCGGAGGCGACGGTGTCCCACCCGACCAAGGCCGTGCGTCCCGTCGCGCCCTGCCCTGCAAGACCCGCCGCCATTCATCGCCAATTCCTTGTTCCGAAAGGATTATTTCAACACAGACACAATCCGTCCTGGACCCGAGCAGAGCCTCGGTTGGCGGGACGCCTCTCCGTCACCATATCGATCCCATGCGCAGCGCCCTGACCCTTTCAGTCCTGCTCGCCCTGGCTTGGGCCGGCGCCGGCATGGCTCAGAGCCCGGCCTATCCCTCGCCCTATGCGCCCTATCCCGGAGGCGTTCCGGCGGCCATAGCCGACCAGCATCGTCAGGCCGAGGCGCGTCTGCGGCTGCAGGCCGAAGCCAACGCCGCCCTGGCGCGCCGACAGCAGGTGGAAACCCGCCTTCGGCTCCAGGCGCTGGAATCGTCGCGCGCCGAGACGGCTTACCCCGCCCCGAGCTCGCGCTCGAGAGATGCGACGCCCTACGATCCGCGCCCTCTTGCAACCCCGGCCTCCCCCCGGTCGCCGGCGCCGACCTCCACCCAGATCGACGACTGGCTGGATCGTCCCCGGTGACGCATCCCTTCCGTCGCGACCGCGTTTCGGCCTAGCTTCGGAACGGGCAGGCGGGAGACGATCATGCGTTGGCAGGGCGGACGAACGGGCGGCGGCGTCGAGGACCGCAGAGGTCTGGGCGGCGGGGCTGTCGCCGGAGGCGGCATCGGCGTCGGGGTTCTGGCGATCATCGGCTATCTCGTCTTCGGCATCGATCCCTCGACCACGACCCAGCTGGCCAGTCGGCTCGGCGGGGTCGGCGCGGAACAACAGGGAGAGGTCGGCACGCCGCAGGACCAGGCGGGCCGCTTCGTCGATGTCATCGGGGCCAATATCAACGATGTCTGGACCCAGCGCCTCGACGGCTACCAGCCGCCCAAGGTCGTCCTCTACGAGAGCGGAACGGGCACCGGCTGCGGCTTTGGCCAGTCCGCCATGGGCCCCTTCTATTGTCCCTCAGACCGGACCGTCTATCTCGACCTGGGCTTCTGGCAGGAGATGGAGACCCAGCTTGGAGCCTCCGGCGCCGATTTCGCCCGCGCCTATGTCATCGCTCATGAGTTCGGTCATCACGTCCAGACCCTGACCGGAACCTCGGACCAGGTCCGCCAGGCCCAGCAAAGGGCGCGGGGCGAGGCCGAAGCCAATCGCTATTCTGTGGCGCTCGAGCTGCAGGCCGACTGCTACGCCGGCGTCTGGGCCAAGAACGCCGCTGCGGTGTCGAACGGACAGGTGGCTCTGGAGGCCGGCGACATCGAGGAAGGCATGAAGACCGCCCAGGCGATCGGCGACGACGCCCTGCAAGGCCGCGCCGGCGGCGCTGTGTCTCCCGAAAGCTTCACCCACGGCTCGTCCGCCCAGCGCGTGGAATGGCTGCTTCGCGGCTATCAATCCGGCGATCCGGCGGCCTGTGACACCTTCGGCGCAAGCTGAGCCTTTCAGGACTTTCAATCCCACGTCGCAAATGTCACTCATGACAGGCACGCCGAACGCCTCCCCGCCCTTTCGGCCCTGTGACCGACCCACTGTTCAGACGGATGGATTCCGCATGCACGCTCGCGCCGGCCGCCAGGCCCTTGCCGAAGACCTGATCGACCTCGACGCCCTGCTGGACGCCTACGAGACCGGTCGCCCGGACATGGCCGATCCGGCCCAGCGGGTCGTGTTCGGCACCTCCGGCCACCGGGGTTCAAGCCTCGACGCCGCCTTCAACCGACCGCACATCCTCGCCATCGCCCAGGCGGTGGCCGAGTATCGCGCCGGCCAAGGCATCGACGGTCCGCTCTTTGTCGGGCGCGACACGCACGGCCTGTCGGAACCGGCCTTCCACACCGTGCTCGAAGTCCTGATCGCCAACGGGGTCGAAGTCCTGATCGACGGCCGCGACGGCTTCACCCCCACCCCGGCCGTCTCGCACGCCATCCTCGCCCATAACCGGACCAACACGCGACAGGCCGACGGCATTCTGATCACCCCGTCGCACAACCCGCCGCGCGACGGCGGCATCAAATACAACCCACCGTCTGGCGGCCCGGCCGGCGGCGACGCCACCTCCGCCATCGCCGCACGCGCCAACCAGCTGATCGAGGGCGGTCTGTCTGAGGTGAAGCGCGTCCCCGTCGAAACCGCCCATGCCGCGGCCGGTCGATTCGACTTCCTGGCCGCCTATGTCGATGATCTGCCCAGCGTGCTGGATCTGGACCTGGTCCGCGACGCCGGAATCCGGATCGGCGCCGATCCCCTGGGCGGAGCGGCCGTCGCCTACTGGGGCGAGATCGCCGAGCGCCACCGCTTGAACCTGACCGTGGTCAATGACGCCGTCGATCCGCGCTGGGCCTTCATGCCGCTGGACGCCGACGGCAAGATCCGGATGGACTGCTCCTCGCCATCAGCCATGGCCAATCTGATCCGGATGATGCAGGGCGGTTCGGCCTATGACGTGGCTTTCGGCAACGACGCCGACGCGGACCGCCACGGCATCGTCACCCCCGACGGCGGCCTGATGAATCCCAATCACTTCCTGGCCGCCGCCATCGCCTATCTGTTCGACAACAGGCCGGGCTGGGGGGCAGAGGTGGCCGTCGGCAAGACCCTGGTCTCCTCGTCGATGATCGACCGCGTCGTCGCCGGAATGGATCGACGCCTGCTGGAAGTGCCGGTCGGCTTCAAACATTTCGTACCCGGCCTTCTGGACGGTTCCGTCGGTTTCGGCGGCGAGGAATCGGCCGGCGCCTCATTCCTGCGTCGCGACGGGACGGTTTGGTCGACGGATAAGGACGGACTGCTCCTGTGCCTGCTGGCGGCCGAGATCCAGGCCAAGACGGGCCAGAGCGCCAGCCGCCTCTACGCGAACCTGACCGAACAGTACGGCGCCCCGGCCTACGCCCGGATCGACGCCCCCGCCGATCGGACGCAGAAGGCGCGTCTGGCCGCCCTCAGCCCTGCGGACGTCAGCGCCACGAGCCTTGCGGGCCAACCGATCACCGACATCCTGACCAAGGCCCCGGGCAATGGCGAGGCCATCGGCGGACTTAAGGTCGTAACGGCGGACGCCTGGTTCGCCGCCCGTCCGTCGGGCACCGAGGACGTCTACAAGATCTACGCCGAATCCTTCCTCGGGGCCGAGCATCTGGCCAAGGTTCAAGACGAGGCCAAGACGGTGGTCGCCGCCGCCCTGGCCGGCTGACACCGGGCCAGGCTTGACTTTGGGCCCGCAAGCGCCCATTTGCGCCGCATCGCACAATCGCGATCTCCGGCGTCTCCAGCGCGTGTGGGTCCCTATCGGACCTGATCTGTAGCAGCCGCCGGCTCTCAATCTCATTCGCTGCCCGGACACGCGGGGCGGCGCCCGATCCACCCCGCAGACCTCATTCAGAGGCGATGTCGGGACTGGCGGTGCGCGGCCCGACGGCGTCATGCCATGGCCGATGCGCGTCGCCGCACGCGAAAGAAACTGCTGTGAGCACCACCTTCGAATCAATTGGCCTGAACAAGGCCCTTCTTCAGGCCCTGGCCTCCACCGGCTACGTCAAGCCCACGCCGATCCAGGAAAAGGCCATTCCCGACGTCATGGCGGGCAAGGACCTGCTGGGGATCGCCCAGACCGGCACCGGCAAGACCGCCGCCTTCGCCCTGCCGATCCTGCATCGGCTGGCCGAGAACCGCACCCCGCCCGTGCCGCGCACCACGCGCGCCCTGATCCTGAGCCCCACGCGCGAACTGGCGACCCAGATCGGCGACAGTTTTAAGGCCTATGGCGCGCATCTCGGCTTCCGCGTCGCCGTGATCTTCGGCGGCGTGAAGTACGGCGCCCAAGAACGCGCCCTGCAACAGGGTCTGGACATCCTGGTCGCGGCGCCCGGCCGTCTGCTGGACCATATCCAGCAAAAGACGCTGGACCTGTCTTCAACCGAGATCTTCGTTCTGGACGAGGCTGACCAGATGCTGGACCTCGGCTTCATCAAGCCGATCCGTCAGATCGTCAGCCGCATGCCGGCGCGCCGTCAGAACCTGTTCTTCTCGGCCACCATGCCGACCGAGATCGGCAAACTGGCGGGCGAGCTGCTGAAGGATCCGGTCAAGGTCCAGGTCACGCCGCAATCGACCACGGTCCAGCGCATCGCCCAGTCGGTCGTCTATATCGAACAGGGCAAGAAGCGCGCCCTGCTGACCGAGATGTTCAGCGATCCGGAATACAAGCGCTGCCTGGTCTTCACCAAGACCAAGCACGGCGCCGACAAGGTCGCGGCCTATCTGGAAGCCGGCGGCGTCGAGGCCGGCGCCATCCACGGCAACAAGAGCCAACCCCAGCGTGAACGCACCCTGGAAGCCTTCAAGAAGGGCAAGCTGCGCGTCCTGGTGGCCACCGACATCGCTGCGCGCGGCATTGACGTCGACGGCGTCTCGCACGTGGTGAACTTCGAACTGCCGCACGTGCCGGAATCCTATGTCCACCGCATCGGCCGCACGGCGCGGGCGGGCAAGGACGGCACGGCCGTCAGCTTCGTCGCCGGCGACGAGATGAAGCTGCTGCGCGATATCGAAAAGGTCACGCGCCAGAAGATCCCGGTCGCGGACCGCCGCAACGACAAGCAACTGGCGGCGCTGGACGCCTCCATCATGGCCGCCGGCGTGGCCAAGAAAGCGACCCTGCCGGAACGTGAAGGCGGCGAGTGCAACGAAGGCGGTCGCGGCGGGCGGGGACGTCGGGTTCCGCACCGCGACGGCGTCCGTCCGGAAGGCGGCGGCCAGCCCCACCGCCAGCGCCGCAACCGCCCCGGCGGTGAGGCGGCGGCTCCCCGTCCGGAGAAGACCTACAACCCCCTGGCCGGCGAAAAGACGACCCCGCGCGAACCGCGTCCGTCCGATGCGCGCCAGCACGAGCCCCGTCCGGTCGGCGAAATGAAGCGCCGCCCCCGTCGCCGCCCCTCGAACGGCGGCAAGGGCTACGCCGCCAAGGGCTGATCCTGAAGCTCCTCCCCGCTTGCGGAGAAGGGCCGGCAAAGAAAAAACGGCGGCTCCTTCGCAGGAGCCGCCGTTCTCATGTCAGCCGGAGCTGAACCGGCTTAGAAGTTCCAGGTCGCGCCCATCGAGAAGCCCACGCCGTGGCCCTTGGCCTCGCCGCGCAGGTTCGAGATCACCAGACCGTTGCCGTAGACGTCGCGGGTGTCGTTGATCGTGGCCGTGTCGATGTCGATGTAGGTGACCGCGCCGTCGAAGGTCATCGATCCCACCGTCTTGGACAGACCGGCGGTGTAAAGGAAACGGTCGCCATCCGGGATGCGGGCGGTGCGGTGATCATCCGGCGTCGGCGTCGGATCATAGCCCAGGCCGGCGCGCACGGTCATGGTCGGGTCGATCTTGTAGTCGAAACCGATCGCGCCGGTGGTGACGTCGTCATAGTCCTGCACGATCGTCGAGGAGCCCGAGGTTCCGTAGGTTACGCGGATGGCGTCGAACTCGCTCCAGCCAATCTGGTTGACTTGAGCGTTCAGGGTGAGGCGATCGTTGACGGCGTAGCGAGCCGAGACCGTAGCGTACCAGGGCGTGTTGAAGGTGGCGACGCCGTCCGCCGAGACGTTCGCGGCGGCCAGGATCCCGGTCAGGCCCGAGATGTTCACCTCGCCTTCCAGCTCGTGCTCGATCTTGGAACGGTAGGACAGGCCCAGGTCCAGCTTGCCGAAATGCATCTGGGCGCCGGCGTTCCAGCCGTAATCCCAGCCGTCGCCTTCCAGCTGATTGCGGCCGTCCGTGGACGGAGACAGGACATAGGCCGGCGACAGGGCAGCAGGCAGGGCCACGTTCGGCAGGGCGGAGGACAGGGTGGCCTTGGCATATTGGGCGTCGAAGCCCACGCCGAGGTCCAGCCAATCGGTCACAGTCATGGCGGCGACCAGGCTGACGTTGGCCGAACGCAGCTCCGAGGTCAGGGCGTCGTAGCGCGCGAAGTCGGTCGGCTCGTACTTGGTGGTGAAGTTGTAGGGGGCCTGGACCGCCATGCCGAGGTTGAAGCGGTCGCCGATGGGCATGGAGACGGCGAAGTTCGGGACGATGCCGCTTTCGACCACTTCGTGAACATGCGGATCGCCGTTCACGGCGGTGGTGTTGCTGACCACGCCCACGCCTGCGACCGGGACGTTATAGGTCAAGGTCGAGCCGGTGTTGTCGACGTCGGAATCCAGGACCAGGCCGTGCATGCCGACATAGACCTGACGCTCGGTTCCGGCGATGGCGGCGGGGTTCCACCACAGCGACTGCACGCCCTTGTCGGCGCCTTCGCCGGAGTTGGCGCGGCCTTGGCCGCGGGTGGACTGTTCCTGAACATAGAAGGAGCCGGCCATGGCGGGCGCGGCGACGCCGGCCAACAGGGCGGTCGTCAGCGCAATACCGCCCATGCGAGCGAAGTTCCTGGGAGTCATAAGCCATTCCTATAGTTTTGCCCCCGCCATTTACGCGGCGGTGGGTATCGGGGAGGTCGATCGCACCCAGCGCTTTCGTCAGGAAAACGTTGCATGCGTGGCCGGTCTCCGCCCGGAAACAGGCGAAACTGTGTCTGAAAATCCGCACACGATCACACCGGCGAGAGGTGACGTAGGGGCAGGTAAATTCTGCGGAAGCACAGTGTCGCGCAACACACAGTCCATGTTTACCTTTGGGAAGGAATTCGCCACCGCCCCAGATTCGCCTTGCGCATCCGTGATAGGATGGCCATCTGAGCCCGTCGCCGCTGCTGATTGAACCATGTACGAAACGCCCGAACTGGAAACCGACGCCCTGGTGCGCTCAAGCGCCATCCGCATTCACACGGCGGAGGATTTCGAGGGCATGCGCAAGGCCGGCCGTCTGGTGGCCGAGGCGCTCGACATGATCGCCGCCCATGTAAAGCCGGGCGTCATGACTTCCACCATCGACGATCTGATCCGCGAGTTCACTCTGGACAACGGCGGCCTGCCTGCCTGCCTGGGCTACAAGGGCTACGAGAAGACCGTCTGCACCTCGATCAACCACGTGGTCTGCCACGGTATTCCCGGCGACAAGGTCCTCAAGGAAGGCGACATCGTCAACATCGACCACACCGTCATCGTCGACGGCTGGCACGGCGACTCCAGCCGCATGTATGCGGTGGGCGAGATCAACGCGCGGGCCCGGAAGCTGATCGACGTCACCTATAAGTCGCTGGAGCTGGGCCTGGAACAGGTCAAGCCCGGAAACACCTTCGGCGACATCGGCTTCGCCATTCAGAAGTTCGTCGAAGCTCAGCGGATGAGCGTCGTGCGCGACTTCTGCGGCCACGGCATCGGCCGCATCTTCCACGATAGTCCGAACGTCCTCCACTATGGCCGCAAGGGCGAAGGCGCCGTGTTGAAGGCCGGCATGTTCTTTACCGTCGAGCCCATGGTGAACCTGGGCAAGCCCCACGTTAAGGTGCTGTCCGACGGCTGGACCGCCGTGACCCGCGACAAGTCGCTGTCGGCCCAGTGCGAGCACACCATCGGGGTGACAGAAGACGGCTTGGAGATCTTCACCGCCTCCCCCGCAGGACTGTTCCGCCCGAACTGAACCCTTGATCCCCGAAAGCCTTCCGCACAGGTTGCGAAGGCTGGAGGGGACATGGCCGAAGATCAGACACCCGAACCCAAGACAAAGGCGCGTCACAGCGGGCATCGTGATCGGCTGCGCGAAAGAGCGGCCAAGGGGGGGCTGAACGCCCTGCCCGACTACGAATTGCTGGAACTGCTGCTGTTCCGGTCGATCCCGTACAAGGACACCAAACCCTTGGCCAAGGACCTGGTGGCCCGGTTCGGCGGACTGGAAGGCATCGGCGCAGCCAGCCACGAGGCGGTCGAACATCAGGTGGCGCGGACGCTGGGCTATGCGCCTGGCAAGGCGACGCGAGCCGTGGCGCTGGACCTCCAACTGATCTTCGACGTGACACGCCGGATCGCGCGAGAGCCCACCGCCAAACGCCCCGTCATCTCATCGTGGACGGCGCTGCTAGCCTATGTGCGCGTCGCCATCCAGCACGAGCCCCTTGAACAGGTGCGCATCCTCTTCCTGGACAAGAAGAACCAGCTGATCCTGGACGAGGTGCAGAACAAGGGCACGGTCGATCACGCCCCCCTCTATCCTCGCGAAGTGGTGCGCCGCGCCCTCGAACTGTCAGCCAGCGCCCTGATCCTCGTTCACAACCACCCGTCCGGCGACCCAACCCCCAGTCGCGCCGACATCGAGATGACGAAACAGGTTGTGCAGGCCGGCCGCGCCCTTAACGTCGAGGTTCACGACCATCTGGTCGTCGGCCGCGACGGGGTGGCCAGCTTCAAGCAACTGGGCCTGATGTGAAGACTGAGACTCTGAAGACCGAGCGGCTGGTCCTGACGCCGATCGCAGTCAGTGATCTGGAACCTCTGATCGCGCTTTGGGCCGACGAAGATTTCACCCGCCACATTACCGGCCGGGCGATGACTAGCGAGGAGGTCTGGTTTCGACTGCTGCGCGACCTGGGCCAATGGAGCGTCGCCGGTTACGGCAGCTGGACCGTGCGTCTGTCGACTGACGGCGCCTATCTGGGCAATGTCTCAATCCTGGATCACAGACGCCTGATCGATCCCCCTTTGACCGACCCCGAGTTGGGCTGGGGACTCTCACCCGCCTTCCAGGGCAAGGGCTACGCCGCCGAGGCCCTCTCGGCCGTTCTGGCCTGGGCCGACGCGCGCCTGCCTGCACCGCGGACCGTCTGCATGATCTCGCCGGAGAACCTCGCCTCCATCCGGCTGGCGGAACGGGTCGGCTACCGCCCCTATGCGACCACCACTTACAAGGACGGTCCGGTCCAGCTGTTTGAGCGCCCTAAGCCGGCGTAGCCCGACATTAAGGTTTATCCAGCATTCTGGTCCGGAACGATCCGAGAGTCCGCCTATGCCCATGTCCGTCGAAACGCTGCGCCAGCATCTGGTCGAAGCCTTTCCCGACGCCGAGATCGCCATCGAGGATCTGGCCGGAGACGGCGACCACTATCGCGCCCGCATCGTCTCGGGCGCCTTCGCCGGCCTGCCGCGCGTGCGCCAGCACCAGTTGGTCTATGCGGCGCTCAAGGGCCAGATGGGCGGAGAACTGCACGCCCTCGCGCTGGAAACCGCAGCGCCGCCCAGGGAGGACTGACCCGTGCGTTATCGCCCATTCGGCGCATCGGGCGCCGCCATCTCCAACCTGACGCTGAGCTTCGGCCTGGACAGTCTGGCGCGCGGTCGCGAGGCTGCGCTGAACCTCCTGTATTCGGCGCTCGAAGCCGGGGTGAATTCCTACCGGCTGGAGACTGCAGACCCGGTAGTCGCCGAGGTGCTGGGCGAGGCCCTGGCTCATGTGGACCGCAAGCTGGTCTGCGTCGGCCTGACCCTAGGGATTGATGCGGGACGGAACGGCGGCCGCGACTTCTCGGCCGAGGGCATGACGGCGGCCATCGACCGGACCCTGCAATTCTCCAAGCTCGGCTGGATCGACGTCGCCGTCCTCCAGGAGCCCGGCGAACATGAACTGCCGCAGTCGTCGCTGAACGCGCTGAAGGCCCTGCGCGCCACCGGCCGCATCAGGTTGCTGGGGGTGGCGGGCGGCGACGAAGTCATGGACACCTATGTCTCGACCGGCGCCTTCGACGTCCTGCTGACGCCGTTCGACATCAACGCCGACTGGAAGCTGCGCAACCGCGTGCGGGCCGCACGCGAGCAGGACATGGCGGTCTTCGCCTACGACTATTTCACCGACCGGCGATCCAAGCCCCGGAGCCCCGAGCCGGTCGCGAAGAAGGGCCTGTTCGGTCTGGGCGGAGGGCCGAAACATCCGCCGCGCTCGCAAAAGAACGACGCCTTCGGCTTTCTCTATCGCACCCCCAACTGGCCGGCTGAGGCGATCTGCCTCAGCTATGTGCTGACCGACCCGACCATCTCCAGCGTCATCATCCGGGCAAATGACACGGAGCGGCTGGAAATGCTGGCCGCCACTCCGGAACGCGATCTGCCGCCGGGCCTGGCGGCGCAGATCGAGATGGGGCGGGTTACGGCCTCGGCCGCCGCCTGATCGGAGCAGATGGGCGTGACGACGCCTTGACCCGGCCGTCGGCTCTCCCTAGCTGACGACCTTCACGAAAGGCCTCTCCCGTGACCGACACCGCTTCCGCCGATCCCGTCCACGCCTTCATCGGCGACACCGTCGCCCAGCACGACGTGGTGCTGTTCATGAAGGGCACGCCGGACCAGCCGCGCTGCGGCTTCTCCTCGCTGGCGGTTCAGATTCTGGACCATGTCGGCGCGGCCTTCGTGGGCGTGGACGTGCTTCAGGACGAAGCCCTACGCGAAGGCATCAAGACCTTCACCGACTGGCCGACCATTCCTCAGCTCTATGTGAAGGGCGAGTTCGTCGGCGGTTCGGACATCATCCGCGAGATGTTCCAGGCCGGCGAGCTCCAGGCCCTGATGGCCGAAAAGGGCGTGCCGCTCGGCGAAGCCTGATGGCGCGCCCGGTTCTGACCCCGCGTGAAGACCGCGAGGTCTTCATCGTGCCGCTCGAGGTTCGCCCCGAGCACATCGACGCCAACGGCCACGTCAACAACGTCGTCTATGTCGGCTGGCTGCAGGACGTCGGCACGGCGCACTGGACCGCCCGCTTCGACGAGGACACGCGCGCGAAATGCTCCTGGGTCGCGCTTCGGCACGAGATCGACTATCTGCGCGCCATCGAGCCCGGCGCCACGGGCGTCGTGGCCCGAACCTGGGTCGGCGATCCCCAGGGACCACGCTTCAACCGCTATGTCCGCATCGAGGACGCCCAGGGCCGAGTCTGCGCCCAGGGCGTCTCCGAATGGTGTCTGGTCGACGCCGCGACCCTGAGGCCCCAGCGCATTCCCCCCGCCATGGCGGCGGTGTTCGGAACTACTTCAGCGGATTGAGTATCCGCGCCGGCGCGCCGGGCTCAAGGCCCAGGTCGGCATAGGTCCAGCGAAGCTCCACGCCTTCGGCGACCAGGGCCCGGCACATGTCCGGCTTGGTGCGCTTCAGGGTGATCTCAGCCGGCGTCTTGTCGGCCACCGAAACCTCGAAATCGGACGCCTGGGTGCAGCCGTTGGAATCCACCCGCACCACCAAGGCGCCGTCGGCAAATCGGGCTTGGCGAATGGCCTCGGCGGGCGCCTCTTCCGGACGGTCCAGCTTTACCGAGACGTCGTCGCCGGAATCGTTGGCGTAGATGACGCAGGCAGACAGCAGCGGCGCCGCCAGGGCGGCGGCAGCGAAGATCTTGAGGGCGCGCATCATTGATCGGCGGCGGGCGTGGTGATGACCCGAGTCGTGGGCTTTTCAGTCGCGACGATGATGCAGCCGGACAGCAGCGGAGCGGCGATGGCGATGGCGAGAGCGAGACGAAGCATTGGTGTGACCCCTTATGAAGCTTGACGCTTTTGTGGCGCGCGAAGGGTCCGCAGGCACGTGAATTTTCGGCAAGCCAGGTGAACAATCGGAAAGGTCGGACTTGATCGCGACCGCAACAGACATAGCTACCGACCTCCCCGCACATCGTACAGGTCGTCATGAGCCGCCTCTTTTCACCCCTGCAACTCGGCCCTCTGAAGCTGCGCAACCGCATCGCCGTAGCGCCCATGTGCCAGTATTCGGCCGTCGACGGCGTGGCTCAGCCTTGGCACGCGCAGCATTTCGGCCGCATGGCCCTCTCCGGCGCCGGTCTGGTCATCATCGAGGCGACGGGCGTGGAGGCCGCCGGCCGCATCACCCCCGACGACCTCGGCCTGTGGAACGACGCCCAGGAGGCGGTTCTCGCCGAGAGCCTGCGGAACCTCAGGACCTATTCCGACACGCCGATGGGGATTCAGCTGGCCCACGCCGGCCGCAAGGCCTCGACATCGGCGCCGTGGAAGGGCGGCCGGGCCCTGACGACGGAAGAAGGCGGCTGGCGAACCTTCGCCCCCTCCGCCCTGCCCTTCCGCGACGACTGGCACACCCCGACGGAAATGACCGAGGCGGACATGGATCGCGTCGTCGCCGCCTTCGAAGACGCCGCCCGCCGCGCCGACCGCGCCGGCTTCGATCTGGTCGAGTTGCACGCCGCCCATGGCTATCTGCTCAGCGAATTCCTGTCGCCGATGTCCAACCGGCGCACCGACGCCTACGGGGGTTCCGCGGGGGCGCGGGCGCGCTTCCCTCTGCGGGTGGCGCGTGCGCTGCGGGAGGCCTGGCCCCGGACCAAGGCCCTGGGCGCCCGGTTCAACGGCTCAGACTGGGTCGAGGACGGCGTGGCGCTGGACGAGGTGATCGCGTTCGGCCGTGCGCTTCACGAGATGGGCTATGACTATCTGCACCTGACCTCGGGCGGCAATGTCGCGCGCGCCGAGATCCCCGGCGCGGAACCGGGCTATCAGGTCCCCTTCGCCGAGGCGGTGAAGAGAGCGGTGCCGGAGGCTGCCGTCATGGCGGTGGGCATGATCACCGATCCCCGGCAGGCCGAGAGAATCCTGGAGGCTGAACAGGCGGACATCGTCGCGGTCGCCCGCGCCGTGCTGGACGACCCCAACTGGGGCCACCACGCCGCCGTGACGCTGGGCGAGGAGGAGAACCTGCCGCGGCCCTACGAAAGGGCCGGCAAGGCCTATTGGCCGGGCTACGGCCGGTGAGGGAGTAACGCCTCAGGTCTGGGGCAACTGGTAGGGGTTGTTGACGCTGACGGGCGAGCCGGGCGCCAGCCCCAGTTCCTCGAACGACCATTTCAGTTCGACGCCCTGGGCGGCGGGTTGATGGCACCTGTCCTCGTCGATCCGCCGCAGGGTGATGACGGCGTCGCCTCCCCGGATGCTGACGATCGGGATCAGATCGTCCTTGCGGGTGCAACCGTTCGAACTGACCCAGAAGACGGCGGCGTCCTTGGTGAAGGCCGCCGCGTGGATGGGCTCCAGCGCGCCGGGCATGCCGGCGGTGGAGACGCCGGGCGCTCCGGCTCCGCCCGCACAGCCCGAGGCGAGCACGGCGACGCCGACCAGGGCCGTCGTCGATTTGAAGATGGCGCGCGACATGAGCGGCCTTCCCTGTTTCGGAATCCTGAACGATCCCAGGATGCGCCTGTTCGCCTGCGAAGGGAACAGGCCGAATAGCAAAGGGCCCCGAACGAATTCGAGACCCTTGCGGACGTCATGCCGCCGATGAGGCCGCCTCGAGGCGAGGCGACCGCATCGGGATCGGCTTAGGAGGCGTAGTATTCGACGACCAGGTTCGGTTCCATCTTCACCGCGTACGGCACGTCCGACAGTTCCGGCACGCGGACGTAGCGGACCGAGAACGAACGGTCAGACAGCTCGAGATAGTCCGGCACGTCGCGTTCCGACGACTGCTGGGCTTCCAGAACCAGCGCCATATTGCGCGACTTTTCCTTCACCGAGACGACGTCGTCCGGCTTGACGCGATAGGAGCCGATGTCGACCTTCTTGCCATTGACCAGGACGTGGCCGTGGCTGACGAACTGGCGGGCGGCCCAGACGGTGGGCACGAACTTGGCGCGGTAGACGACGGCGTCCAGGCGCGATTCCAGAAGGCCGATCAGGTTTTCCGAGGTGTTGCCCTTGCGGCGCGCAGCCTCGTCGTAGGTCTTGGCGAACTGCTTCTCGGTGATGTTGCCGTAGTAGCCCTTCAGCTTCTGCTTGGCCTTCAGCTGCAGACCGAAGTCCGAAACCTTGGACTTGCGGCGTTGGCCGTGCTGGCCGGGACCGTAGGAGCGCTTGTTGACCGGAGACTTGGCGCGACCCCACAGGTTTTCACCCATGGCGCGGTCGATCTTGTATTTGGCGCTGTGGCGCTTGGACATTCTATTCTCTTTTCGACGATG
>Ga0208958_1001917_pt1 | contig 19197 bp, 14 predicted proteins | sample RifOxyB1_FD_184032 | JGI IMG/M metagenome (GOLD analysis project Ga0208958, IMG submission 184032) | Soil microbial communities from Rifle, Colorado - Rifle Oxygen_injection B1 (SPAdes) | ecosystem: Environmental > Terrestrial > Deep subsurface > Rock core/Sediment | place: Rifle, Colorado... | reverse complement strand
TCAACTCGATTTTCGAAATCGAAAGATCCGGAGAGAGGTTTGTCACCGTGATTTGTACCTGCGAGTTGAAATGAAGCGGAACTGCGCCGAAATCGATCGCGCTCGCGCTCGCTTGGAGAACGGCGCGCAGGATACCCGTGCCGGAGATGGCCAGGGCTGTCTGCTTCTCTTGCCCGGAATCATCCGAGTAAGTGAATCGGATCTGGTCCTGGACTTTGCCCGCCGCGGCCGGGGTAAAGCTCACGGCGATTCGGCATTCGCTTGTGATGATGTTGCCGCAGGTGCCAAACGTGCCGGGGTAGCTGCCATCGGCCCATTTGAAGTTAGCGCCACCAAATGTTGCGGCTACGTTGTTCGCGGGATTCGTGCCTGAGTTTTTCACGATGAAGATCTGTGTAGAAGGAGAACCGACGAGGTGAGTGCCGAATTCCTGGCCACCAGGTGTTGCCGGCTCGATTGTGAGTCGGGCCGGGGTCGGGAGAGTCATTCCGATTCCGGTGAGCGCGATCTGAGCATCCGCCGCGAAGGCTCCATTATTGTAATCGAGCTTGAGGGTCTGCTGTTGGGCTCCCGAAGAAGCCGGAGAAAATTCCACGACGAGGGTGCAATCGGCGGCGATTTCGGTGCCGCAAGTTCCGCCCTGGCCTGGATAGGAGCCGCCCTTGAAGGCAAAGCTCCCGCTCAGCGCTGAGGCGGAAATACCCGATGCCGGGTGAATTCCCGCGTACTTCACGACGAGTGTTCGTTGGCTCGTTGTGCCGATCAGCTTCGCGCCGAAATCGACTGCGCCTTCGTCGGCGAAGAGCAGAGTCGGGTACGCGGCGCCTGTTCCCGTGAGCTCGGTCACGAGAGATCGTGCGGAATAGCCGTCGAAATAGTTGAGTTTGAGCGGGCTCCATTCGTGATCGATCCGGACCGGTTCAAAGCTGGTGACGATCAGACAACTTGCGCCTGGAAGCAAGGTGGTTCCGCAAGTTCCGCCTGTTCCCGGGAACACGCCGCCTCGAAAACCAAATGGAGCCTGAGGCGGGAGGTGGGCGATTCCGGTGGCGGGGAGGACGCCGATATTTTTCACCGCAAGCACACGATAGGATTTTGAATAAACGGACTGAATGCCGAATTCTGAAATCGAGCCTTCGAAAGAAAGTACCGCGCGAGTCTGACGGCAGCTCACGCGTACGGTCTCTTCTTTTACGCCGATTCTCACACCGATCAGGCCGCCGTCGTCCCAGTCGCTGGTCGGAGTGGGCGTAGGGGTGGCGGTTGGCGTTGGGGTGGGGACCGGGTCACATTCGTCGCTCGGTCCATCGACCGAAACGGCTTCGCGCGTGTATTGGGTTTCCGTTTCGATGCCGATACAGCCTGGCAAAACGGCCGGCAACAACGAGAAGAGTCCGATCGCAATGGGGTAGCGAAAGTTCCTGGGAGTGTGAACCATGCTAATTCTCTCCTGTTTTGTCTGTTTCGCTCAGCGAACGTTCCTCGGGGCTACACTTATGATTTTAAATCAGAAGCGAATTTAAGACTATTAAAATATATTCATACATTGGCATTGGAGCGGCTGGGATAAGTCGTCGTTAAAACTGACATTCTTAGCTTTTGGGCGCCCAAACTTGCGAATTGCTGTCTTTTCATTGTTTTGGCTTCCGGCTATCCTGAATGCATGAACAATCCGTTTCGATTAGGGTCGGTTATCTTTTTAATGGCTGCTTTGTTAATTACTTTGACGTCCTGCGCAACGCAGATGAAATTGTCGTCAAAAGACAACGCACAGGAAATTCAGCAAGCGGCAACAAGGGCCCCGGCGAGCGACCATTCAGCGCTCGACGCGTGGTTGTCTTCTCTGGTTGGTAAGTATCGTATGACCGGTGATCACGGGTGCGAGGATTTCCAAATCGTTCGTCAAGACAGTGATCCATCGTTCTTCTATTATGTTGATTTTGGTCCGGCAAGAACACCGCGGGAGTCGTTGCTGATGAGTGATAACTCTCTCATTCAAATCCAAACAATCGATGAGATGACGCTTACCGCTCACGTCGAGACTGGCTTTTCGATGTTCAATTCGCCGAAGCAATCTATAGATTTCAAACTCGTCAAGACGCCTGACGGAAGGCTCGAGTCCCTGTCTATTGCGACTCGCAAAGGTTTGTCTCTATTTAAAGAGAAGATATCCTGTCATTGAGTGGTGAATTGACCTTTCATTGGTGGTTGCCGTGCACCATTGTTAGGATCGGTTCGGGTTTCGTGCGCAGGCACGTAGCACTTTTCTTACCACTGGGCTTTTGGCGAGGTGTTTTTGAAAGAGCAAATGAAAGGTTCTCCCCGGAATGGCGGATTCCGGGATATCCAAGTATTTAATACCGGGCTGTTCCACTGCGAACGTGTCAGGGAGAATGCAGAATCCGTGTCCGTCAGCGACGAGCCCGCCAAGGACTTGCCAATCTTCGCAAGTCACCCGAACCGACAGTTTTGACCGAGAAATTCCCGAATGAAGAAGCCACTTCGTGAGTAATCTATCTTCTTCGCCGTAGGACAGACAGGGTGTTTGACGCAAAAAAACTGGATCATGAATCAGATCGGAAGATAACAATCGTCCTTTCAACCATCGTTCATGTACCGCGAATCGGGTTCCGCTCGTGAAGAGTTTCCGGCTCTGAACATGTAAGACATGCGGACGAAGATGGGTAATCCCAATGTCAATCTTGCCGGTGAGGACGCTTTCTACCGTTTCTTCGCTGGATAGTTCGATTAAGCGCAAGGCGGCGTGAGGCGCCATTTTCCGAAGTGCCCAAGGGAACAGTTCTTTTCGCGCTCCGACCCGGAGAATAGTTTTGTTCGGATCAGAGAATTCGACGTCAATCCTTTCGATCGCCGTACTCAGGTGGGAGAAGTTTTCATGAAACTCCCGACAAAGCGCTTCTGCGTAGGCGGTCAGTACTTTCTTTCGTCCGTGTATTTCAAATAGCGGATGGGGCAGTTGCTCCTGAACTTGCTTGAGACGTAATGAAACGGCACCTTGCGAGATTCCGAGCTGGTTCGCACAAGCGTACATATTGGGCGTATTGCGAAATGTGTTTAGAGTTTGAAGGAAGTCCAACGAAAAGCGGTATTTCATTAACAAATATACTAATGATTATAACGAAAAATTTCCAGTATTTTAATGATTAGTTATGAGCTAGAAATCCTCACAACAAGGAGACAATAGAGGAAATGAAGTATAGAAATATTGCTGCCGGTGGAGTGCTTTTACTAGGTCTAGCGCAGACGAGTCAGGCATTCACGCTTCAACAATGTGAATCCTGGTGCAAGACCAATAATGGCGGAGACGATTTGTTTTGTATCGCTTGCGATCAGACCAAATTGGTCCTTAAGACATTGGACGGTTCATTGAATCAGGTGTCTTGCGGTAATGATGCGGAGTTCGAATTTGGTGTTTGTTCCGGCGAGGTTCGAATCGGGGGTTCATGGCTATCGCTCGATTTCGGAAATGCCGACATCAGCGTCGATCAAGCACAACCGGCCTATAACGCGCCCGGGGGCATCGAGTTGCCCGTATCGATTCAAATTCCGGGACGATTCTCGTCCATCGTAAAATCTGATCTGGCGGAACATTTTCGTACGGGAGCACCCGTTACTCTGGAGTTCGCTTTTGTTGCGCCGTTGTTCCGCAGGGCGATTCGCTTTGCATATCGTGAAGTCGTCATCAGTTCTCCGGAACAAAAGTGTCTTGAATGGGACGTCGACTACGATGGGAAGTACTGCACGAAGTATTTTAGACGAATGAAGTTTTCCGGCTGTCAGTTTCCACGAATTTTGAGCCGGTAGTGGAATGGCCCGAAGCGGAACCAATATTAATTTGCGCATTTTTCTCTGGTTGTTTTCACCTGTTTTGCCCGCTCCTCAAGAAGAATTTGGACTCTGGGTTGGTCGCAGCGGTAGTCCTCAAACGGGATGGCTGTGCCATAGATTTCGGGATTGGCTCTGACAATCTGAGACATCCAGGCGAATTTTTTTGGTGCATAACATTTCATCAGCGGATCTAAAAAATATGCGGTAAAGCTCTCGGCAAAATCCTCGATGCTGTTTAGGTCACCATACGGCGAAATAAACTCTTCCTGATGAAGCATTTTCCATTTTTTGGTTGCGGAGGAAAATACTCCTTTTGTGCCGAGCATACCGCGCAGAGCATGGTCTACGTTGTGTCCATATTCGTGAAGAACGATTCCGAACAGTCCTTCCACAGGGCTGGAACCGCACTGCCAATCAGTCCAAGGGTTTATGGCGGCACAAAACTCGTCCGGTTGGTTTTCACGAAAACAGAGAATCTGAATCCTCCACGCGGAGTACCCAGAAAATCTAAAGGCACGGAGAGGAATTGAAATCGTATTGGTAAGGGGGTTGTATTGTCCTCCGGAGGCTTCATCTCGGAGTTGTCCGACAATCTTGACTCGTCTTCCTATCGTGCTCTTGAAATATTCGGGACGATTCTCTTTGTCTCTTAGACCGGCAGGATACATCGACTCGTCGAGAAGCAAGAAGGCTGGCATGATCTGACTGATTACCTCCGCTTGCAGTGACTTATGTACGTTCTTGAATTTTACCTCAAACCCCATGCAGGAAAGTTCTTCGGGAGAAAACGAATACGGAATCATAGCAGGGAGTTCTTGCATCTTGGACCAGAAATCCCACGTAAGCTCCTCTGCGCTAAAAAGAGATTGGCGATACTTAATCCGCTCCCGCAGTTGCTCGAACACAGGGTTGGTGTTTGAAGTATTGAGACACGACCCCGAACTCGCCAACAAAGGGATCGCCCGAGTGACGCCGAGCAGCATTAACCCGCATACAAAAATAAGGCTTCGATTCATGGGATGACTCCAAATATTCCATGCTCTTGCGGCGGTAGATCCCTCCTGAGAGCAGTCATGGGATAGCAATGTTGATGGTATTGGTCAACTAATTTCGGGCTTTGTTATAGGGGTGCGTTTTTGATGATTATCCTAATGAAATCAAAGTAGTTAGTAGAGAGAGACATTTCGTATTGATCAAAGAATTTCGGGTGTAGAATCGGTTTCTGGAGACTCCGTGGAAAATCTTCGCTGCAACTTATGCCCGGAACCCGGTTCGTATGCTGACGCGCTCGATACGGCTCGAGTGCCTTCCAATGTACGGGAGTTCAAGAGCGAAAACTTTACGGTATGGCGTTGCCGCGCTTGCGGCTCCCTCCACTCCAAGGAAGAGATCGATTATTCGCGGTATTACGCCCATTATCCCATGAAGAAGCAGTGGATGGATTTTCATGCGCGGGTCGCGATGGGGGTCCGGTACCGGCGTCTGGTCCGTGCGGGACTGAAAAAGGACCACAGCGTCTTGGATTTCGGCTGTGGAGTTGGCCATTTCGTCCGATTCTTGCGAGCAAAGGGAATTTCATCCGTTGCGGGCTACGACAAATTTAACGACGCTTCTGCCGACCCCGCAGTCCTGGATAGAAAATATGATTTTGTCGTGTCTCAAGACGTCATTGAACACGTGGATTCACCGAGAGAGCTGCTCACGGAATTGAGCCGATGTCTGGCCCCAGACGGAGTTTTGTGCGTCGGTACGGTGGATGCGGAACGAATCGACCTACGAGATCCCAATCATCGCGGGGGTCCTCTCCATCAGCCTCATCACCGGCACCTTCTGTCGTATCGGGCTTTGCTCCGTTTGGCTGCGGATTGCGGGCTGACGCCCATACAAACGTATCACCGCTGGTACTATTCGAGCTGGTGGCTTCTCGGATGTAATGCCCCGTTTATCGACGCCTATATAACCCGGGCTGGCGATTTTGATTCCGGGTTTGAACCTTTCCAATTAGGGCTAATGCTCCGATCACCGAGACTGGTATTCCTGGCGGTTTTTGGGTGCTATGTTACCGATATCAACATGACAGTCCTCTTCAAAAAAGCCGATGCAGGGACAAGGCTGACCGAATAGCTCTCTTATGGGGTAAACATTCCACGAAGTTAGCGTCCGTTTCTCGCCCGAGACATTCCTCTTGCGTTCCATGCCGCACCGCGTATAACCCTCAACATGAATTTCAACGACTTAGCGCTCATCCAGCCGCTCCTCCAGGCACTCAGCGCACAGGGGTACGAAACACCTACCCCCATTCAGACCCAGGCCATTCCGCTGGTACTGAAGGGCAGGGACGTCCTTGCCTGCGCCCAGACCGGCACCGGCAAGACCGCCGCGTTCGCCGTTCCGATTCTTCAACGCTTGATGCGCGCGTCCCGACCCGCGCAAGCTTCGCGGGAAGCCCGGCCCCGGCGCGAGGTCCGCGCCTTGGTGCTGACTCCGACGCGAGAACTCGCCTCACAGATCGGACAGAGTTTTGCTGATTACGGGAGTGCTCTGCCCCTTCGCTGCGCAGTCGTGTTTGGGGGCGTGCGACAGCACTCACAGGTGAGGGCACTTCGCGAGGGAGCTGACATTCTCGTCGCGACCCCAGGTCGCCTCATCGATCTCATGAACCAGAAGCACGTGCACTTCCGCGGTCTCGAAATCCTGGTTCTTGACGAGGCCGACCGAATGCTCGACATGGGCTTCATCCGGGACGTCCGCCGCATCATCGCCGCTCTGCCGCGCAAGCGCCAGACACTGTTTTTCTCCGCGACGATGCCAGAAGAAATTCGCCAGCTTTCGCGACAGATCCTCACTGATCCCGCCGGAATCGAAGTCACGCCCGTCGCATCCACGGTCGATACGGTGACGCAGGCGATTTATCTGATCCAGAAAAAGCAGAAGACGGCGCTGCTGATCCATTTAATAAAGACTCTGAGCGTCGACCGTGCGCTCGTTTTCACTCGTACAAAGCGGGACGCCAACCGCGTGGCGGATTCGCTGAACCGGTCTGACATCAAGGCGGAAGCCATTCACGGCAACAAGTCCCAGAATGCGCGCGAGCAGGCTTTGACGAGTCTTAAGCACGGCCGATGCCGGGTGCTGGTCGCGACGGATATCGCGGCCCGGGGAATTGACATCGACCGCCTGACTCACGTCTTTAACCACGACATACCCAATGTGCCCGAAAGCTACGTGCACCGGATCGGTCGCACGGCGCGTGCCGGCGCCTCGGGAACCGCGTTGTCTTTTTGCGCGTCCGAAGAGCGCGGGTTCGTTGCCGACATCGAACGACTGATTCGGCAGCGCCTCCCCATCCTCCCCGTGCCCGAGGGTATCCCGGCCGAAGCACCCAAATGGAACCGGGCCGACAGGCGGGCCCCGGCCGCAACCGCCGGAACGACCGCCACCACTTTACCAAGTCGCCACTATCACAATCCGCCACCCTCTCCCAGCAACCGTCGTCAGAGACGTCAACAAGCACGGGCGGTGCAGCATGCCCAGTGACTTTGAATCCCTGCAGCTGTCGAGCTCGTTGATCGGGGTCGCTCGGGAGCTGGGCTTTGAAAAGCTCACACCGATTCAGGCTCAGGCCATTCCCGTGCTGGTCCAAGGCAAGGACGTCGTCGCCCAGGCGCAGACGGGGAGCGGGAAGACTTTGGCGTTCGCACTGCCGCTGCTTGAGAAGCTCGGTGAAGGACTCAACCACCGCCGCGAGCTACAGGCTCTTATCTTGTGTCCGACACGAGAACTTTGCGTTCAAGTCACGCGAGAAATCCGCAAACTCGGCCGCCGTCTTCCCGGTTTGCAGGTTCTTGCACTTTCTGGCGGCCAGCCGATCCACCCACAGCTCTCGGCGCTCGAAAAAGGCGTCCATGTCGCAGTCGGTACGCCCGGCCGCGTCCTCGATCACGTGATCCGCGGCACGCTGGATCTGCGCAAACTCACGTTCCTGATTCTCGACGAAGCGGATCGCATGCTGGATATGGGATTCCATGAGGATATGGAAAAGATCCTCGCCGCCGCCCCCAAGAAACGCCAGACCGCGTTTTTTTCAGCGACCTACCCGGACACGATCGCCGCGATGAGCCGCACCTATCAAACGCAACCCTTACGAATCACTGTCGCCGAATCGCAGCAGAGCGCCCCCGTCATCCGACAGGTATTCTACGAAACGTCCGCAGATGACAAAATCAAGGCATTGCTGTGGCTGCTCCAGCAGCATCGCAAAGAATCGGCGATCATTTTCTGCAATTTCAAGACGACCGTCGACGAACTGGGTCGCATCTTCCGGGAGGCAGGCTTGAGTGCCGCGCCTCTTCACGGGGATCTGGAGCAGTCCGAACGAGACCGCGTGCTCGCCAAGTTCCGCAATTTCAGCACGCGGTACCTCATCGCGACTGACGTCGCGGCGCGAGGACTGGATATCGAAAACCTCGACCTCATCATCAATTACGAACTGCCTCAAACTTCCGCGATTTACGTCCATCGTATCGGCCGGACGGGCCGGGCTGGGAAACACGGGGTTGCCATATCGCTCATGACCCCTCGGGAAAAAGCCAAGCTCCATAATTTCCAGGGATTCACCAAGGCGAGCATCGAACACAAGCAGGTGCCGCCGCTCGCGAAGGCCGAGCTCGGGTCACTCCAGCAGACGCTGGCGAACGAGGCGCATGGCGATGCGAAGATGGCGACGATCTATATCTCGGGCGGACGCAAGCAAAAGCTGCGGCCGGGCGATATCCTCGGTGCCCTCACCGGTGAAACCGGCCGGTTGCCCGGCGCGGAAATCGGCAAGATCGAGATCCATGATAATTTTGCGTACGTGGCGGTTTCCAAATCTCTTGCCACGCTTGCGATCCAGCGGCTGCGTGACGGGAAGATCAAGGGACGCAAATTCCGGATCGAGCCGGTGAGATAGAGTTCGCAGAACCTTTTTCGCAGTTGGGTCAGTTGGTCGCGGAGATGCTGATGTTGCCCGCAGGTGCAATTACAGGCAGGGTTCTTGCGGACTGAGCGAGCATCTTTATGCTGCACATTTTTTTATCCGAGAGGTCTTATTTCCCTTATCGAGCCAAGCGCATAGGAGCGTAGCCATCTCCTCGAGGGGACGAATTTCCTGAGCTGCGCCGAGTTTAATGGCTTCCTTGGGCATCCCAAAAACCACACAGCTTTTTTCATCCTGGGCGGCAGTCCTTGCGCCCGCCTCACGCATTTTCAGAAGCCCCTTCGCTCCATCTGCTCCCATGCCGGTAAGGATAATTCCGATAGCCCTTTTGCCTATGTGTTTGGCTACGGAATCAAATAGGACATCCACAGACGGCTTATGACGATTGACGGGTGGGGCATCGGTTATCTTCACGCAGTAACCGTTCCCATTTGGAACTACTGAGAGCTGTTTCGCGCCAGGAGCAATGAGCACTTGATCTGGAATGAGAAGATCGCCCGATTGCGCCTCCTTTACCTCAAAAGGACAAAGTTGGTTAAGTCTATTTGCAAATGCGGCAGAAAACACAGGAGGAATGTGCTGTACAATGACAATAGATGGAATGCCTTTGGGGAGCTGGGTTAAGACGTGCTTCAGTGCTTCGGTTCCGCCCGTTGAAGAACCGATTGCAACAATCGTGGACTGATCGAGTCCCTGGCCGGATATTGATCTCGTAACAGGGCTTAGCTTCTTTTGATTATGCAACACCTTGCTCGTTGCCGCTTGCCTGACTTTTTCACAAATTACCGGTCCAAGCGAGCTTAGTTCAGAAAAACTTGGCTTCTGGATGTAATCGACCGCGCCCAGTTCAAGAGCCCGGAACACATGGTCGCTTTCTTCCTGGCTGATTGATGTAATCATTACGACCGGAATCTTGTATTGGGGAAGGAGCTTCTCAAGGAATGAGATTCCGTCCATCTCAGGCATATGAATATCGAGAGTGATTACATCTGGCCTCTCTCTATTGATCACGTCCCATGCTTCGACTGGATTTGTTGCCTTTCCAATAACTATAAGTTCATTGTCTAATCGGAAGAGCCGCTCAAGCATGTCTCGAATTGTCTTTGAATCATCGACAATGAGAACTTTTTTCTTTTTCGAAACATAAGTGGCGGGAGAAGGCGGTGCATGTACGTCGCTCGTTTGCCTTGTGATTGGTGCCAAAGTTCGAGTTGCGGTTCGAACCTTGACCGGAACAGGAGCTTTCGAAGTGAAAAAAAGGGATTTCTTGGCTGCCCTTGTGAAGATAGACGCCCCGCCATGTTCCCACTGGCTCTTTGTGTTTTGAAGTGTTTCCGCGTGCCCAATTACTAGAAGGGAACCGGGGCCAGAAATTTCGTAGAATTCATTAATTATCTTTTCGATGAGATCGGCAGCAAAATAGATAAAGACGTTGCGACAAAATATGATGTCAAATGTCCCCATGTCAGAATACGGAGTCTCCACCAGGTTTCGATACTGAAACCTGACTTTTGCTTGAATATCTTTCTTTATCTTAAACCATCGACGTAACAACCCTGATCCTCGGGCCACTCCTCGCAGATGATACTGAGGTGGAATTCCTTGCAGCCGGTCAATTGAATATACACCGTTTCTTGCATGAGCTATGACGTCAGTGTCGACATCTGAAGCGTAAACCTCGAATCGGTCAGCTCCCTTGAAATAATCATCCAGTACGAGCGCCAGGGAATACGCCTCTTCTCCAGTGGAGGACGCCGCCGACCATACCCGCAGTTTCCGTTGCGGCTGGTGCTTCTCCCACTCCGGCAAGTAGCGTTGCGTCAGATACTCGAAGTGTGACGGTTCTCGAAAGAAATCCGTTTTGTTCGTGGTCATTACGTTGATTAGTACCTGCCACTCATCATTGCTACTTGGGAGACTGGAAAGATATGAACGATACTCGGCTATTGAACTCAGACCAAGAGAATCAAGACGGCGAAGGAGGCGCGCTTTCAGTAGGTCCCTTTTAATCGGCTTGAGATGAATCCCACAGAGTCTCCTGACGAGATCCTGAAAGTACTCGAATTCATCATCAGCGCATTCGGTATCCTCCACTGAAAGCACGCCATACCTCCCGTCTATCCGGTTGTGCGCCCGTTCATTCGTCGAAACGAGCATCGCTTCCTGATGGCACTTCGCCTGACGCCGTCTTCTTGTAGACAGCTGGACTAACGGACTTCGGATTTGCTTGCTCTTTACGTGATACGGGAAGCTGCACTACTTTGGCTTCGGCTCTTGGCTCAGGGTGAGCGAGCCGTTTTGCTTCATGGTGCATGGTCTGGCCGTGTTCTTCAGTACCGGCCTTACCATTCACAGCTAAGAGCAATTCCTGCACGGAGCCTCGAAGAACTTCCGCTTGCCGTGCCAATTCTTCAGAGGAAGAAGCGGCCTGCTCTGAAGCTGCGGCGTTTTGTTGCGTGACTTGGTCGAGCTGAGTCATGGCCTTGTTGATTTCCTCAATTCCCCTGGATTGTTCCTGAGACGCGGTCGAAATTTCTGTCACCATGCCATTCACGCTCCCCACGTTACGAACCAGCTCATCAAGAACATCTCCGCAGCGTTTGGCAACCTGGGTTCCTGTTTCCACCTTCGATTTGCCCACAGCTACGAGTTTCTCGACTTTGACTTTCGTGTCAGCCACGATGTTTTCAACCTTCTGGATGCTCCCATCCAGCATGGCGGAAATTTCTTTGGCTGCGTTGCCGCTCATCTGAGCAAGGTTCCCCACCTCCTCAGCGACAACCGCAAAGCCTTTTCCATGCTCTCCTGCCCTCGCCGCCTCCACAGAAGCGTTAAAGGAGAGGAGCTTCGTCTGAAATACAATGTCATTGATGACCTTTGTTTTGTCTCCGATTTCAGCAATCACCTTCACGATGTCAGAGATCTGCTGGTTGCTCTGCTCGATCTGGGCCATGATGTCGCCGTTGGATTGATTGATTTCCTCCACGGCCTGGATCATCTCCTCGACAACCTGCTTGCCGTTATTTGCAGAAGTCAGGCCTTCGTTAGCAACCTCACGGGACTTATTGGCGTTGTCGGCGTTTTTGTTTACCATTGCATTCATCTCTTCAACCGAAGAGGAGGTTTCTTGCAGAGACGACGCTTGCTCCGTGGCACTCGATGACAATTCTTCGCTCGTGGCGGATATCTCCGCTGCTGCTGAAGCAACTTCATCGGCACCCGCCGAAAGACGGTTGGCGATCTTAGTAAGCAGCTTGGTGAGTGCGGCAGCAAGCGAAATCCCGAAGACGATTAGAGTCAGTATGCCGATAAACCCTGCCATGGAGACCAGCCGTTCGACCTGCATGCGTGTTTCGAGGGACGCTTTAATTATCTCACTGTTTCTGGTTTCGCTGATGGAATCGACTTCTCTGAGTGTTTCTGTTAGTTTTCCCGCCGGTTCGTCTGCTTTTTCATTGAGTAGTCTGATTGCCTCCTGTTGCTCTAACGCATAACTTTCCTCCAGCGTTTTTCTTAGCACTTTCCATTCGCTGGCGGCCGACGCCAAAAGCTCCTTGGTGCGCTCGTTAGTATTCATTTTGGCAATAGTGTTCATGCTTTCGTCGAAAGCCTTCATTTTCTCCCTTGCTGTCTCGGCGGCCTCCTTTGTCCGAGTTGCGTCTCGTTGAGCTGCCGCTTTCCAGGCATAACGCAAACTCGCGTTAAGCATTGTTCTAAGTGCGCCCACTTCGGCGGTGATCGGGATACGGCTTTTTCCAAGCTCATCCACACCACTTCCAACCCTCGAAAGTCCAGACAGCGAGAAGAAAGCGACGCCGCCAAGAAGTATCACTGGCAAAGCGACCATGAGCAAAAGTTTACCTCTCAACCCGCGAAACCATTTTGAAACGTCATTCATACTCAGTTCTCCTTTTATTTGCGTTTTTTATGCAGCAGCTTTTTGGCTACTCAGTGCTTTCATGTCCTCGGTGCTCAACGCTTTGTCGATGTCGAGCAAAAGGACGAGCCTTTTTTCTTTTCTGGCAACACCCATAAGATGATGCCTTTGAACGCCGGCCTCGATGTCAGGTGGAGGACTAATCTCCGATTTCTCCACCGCTAAAACACTATCAACGGAATCGATGATCACGCCCAAGGAAAGCGGTGCGAGATCTAAGATAATGATGGCCGTTTCTGGCGTGATCTCAGCTTTTGTCATTCGAAACTTCAGGCGAAGGTCCATTACCGAAATAACTTGACCCCTGAGATTCATAATTCCTTTGAAATGGGGGGGGGTGTAAGGAACCGGTGTGATTTCTGACACTGCGATCACCTCTTTGACTTTCAAGAGCGGAATCGCGTACTCCTCTCCGCACAATGAAAACGCCAAATAGCGCTGTGCTTCGCTATTTTCTTTGGTTCCGACCTTCGAAACCACGTCCGTTTGCTCACTCATGGTACCTCCTTTGTTTTGATTATGCCGCTGATGGAACGAGGCGATCTATGCCTGACCACCAGCCGTTCCAAATCAGGAATATTGCGATCGTTCATACGGTGTTTTAATGTCACCTTTCTGAGACTTCATTTAATTCTCTTTATTCGGACCTCAAACAGGCCGCTCACTGATTCACCGATAGGCAAGATCAGAGTTTCAGGAATGATAGTCTTTTGATCTTGTCTCTTTACGGTCGCAACTTTTGAAACATTGTTCGAACAACCCCCGAAGCAAAGCTCGTCGATAGAAATATTGAGGACGAGGCACACCTTTCGAAGACTGTCAAAATTTCGTGGAGGCATTCCTGAGAGCCAGTTGCAGATGGTTTGCCGGGGGACTTCGGCCTTTCTTGCCAGATCCGCCGCGCTCATTTCTCTGGTAGCGAGATAGTGGCGAAGCTGTTGTTTTATGTTCATGACTCACTCCTGATCGGCCGGTCACGGTCCTTTTGAAGAGAAGTCCTGTGTGTTGGACAAAAAAGCTGACATGCGGGATGACCCGTCCCAGATGTCGGCAGTTGAAAGGGTCTGGTGATCGGGCTATTGGTTACGAGAAATGTAAAAACGTGTTCTTGAGTGCAATAGAATGATCTCAGGAGAACACATTTCGAATTCATGCCTGAGTTGTCGGTTGCATCGTTTAGTGGCTACAGAAGAGTCCGAACAATCGTACACTTCTTTGTATTTGCTCCGATCCAGTATGCGAGGAGGACTCCACCTTGTAGTTGGAATCCATCGGAAAGATTGCGAAGAAACTCCTGAGAAGGATTGAAATCGAATGACTGCGAAACGATCAATACGGAGATCTGTGGAAAATTGTTTGAAAGGCGATGGGCTTTACCACAAGCATAATTCAGCCAAGCGCAAGGCAATCGCTATTCATAATTTTCTTTTTCAAGCCTTTCAATGAGCTTATCGATTACCGGCTGAGAAATATCATCCTTAGATTCATAACAAGTCTCAAACAGAGGGCAAATTTTTCCAAACAGTAGAACACATATTGGAATCTCCAAGTGGTTAGCGACTATTGCAAGAGAACGAAGATTTTTGGGAGTACGGCCAGTGGTCCATTCAAAAATTGATGAAGCGGGAACGCCTGTTGCTTTAGCAACCGAGCGGAGTGTGAGATTACGTTTCTTAAGAACCTTCGAGAGAGAGTCTCCAAGGGAAATTGGGATGTTTTCTGTCGGCATTCAAAGCTCCTTTGATGTCTTGCATTATGGGTTTGCTCTTGGTGCGCCGAATACGGAAAGTTCGAGTCGTTTACAACCCATGAAAAGCATAGTCAATTTCTTTCGAGTAAAAATCTAGTACCCGACTTTTTCTTAATTTTGTGTGTGCCAGAAGCCGATTCGGCGTAATGGCCGGAGCGTATGCTGGCTACAACAGGCCGTCTTATGCCCAGCCGATTTGTCAAAACCCGCGCGAAGGTAGATGTACTCGCGCGGAGTGAACGGTGAGCAATACCGTCAATCAAAGTTGATGTTACTGAATACTCTTGCTTGCCTCATTTGAGGCCGGGCTTTCGTCGCCAGTGCTGTTGAGCGCGGTCACGGTGAAATAATAGGTTTTTCCTGGGTCGAGGTTTTGGACGGTATACTGGGTCACGTTTCCGGTATCGACGGATGAAGTATAGATTCCCGGTGAAGTTCCATACTTTATTCTATAGGCGCTCAGATCGGCCAATGTAGAACCGTCGTCGTTGATGGTCGGAGCAGACCATTGAATGGTGGCTGTTCCTTTTTGTGAGGCCGTAACACCGTTGTCCACGAAACTTATTATGACTGACTTATTGCAACCCTGGAATAGGACGGCAATCATAATGCTTAGAATCGGAAAATAAGGTTTCTTGAAAATTGTCTTCATATGTTTCCCCTTCTAAACATAAGCTACCTAACGCTTGTAATCGTTGGTGCCCTGGGAATCCGCCGCAGCGTCACTGAAACAGGATTCGAAGTGGTTACGTGCCCAGCGGCATCATAGGCTTTGGCGGTCAGATTGTGCGTTCCACTTGCAACGGAGACGGTGTTCCAGTTAAGGCTATAGGGCGCAGATCCATCAGCACCAAGGTGTACGCCGTCGAGATAAAAATCGACGTTAGTAACGCGCACGTTATCGCTTGCTGTTGCCGATAGGGTAACTGAGCCCTTCAGTTTTGCACCAGCCGCAGGCGATGAAATCGAAACCGTGGGAGCAGTCGAGTCGGAAAGAGTGATTGAGACAGATCGACTCATGCTGGTTGATACATTCCCGGCAGCGTCCTTTGCCCATGCATAAGCATTGCGGGCTCCGCTGCCAGAGAACGTGAAGGTCGTGGGCGCGGTTGCGGACCATCCCGTTGCACCAATTGCAGGAGCACTGAAGTTTTCAGTAATCATGTACCCCGTGACTCCCACTGCGTCAGTTGCGGTAAACGAACTTACCGAGACAATGAGCGAAGTCGCAGTTACAGGCATAGTGAAAGCGCTTATGACAGGAGCGGTGGTATCACCACCGGCCGGGCTCGACTCATAGGCTCCTAAATCAAACACGCCGCTTTGTGGACGGGACGTCCCAACGATGTCGACCGATGGCGGAGTGACAGACCGAAAAGTAGACAAGCCGGAATTAATTGACAGACTCCCTGTTGCCTGATGGTAATCATGCCCTGCATAGTTGGCAAATATCCCTGTCCCACTCGCCGAAATATAATTGTTGCTCTGGTAATTCCCGCTGCCCTCAAACACGATCCCTGTTGTTCCTACGCAGATATTATTGAAAATAACATTATTGTCACTCCCGGCATTCACTCGGATGCTGGCTTGCCCGGGTTCGTCGACGGTATTGTTGACAACGGTGTTGCCGGTGGAAAAGTTCTGCCCCGCCTGATCCACCAGATGAATTCCGCCGGCCGCCGGCCCATTGTTGTAGATGATATTATTCTGGATGCGCCCGTAGCGGATGGAAATCAAAGACAAACCTTTCAAACGATTCGAGTAAACGACATTGTTTTCCACCACGGCGTTGTCAATAAAGCCATCTCCACCCATTTCCCAGTCACCGTTGAGCTGCAAGCCATTGCCGGTGTTGCTGCTGCGAATGACATTCCCTCTGACAATCGCGCCATCGGACAACGCATTGGAGATATAGATGTTATGCTCCATCGAAGTTGAACCATTGGCATAAACGGTATTGTTCAGTATCTGGATGCCCGGGGTGTCCCCCGTAAAAATACCGTTGCTGGAATTGTTATGCGAGGTGCAATTCTGGATGATGATACCAGTGCCTGCAATCGCTCTGATTCCCATGCGGGTGGCATTGTAGACATTGAAGCCATCAATCGTGATGTAGTCCGCAGGAGTTCCCGTCCAGGATTCAATATTGATATTGTCCGTGGTTCGTGAGTTTCGGGACGTGATATTGGCACCTGACCCTATGGCCTTGTACGTAATCGGCAGAGTGGACGTTCCGGAGGTTTCGATATAGAAACCTGCATAAGTCCCGTCAGCGACCATCACCGTGTCCCCGGCTACCATCGTGTTCGCGGCCTTCTGCAGCGTTAACCAAGCCCCGGTCGTTGTGTTGCCGGTATTGTTCGCTCCAGAAGCCGTGTCATGTCCGTCGGGACGAACGTAATAGATATTTCCGGAAGGGGTCTGAGTCCGTGAAGTAGAACAGGCGTTGTTGGCAGTATTGGTGCCACCGTTTGAGCCATTACAGCCCCATGTCCACGGGCCTGTACCTGCAAATGAAGCCACTGTACCGGCGGCGCAAAGATTGGCAGATCCTGAATTGAGCGTTGAGAATGACTGGCCAGAAGCAGACCCACAGGTGCCATTGACGGGAGCCGGAGTGCCTCCGTAAATATCGGAAGGAATCTGGTTGCCGAGATACTCCCAAATATATTTCGTGAGAGTTTGGGCTGAACCATCCTTTGATACCCCTGTCGTGAATCCGCGCAAGGGGGAAGGCAGACCATTCGCTGGCCAATTTGTCGGGTAGGCACTCATGTCAGCCTTGATTCGATTCTCATTGGGCCACGGCCATAAGTTGTCGGCTGTTACCGTATTGTATCCCGTCTCACCATACAGCGTTCCGGATACCCCAATGCGCTTGAGAATCGTTGGGCCAATGTCGCTTCCACCAGCACCTGCACCTTTCAACGGCGATCCCGCCTCGACACGAACTGGATAAAGAAAGGATGTCGTCAAAGGGTTCACATTGGTTTTATCATTTGCACCTGCTGTCGATGAGTCACCATAATTGGCGGAATTTCCGTAAAAAGTGTTGTAATTGTTGGCACCTCTGACATTGTACAAAGCCCCCATCCCCAGACCGTAAAATATGCTGTTTGTAGCTTTGGCATAATTATTAGCGGCATCAACCCCGCCCCTAAACCCGGCTCCTCCTCCTGGCTCACCTGCTACCTCATAAGGGATATTTCCAATTGCACTGTGATCCACACTCATTGTTGTGCGTGCCAAGGAACGGACCCAGTAGGAGCCAATAAAACTTCCTCCAACACTGGTAGAATTGGAAACCATCAGATTCCCGGCAGTGTACATCGGATCACTGTCATCTCCACTGGCACTGTCGTAAACAAAAGGACCGGCGTTATTAAGTGACAGGGTTCCAGAAATAGTCACACTGCCGCCCTTTTGCCCCTTCTCCAGAAAAAATGGGCCACGCCACGCATTACCGTCGTAATAAGCAGTTTGGTTTGAATCTACAACCAGACAATTCTGAAACAGATTATTTTTACCCTGATAATTGGCAAAGGGTGCTTGAGGGTTAAATCCCCCCGAATACTCTCGATCATGGCGCGCAATAACTCGTCTCAAAATATTATAAGCGCCCGAATCGAGCGCGTCCCCGCCATAGAGGAGAAATTTATATCGTCCAGCTCCGTAAGCCCAACTATCTTCAACAAGATTATATGTTCCTGAAATTATGACATTTGATTTGTTGCTGCATTGTGTACAGGGCGTCACTACGAAACCGCAACGAAACACTTTATTGTAACTGCCCGATATATATGCACCCTCAATCCCTCCGTCAGTGGCATTTCCGACAAATTTCAGTCCTTCAACCTGGATGTAATCTCCATTAATATGCAACATGAAGCCCGTTCCGTAATTTATGTCGGTAACAATTGCACCCCCATCATTTTCAGCCTTTATTACTGTGTAGGCTCCTGCTGAACCGCTTGGGGGATTGTGAATCTTTTGCCCTGAATATGTCCCGTTTTTGACAATCAGAGTATCCCCACCGGTCATTCTGCTTGTGAATACATAATCAAATGTTGCACAAGGACTGCCAGAAGAGCCACAGGACGCATTATTTGCGCCGCTAGGGGAAATGTAGAGTGTTGTGCCCGCAAAACTGATTTGTGTGAAAAACAATACATAGCCAGTCAGGCAGGTGTTAAAGATTTTGTTTAAAATTTCTATAATTAACTCCTTTTCTAGCGACCTATACACGTACAAATAGGTCGGCTACGTACACCCCTGGGCTACATGCATGCATTCCGAGACCTATTGCCAAATCGAATACAGCCAGTAGTGTAAAGTTGGTTTTCATCTATTCCCCCAAAACGTCCATGTTCGATAATATCTTAATGGTATTGGATGCTTAAATAATAGTAAAACAAATTAATCGGTTATTGTTTGTTTGATTTCGGGGCCTTATGCACCACGCGAGCGCAGGGGCGCTTGAATGAGCGATCCTGAAGTCGGCGCGGCTATCAACCTCAGCGTATTTTCCGCTTTTTAAGAAACTCTAGTTGGAATGTTGTAGTGTCCCCTCACTTTTTGGACAACTCAGGCCGCTAATTTCCCCGCATACTGCGTCGGCGTGAGGTATCCCAGCGCCTGATGCGGCCTTTCGTTGTGATATCGGTCAATCCATTTCCCGATGAC
>Ga0208958_1001906_pt1 | contig 19264 bp, 19 predicted proteins | sample RifOxyB1_FD_184032 | JGI IMG/M metagenome (GOLD analysis project Ga0208958, IMG submission 184032) | Soil microbial communities from Rifle, Colorado - Rifle Oxygen_injection B1 (SPAdes) | ecosystem: Environmental > Terrestrial > Deep subsurface > Rock core/Sediment | place: Rifle, Colorado... | reverse complement strand
CTCAGGTTGGATCATCTGCCGCTCAGAATGACCGCGCATTCCCGATCCGCGGGCTACCTTGCGGTTAAAATGGAAGAAGCCGGCGTGAAGGTGATCTATCCGGGACTGAAAAGCCATCCCCAGCACGAGCTCATGAAGAGCATGATGCATCCGGAGTATGGTTTTGGCGGTATGATCACGGTCGATTGTGGGACTCGTGAAAAGGCGTTTCGTCTGGCTTCCCGGCTTCAAGATGAGAAGTTCGGCCTGTATGCCGTTTCGCTCGGTTTTTCACGGACTCTGATGAGTTGCCCCGCGGTGAGCACCTCGAGTGAAATCCCGACCGAGGACCAGGAGAAGATGCATCTCTCACCGGGCCTCCTGCGATTGAGCATCGGCTTTACCGGCAACGACAAGGTCATGAGTGATCGATTCTTCAAGTGCTATCACGAGGTCTTCGGCTGATTGAATGATCCAGCTTGAATTATCCGGCACGACGCTCTTCCCGCACCGGCTTAGGTTCGGCTTGCGCGGGTTTTTCGAAGCGCCGTTGTTTTCGGATCAGATAAGCGGGAAGTGCGACCAGCGCTGCCGTCGTGCAGCAGAGTTCGCCCAGGATCGCGAGTAGACCGAAGCTGACGAAAGCCTGATTTTGGGCGATCAAAAGGGAACCGTACCCGATCGTGGTGGTGAGGCTGCATAGCAGGACCGCGCCGCCGGTTTCACGAACGACCCGGAGAATTCCACCGGCTTCGTTTTGCCGAAAACGCTGGAATATATTGACGCCATAGTCGACCCCGATCCCGAACGTGATCGGCAGGGCGACGAAGTTCAGAAAATTGATTCTGATACCGAAGCCCAGAATCAGGCCTGAGAGCCAAGTCACTCCGAGCATCAGGGCAAAGAGGACCAGACCGGCGATTCGGGGAACCCTGAAAAGGATTGCGACCAGAAGAACAACCGCGGCGAAAGCGAAGAGAGTGGCTCTGGGACCATCTCTCGCGATCGATTCAAGCGTGTCGGCCGAAACCGGAAGCGCACCCGCGACCGGAGTCCTTGGCGCGACTGAATCGGTCGAATCGCGGATGGCTTTCACAAACCCGATGAGCCGCGTACGTTGCCGAATCTCATTACCGAGCGGGGGTTCGACCAGGACGAGGTTGCCGATCGCGCCGTTTTTTTCGGTGAAGCGGTCCAAGACGACCTTCGGCAGTTCGTCCGCGCTGATCGGGCTCAGCTTCTCGCCGATCAGCTCACGCGCAAGTCGACGATCTGAAGGGGCGAGCTGCATCAAAAGTCTTTCTGGAAGGACCGAGCGGATGTCCGCGAGAACACGAAGTTTGCGGGCCTGGTCCTTCGGGATGAAGTCACTCAGCGTTTGAACGGAGGCGATCATCGAATAAGGACTACCGGGGTCCGCTTTTACGGCCTTTTCCTTGCGGTCTTTGAGAACTTCGGCAATTTCGGCCGCGTCGCGTTTTGTTTTCGGAAGAACCGCGATTGGGGACAGATAACGTTTGAAAATTTCGTCAATGTACCGGGCGTAGTACCCCGAGCCCTTTTCAAGGCTGTAGCGGCTTCGAAGTCGGGTTAAGTCCGCTTCAAGAATATCCGGACTGAAACGGGGCCAGGTCATGACCGAGAGCGCCGTCATCGTGACGGTCACTATCCAGATCACCCCTGGGCGGCGGAAGAGGAGTGTCGAAATACGGCCGGGCTCGCCGCTCTTCACCGTTCTCGGTCGCGCGAGAGGGCGGCCGCGATCGAGGAGGTTGAGAAGGGCGGGAAGCACGGTGAAGGCGCTGATCCAGCAAAGAACCATTCCGATCAGGCCGATTACGCCGAATTGTCTGAACCCTCGGAAGTCCGTCAGAACGAGGGAGCCGTAGGCGAGTCCCGCCGCCAGCGCCGCCGTAAGAGTGGCTTTCGCCGTCCGATCGATCGCGATCGCGCCCGCCACGACCGCGCGTCGCATGGCCCGGCGTTCCTCGAGGTAACGTGCGAGAAAAATGATTCCGAAGTTGATCCCGTTGCCGAGGATGATGCTTCCTAAAAATGCCGAGTTGGCATTGAGGTATCCGATGATGAAATAGGCAATCCCGAAGGTTACGGCAGATCCGGTAACGACGCTCAGAATGACGGCGAGTGTCCCGCGGATGGACTTGAAATAGAGCAGCATCACGAGCGTGACGAGAATGCTGACGACGATCGACGAGAGATCGAGATCGGCGACGAGTGCCTCGTGTTCATCGAGAATGTTTTGGATTCCGCCCGTATAGTGAATCTGCATGTCTGCCGCATACGAGCGCGGGTTCAGTTCGGTTATCGCGCTCTCCACAAAACGCTTGGCGCTCCTGACGATTTGCATCTCGGAAGAAGTTCCGGGGACATAGACGAGCACGGCGCGTTTGGTCTCATCCGGGGTCGCGTAGTAGCCGTCCGGGAACTGGTCAAAGGACGACGTACGCGCTTCATACTTTCCGCGCATCGCGGAGAAGTCGAGAACGGGTTCCGGTACATTGGTCTCGGCGAAAATGTTCAGCGGGTTACGGATTTCCCTCTCGTAATCGAGCCGGTCGTTGACGTACTTGCGGATTTTCAGAAGGTCCGGAAGATCAATATACAGGGAACGGTTACGTTTGAAGAACTGCAGGGCGGGCTGGATCGTGTATTCCACTCCCGCGATGATCTCCCTGGGCCCTTTTTCAAGCCGGGTAGCCAGATCGTTCACGAAACGCTTACTTGCCTTCGTGTCATTTGAGAATACGAGAATGGCAAGATTATCCACTGACTTCAGTCGTCGCGCGATCTCATTCAAGTCCGTAACACTTCGCGCGTAAGTCGGCAGGAGTTCCTGGATGTCGGGTCTGAGATTTCGGTAGAGCTTATAAGAGTAGAAGCCGCCGATAAGGGTAAGAAGCAGCGCGAGTAACGCGATCGCGAGAGAATGCTGCAGGATGAAGCGGGAATAGCGCGAAGTTTCCAAGCGGGGCTCTCCGCCAGGTGACTTGCACGTCGTGTTCTCAGTCGGAAAGCGCTGCGCGGCAGAACGCGTTGAAAAGCTTCAATGCCTGGTCCGCCGCGCGAAAGGTCGGAATTCCATGAGCTTCAAGCGCGGCCGCAAAAGGATCGAACAGCGCTCCCGAATCAACGACGACAATCCAGGGCTTTTCAGAAGTTTGAAAGAGCCTGCCGAGCCTTGCGGCCACGCCGGTCGGGGCGAGGAGATCCTCGCCGTGAGTTGGCCCGCTTGGTAACGTCGCAAGAGCGGCGGTGAGCGGTACGCACCCGACGATCGCGGCATCAACGGACGAATCGTTCAGCATGGCCCGCACAACCGCCTCGTAACCTTCGTCATTAGTCATGGGCGTCAAATCGATGGGATTGTGAAGATCAACGATCGAACTGATCCTGAATTGAGTGAAGATCGCACGAAGTTCTCCGGCCAGGGGCTCCCCGAAAGCAGGGAGGCTAAATGAACCGAGATTGTCGGCAAAACTGACGCATTCGAATCCGGCATTGGAAACGGCGCCGAGCCGGGTGCCGCGCACTGATTTGTTCCGGAGAAACGTAAAGAGCTTCGTGAGTTCCTCGAAATCGCAAATGCTCTCCGCGACCGTGACGCCGGCCCGCTCGCAAAGAGCGCGCGTGACGGCGTAATTTCCGGCGATGGAAGCCGTGTGGCTCGCGGAGGCTTGAGCGCCTTCGGCCGTTCTGCCGGAACGGTATAGAACGATCTTCCGGCCGCCTCGCGTGATTTCCCGGGCAGCGGAAAGGAAGCGGAGTCCGTCCAATTCCTTGAAACCTTCGACATAAATCGCGAAGACCTCAAGCTCCGGGTCGTCTTTGAGATAGGTCAGGAAATCGCCGATCGTGAGATCCATCTGATTGCCGATGGTGATAGCGTATTTGGGATTCAAGGCCGCGAGTTTGCTCAAACGGGAGATCGCGAACGCTCCGCTTTGGGAAACCAGCGCGACAGGCGAGACCGGCAAAAGACCGCGATCCCGAAGCGGCAGCTTGTAGTCCGGAATGAATAACGTGTTGTACTTCCCAGGGCGGGAGAGAATGCCGAGACAGTTGCCTCCATTGATGACCGGGCCGCCCCAAGGCGTGGAACGGCTTTCTTTCAGGCTGGCTTGCATCCCGGCGACGAGCGCGTTCCCCCCGGCTTTTTCTTCCAGCCCGCCGGGAATGATAATAATGCTTTCGGCTTTTTCGGACCGGATGGCTTGAACGACGGCAGCCGGAACCTGCGCGGCCGAAATGGCCAAAACGAGCAGATCGACCCGCTCTGGAATCGAGGAAACATCGGGAACGCACCTACATCCCTGGATTGAATCGGTGCCCGGCTTCACGATCGTGATGCGAGAGCGGTCAAACCCTTGGCAGATGAGGTTCTCGAGAATGATGCGGCCGGGATTGAGCTTTTCTGAGACTCCAGCGATCGCCGCCGTTTTGGGCTCGAGCAGATTCCGGATTTTTGCAAGAGGCCTGAGTTGCGCGGGTTCAGAGCCCGGGCGTGATTTGGCCAGTTTGATGAGGACGTCGACGGCATAGAGCGCCTGATTGCTGACGACGAGCGGATTAACCTCGAATTCCAGGATATCTGCGGGCATGAGTTCGGCCGCCAGTGCCAGGACCGTTTGCGTGACTTCGGCGAGTTTCTTCGAGGCTATCCGGGGGCGCTGCCCGCGAAGGGTTCCCGTCGCGAGTTTTGCGACCGCGACGGCATTGAGATCGCTTTCGAGATGCTCGAGTTGGTCGGAGTAGGGGCTGAGAATGGCGATATCAGACCCGGTTTTAAAATGCCGGGACAGGAATTCCGTATAGATTCCCCCCGGACCGAAACTGACCACCGGGCCGAAATCGTCGGTCCACCGCATCCCGATCAGAAATTCGCTTCCGAGAGTCGCCGGATACGAGATGAACTGATTGAGGCTGTATCCCGCGATCGAGTATTCGCCGCTCAGACGTGACTCCATGTCCTGCAAGGTCGGGATAATCGCATCGATTGTGTTCGAAACGACAGCAACGGCGCCGAGCTCACTTTTATGAAGAATTTCGTCGGAAACCGCTTTGACGACGATCTTTTCACCCGGAAAGAGTAAACCCCGTTCGCAAAGGAGCGCGGACGCTTCTTTGCTTCCTTGGACGACGACCTGGTCGGGGACTGAAATTCCGATTGCTTTCAGAACTTCCATCCCCTCTGTTTCGAGGAGGACGTCCCTGCCGGCGGATCGGGCACCTTGAATGATTGCGCGAATCCGGGCGAGAACCGCCGGGTCAACTTGGGGGCGGGCCGTGTTGAGTGACATGACTGAGTCCCCCGGACCTATCGGGCCGTGCGCCCGAGTTCAAATGCCTTGAGATTGGTTTCCACGATTTTTTCGCCTTTTTTGCTGAACAGGCGGTGAATCGCTTTCTGAAGGCTTTCAGGTTTGAGGGGCAGAAACCGCGAGCAGGCGCCCACGAGGACCATGTTCGCGGCCTTGGCGGAGCCAGCATCCCTGGCGAGCTGTTCGGCGTCGATGACAGAGGCGCGCGGCAGCCGCTGAATCCGTTCGAGAACGTCCGCGATGGGCGGATAGTCGGCGATATTCCCGACCGGATTGGCCGATGTGATGACCGCACCAGCGGGAGACAGGTAGGAGAGGTAGCGAAGCGATTCGAGCGGTTCCATGCTGAGCACGAGCGACGCGCTCCCCAACGAAACGAGAGGGCTTTCGACGGGAGAATCGCCCATACGCAAGGTCGAACTTACCGCGCCGCCCCTTTGAGACATGCCGTGCACCTCGGACTGCTTAACGTGAAAGCCTTCGTCCAGAGCGGCAGTCGCGATGGCTGCCGTAACCGATAGAACGCCCTGTCCGCCAACTCCTGCGAGAATAATATCGAATTTCATTCTAAAGACTCCGGTCGACTGTTTGGGATCTTCTTGCGCTTCGCGGTCTCGATGCATTCCCGTACCGCTATGATGACGGATAAGCCCCGATGCTCCACTTCGCCTTTGATGACCATCACATTCTGCTCGAGATTTCTGCGATGCGCGGTGATGACCTTGAGATGTGCCGGATCGACCCCGAGGCCCAGGACGACTTCCTTGAGGCGCGATGACGGGACGATTGTCTCTTGCCCGCCGGTCATCGCAACGGTTTGATTATCAAAAATCATGAGCGTCATGTTCGCGTTCGCCGCTACCGCGTCGAGCAGAGGGGACATGCCGGAATGGAGAAAAGTGCTGTCACCGAGAACGGCAACGACCGGGTAAAATCCGGCTTCCGCGGCGCCTTTAGCCATGCCGACCGAAGCTCCCATGCATACGCAGGATTCAATGGCATTGTATTCAGGCATCGCTCCGAGAGCGTAGCAGCCGATATCCGAGGTGACGAGTTTGGTCTCGAACGAAGAGAGCGCTGCCTTCAGTGCTTCGAAGCTGTCAATGTGAGGACAGCCGGGACAAAGTTGTGGGGGCCGGTTCGGGAGAGCAAATCCGGGACTCTCGAGTCCCTTCTGGGTCTGAAGCCCGAGAACGGCGCGGACTATGTCGGGAGTAAGCTCACCGTCTTCCGGCAGTCGCAACTCGGTGGTGAGCGAGGGCTCTTTTCCGATGATTTGCAGCTTTCCGCTTCTCGGGGCGATAATGCCTCGCAGTGCGCGTTCGAGGAAAGGGTAGCCTTCCTCAAGAATGATCACCCGCTTCACGTGCTCGACGAGAGAACGTACCTTGTCTTCAGGAAACGGATAAACGCCGATGTGGAGATGGGAAGGTTGCTCGACGAGTTCGGGCTGGCATTCGAGATAATAGTTTCTGGCCGTTCCGGTCGTGATGACGCCGAGGTCCCGTGAATTCAACGAAAGTGTGTTGTAGGACGAAAGGCCCGCGTACGCGCCCAAACTGAGCTGCTGCGAGAGCCTCGCGCGCCATTGTTGTCTGGCATTGGACGGGATCAAGATCCACGGCGCCGAGGAGGGGGCCTTTTGGAGGGCCTTCTCCGCGTCAGCTTTGCGTTCCTGAACCATGCCGCGCCCGTGGGCGAGCCGGGTCACCAGCCGGATCATCACCGGCATCTTGAATTTTTCGGAAGCGGCAAAGGCCTCACGGGTCATGTCATAAGCTTCCTGGTGGTTCGTCGGTTCGAAGCACAGGATACGGGCGAAGTCCGCGTAGTACCGGCTGTCCTGTTCGTTCTGCGAACTGTGCATTCCTGGGTCGTCCGCGACCGCGATCACGAGTCCGCCATGAATCGAAACGAGGGCTGAACTCATGAAGGGATCTGCCGCGACATTCAGCCCGACGTGCTTCATCGTCACCAGCGCCCTGCGACCCACGACGGACACCCCGAGCGCTTCCTCGTAGGCCGTTTTCTCGTTGGCACACCAGGCGGCCAGAGGCTTCCCGTGCTCTTTCGAGTAGCTGAGCAGATGCTCCATGATTTCCGTCGAAGGTGTTCCGGGATAACCGTAGGCGCCCGTGACGCCCGCGTGAATGGCACCGAGGGCGACCGCTTCATCGCCTAGGAGGAGAGTGGTTGTTGGGACTTTTTCAGAACTCATAGTGACACCCGTAATTAAGCATTTTTGGCTGTATCTTTGGATACCGCAAATCCGTGTCTTAGCCAACCGGAATGGTAACCGTCGATTGACCAACTGTCGGTTTGATTCGAGTCGAAAATCGGTATAGTGTCCCCGTTATCGTGAATCTAAGAGATCTTTGTCCTACCATTTACGGTCCAGTCCAAAGCCGCAGGCACGGGTTGTCCCTCGGCATCAATCTTGGGGATCCCGGAGCCAAAGCCTGCACCTGGAGTTGTATCTATTGCCAGTGCGGATTCGGCAATCGGGTGGAGACCATGGGGGGAGGATTCATCCCATCGGTCGAGCAGGTGGTGAGCGGGTTGAAAACCGCAATCGAGCAGCAGCCAGCGGTAGATTCCGTCACGATTGCCGGAAATTCAGAGCCGACTTCGCATCCTTTGTTCGCCGAAGTCGTGGAAGCGGTTTTGGCCTTCCGCAGCGCCTCCGGCGGCCGATGGATCTTCAACTCCCTGAGCAACGGCTCCGGCCTGGACGATCAGAAGGTCGTGAGCGCTTGTAACCGGCTGGATGAGATCTGGATCAAATTCGATTGCGCCACTGACGAGCTTTTTCGCAGACTGAATCGTCCGGCGGCCCGCGTGGGAACGGTAGCGGAACACCTGAGCCGGATAAGGAAGTTGGAAAACCCTCGCATTCAGTCTTTGTTCTGGCTTTTCCCCGATCGTCCGGAAATGAGCAACTGGACTGAAAAGAATCGTGAAGCGGTATTGACGGCCTATCGGGAGATCGCTCCCGCGCAAATATTTATCACCACCATCAAACGCGAGCCCGCGATGCGGGGACTTGAACCTGTTCCGCTCGAAGAGCTCGAATCTTTTGGTGATCGGGCCAAAGCAGCCGGATCAGACGTGAAGGTATTTATTTGAAAGGTGAAAGGATGGGTTCTCTCATGAGTAAGATCGATTCCATCGCAGCCGCATTCAGGAAAGAAGCTGCTGAATGGCCGCTTTGGTGGTCTTTGCTGAGTTTACCGCAAAGACTTTTGCCGCTGCTGCTTGTTCTCCTGTACTGGGCGGTTCTCGTGTTTCTCCATGGTTTTCGCAGCGATCATCTGACCATCGGGCTCCTTATTCTGGCTGGCAGCTACGGCGGAAGGACCGCGCGAACAGGGCTGCGGTTTTTTCTGCCGCTTTTGCTGACGGCGATCGTCTATGACAGCCAACGGTTCTATGCGGACTATATTCGCGGGCCTGTTCACGTCAGCGAACCTTATGACTTCGATAAGAGATTTTTCGGCATCACGACCACCACGGGGACTTACACTCCGAATGAATGGTTCGAGATGCATACAGTCCCGTTCCTCGACGTGATCACGGGCTTTTTTTACCTGACCTTCGTGCCGATATTCGTGGGAATTGCCGCCTATTTCAGTTTCTGGGCGCCGCGTCCCGAGATCCGCGCGATGGCGCCCCGGATGATGTGGGCGTTCTTTTGGGTAAACGCGATCGGCTATACGACTTATTATTGGTACGCCGCCGCGCCCCCCTGGTATGTCGCACTGCACGGTTTTGGTCCCGCGCGAATGGATACCCTGGCTAACGCGGCCGGATGCGTTCGTTTTGATCACATCCTCGGAACGAAATTTTTCACCGAATGGTATGGCCGCTCGGCCGATGTCTTTGGCGCGATTCCATCGCTTCACGTGGCGTATCCGCTGCAAGCGGTTTATTTCTCGTTTAAATTCGGTTCGGTCAGGAAGTTCAGCATCTTCTTTTACATCATCATGTGCTTTTCGGCCGTTTACCTGAACCACCACTATGTCCTGGATGTGCTTTTGGGTTCCCTCTATGCTATCGTCGTCACCTGTGTAACGGATTATATATTTGAGCGGCGGCGTTTGCGGGCCGCTCAGGACTCCAAAGCCTTTGCGTCCTAGAGCCGTTCATAGACGGATTCTTGGAGCTTTGGCCGTGGTTTTTCAAAAGAAAAACCACCAGGGTTGCGTGCGGAAACGCCGCAATCTCCCGTATCGGAAAGGAGAACCTTGGCTTCTTTAACGGATCCCTTCAACAGGCGGTTTTCGTATCTGCGGCTGTCGGTTACGGATGCCTGCAATTTTGGGTGTTCCTATTGCCTGCCGGGCGGCTACAGCGCTGCCTGCAGTCCCGTCGCTCCGCTCCTGCCCGCCGAAATTCGAAACCTCGTCGCTGCTTTTGCCGAACTCGGCGTCTCGAAGGTCCGTCTGACGGGAGGGGAACCGACACTCAGGCGCGATATTCTCGAAATTGCCCGAACGATTTCCGAAACTCCTGGAATTCGCACGGTCGCCGTCACGACGAACGGCTATCAACTCAAGAAGCTCGCCGAACCTCTCTTTGCTGCCGGCGTGAATGCGCTGAATGTCAGTGTCGACAGCCTTGATCCTGACGTATTCATGCGAATCACGGGAGCGCGATCCATACCCTTTGCGAATATTGTTTCAGGGATCGATGAGGCACTCCTGACGGGATTTCGTCCGGTCAAGATCAACGTGGTTCTCTTGCGCGGAGTGAATGATTCCGAACTTACTTCGTTTATCGAATGGTCCAGGACAAAGCCGGTCCATATCCGGTTCATTGAATTAATGAGGACCGCGCAAAACGGTGATCTCTTCGCCCGGCATCATGTGTCGACGGCTCCGATTCGTGAACGGCTGCTTCGGGAAGGTTGGATCCCGAAACCGAGAGAGGTGGACGATGGACCGGCGCGCGAGTTCATTCACGGCGAATTCCTCGGTTCGATCGGGATTATCAGCCCGTATGTCCATGGATTTTGCGCGTCCTGCAATCGCCTCCGTGTAACGAGCCGCGGTGATCTGCGGCTTTGCCTTTTTGGCGAGGCCGATGAACCGCTTCGGCCGTTTCTGCGGGACAGCTCACAACGCGGGGAGCTGATCGAACGCATTTTGTCGGCACTCAGGGAGAAACCTCGCTCCCATCTTTTGAATGAAGGAAAGTATGGCAACACGGAAAACTTATCATCCATTGGCGGGTAAGACGAAAGCGCAAAGCCGTTTCAAGATGATCGATGTCGGGTCCAAGACGCCCACGCGACGGTATGCGGTCGCAAGCGGACGCATACGTGTCGGCAAGGAGGCCTTCCTTCGGATTAAGGAAGGACGAATGCCCAAAGGAGACGTTCTGGCGCTTGCCGAAGCCGCCGGGATCATGGCCGCCAAAAGAGCGCCTGATCTGATACCGCTCTGCCATCCGCTCAGTCTTGAGCAGGTCGTCGTACGGTGCGATTTCGTGGAAGGGGAGCACGCCATCGAAGTGAGGTGCGAGGCGATCGCGACTTCAAAGACCGGGGTCGAAATGGAGGCCCTGGCCGGTGTTAGCGGAGCTCTCCTTTCGATTTACGACCTCACGAAGGGGGTCAATCCCGCCCTGTGGATTTCGGATATTCACCTGCAGCTCAAAGAGGGCGGAAAAAGCGGTAAATGGGTTCACCCCGAATCGGCGGCTCAGAAACCTGCACGTGAACGGCACCCCACGTGTTCGGCTGCCCTGAACGGGTTGAAGATCGCTGTATTGACGATCAGTGATCGCGTATCGAAGGGGCAGGCTGAAGACGTTTCCGGACCGGCGATTTCCGCTTTTCTGAACGAACGAGGCGCTCAGATCGCGGCGCACGAGGTGATCGCGGATGAAAAAACCGAAGTCTCCAGATTTTTCAGGCACTGGGCGCTCGAAGCAGATGCCGATGTTATCGTCACGACCGGCGGTACCGGTGTTGGTCCGCGTGATGTCACGCCCGAGGCTCTTGTCGAGGCGGGAGCGAGGATGATTCCCGGAATCGGAGAATTACTCCGTTCGCGTGGCTCCCAGTCCACGCCGATGTCCTGGCTCAGCCGTTCCGAAGGCGCGTTGCTCGGACGGACACTGATTCTGATCCTGCCGGGAAGTCCGAATGCCGTCATCGAAGGTCTTCTCACGATGGAATCTCTGATTCCCCATGCGCTTCACGTCGCGCGCGGGGGAGGACATGCGAAATGATCGGTTACGGTGAGGCGCTAGAAGAAATCCTGCGGTTGGCGGAGAGGAATGCCCCTTCCAGGTCAATTGAGGAGTGCCCGCTTGAGGAAGCGATCGGGCGAGTTCTTCAGGAAGAACTTCGAAGCGCTGAAAATGTTCCGGGTTTCGCGAATTCCGCGATGGACGGTTTCGCCGTGCTCGCAGAAGAAACCGCAAGCGCGTCTTACGCCAAACCGGTGCGCTTGAGGGTGGCCGGTTCCATCGCGGCGGGCGAGGCGCCTCGGGCCAGTGTCGTGCCTGAACGGAAGACCTGCTGGGAGATCATGACGGGAGCGGCGGTTCCGGCGGCTTTCGATTCCGTGGTCAAGATCGAGAATGTGGAAGTGAAAAAAAACATTCAGGATCAACCCGAGGAGATTCTGTTGTTCAGTCCCGTCGAGCGAGGTGCTCACGTCCGGCAGCCGGGGGAGGACTTTGAAAAAGGAAGTCGTGTTGCGTCCTCAGGCACGCTGATCTTGCCCCGCCATGTCGTCGTGCTCGCGAGCCTCGGGATCGCGAAATTGAAAGTGGCGAGAAGAGCACGTGTTGCCGTTATTTCGACCGGATCCGAGTTGAGCGGGATCTCAGAGGCGCTTCAACCGGGAAAGATCCGTAATTCGACCGGGCCGTTTCTCCGGTCAGCTTTGTTCGAGATCGGCTCAGAGGTGACGCTTTCCGCGGAGATTCAGGATAACCCCGGGGAGTTCAGGGGGCTTCTCGAGGGGATACTTCGCACGGGCAATGCTGAGGTCGTCATCACGACTGGAGCCGTTTCGATGGGCCGGCACGATTTCATCGCCGAGACGCTTCGGACGATGGGTGCCACGATCCGCTTTCATAAAGTTGCGATTCGCCCGGGTAAACCCGTGCTTGTCGCGGAATTCCAGAACAGGGAGCGTCCGCTTGTCGTGTTCGGGTTGCCGGGCAACCCCGTTTCGACTGCCGTCGGGATGCGTTTCTTTGTTGAACCGTATTTACGCGCGCTCCTTCAACGCGAGGAGGAGAGGGCCGAATGCGCCATTCTGACCGCTGATGTCCCGAAGCCGGAGGGCCTGCGATGCTTCTTCAAAGCCCGTGTCGTGACGGATGCTTCAGGAAATTCGACCGCAACCGTCCTCCCGGGGCAGGCTTCGTTCATGGTAAGTCCCCTTCTGGAAGCGAATGCCTGGACTGTTCTGCCCGAACAAGGCACCCAGGTCAGGAAAGGGACTTTGGTTCAGATATTCCCGATGGAGGGGCCTCGATGAAAATTCGAGTTCGTTGTTTCGGAACACTTCGAGAATTCGCGCCGCAAGGCGAACTCGAAATGGAGGTCACGCCCGGTGTCACCGTTTCGGTGCTGCGGGACGCGATCATCGCCCATTTTGCCAAGACCTTCGGTCCGCGCTTCGGAAAAACCCAAGAAGAGCTTGTCCGGGCGTCTGCGATCGCGACCGAGAAGACGTTTCTTGACGAATCGGCTTCCATCGCCGCCTGCGGGGCAGGTGAGCAACCAGGCGTTTCGACGCTGGCGCTTCTCCCGCCGGTCTGTGGAGGCTGATCGTGAGCGGCGATCCTCGAGAGCCGATTCTGACCGAAATCACCGAGCGGCCGATTTCACTGCAGGAGGTCGCCGCATTATTTCAACAGGACGAGGCTACGGGAATTTTCGGCGCCGAGGTTTTTTTCAGCGGGATCGTCCGTGCTCGCAACGCCGCGAGGAACGTGATCGCGATCAGCTATGATGCATTTGTGCCGCTCGCTGAAAAAGTGCTTCGGGAAATCGCGTGCGAGGCACGCCAGAAAGCGCAGGAAGCTGAAGCGGGTGAAGTCAGGATCGTGGCGCTTCATCGGATCGGAAAGTTGCATGTGGGAGAGGTGAGCCTGGTGATCGGGGTGGGGGCAGCGCATCGGGAGCAGGCCTATGGTGCCTCACGTTACGTTTTGGAAGAGATTAAAACCCGCTTACCCGTTTGGAAAAAAGAGCACTATGACTCCGGTGAAGCGGAATGGCTCAAGGGGCACCCCCTTGGATGAGAATCCCGGGATCGCGCACGCGGCAGTGATCGTGGTTGTTCTCGCCGGAGGCAGGTCCTCGCGGATGGGACAGGACAAGGCCCTCTTGCCCTTTCGGGGGGCGGCGCTGATCGACCATGTGCTCGAACAGGGGGCACAGGCCGGCGCGCGCACGGGACAGCCGAGCGCCACGGTGATCAGCGGAACGGTAAAACGGCCGGGGATCCAGTCGGTTCCGGATTTGCGTCCGGACCGTGGTCCCCTGGAGGGGATTTATTCCGTTCTGTCATGGCTGATTGGACGGGGAATCTCTGTTGAAGGGAAGCGGCTTCTCGTGATTCCGGTGGATCTTCCTCGGGTGACGGCAGCCGTCCTTTTGCCGCTGCTTGCACGTACCGAATTTGCATTGGCGAGCCATTATGAAGGACAGTTCCTGCCCATGTGCTTTCGGCTGAATTCACGATCACTGGGCCTGATCACGGAAATGGCGGCCATTTCCTGTCTGCCGCCGAAGTCGATTCATGAGTTTCTTGGACGGCTTGAGTCAGCCGCTATCAGTGTTGGGCCTGCCGGATGCGGCGGGCTCCGCGACGTTGACACGGCCGCGGACTGGGACGAGCTGCGAGAAAGGACCTGACCTAAAATGAATATTCGTTTTTCAGGAACATCGGTGCGGTGGCGAGTGAGCGAGGAGGAGGCGAGAGCTCTTCTCGACTCGGGTATTCTCGAGGAGGTGACCCCGCTTCCTCATGGGCGCGAACTTCGGTACCAGGCCAGGGTCGAACGAAGGGCCAGTCACGCGGAGGAGCCGCTGCAACTGAGCTTTGCCTCCGAGCGCGGGAGTGATCTCGTTACTGAAATCGTCAATGACTTTCCTGGAGACCACTCGCAGAATCTTTTCAGGCTCGTGGTGAGCGCGAAGGCTTTGCAGGAACTCCTCGCAAAGCCGATCACGAAACAGAGCGCGATTTCGCGGTGTTTCGAATTCGAGAACGGCTCGCAACTGAACTTGGGCTTTGAAATCAACGCCGTAAAGGCGGTCAGAGGCGGATAACCTGAGGGCGCGAGCAGCTCTTGCAGCTTTCACAGGCGGAACGTTTCGGAATCATGAACTCAGAAGTCCTGGCACGGGCCGAGTCGTAGACCCACAGGCGTCCGATCAGCGAGTCGAGCATGGGAGACCCCACGATCAGCTTGATTGTCTCGATTGCCTGCATGCTACCGGTAATGCCGGCCAGAGCACCCAAGACTCCCGACGGGGCGGGAGTCGCGATTTCCGCGCGGGCGGCTTCGGGGTAGAGACAGCGGTAACAGGGACCGGCGGGCGGGGCGAATACGGTCACGCGGCCTTCAAAACCTGAAATCGAGCCGTGCACCAGCGGAATCCCGAGCTGCGCGCACGTGTCGCTCAGCAAGGCTTTGGCAGCGAAGCAGTCGGTCGCGTCAATGACGACGTCATGTCCGGAGAGAAGTTCGGGAGCGTTTTCAGCCGCAACCCGGGTGACGTGGGTGGTGAAGTTCACGAAAGGGTTGAGTTCCCGAAGGCGGCTCCTCGCCCGTTCCGTTTTGAGCGAACCGTGGTCTGGCGTTCCGTAAAGCACCTGCCGTTGGAGATTGGATTCATCGACTCGATCGGGATCGACGAGCGTGAGGTGGCCGATTCCAGCGGCACTGAGATACAGCGCCGCCGGCGAGCCGAGGCCGCCGAGCCCGGCGAGGAGAACTTTCGCCTTCCGAAGCCTGGCTTGGCCCTCCGGGCCGACTTCCGGAAGGCAGATCTGGCGTGAGTAGCGGTGGGAGTCGCCTGAATCCATTCCTCATCACTTAACCCTGCGGTGAATCGATTCGCAAGCACCTCGTTTGCATCTGATGCATTCATGGTCAAACGAAGGGTGTTGTTCAAGATGAGCGGTTCGATCGCTTGTTATAAGGCCTGCCAGATCGTTTCCCGGCTTATGCAGACCGGTCATGAAGTTCAAGTCGCCTGCACGCGCGGCGCGCTTCAGTTCATCGGGGAGGCGACCCTCGAAGGGCTTACCGGACGGCCTGTTTTTTCCGACACCTACGAGCGGGCTCGTATGATGGATCATATCGAGCTTGGCCGCTGGGCCGAGGTCGCGATTCTCTGTCCGGCAACGGCGCACACGCTAAACCGGTTCGCCGCGGGACTCGGTGATGACGCCGTGGGCAGCCTCTTTCTGGCTTACGATCTGGCAAAGAAACCTTACCTGATCGCACCTGCCATGAATCAAGGAATGCTTCAGCATCCCGCAACACGTGAGGCTCTCGGCAAGCTCGCCGCCTGGGGTGTGCGTGTTATCAGTTCAGAGGAGGGTTGGCAGGCCTGCGGGGATATCGGCCCGGGCAGGTTGGCGGCCCCTGACTTCATCTATCGCGAGATAATAGAGGCGCTCAAATGAACATCCTCGTGACCGCCGGGGCCACCCGGGAGCCAATCGATGGAGTCCGGTTCATCAGCAATTTCAGTACGGGAAAAACCGGAGCACGGCTTTCAGACGAGTTGATCCAGCAGGGAAACCACGTCGTTTATGTTTGTGGAGCGGATTCGGAAATTCCACAGCGCAGCTGCGAAGTCATGAGGTTCGGGAGTTCTTTCGAGCTCGACACGATTTTACGAAACCTGCTCCAGCAGAGAAACTTTGATTGTGTGATTCATCTGGCGGCTGTTGCGGACTTCTCTGTCGAGGCAATTGAAATCGAAGGGCACCGGTTCGCAGCCGGCATTATCCGCAAGATCGACTCCGAAGGGCGAGTGATTCTGCATCTCAAGCCGAATTTCAAGATAGTCGAAAAGCTGAAAGGCTACGTCGCAAGCCGAAAAATAGCCGTGATTGCTTTCAAGCTGACGAATATCCCGATCGAAGCCGGAGATGGCGACAGTTCTTCCGGTGAGAGCCGAGAGGCTTTGCAAATGAAAGCGATCACGAAGCTCTTGAGCGGCGCGAAAGTGGACTACGTCGTCCATAACGATTTCGCGGATATTCAAGCAGGCAGCCAGCACTTCGGGATTTACGGCCAGCGCCAGAAGATCAAGGATTGTGACACTCCCGAGTCACTTGCCCGGGAACTCATGAACGAGTTGAAGAAATCGGCCTGACAGGTGAGGGCAGCCAGTAGGGCCGGGTTAAAGGCTGTCCTTTTTGCTGGCGGCGATCGAGGATCGGTCGATCCACTTTACCAGATCGATGTAACGCTCTTCAAACGAGGCCGCGACGTCTTTCTTTTGTCCGCCGCGGCCCAGGAGTTTGCCCGTGAAAAAGAAATCGCGAATTCGCGTGACATCGAGTGTTTCGGCAAGAATCGACTTATGAAGTTTCTTTCCGAAAATCCGGCCGAGATACCGCGCGGCCAGCATGGCGGCCGGAGCGTGCCGAGGGGACTGCATCAGTCCGCTTACTTCGTGGCGATTTCCTGTCTTTCGGAGGAGCGCCACGGTGATTTCCCGCGCCATGACTTCGGCCCGATTCAGCGGTTTTGCACCGCGAGCGAGCGCTTTGAGACGAACTCTGTGATCAGCCGGCAGGTCGCATTTGCGGCGAGGATTGAGGATCAGGCTTCCCAAAAATGCAAACGAGGCTTCCAGGACGAGCCTGAAGAAATCATCGCGTTCGTGCTGAAAAAGAAGCTTAAAGCGGGTCTGAGTGCGCAGCAGGTGGATCGCCGCGAGTTCCGCGGTCGCGTTTTGCGAGGGGCTTGCCAAGTAGGCAATATCGGGAGGGATAAAAAGTCTCTGGTTGTTCAAGACGTGAAACCGGATCAGTGCGCGCTCAGTCCGTGAGAACCGATGATCATTGAACAAGGTGTCGACGAAATCGAGCTCGTCAATGGTCCGGACCGTCAGACTGTCGTATGCCTGAGGCGGAGACTCGATTCCGAAAAACTCGGCTAGCGTTTTGCCATACGTGACCAGCAGCGAAAGATAATCGGTCGATTCGTCTTGCTCGATCTGGACCGCTTCGCCTTCAAGCCAGCTAATCAGGGATTGGAGCTTCGCCCAGGGAGTACTGGCCAAAACACAGAATACGTTGCCGCGAAGTTTGATGATTTCGGTTTGAAGTTCTTTTGCTTCCCGAGCCAGGCGCCAGTACAGGGTATCGTGATTCTGATGAACCGAAATCGAACGGATTGGCCGCCCGAGCCGGAGTTTTGAGGCGATTCGTAGTTCTTCAGGCAGGTGTCTGGTCCCTACGTGGAGCTCGCCGTAGAGCACGATCATTCGTCGTGGCCGGCCACCCGAAAGCAAAATACTGATCAGGGATGCCGCCCAACGATCGCGCAGCTTCAGCTCCTCTTTCGTCTTGCTGAAACCGCTGGCTAGTGCCGGCGAGCGCGAGCGTGCCCCGGGACGTCCGGGACCGTTCAGGGCGACGAGCTTCACGGAATTCTGGCGAGCCCATTCGAAAATCGGTGCGTAGTTCCCCCACGGGAATCCCCATTCGTCTTTGTACCGTATCATTTGATGAAAAGCTTCGAGTCCGATCTTGCCGGACTGGAATGCATCGAGCGCACTCTGAAATCGGCTCGGTACGACCTCCAGCCCGATCAGCCAATCCTCTCTGGGTTGTATCGCCTCCCGGATCAGCCGAAGCGCGGTTTTCTGGGCCTGGCTGAAGGTGTGAAAGTCGGCGATGAACGTGACCTCCGCATCGCGAATGCGTCGGATCAGGGCTTTCTTCGAAACCGGCCGAAGAGGCTTCGACCGTGAGCCAAATCCTTCAAAATCCGTTCGAAACTCCCGTTCGTAGCTGCGGATCGCAGATGGGGCGGGGCCGAGGAGACTCTTTAGCTCGAGGGCAAGAGAACGGAATATCCTTCGCTGCAGGAAAAGGAGTCGTTCGTGGGCGGTGCCCTTGATTCGCTTTGGGGGTCGGCGCTGCTTCAGGTCAAAGCCCCCGGTTCATTTGCCGTTTCGTGCTCGGTGGAGCTTGCGAACAAGAATGACCACCGGTGGGAACATCGCGGAGATCCCGTTGTATCTTCGATCGAGATCCCGTTATTCAAAGAGTAGACGAAACCGCGGATCCATTGTGAGTGGAGCTTGCAGAGCTGATCCGCGACCGGTTGGACCTCGGGAAACGAGACCTGATGGGGACAGCGGTGAAATTCGAAAACCAGTTCGTTGTCTGTCGCTCTCTTGACCAGAAACGGTTCGCCGTGCGGACTTCTCCCGAAAGGGGAGTCGCTCATCGCGAGAAAAAGGAGTCGAAGATCCTGTCGGGACTTCGCCGGCATTCCTGACCAGCGCTTTTCACCCAGGTTGCGGCCCATTTTCCAGGCCGTGAGATCAAGCACGGTGTTGAGGGCGTCGCGTTCCGGCTGCGGAGTGCGTTCGAAAAGGTTGATCAGCGTCCAGGCCTGAACCGTCCATACCGTATGTTCCAGTCTTCCTAGGACGTCATCGGGCGAAGTATCATCGAGGAGCAAGTCGATCTTGGTTTCACTCAAGGAATCAAGCATCCAGAGATTCTGGGTTACATCATGATCTTGTCCACGAGTCATGAGATGGGGGAGACGCTGGATTTGAAGTTCCTTGATCCATGCCAGGGTAAGGTCATGAAAATCAGCGAGATTTCGGAACCACTGATAATGCTTCGTGGTGCTGCTGGGCAAATGCCAGGCATGTTCCTTTTTGCTCATACTACGAGTTTAGCCCAACGTTGCCGGTAGGTGAATCGCGA
>Ga0208958_1001902_pt1 | contig 19282 bp, 26 predicted proteins | sample RifOxyB1_FD_184032 | JGI IMG/M metagenome (GOLD analysis project Ga0208958, IMG submission 184032) | Soil microbial communities from Rifle, Colorado - Rifle Oxygen_injection B1 (SPAdes) | ecosystem: Environmental > Terrestrial > Deep subsurface > Rock core/Sediment | place: Rifle, Colorado... | reverse complement strand
GGTCCGCTGCGCTGGTTGAAGGCTGCGCTGACCGGCCTCTTGCCAACCCCACCAACCCCAGTTCAGATCAGCAAAGGACTCTCGTTATGGCTGGATGAGAAACGGGGGTCACGTCAGTGGACGTGTGCCACGGAAACAGGCGACCAACCGCCCGTCGAACCTTCGCTACACCACTCGCTCCGACAACATCCTCGACAGCATCGTCCTCGGAACCAAGTTCGGCGGAAACACGCAGGTCTACCCGTTCCGCAACTTGGATGTGGGCGACAGCTTCCAGTCTAACCCCGTCAGCCGCAACAGCATCATGCACACCGTGTCGGCCGCTCGTCGCCGTATGGGCCATGCCTACAGCATCCCGAAGGCCGCCAATGACGACGGCTCTTGGACCGTCACGAGGGTCGCGTGATGTCGTTCGTTTCGCACTTCGAATACAACGGCAAGCCCGTCATCGCAGCGGAAGCCGCTGCCATCATCAGCGAGCGCCGCAGCGAATGGCGTCGCAACCGTCTGGGCCGCGCGCGAGATCGAGACATGCGTGACGGCGCGATCTGGCGGCAACTCTGGGCGATGATCCGAGGGCGCGCATGAAGCGCACCTACACGGACGCCGACCGTCTCCATATCTTGCGACGGTTGCCGCAAGATCAGCGTCGTCAACATCTGGAAGGTCGGGGAGCGTCTGGCCGACACGCCGCTCCAGCGGCTGCGGCTGCGCTGTAAGACCTGCGGGATGTATCCGAACAAGCTCGTGGTCGAGAAGCGCTTGGCTCCCAAGAAGGATCATGTCCTGACCATCCCGCTCAACCCGGCGTTCTGGGATGACGAACACGAGACGAACCAGCGGAACGCGAAGGCTCGCGCGCAAAAGCGGTGGGAGGCGGCGGCGCGTGGCAGCGAACCGTAAAGGCGCCTACAGGCCGATCATCCAGACATGGAGCAAGAACGTCGGTCGGATGATCGCTCATCATCCAGAAGGGTGCGAAGCATGGATCGTATGCAGTAGATGTAAGACGCGCGATCCGGTCGATCTGTTCAAGCTGGCGCAGCGCTACGGGCCGCTGTTCAGCCTGTGGAATCGACACCCACCATGCCCGACCTGTGGGGACGGCCGGTTCTTCACCAGCCACCATTCCAAGGGGGCGTTCGTCTGGCCGATGACGACGGACCTTCTCGCGACAACCGAGGAACTTCACGAGGTCTACGAGAGGACAAAGGGGAAAGTTTAGGCGGATACGAAGAAAGGCCCCGGCGAAACCGGAGCCTTTCGGCCAGAGCTTGTTGGAGGGTAAACCCAAGTCCTGACACCCAAGTCTGTCAGAACCATCATCAGATTGCACTATCATTTCAGGCCAGCACGAACCGTTCAGGACGCACCGCCGCGAACAAGTCGCGAGCGTCGGCGGACGGGTCCAGCCACGTCCCCCAATCCTCTCGGTCGAGGATCACCGGCGCCCGTGTGTGATAGTCACCCAACCATCCGTTCGACGGCCCGGTGATGATTGAGAACGATCCGAACTCTCCGGCGTCGGGCGTGATGACGTGATCCCAGACACCGGCGAACCACAGGAGGTCGCCGTCTGCGCGGGTGAAGCGGTGTTTGACCTTCGAACCCTTGTCGCCGGTCCATTCGAACCACGCTGAGGCCGGGACGATGCAGCGACGTTTCGCGAAGGCTTCGCGGAAGGTGGAAGTCCCGGCGCACGTCTCGGATCGGGCGTTGAAGGTCGTCAGCTTGAAGCCGTCGCCCTTGCCCTTCTCGGTGTCCTTGAGGGGTCTGCCGTTGCGCCAGTAGGGCACGAGGCCCCAGCGCATCTTCTCGACGACCCAGCCATCGCTTTCGAGTCTGGCCGTCGCCTGCATGGTCGTCGGCCGAACGTCGTCGTCAACGGAGAGATTGAGCGGTGCCGTCGTGACGGGCGCGTAGGTGGACAGGGCGGCGTGGATTTCAGCCCACTTGTATTTGCCCGTCGTCTCGAACCGTCCGCACATCAGGGCTTCAGGAACTCGCGGATCATGGTGACGACGGCATCGCGTTCCGGTTCGCGAAGCTGCTCCCACAACTTGAGGATGGCGCGTTCGGACATGGATGTCCCTGCCGGATCGGGATCGCCGTAGAGATCGGCGACGCTGCATTCCAGAGCGTCCGCGATCTTCAACAACGCTGCGGCGGAAACGCGATTGGCACCGCGCTCGTATTTTTGAATCTGCTGGAAGGTGACGCCGATGGCTTGGCCAAGCTGCGCTTGCGTCATGCCGATTCCTTCCCGGCGGACGCGCACGTTGGCGCCGATCTTGACGTCGATTTCAGAAGCGGTGACTACGGGCATGGACCCCACTTAGCGCCAAGCTATCGTCCGACCCAAGATCAAAAAGTGGTTAGATCGGAATGATGAAGAGGCGTTCGTAGCCGGTCTGTCCATCGGTGCTTGGCAGGACGACGAACTCGTCTCCTGCATTGTCAATCAAATCGCGGGCGAATTCATTGAACTCGTCTTCGTGACCAAAGCGTCCGATAAGCGTGTAGCCGTCATCGCTCGCCGAGAGTTCGTAGGCGGGATCGTCGCGCGACAGTTTGTCGAGGAAGCGGCCCATTCGTGTAGATGAACACTATTACTCCCCCGAGTCCAGCGCGCATGATTTTCAAACCACGCGGATGATCTCGAAAGCTCCGACCTTCTTGCCTTCGGCGCGGCCGCGATGGTCGAAGAACGCGCGCGAAACGTCCAGTCGATTTGCCGTGTTCAGACGAATAGCTACCGCGTCGATCTTCGCTCGGCGGAAGGTCGCCAACGCTGCGGCCAAGGCCGCGTCGGGCGTCTCATAGACCTTGCCGTCAGCGTAGGGATTGCCGCTCTGCCGATAGGTGTTCAGCACAAAGGCGCCGCCTCGTTCGAGCATGACAAGGGGTGCGAGGTCGTCGAGATAGACGACGGTTTGATCCTTTGGATCGGCCAGCCGCTTCGACTGCTGGGAAACGATCAAGAAGAAGACGACAGCCACGGCTATCGCGCAAATGATGGCAATCACGCTGGCCCCCGCCCACGATTCAGTCGGACCATAACCCGGATCGTCGCTGGATAAATAACAGCATGATCCTGAAACTTCTGACCGGCGGCATCGACCTGCCGAAACTCGACGCCAAAGTGTCGAACCTCGAACTGGCTCTGGCCGAAAAATACGAAGAGACGAATGCTGCACTGGCCGACCACATCGCGAAGTCTCACGAACTGATCGCCAGCCGCGCCCTCGCGGAAGATGTCGAGACGCTTCGCCTGAAGCTTGTTCGGATCGCGGGAGAGGTCGTGCATCCCGGCGAAGGGTATATCGTGCCGACGCTGGCTACGGTTGTCGCGGACCTGAAGACTTCCAACGCCAACTTGATCGTGGCCGTCGCCTCCCTGACGAAACAGGTCGATGCGCTGACCGCTGCGAAGCTGGGCGAAGTGAAAGCCCGCAAGGCTCCGGCGAAGAAGTGACGGACCAGACCACCGGCGACGAAGAGCGCGAGCCGGTCGAAGCTTAACTTCGGCGTTTTAGTTGACGGATTTCGATCTCGTGTAATCATGAAAGGGCGGTGTCCGTCTTCACGCAGTTGCCATGCGCGATGTCCAAGCCTTCCGGGCGTGGCCCGTGGAAGGCTGCGGCGACCAAGCTATGAACCGTTCGCGAGATCGCAGGACCGTTCACCGGCACGGTCACGAGGTGATAGCCCAAAGGGTGGTCGTAGGGTTTGAGGACGTTGCCTCGGGGGCTGCGGATTCGCCCGAGGCTTGACGCCTCATAAGTTGAGCCGGGGATCGGCTTCCAAATCTCCATTGTCTAATCCAAAAAAGGCCCCGCCGATGAGCAAGATCGGCAGGGCCTATTTCTGGAAACGAACAAGCTGTTCAGGCGTGGAGTGCGTTTCAAGCATTGACCCGACCCGCGACTTGCTCTCGCCGGAACGGTTGATGCTTGTATTTAGACTCGCAGCCCCGAGGCTTGTATGTGGATTTAACTGGCTTCCATTTCTCCAAGCATCAGAATTGCAGCGGCCAGTTTGCCTTTCGACATCCGGCCGTCGATCAGCGGTTTGACCCTGAACCACCAATCGGCGTCATCCACGCGGGCGAACCGCTCGAACAGTTCATCGCTATGGTTTTGTAGGTTCAGATACCGCAGAAGCTTATTGCGTATGCTGCGAGCGAAAATCATCCGTCCGGTGGACCCTTTGAGGGTATTAGGGGCGAGACAGCGGAATGCAGGAAGGTCTTGCCGAACTGGCAAAGGCTGACCTGCGCGGCCAAAGACTGCGTAGGTCATCCGACAAACGTCCTGAACAGCGCGGCCATGGCTTTGTCCTTGAAGAAGAACACTTCCGGCGCGGCGTCGAACACCTTGCCCTGATGGTCGGGCATGGTCAGCGCGAGGCCGAACCCTGACCAGCGCACCACGGCCCAATCCACGCCCGACAAATCCTCAACGAGGTCAAAGCGCGGATCGTTCGAACCTTCGGACGCGTCATCCTCGCCTTCGGAATGGTGGAGGGACGCGCCAAGGCCCGCGTTCTCAATGGCCCACGCAACGGCGGCTGGCACCCGCGCTCCTTCAACCTCCACCCGATGAGGATAGTCCTTCACGTCGTCCAGATACGGTTTGAGGTCCGCCATTTCGACGATCTCTCCGTTCATCGGACAGACGGCGTAGCACTTGGAGCGGGCGAACAGATAATCCCGGTCATCGTCGGGCTGATACGCCCAGAAATGAGGCTCCCCGTTCAGAATCCGGCCGACCACATCGTGGTCGTCAAGATCATGGGCGTCGTTCGCCGCTTTGTATTCGTCGATGTTGAACCCGTGAAGTTCGGCGGTGATAGGCATAGAGAGTTTCCTGACGCGGATTGCCGCGCTTTGACCGATTGAAGATGTAAGGGTGTTTCAATATCGGTGGGCGACAGGTGCGCCCTGAGCGGAATACCCCGCCACGAAACCTCTATAGCACAGGTTCAGACCCGGCAAAACATCCAGATCACTGAGCGCCGCCATGACCGATCATGCTTCCGCCTGACAGGTCCACGCTCAACCCAAGCTTCGAACGCGCCGAAGCGTAGTGCTGGCGAGCGTTCTGAGCTTCCGCCAAAGCGCCGTTCACCTGAAAGGTCATCGCCTCGATCCGATCCACCAGCAGGGCGATGATCTCCGCTTGTTCGTTCAGGCGTTGTTCCGCCCGGTCCAGCGCTTCCGCGAGAAGCGCGTTGATTTCGTCTTGATCCATTCTCGTATTTTACGTCGTCCGACGAGCTATCGCCATTTACTTCGACAGGTCGCGTTAGTTGTTTTCGACACGACATTTTGAGGCGCAGCCGTATTTACCGTTGTCGGCCCACGATGAGTTGAGCGTCGAGAAACTCTATATATAGAGAGCAACGAGGAAAACATAATGCGGTCAACGAGTTAACCGGCGACAGCCCGTATTTCGGGAGCCGTAAGTCTCTATATATACTTATCCTATCTGTAAGATAATTGGAGTGCGTATATATAGAGACTTACGAGCGCCAGCCCGCATGTCTGTCGTGAGGCGTGAACCGGGACTGCGCGACGACGGGACGCTTGAGGGGCCTCTTCTTGCCCGCCGTGGTCGTGACGAACGCGGGCAGGTCGATCCGCTCCGTCGTCAGGTAGAGTTCCCCTTCCACGATGGCGCCGTCCTGCATGACGACGCGGGCGATCTGGCCGTGGTGATAGGTCGTGCCCTCTCCGTGGACCTTGGATCGCACGAGGCAGAACAGGCTGTCGGGATACTCGGCGGCAAGGTCCAACATCATCGCGGAGTAGTCGTCCGAGATCGGGTTTTTGACGAGGGTCTTCTTCCGCTTGGGGTTCAGGCTCGGGAGGTTGTTGTTCAGGGCGTGGGCCTTCTCGATTAGTTCGGAGGCCGTCAGAAGCTCGCTGTCGCCGTGGAAGCAGGGATCGTCGATGCCGATGTTCACGCGCGTCGGATCACCGTCCCAAGCTTTGAATTGAAGCTTGAAACGGTGCGGGGTGCGCTTGGGCTGGATGCCGCCCGGCCAGTTGTCGAACAGTGAGACTTGCAGGGCGACCATCTGCGAGGTCGTCGGGAGAGGCTTTACCCACGCGGTAGGCGAACCAGCAGATCGCCACCAGCACGACGGCATAGACCCAGCCGTCAGACAACATCCAACCCATGGAACCCTCCCTGAACCGGCGAATCCTATCAGCGAAACCGTGACACACCGTGCCAAAGAGTTCGGGACGGTCCTGCAAATCGTGCCAACCGTGCCAACTCTCGCCTCACATGACTGATTTAGCTCGCGAAATTGGGGGACAGGGCAACCGTGCCAGACGGTCAAATTGCCCCGTCGAAACCGTGCCAACCGTGCCAAAACCGGGCCATTCGGCCGGTCTGGCACGGCACGATCCGGCAAACTGGCCGGAAGTTATTGGATTTGCTGGGAATATATGGCGGAGACGGAGGGATTCGAACCCTCGGTACCCCTTACGGGGTACGACGATTTAGCAAACCGTTGCCTTCAGCCACTCGGCCACGTCTCCAGCGAAGGGCTCGATAGCCGAGGCTGATGCGTCGTGCAATCCGCTTCAGCCAAAGACCTGTTGTTAACGCGACATAGAGGCGGGACGTGCATCATGGGGCCGCCTCCACACCTGCGGACCGACATGCCCGACTGCGCCCCCTCCCTCGCCTCCGCGGCCGTGATCGACGGCGCGGCGTCCGACCTCGCCGCCCGTTCGGAACGGGGACCTTTCCGGCCGGAGGTCTGGCTGAACGCCCGCCGGCGTTGGGGGGTTCGCCTGGCCGCCCACGCCTTCCGCGCCGCCGACGTCTCCGCCGCAGCGGGGCTGGCCCTGGCCGCGCTGTGGGCTCTGGGCGATCCCGGTCCCCTCGCGCCGGAAGGATTCCTGACACGCATCCTGCCCCTGATCGTCGGGGTTGCCGGGCTTCTGACCCTGCTGCGGGTCTCCCGTCTCTATCGTTTCGACGGGCGGCTTTCGCCCCTGGACCATCTGGCCTGCGTCATCCTGGCCGGGGGGCTGGCCACGGCCGCTGCGGCAGGCGTAGGTTACGGCCTCGGCCGGCAGGGCCTGGGCCCGGTGATTCCCTGGGGCGCGGCCGCCACCCTGGCGCTGACCGCCCTGCACGGGCTGGGGCTGAGTCTGACCGCCCGCTGGCGCCGACAGGGGCTTCTGTCGCCCAATATCGTCATCGTCGGCGCCACGGCCAACGCCGCCGCCCTGATCGACCGGGCGCTGGCGCGGCGCGACCTGAATATTCTGGGCGTGTTCGACGACCGGCTGGCCCGTTCGCCGGACGCCTTGGCGGGCGTGCCGGTGCTGGGCGACGCCGAGGCCTTGCTGACCCACCGCATCCTGCCCTATGTCGATCAGGTGGTCCTGGCCATCGATCCGGAGGCGGGTCCGCGCGTACGCGACCTGGCGCGCCGTCTGGAGACCCTGCCCAATCCCCTGACCGTCCTTGTCGGTTCAGACGCCGAGGCGGTCGCGGCCCGGCTGAGCGGCTCGGCCCTGGCCCCGCTGGGCGCGGCCGACGACGACCGCCGCGCCTTCGTCAAACGGGTTCAGGATCTGGTGATCGGATCCTTCGCCCTAGTCGCCGCCGCTCCGGTCATGGCCGTGATCGCCCTGGCCATCCGCCTGGACAGCCCCGGCCCGATCTTCTTCCGCCAGCGTCGCCACGGCTTCAACCAGGAGGCCATCGTGGTGTGGAAGTTCCGCTCGATGCGCCACGCCGCCGCCGACGCCACCGCCAGCCGCCAGATCACCGCCGACGACGACCGCGTCACCCGCGTCGGGCGCTTCATCCGCGCCACCAGCCTGGATGAACTGCCCCAGATCTTCAACGTCCTGACCGGCGAGATGTCTCTGGTGGGTCCCCGCCCCCACGCCATCGGCATGAAGACCGGCGAGACCGAATCCGCCCTCCTGGTGGCCGAATACGCCCATCGCCACCGCATCAAGCCCGGCATGACCGGCTGGGCCGCCGTCAAGGGTTCGCGCGGCCCGGTCCACACCGAGGCCGAGGTGCGCCGCCGGGTCGAGCTGGACGTCGACTATATCCAGCGTCAGTCCTTCTGGCTGGACCTGTGGATCCTGCTGATCACCGTGCCCGTCCTGCTGGGCGACCGGGCCGCCGTCAGGTGAGCGAGACGCGTATGTTCTGGCGCGGCGTCTGGGGCTATCTGCCGGCCCAGATCGTCCAGGGCGTGGTCGGCTTCCTGACCATCGTCGTCTTCACCCGCCTGCTCAGCCCCGAGGATTTCGGCCGCTACGCCCTGGCCTTTTCGGTCACCAGCCTGGCCCATACGGTCAGCTTCAGCTGGCTTGAGGCCGCCATGGCCTGGCGACCCATTTCGCCAGCCTGTACCGCACCTCCTTCGCCGTCATCGCCGTCTTTACGCCCGTCGCCGCCCTCGCCGTCTGGCTTCTGCCCCTGACCCCGGCCTTCAAGCTGGCCCTGGCCTTCGGCCTGGCCGGAGCGCCCATTCGCAACCTGGCCAAGCTGGCGCAGGAGCGGTATCGCGCCGCCGGCGAGGTGTCCAAGGCCGCCACGGTCGATATGGCCGTTGCTGTCCTGGGCTTTCTGGTCGGGGCCGGCTTCGCCCTGGCCGGCGCCGGCGCGGCCTCGCCCCTGCTGGGCCTGATGATCGCCCCCCTGTTCGCCCTGCCCTTTATCCTGCCGGGCGAGCTGCGCCAGTCGGCCGGGGGAACCGTGGACCGGGCGCGGCTGAAGGCCTACGCCGCCTATGGCTATCCGATCGCGGCGTCGCTGACCCTGGCCCTGGTCCTGGCCTCGACAGACCGTTTCCTGCTGGCGGCCTTCATGGATGCGGCGGCGGTCGGCGCCTATCACGCCAGCTATAGCCTGGCGAACCGCACCCTGGACGTGATGTTCATCTGGCTGGGCGCGGCCGGGGCCCCTGCCATGGTCATGGCGCTGGAGCGCGGCGGCCGTGAGGCCCTGCGCCAGACGGCCCTGGAACAGGGTTCGACCCTGATCCTGATCGGCCTGCCCGCCGCCGTCGGCCTGGCCCTGGTCGCCCGCCCCCTGGCCGAGCTGATGATCGGCCCCGAGCTCCGCGTCGCCGCAACCCTGGTCACGCCCTGGATCGCGGCCTCGGCCTTTCTGTCCGGCCTGATCGCCTATTATTTCGGCTTCGGCTTCACCCTGGGCAAGAAGACCGGCCTGCTGCTGGTCACCATGGCCGTCCCCGCCGTCGCCAACATCATCCTGAACCTGGTGCTGATCCCCCGGCTGGGCGTGCTGGGCGCCGCCGTCGCCACGGCCCTCAGCTTCGCCATAGGCCTGGTCGCCTGTCTGCTGATCAGCCGCCGCGCCATCGCTCTGCCCATTCCGTGGGAGGCCCTGATCCGTTGCGGCCTGGCCTCGACCGGCATGGCCCTGGTGGTCTGGCGCCTTCCGCCCCTGGGCGGCTTCATCGAACTGATGCTGGACGCGAGCGTGGGCGGACTGGTCTATGCGGCCCTGGCGCTCACCCTGAACGCCGCAGGGGTGCGCGACGTGCTGGCCCGACTGATCCAGGCCCGACGGAGCGCGACGGCATGAGCGGCTCCCGCGCCGATATCCACGACAACCCCGGCTGGGCCGCCGCCCGGCCCGCCCTGTCGGTCCTGATCCCCTTCCTGGGCGACGATCCCGAACCCCTGCTGCGCCGGCTGGATACCGAAGCCGCCGCCCTGGCCGGCCGGGTCGAGCTGATCCTGCTGGACGACGGCACGGGCGACGCCGCCCTGACCGCCCGGCTGAAGGCGACGCTGGACGCCCTGGCCCTGCCTGCCCGCCTCGTCACCCTGTCCGCCAACGAAGGCCGGGCGCGCGGGCGCAACCGACTGACCATCGCCGCCCGCGCCGGGTCCTGGCTGTTCCTCGACAGCGACATGAAGCCCGACAGCCCGCGCTTCCTCCAGACCTGGGTGGATCTGATCGCGCGCCACGACCCCGCCGTGGCCTTCGGCGGCTTCTCGCTGAAACAGGCGCCGCGCGACCGTCGCTTCGCCGTCCACCGCGCCCTGTCCGGCGCCAGCGAATGCGTTCGCGCCGCCCAGCGCGCCAAGACGCCCGAGAAATACGTCTACACCTCCAACCTGCTGGTCCGGCGCGATGTCTTCGCCGTCGAATCCTTCGACCCCGGCTTCACCGGCTGGGGGTGGGAGGACGTCGAATGGGCCATGCGGGTCGCCCGCCGGTTCCAGGTGGTCCACATCGACAATCCCGCCACCCATATGGGCCTGGACACGGTGCCGGACCTGGCGCGCAAGTTCGACCAGGGCGCCGGCAACTTCGCCCGCGTCGTCGCCCTGCACCCCGAGATCGTCCAGACCTACCCCAGCTACAAGGCCGCCCGCGCCCTGAAGCGCCTGCCGTCCCTGCCCCTGATCCGGCGCATGGCCAGGGGCGCCGCCCTGTCGCCCCTGTTGCCGACCCGCACCCGCGCCTTCGCCCTTCGCCTGTACCGAGCGGCCGTCTATGCGGACGCGATCTGATGCGGGACGTCGCCGTCCTCATTCCCACCCTGCGTCGCCCCGCCATGCTGGAGGGGGCCCTGCGCTCGGTCTTCGCCCAGGTCGGGTCGCTGGACCGGATCGCCGCCGTGGTCGTCGCCGACAATGACCCCGACGGTTCGGCCGCCGCCCTGATCGACCGCCTGCGGGCCGAGGCGCCGGTTCCCCTGACCTACGCCCACGCGCCCGTCCCCGGCGTCGCCACGGCCCGAAACGTGGGCCTGGCCGCCACCGACGCCCCCCTGATCGCCTTCCTCGACGACGACGAGGCCGCCTCCCCCGGCTGGCTGGCCGCCCTGTTGCAGGCCCAGGCCCAGACCGGCGCCGACGTCCTGTTCGGCCCGATCCGGGGCCGCGTACCCCAGGGCACGGGCTGGACCACCGCCTATCTGGAGCGCTTCTTCGGCCGCGACGGCCCGACCCAGACCGGCCTGACCGACCAGATCCACGGCTGCGGCAACAGTCTGATGGTCCGCGCCACGGCTCTGCCCGGCGACGCTCCTTTCGACACGGCCATGAACGAGACCGGAGGCGAGGACGACCGCCTCTTCACCGCCCTGCAGGCGCGCGGCGGCCGGTTCGGCTGGGCCGCCGACGCCTGGGTGGACGAGTTCGCGCCCCCCGACCGCGCCACCCTGAACTACGCCCTGCTGCGCGCCTTCGCCTATGGCCAGAGCCCCAGCCAGATGGCCGCCGCCCGCCAAGACTGGCCCGGCGTCGCCCGCTGGATGCTGATCGGCGCTGCCCAGACCGCCGTCTGGGGCCTCGTCTCCCTGACCCTCGCCCTGCTCCGCCGCCCCGCCCGCGCCGAAACCCTGGACCGCACCGCGCGCGGATTGGGAAAGGTCTTCTGGACCAAAGGGTTCGAGCCGAAACTCTATGGCGCGGCGATGGTCAGGCGGAGCACGACCTGAGCCGGGACTATGGGCCAGCGCGCACAATTCCGAAGACGAACCGCCGTCTTATCAAGCGGTTGAAGATAAAAACGGCGATCAAACCACCACTCTGCGGATCGGAAGTATGATCTGGCGTTGGTCTTTGACATCACTATCGGATCCGAGCGTGAACGCCACTGAGGTCGGAATCCTTGCACAGTGCCACCGGAGTGCCAACTTTTATCTTTACATAACAGCTACTTGCTTCAAATGGCACGAATTGCACTCATTTTTCTCGAGCGCCATTCACCGACGTCGGCTCTACGTCAGCCCGCCAGCCGGCTGAGGAACTTCGGCGGCTTGTAGGTCGAGCGGTTCATGACCACCCCGGCGATACGGCCGCCGACCGCCTCGATCTCGTCGCGCAGGATCACCGGTCCGCTCGCGGTCGCCCCCCCGGCCGCCACCACCAGCACCGTCATGTCGACGAAGGGCGCCAGGATGATCGCCATGTCGTTGCGGTCCGCCGCCGGGCTGTCGATGACGATGGTGTCGGCGTGCGGCCGCAGGGCGTCCCAGTAGCGGGGCTCCCCCACCGCCTCGACCCGGTGGCCCGAGCGCAGGGATTCCATATGGAACCGGGTCGTCCACAGACGCCCGCCCAGACAGGGCCGCGCCGTCAGCAGACGCGCAGGCGGAACCGGCTTGCCGTCCCGACCGGTCGGGGCCGGGGTGACGGCGAAGAAGCTGGAGCCGTCGGGCGAGGCCTGGGCCGGTTTGCCAAGTTGGCCGAACCGGTCCGGTTCGGCGGCGATGACGTCCAGCTGGCCCTGCTGGGCTAGGTCCCCGTCCACTAGCCAGACGGGCTTTCTCGCCCGCACGGCGGCCAGACGCGCGAACTCCCGCGCTACAGTCGATACGCCCTCTCCCGTCGTGGCGGCGGCGAACTGGATCACGCGGGCGCGATGCGCGGGGGCAGGCCCCAGCGCCGCCCACAGACCGGCCATTTCGGACGTCAGATCGACCATCGAATCGCTATGCGCGCTCCATCAGGCCACAGCCTATCACGGCCCCGCCCCCAGATCGCCTAGTGCGCCTTGGCCGGCGCAACCGCCAGGACCGGCATGTCCAGGGTCCGCCGCACCGAGTCCGGCGTCGAAAACCCCCGCCGCGTGAAGATCCGCAGCAGGCCCAGGCACAGGGCCGTGAAGGCGGCGAACAGGAAGACGGCGGCCAGGGCCGGAACCTTCAGGCTCTTGCCCGTCGCCGGCGGCTGAGCCCGCTCAATGACGGTGACATTGTCGGCGCCGGCGGCGACCAGAGCGTTGTCCGCCCGGCTCTGGCTCTCGCGCTGCTGGAACTCGCGGATGTTGGCGGTCAGGACCTCGCGATTGCCGGCCAGGGTCGCGTTCTCCGACTCCAGGGCCGTCAGCCGCGCCTGGCGTGATCGAATATCCGCCAGCTGACGATCCAGCACCGCCAGACGCGCCGCCAGGGCGTCGCGGTCGGCCTGGGTGTTGATCCGGTTGGTCTCCAGCTCGGTCCAGACGGGGTTGGGCCCGGTGCGGACCTCCTTGGCCCCCACCGCCGTCCCCGTGCCCACATAGGCCTGAAGCTGGGCGATCCGCGCCTCTATGTCCTTCACCGGCTGGGCGTCGGGCTGATAGCGCGCCAGCAGCTGCTCCCGCTCGGTCCGCAGCTGCAGCACCTGGTCCTGGGCCGAGATGTTCAGGTCCTGCTGCAGGGCCACCTCCGCCGGCGTCGCCGCCTGCTGCGCCACCAGGGTGGCCAGCCTCTGGCTCGCCTGGTTCAGCTGGCTCTGGGTCGACATCCGGTCGGTGAAGACCGTCTGATACACCGCCGCCAGGGTCGCCTTGGCCGCCGCGAAGTCGCCGATGTCATTGCTGGTCAGGAACTGCTCATAGGCCTGATCCGCCGCCGTCAGATCGCCTTCGAAGGCCAGTCTCTGGCTGGTGATCGCGGGGGTCTTGTCCTGGAAGACCTCCCGTCGATAGGCGAGGTATTGCTCGATGACCGTGTTCAGCACCCGCGCCGCCCGCTCGGGATCGTCGGCCTCATAGCTCAGCCGGATGACCGCGCTGCCCGGCGCAGTGCCGACGCCCAGGCTGCCGCCGACCACCTTTCGGGCCGCCGCCTCGGCCTGGGCCTTCGAACCGGTCGGAGCCTTGCCCAGGATGGCCGCCGGCCCCAGGGCCTCGACCACCCGCTGACGCACCTGGCCCGAACTCAGGATGGCCGCTTCCGAACTGGCCACCTCGTCGCCCTGCGGCGCCTGGCCCCGTTCCGCCGTCCCGACACGCGGCTGATAGACGTATTCCTGGCCGACACCCGCGAAGACCGCGCCCTGGGCCGTATAGGTCTTCTTCAGGGTCAGAACCGCCGCCGTCCCCAGGCCGAAGATGACCAGAAAGACGACGATCATCAGCGCCAGCTCGCGGAACAGCAGGCCGACGACGTCCAGCACGCCATAGCGCGGTCGGGTCGTGACATAGGCCGTCGAACGCATGGGCGGGCGAATCCGGGAAACTCTTGCTCAGCTCACCCTTCACCCGTCGGCGTTAACCATCGGTTACCCATAAGCGGCGAAGCTGCAATCAACCTGCTTTCGTCGGACCCTTACGCCTTCATGACGCCAGATCGCCGACTGTTCCTGCTGGCTCTTGGATCGGCCGCCACGGCCTTGGCCGCCTGCGGCGGAGGCAACGCCGCCCGCATGCCGCGCCCCCTCTCCCGGACCGACCGGGTTCAGACGGCGAGCCGCGAGGACTTTCCCGCCATTCCCTTCGCCGACTGGACCGACCAGGAGCCGGAGTATCTGCTCTATCCGGGCGACGAGATTGAGGTGGCCATGCCCACCGCGACCGAACTGACCCGAACGCTGAAGGTCGGGCCTGACGGCCGGGTGGCCCTGCCCCTGATTGGTCAGGTCATGGCGGCCGACCGAACGCTTTCCGAACTTGAGCGCGAGACCTCGGCGGCCTACGCCTCCCAACTGGTGCGTCCGGTTGTGGAGGTGACCTTGAAACAGGCTGGCCCGATCCGGGTCTGGATCGATGGCGAGGTCCGGACCCCGGGCGTCATCGAGATGACCGGCGATCTGGACGCCTATCAGGCCGTCGTCCAGGCGGGCGGCTTCCTGCCCTCGGGCAAGCCGGATCGCGTGGCCCTGATCCGGCGCGGTCCCGGCGGATCGCGCATGATGCGTGTGATCGATCTTCGCCCGCGTCGCGGCGAGGTGGTGGCCCTGCGTCGCGGCGACATCATCTTCGTGCCGCGCACCACCCTGGGCGAACTCGCCGCATTCTTCACCCAGGTGCGCGCCGCCATGCCGATCGGCTTCAGCTACTCGATCAACGGATCGAACGGCAACGGCTACGCCACCTTCTAAGTCTCAGGTCAGGCGACCAGCTTGACCACGCCCGTGTCGATGTAGCGGCGCGCGGCCTTCTGGGCCTCGGCGATCTCCTCGCGCTCCATCTCCAGGCTCATCTCGCGGCGATAGACGCGCGCCTCGATGGACCCCTTCATGGCCGCGAGGTTGAAGATCATATGGGCCGAGACGCGGTCCATCGGGCACCCGCCCGAACCGGCCGAATACATCATGCCCAGCTTGAACAGGTCGTCGCCCGACATGTCCGCAGTCGGCAGAGGCAAGCCGTCGAAATCCGAGGCGGCCTGCAGGTCTAGCGCCATTTCTTGCGCGTTCATCACCGTATCTCCTGATCGGGCGCCGTTCTGGGCCCGTCTCTGATACGGCATCAAATACCGGCGATTTGAAGTTAAAGTTAACGCGGAAACACGCCAGCGAACTTTTCAGTAAAGCAAAAATGAATACTGAAACGCTGATTCAGCATTCTGAAATCTATCGGAAATCCCTCGTTTACGCCTTTTGCGCTCGCTGGCCGAACAGGATCGCCCGCGCCGTCTCGGCGGCCTTGCCGGAGCCCCCGGCATTGCCTCGCTGTTCCTCCAGAAGGGCCCGCCCGATTTTGACCGCCGGTCTAGCGCCGACCCGTTCCATCCAGGCGGCAAGATTGGGGAACTCGGTCAAGCTCTGCCCCTGAAGGGTCGGCAAGATCCAGGGCCAGGCCGCCATGTCGGCGATGGAGTAATCGCCGGCCAGATACTCGCGATCCCGCAGGCGGCGGTCCATCACGCCGTAGAGCCTGTGGGTCTCGTTCGTATATCGCCGCACCCCATAGGCGATCTGGCGCTGATCGCGGATCATGGCCGGGGCGTACTGGCGGAAGTGATGCGTCTGGCCCGCCATCGGGCCCAGCCCGCCCACCTGCCAGAACAGCCATTGGTCCACCTCGACCCGCGCGCGCACGTCGGTCGGATAGAACCGGCCCGTCTTGTTCCCCAGATACTGGAGGATGGCGCCGGACTCGAAGATAGAGATCGGTTCCCCGCCCGGCCCGTCGGGATCCACGATGGCGGGCATGCGGCCGTTGGGGCTGATGGCCTGGAAGGCCGGCTCGAACTGCTCGCCGGCGCCGATGTTCACCGGCTTGACCTCATAGGCCAGACCCATTTCCTCCAGGGCGATGGAGACCTTCCACCCATTTGGCGTGGGCCAGTACCAGAGCTGGATCGGTGCGGTCATACGGCGGGCCTCCTCAGTGAGCAGACGACATCTGGGCGTATCCGCCCCCCTCCGCAATCCTGGTTTCAATCCTGACACGGTCGTTCAGGAGGCGTTCAGGCGAGAAATCCGAGCTTCACCCTCATCAACGGGCCAGTTCGTCGTTTCCGGCGGGCCCAGAATGGAGCACGCAGATGAACCGCCTGACCAAGGCCGCCGTCGTCGCCCTCGCCCTGTCCACCACGGCCGTCCCCATGCTGGCCGAGGCCCAGAGCCGCGACCGTCGGGAATACCGCGAAGACCGACGTGACGACCGTCGGGACTATCGCGACGAGCGACGTGACGACCGCCGCGACTGGCGGCGGGGCGAGTACGACAGCCGTCAGGACTATCGCCAGGACCGCCGCGACGACCGCAGGGACTATCGAGACGAGCGCCGGGACGACCGTCGCGACTATCGGAACGACCGTTGGGATCGGAACAACCGCGACTGGTGGCGGGGCCGTTCGGACTTCCGTGGCTATAATGGCCCGCGCTCGGGATATTGGTATGCGCCCAGCTACGGCTATTACCGGGTCGAGCCGCGCTATTACGGCTATCGCTGGAGGACAGGCGGGTATCTGCCGGCTCAATACCGGACCTACTATGTCCGCGATCCCTACTTCTATGGCCTGAGACCGGCCCCGCGCGGTTATCGTTATGTCCACGCCGGCAGCGACATCCTGCTGGTCGCGGTCGCGACGGGCCTGATCGCCAGCGTCCTGGCCAACGTCTATTGACGACGCCGGACGTGTGAACCGGCAAGCCCCGCGACTTGTCTCGCGGGGCGATGCGGGGCTCATCGCCGTGGCGCGACTTCCAACCAAGCCGCCGGAGCACCGGCGTGCAGGAACCACCCCAATGAAACGCCTTCTGACGGCTTTCACCGCCGCCGCTGCCCTGGCCGGACCGCTCGCCGCGCCGATCCAGGCGATGGCCCAGGACGAGCAACCGCGTCGCGAACGGCGCGACGCCGATCGGCCGGACCGCCCGCAGATCTCGCGCGGCGAACGCCCGGCGCCGAACCGTCCCATCGTATCCCGACCTGAAACCTCGCGGCCCGAGCGTCCGCAGAACAGCGCCCCCCGCCCGGACAGGCCCCGAGGAGATGACGGCCGTCCGGAGAGGCCGGACCGTCCGAGCCGGGGCGACCGTCCCGAGCGCCCATCCAACGGGCAGGACAGGCCCGAGCGTCCCAATCGCCCGGAAGGCGGCTGGAACCGACCGGACAGGCCGGCGGACGGCGCAGGTCGGCCGGACAGGCCGGATCGTCCCTCCAACGGCGGCCGCCCTGACCGCCCTGATCGGCCCGGCTCCGACAGACCCGACCGACCGCGGGATGATGCGAACCGTCCGGATCGCCCCGGAGGCTGGAACCGCCCGGATCGGCCGAGCGACAACTGGAACCGTCCGAACCGCCCCGACCGTCCCGGCTCGGGCTGGAACCGAGACCGCGACCGGCACGAGGACTTCCGGCGGCGCTTCAACAGCGATCAGTGGCGGCGGGACTTCTACCGCAACCACCGATCGGACTGGTGGCGCAACGATCGGCGCTTCCGGGGCTATAGCGGCGTCCGGATCGGCTTCTATTTCGCACCGGGCTGGGGCTACTACAGTGTTCCCCGTTCCTATTGGGGCCGCTACTGGTCGGTGGGCGACTATCTGCCGGACATCTTCTGGCGCTATCGGCTGGACGACTGGCGCACCTATGGTCTCGGCTTCCCGCCCGAGGGTACGCGCTGGGTGCTGGTCGACAATACGATCTATCTGATCGACGAGTACGACGGCTACATCATCGACGTCATCCGCGACGCCTGGCGCTGGTAGTCTCAAAAAGAAGGCCCGGAGAGCAGTCTCCGGGCCTTCTTGCCAGAATGGCGCTCAAGCAGAGCGACCAGCCGGAGGTTTGGGGGCCGCAGCCCCCAAAAATCAAAGCCCCAGCTTGGCCTTCAGGATGTCGTTGACGGCGGCCGGATTGGCCTTGCCGCCCGTGGCCTTCATGACCTGGCCGACGAACCAGCCGAGAGCCTGAGGCTTTTCGGCGACTGCGGCGGCCTTGTCCGGATTGGCGGCTATGATCTCGTCGACCGCCTTTTCGATGGCCCCGGTGTCGGTCACCTGTTTCAGGCCGTGCTTCTCGACCACCTCGGCCGGCGAGCCCTCGCCGTTCCAGACGTGGTCGAACACCTCCTTGGCGATCTTGGAGGAGATGACGTTGGTCTCGATCAGTTCGACCAGCTGGGCCACATGGGCGGCCGGCAGCGGGTTCTCGCTGAAGTCCTTGCCGTCGGCGGCCAGACGCGCCGAGACCTCGTTCGTCACCCAGTTGGCGACAAGCTTGGCGTCGCGACCCTTCGCGGCGACCTCGAAATAGTCGGCCTTGGCCTGTTCCGAGATCAGCACGATGGCGTCGTACTGGGACAGGCCGTACTGGCTCATCAGACGTTTGCGCTTGTCGTCCGGCAGTTCGGGCAGGGACGCCTTGATCTCGGCGATCCAGGCCTCTTCCAGGTCCAGCGGCAGCAGGTCGGGGTCGGGGAAGTAGCGGTAGTCCTGCGCCTCTTCCTTGGAGCGCATCGACCGCGTTTCGCCCTTCACCGGATCGAACAGGCGGGTTTCCTGAATGATCGAACCGCCGTCCTCGAGGATCTCGATCTGGCGGCGCGCCTCGTACTGGATCGCCTGGGAGATGAAGCGGAACGAGTTGACGTTCTTGATCTCGCAGCGCGTGCCCAGGAAGCTGAAGTCGCCCGTGGCCTTGAACTTCTCATAGTTGCCGGCGCGGCAGACCGAGACGTTCACGTCGGCGCGGAGGTTGCCCTTCTCCATGTCGCCGTCGCAGGTGCCTAGATAGACCAGGATGGTCCGGATCTTCTTGACGTAGGCGACCGCCTCTTCCGGCGTGCGCAGGTCAGGCCGCGAGACGATCTCCATCAGGGCCGTGCCGGCCCGGTTCAGGTCGACATAGCTCTCGGTCGGCGACAGGTCGTGGATCAGCTTGCCCGCATCCTGCTCAAGGTGCAGCCGCTCGATGCCGACGTTGAAGAAGCTGCCGTCCTCGGCCTCCACCTCGACCACGCCTTCGCCGACGATGGGGTAATAGAGCTGGCTGATCTGATAGCCCGTCGGCAGGTCGGGGTAGAAGTAGTTCTTGCGGTCGAACTGGCTGCGCTTGTTGATCTGCGCACGCAGGCCCAGACCGGTCTT
>Ga0208958_1001899_pt1 | contig 19293 bp, 10 predicted proteins | sample RifOxyB1_FD_184032 | JGI IMG/M metagenome (GOLD analysis project Ga0208958, IMG submission 184032) | Soil microbial communities from Rifle, Colorado - Rifle Oxygen_injection B1 (SPAdes) | ecosystem: Environmental > Terrestrial > Deep subsurface > Rock core/Sediment | place: Rifle, Colorado... | reverse complement strand
GTTTTCGGGCAACGCCCAGAAAATTCACCACTTTTGAAATACTTCTAAAAGATAAACCTTTATAAAGCCAAAAAGTTTATAAACCATATCTTAAACTCCTCAAAAATAACAAAAAAATTCTAAAATGAGTTTTGTAAAAAAATGCCCAGAATGTGGAAGTATCAACCTCAATTATGATCCTCATCTTGGAGAGATAATCTGTAATGATTGCGGACTGGTCATTGAAGAAAAAATGGTTGATACTGGAATTGATTTACAAGGAAAGTTCGACAAAGGAGAAAAAAAAGGCAGAGGTGGAGCACCAATTTCTTTACAAAAATTCGATAAAGGATTAACAACCAACGTCGGAGAAATATCAGATATTTACAAACTTGATTCTAAACAAACAAGAAAATTTTTAAGATTAAAAAAATGGCAGGAAAGAGTTTCAACTTCTATTGAAAGAAATCTTCGTCTTGCAATGGCTGAATTAAGAGTTATTGCATCTTACCTAAATCTTCCAAATGTCGTCAGAGATGAGGCATCAAGAATTTACAACTACGTTCTTCAAAGAGGTTTAGTTAGAGGAAGAAGTATGGAGTCAGTAATCGCTGCCTGTCTTTACACTGCTTGTCGTTCGTATAACATTCCAAGAACTTTAGATGAGATGGCTACAGCGTCGGATGTTGAAAGAAAAGAAATTGGAAGAACATACCGATTTGTAATAAGAAAATTAGGAATAAAAGTTCAGCAGAGTTCTCCGAAAGATTACATCTCAAGATTTTCTTCTGTTTTGAAACTTTCTCCAAAAACACAAAATGAAGCACTGAAAGTTTTAAGAGAAGCAGAAAAAGTTGAATTGACTTCTGGAAGAGGCCCGGCAGGAATTGCTGCCGCTGCACTTTACGTCGCTGCTTTGATGAATGATGAGAAAAAAACCCAGAGAGAAGTAGCCGACATCGCAGGAATAACTGAAGTTACAATCAGGAATCGTTACAAAGAATTAATTGAAAAATTGAAACTCGAAGAAAAAATCAAACAAAAAGAAAAAGAGTTAGCTAAGAAAAAAAATTAATTTTAGAAAGTTTAATCAGATTATTTTAAGTAGAAATTATTATTTAAAAAAATTAAAATAAACAAGGTTGGTCTTGTCTAAATTCAGTTGGTTTATACATTCCAAATTTTGTTTTGAATCTATTCCGTCTAGAATTATCTTTCATTACTCGCTTTCCTCTTGTTTCTCTCATCCACAAAACTTCTGGAATTACTTTGTTAACAAAATTACAATAGTCCTCAGAATTTCTAACTCTTACTCGTTCATTTTGGTCGTTAAAATGTCCAACACCAAAACAGTATGGAACATATCCTGAAGCAAGAGAACGCATTGGACGATAAACTCCATTAACAAGAACTGCACCCAAGTCAAATTTTTCAGTCGATTCTGGGAAAACTCCGTCGGTGATTAGTTTATTTTCAATTTCCTCTTTGAATTGATTATGATTAGTGTATAAAACCCTAAGGTCTTTTGTTTCTTGAGATACTTTTGACGGATTTCCCCATGTTAAAAAAGGAACTCCAATTAAATCGTATCTGTTTTCAACTTCTAACAAATCTCTTCCAACAACATAAGCTGCCCAAACTCCATTATTATTTCAGAAAAGAATTGTATTTTTTGAGTGTCGCTGCAGCATAATCTTTAGTCGAACGAGACTTCCCAAATAATTTTGGATTTGTTGTAAGAAAACTTCTTATATCTTTAGTTAGAATTTCAGGAACAATAGCATATTCAGGTTCTCTTCCAAGATTAGAATAATAAACTTCTCGAATAAGAAGTGCAATATTACTATTATCTAATTCTTCTTCACCCCATAAGCTATTAATGCTTAACAATTCAGATTTATAATTACCATAATTCTCGTCGTCTGAATAGGATTCAATCAAATTATTTAATGCATTTATTGTCTGAGAACCAAGATTTCCAGTTAGTCGAATATTCTTATCAATAAGCCCCAATTCTTGAAGTTGTTTTTGTAATGCCGCATTCCTTGGAGTATAAATACCTGAATTATATGCTGCAGAAATAATTTCTACTTCATTAGAATTTAGAGATGAATCACTAGGAGAATAAACTTGGATAAGTTTTGAAAGATATCTTTGACCTTCCTGAACACTCCCCTCTATTGTAGATAACTGTTTCCTTTTTAATTCTAAATCAGTATTTGGCTCAAAATTTAAAATATTATCTTCCAAAACAGAATCAGAAACTTGCATATATCCTAAACTAGAACTTCTCCTTAAAGAAGAAGACTGTAAACTGTTTTCAATTTTAAAAAGTTCAGAATCACCAAAATGTGATTCACGGTCAATAATTGCTGCAGTTAAAGCTTCCAAACTTTCCAGTTTACCAGACGGAAGATCAAATTCTTTTTGTCGCTCTAATGCCGAATTATGTAAAACCTCTGCCCATTTTTCTGGATTAGGAACTCCTTTTGCACGAAGAGTTTGTTCAATATCTAAATTATTACACATAATTTTATCACATTCATCACCCAATTTTAACACAACACTATTAATTGGAGAATTTGGATTTGAAAAGTATTCACTTTCGAAATTTTTAGTTTGGATTCCTCGAGAAGAAAAGTCAATTAAATTTTTTCCATTTAATAATAAAGAAAAGAGGGAATTATCGTTACCTGATTTTATTGATTTAGAAATTTCCCCGTTAAGAACATTCAAATAATTGTTTCCCCAATGGATTATTGAGTCACCCTCTGAATTTATTTCAATTTTACCCTCATTAAAAAAAATTTCGGTTCGGTCATTTAAAGGAATTATTTTAAAATTGTCTTTGGTTATTAAATCAAAAGATTTTGAACCGAAAGAACCAAGACCACTACTTCTAGAAAGACCATTCATCTCTTGCCAAGTTTTAACATATTCAGCAGTGACTGAATCATAAACTCCATCAATAGAATTTTCAGGCATACCAACAATTCCCTGAATTGCTTTGACACTATCCCCTGAATCGCCTATTTGAAAAGAACGTTGATTTTCTGCTTGGGAAAAGTCAATCAAATAATTCTTAGGCAAAAAATTAACTTCAAAACCATTTCCACCAACTAAAATACCATCAAGATGTTCGGGAAAATCTTTGTTATTTAAAAAAGTAATATAATTTTTCCCAGAAAGAAAATTTTCTTCAGGAATATCTACTTCTTCAAAAACAAAAACATCTGTCTTTGAAGCAGAAATAGAAAATTCATTAACTTCTGAAATAGACCCTTTAGGCACAGAAAAAAGATTATTCTCCGGATCAAAATGAATATCCCCTTTTTCCACAAAAAATCCATCTGAAAATTTCATCTTATTACCTGAATAAGTTACTGCAGAAAGAATAACCGAGTTATCATTTGGCAAAAGAGAATTATCCACTTCGCAACCATTAGAGCATGAAACTTTCAAAAGTTTAGTTGAAGAATCAAAAAAGACATGGGCATTTGGGGGGACAAAAAATTCTCCTTCCCCGAAATCTAATATACTTGGTTCACCACAACTTGAAAAATCTGCTTTAACGACGCCACCATCAGAATTAAAATTAATATATGCGGGGTTTCTAGTCTCTCTAGAAGACTTAACACAAGAAATTTCTTTGTCATCAAATATAATCGAAGAATTAGGATTATTAAAATTACAAGAAACAGTGTTAGAGTTGGACAATTTGTCGCAACGAGCACCAACTGAATCAAGATTAAAATTGAGATTCAAGTCTTGACCATAATCAAGAGAAGTTTCCTCGCTAATAATCAAAACAGAACAAAATAAAATACTCAACAAGGATATGAACAGGAATAAAAAAGACTTAGTACCCATCACTGATTTAAGAGAAGAAGGTATATAAAATTAGTCAATCAAAATTTTAATTACGATTTACTATTCTAAAAAAGTAACATTTATAAAATCATTATTCTCCTTTGTAAAATGATTAGTTTAAAAAAAGTTTTAGTTTTAGCTACAGCAATAATTTCTTTAGTTTTGCTGCCAAATGAAATAAATAAGGAAAAATCAAATAAAAAATATTTATCTGAAATCCAAGAAAGTCAGCCAGTTAAAAGAGACTATGATTTGTTTATACTTGATCCAGGACATGGAGGAATAGATTCTGGTGCAACCCAAAAACGAGTAAGAGAAGATGAAATAAACTATGATGTTGTTGTCAGATTAAACCGAATTTTAACAGATAAGGGATACTTAGTACATCAAACAGTGTATGATTCAACAACAAAATTTGAACCTCAGGAAAAATTAAGACGAGGAAATGATGAAGGACTAGTAGATAAAGAGAAGAATTTTCTCCCATTAACAAAAAGAATGCTTTATGAAAGAGCAGAAATTATAAATAGTTTTTCAGACAAAAATCCCTTGCTGGTTAGTGTTCATACAAACTCAACAAGAGAAGAAGTAAGTGGAACAAGTATTTATTATCCTTCACAAATAATTTATGACAAAAAAGAATGGGAAGACAATTCAAAAAAACTGGCTATAGAAATAGAGAAATCATTTGAAAAAAATAAAATTCCACTATACAGCATGGGATTTTTAGGTTTTGAATTTCCATTAGAAAGAATTAGAGATATAATAAGGGATGATGAAAATTTCAAAATAGTCATTTTCAAAAAAACAAATCTTGAAACAAAAATTCTCATTGAATGCGGCAATTTAAAAAACCCAGATGATTTCTTAAGATTAAAGGATCCGAAAGAACGACAGAAAATTGCAGACGCAATCGCAGAGGGATTAATTAATTATACTAACAACAGTAAGATTTGAACGCATCTTTATATCTATCAGGGTAGGCATTAAAATATGTAGAAGTGTCATACCCCTTACCTTTCCAATAATAAGAAGCAATTCTTCCTTTCACATTACCAACTCGACCTTTAAATGAATCTGCTTCTTGAGGATTTACTGAAGGTAAAATTTCACCATTAGCAAGAGCACGAGTATAAGCAGAATCTAATCCAGAATTCCAAGCAGCCCCAATAACTTTTATGTCATTATCTGTTAAAACTTTTCTATTTGAGGGAATATATTTTTTGAAAATCGCTTCCATAATAAAAGATGTCGCTTTCATAGAACCTTCATCTGTTGTTAAGTCAATTCCACTGATATCTCTCTTAAGAAAAGTAGCCGCCTGAGCCAAAGTTCCAGATTTTACCTGAGTAAAAGTCCCCTGAGAAACCCCTTCATCAATTCCAGCAACTCTTGCAAAAGTTCTCTCAGCAAGGTGAGACAATACTTGAACCTTACTCTTCCCACCCTCCAAAGAAGTTACTGCTAAAATCGCGGAAGTAAAGGAATTTTTTTGATAAGATGGAACTGATTTTGGAATACTTACTTTTTGTAAATTGTCTATAACTGCATTACTGACCCCAAGATATCTTGCTTTTTCTATTGGAGATTCAAAACCTTTACACTTTTCACCATTACAATTTTTTGAAGAGGTATCCTGAGAAATAACAACTGAAGATTTGGGCGTAGGTGAAGGAGTATTTGCAACAACGATTTGATTTCTAACTTTTTCATTTGCTCGAGTAACACCATAAAGAGAAAGATCCGGCCTATCAACAGTTTGATCCAAAAATTCTACATGAAGGGGATTTTTATCTTTTCCATAATGAATCAAATGGGTAACTTCTGGCCGTTTAACAAGTAATTCGTCGATAGCAGTAATTTGCTGAACATTCTCATCAAAAAACTTTCCACCAACAAAAGTTACTTTTTGATATCCATCAAATCCGGGAAGTTTAGCATAGTATTGATTAACATAAAGGCTATCTTTATTTTTAACATTTAATGATTTCATTAATTGACTATTAACTGAATCAGAATTAGAACTGTCTGAAAGTTTAATTTTAGTTTCTTTAAATCCAGTTACCGCACCAACATGAGTATTTTTCTGATTAGACAATCCATTCACCATCGCCTCAGATAAATAGTCTGAATCCTTGTAATAAAAAGAGATTATGTCTCCTGATTCTAAGTCTACTGGATTAGTAATTCTTCTGTTGAGAATATCTCCCTCTTCCTTCCTAATTCTATCTGACAAATCAGTAATAATTTTTCCTTTTTCAATCTCATATTTTGGAAGATCAGAATTTTTTAAATTTTCAATGGTCGCCATTCTTGAAGAATATTCCTCGTTCACTGATTGTTTAAGCTGATCTAATTTAGATTTTTCCTCCGCACTAAGAAAATCCTCTGAAGAATAAATACTCCGCCCATTTTTTGCAAGCATGTGTTTTTTCATTTCCCAAGCCGCACCAAAAACTCCTGCCTTTTCATTAAACTTCATAGAAGCGTCTTTTGATTGCTCATTATACAAATGACAAACTGTAGCTGCGCACTGAGCTCGGTAAGGATTAATTTTCCCCTCTTTTGTGTAGTCTTTCAAAAGCTGTTGTGAAGAAAATTTACGAAAAAAACTATCTTTTCCTGTAGCAGTCATAGATCCAACCTCTTTTCCAGACTCATCAAAAAAAGAAAGTTTAGAGGGAATATTTAGTCCGCTATCAAAAACAGATTTAACCATTTTTTGATTAAAAGAAATTCCATCGAAAGAATAATATTTATCTCCCACATCGAAATCAATTTTACCAAAAAAACTTGAAGAAAGACCAGTTTTATCGACGAAAAATTCTGCACTACCACCTTTAGGAAAAATTGTCAAGCTAGATGCTGAATTTTCACCAACTTCACCACCCTGCATTACCTTAGCCGATTTAGACCCAAAAATTCCATCGCTGATACAATTCTTGCCTGAAAAATAACCTACACAACTCCCAGAAGATTGATAAATAGAACTTTGCCATTCTTTAATTTTCTCATAAGTAACTGAGTCATAAACTCCCGTCGGAGTAATACCTAACATAGTCTGAATATTTTTTATATCATTAAATTCTCGCGTTCCATCTTTAGGCTTGTCTCCCAGTTTATAGCTTCTTTTTGAACCAGTAATAAACCCTGCTGAAGGTGTTGCAGGACCGGATGAAGAAAATCCGCTTAAAGTATAAGGAGTAAATCTGATTGAAAAACCCTCACCACCAACCCTAACTTTGCCGTCGTAAAATCTTACAAAATTTCCTTCTTCTTTTCCAAAGTCAAAAAAAGATTTTTTACCAAATCTAAGTTCAACATTATTGTTTGAAGGTTTTATTTCAAAACCATTGATATTCGCTTTATTCCCTTTTTCGACGGAAAATGCCCCATTTAAATAAGAAATCTGTCCGCTTGAAAGAATATATCCCTCTGGAAGTTTCACATGAGTACCATTGAATTTAATCGGCATCGCCGTTGCCCCCACACTAAGAGAGGGAAGACTTGAAACTTCACCCCCATCTGGAATAGAAATACTAACTCCTTTTCCCTCTTCATATTTAACTACTGAATGTGGTGGGGCATAAAATTTATTTCCATTAATAGTTAGTTCTGCTCCACGATTACTAACCAGAGCATCCAGTTTAATTAATTCCCCCCTGTAATTAACTTTTGCATAAGAAGGAATTTTTCCTTTTCTAACAGTAATTTCTTCAAGAGCATAATTTTTACCCACCAATGCAGGAACATTTACATCATCTTCCTCACCCTGAAAAGTGCATTGAAAATCACTTTCTTCTTTAGCCAAATTAAGTTTGTCACAAAGAACGCTATCTGCAGATGTTACAGCAGGAACCTTTAATGGATTTACATTATTCGGACTAGGAACATAAACTTCAGCAGCATAAATCTTTCCAAGTAAAGTCAAACCAATAACAAAAAAGATACAAACCAAAAAAAATAATTTTTTTTTCATTTTATTCAAGATTAAATCTATGTGCAAATGCAAAAAGATTAACTCCTTCTGATTTTTCTGAAGTAATGAAATAAATTATTTTATAATCAGCATCACCTGGAATTTCGATACTGGAAACATTTAGTTTATACTTCTCAGCAAGACCGTCAATACAAGTTAAACAAATTGAATCCGGTTTTTGTTGAAGAGTAATTTCCCTTGCAAGAGAATAAAGTTGTAAATAATCTGACTTAGTTGTATAACTAAAACTATTAAAAGAAAAAGCAGAATCATTTAGTACAATACTTAAAGGAATCTTTGAATTAATTGAAATCTCTTGAGAGTCAGTCAAAATTGCAGCGAATTCGGAATTATCAAAAGAATAGTTAACAATAACTGGCTGCTGAAATTCTAAAGCGTCAACACAATTTTGTATTTCTTCTTTAATGCCAGAAGAAAGTTGATTTTCAATTGTTATTTTGGAAGGCAAAAGTTGAGATGCCCCATCAAAATAATATGGAACCTCTCCTTCAAAAGAAAGTTCTTCAAAAAGGAATGAAAGAGAATTATCGGGTAGTTCATAATACCCTCCTTGAAATGAATTAATAATGAGTGTGTTATCCGTCGCCATTTTTAAACATTCATCAAATTTAGACTTAACATCTTGAGCATAATCCGGAATAATTTTGTTTTCAGAATTCAAATCTCCGATAAGACTTCCTTTAAAAACAAAAAACAAAACAGTAACTAAAACAATCACGACAGCAATTATAATAAAAATTGTTACTTGTCCTCTTTTTGTTTTTATCATCTTTTTTCCATTAAAACGAATCCGCAACGACGAAGTCGCGAGGACCGCGCCAGGAAATCCAAAAATTTCCTGAGCCTTTTTTCACCCATCGAATAATTAACAAATACGAGTATAAAAAGATTATTACTACCCGAAAAATAAACCTTTTTATAGTCATGAAATTTCGAGTCTAATATCTTCAACGAACAAGCGGATATGCCGGAGTGGTCAGGCTGAAAATTATTAATTTTCGCCTAAGCTTTTTCTAACGAAAAAGACTTAAACTATGTTTGACCACCAGTTCATAACGCGGATATGCCGGAGTGGTCAAACGGGCGAGATTTAGGCTCTCGTAGCTTTATGCTTACTTAGGTTCGAATCCTAATATCCGCATTTATTTTATTTTATTTGAAGCTAAGTTGCGAAATTTGTTCAACAAAAAATAATTTCAGTCTACTTAGGTTCGAATCCTAATATCCGCATTTATGAATAATCTTTTTATTTCGTCACCCTTTCTAAATTATAACACTAAAGAAAAATTTATAAACCAGTATGGACAAATAAAAATATGAAAAATCTTTGGAAAGGTTTATCCTTTGCTTTATGGTTAGGTCTTACACCAATTATAGCAACGACTGGATGTGCCTCAAAATTTATGGCTGGCCCAGAATACAAATTCGGAAATAAAAAAAGTATTGAAACAACAATAAAAGATTCTGTAACTTATCGAATTGAAGGTCCAAAAAAAGAATTTAACGATTTTTATATAAAGAAAACCGGAAATGAAAGTTACGATTTAGCATTTTGTCATGCACCAAGAAAAATTATTGAAAACTGGAGTGTAAATCCACCACGAATCGATTTGGAAGAAGCGTATGAATTAGTCTCGACGGGAATTCCAACCTTTAATTATTCAATTCCGGAAGAATATAGAAAATGGAATATTGTTGAATCAAAAGGAAATACAATAACAACTGCCCATCCTCATCCAGACACAATCATTGGACACTTGAAAAAAGAACTTTTTCCAAAAAAATTTTATTATCTCATTCCCGTCGGAGAATCAAAACCCGAAAGTGATGCAGAAGAAGAAAAAGCACGAAAAAAAGGAAATGGCCCAGAATATTTTATTGATTCAAGTCAGGAAGAATTTTTAAATTTCTTTGTTGCAGAAGCAGATGAACCAAATACTCCTTTCGAAGAAAGAAAAGTAAAAGTGGTAATAAATCAAAGCACAGGAAAAGTTGCAATCTCCGTCGCTGAAGGATTCTACCGAGGAAAGAAAGTTGATGAAGAAAGATTATTAGAAATAAATGAATTTAATTCCGAACAGTAATTGGACAAGAAATCATCGCTGAATTTACATCTTCTACATATGTTGGATTTCCAGCGCTACATGCAACATTACTCCAACCATTATAACCTCTCAATGCAGCATTCCATCCAGTATAACTTCTAAATTTAATACAAGCAGCAGAAGGATTTCCACCAGTCCAAGCTTTGTAATTCTGACTTAAAATTGCTGTCCCACAACAAATATTTTTTTCCGCATCAAAATATTCGTTCTGAACAATCTGACTTGAAAAACCACACTGGCTTGAACAAGTTGCTTGATGAATTGTTGGCCAGATTTGCATAAGCCCTAAAGCTTTTCCACCATCTCCTGCAGCACTTGGATTGAAAGCACTCTCGACGGCAATTACGCCTTTTATCACTTGTGCTGGAACACCAAACTTTTGTGAATAAGTATTTATCAACGAATCATAAACATTAGAGCATTTGAAAGTTTTACCCGAAGAAGGCAGAGAAGCCCGACTACAGGTTCCGCCATTGGCTCCGGGAATCCAATTTGGAAGTTTGTCTTCAAAAGAACATCCACCATCAACATTAAATTTACCGCTTAAAGCATCGCATAAAATTTTTGTACAAGCGCCCGCACCAACCCCACATGAACTACATTCAGTTGCTGATTGAAAACCGGCAAGTTCATTAGCATTTAATGATTCAATATTAACACCATTAGAATAACTTGGTTTAAACGAACACTGAATTGATTGTTGAGAAGCAATACCATCACATTCAACTTTAGTGCAAGAATTATCCGAATTACATGACTCACATGTTACAACCGACGTTGGAGAGATAATTATTTCATCACATCCTGACGAAGAAATGTCTTTTCCGTTATATCTAAACACGTGGTAAACATACCAACCATTTCTATCGGAATAAATTCCTTCTCGGTTATCAATAGGATATGAAACAAAATTAACAGGTGAAGACATTCCAGGATCTCCATAACCATAAACTCTCTTGTTATCACTTGCATCATAATTACTGAAAATTATTGCATGGTCCGTCGTCTTGTCGTAAAGTTTGTCAAAAATAATTAAATCCCCAGGTTCAAAACCTTTGGCATATTGTGAAGAAGGAATTTCAACAAAATTGAATGAAGGAAGATTATCTATCAAAAACTGATTATTATCCCAACCACAAACAGTTTTAGGTAAATTAATTCCTTTAGCTCCAGCGTCGACAACAACATGCGTCACAAATCTGGCACAAACTTTTTCAATTGAATTAATTCCAGGAGTAGCCGTTCGATATTCATTTGTTCCAACACGAGACGCCGCAACCTTCAAAATTTTTTCTCCAGCATCCTGACAATTAACAAGTTTTGTCGTTGGTGATACAGTTGCAACAGGAGAAGTTGAAATACATTTTCCTTGTTCCCAAATGTTTACATTCGAACTGCCAGGAGTAATTTCAGATTCCTTAAATCCACCAGCATTAACTGTTTTCAAAAGAGTTTTATAATCATCTCTCGCCAATTCTCCGTATGAAATTGCCCGAATAAATAATAATGTTGCTTTCTGATTTCCAAAAAATACTCTATCAATTGTGTTGTCATCAAGTTTTGAAATTTTTTCTGAAGGAGTTTTAAGACTATTTACTGACTCAAGTACAGAATCAAAATCAACAAATTGTCCGCTCGCGATTCCTTCATTAAGAATAGCATCCAATTGAGAACTCCTTATTTCTCCGACGCTCTCATTTGCCAAGCTTGAAAAAGTGAGCGCATTCTCGACGCTCTTTGTATCAATCCAACATTTAATTCTTTCATTATCACAATAACCAACTTCAACCCATCGGGATTTTTTAGGGTCAGTCCAGTAAGAATCAGTTCCTTTTCCAGGACTATCTGTTGCACAAACTCTGACAAGTCCTCGATTATAAATCGCTGGATTAACTCCTTCATTAGCTAATTCCTGAACATTCGGCGTCGTCGTCAACAAAGCGTCAATTCCCGGAGTTCCTGAAACACATTCTCTTTCTTTAGTTATAGTTTTATCTTCTGCTTGACCCTTAACATAAGAATCTTTGAGATAAGTAACTGCAAAATCCGTCGAGACTTGTTTGAAATCACAATTTTCTTCGCCGTTAACATTTATACAAAGTTGTTGATATCCTGCTTCCGCCGTGAAATCTTTTGTTTGTGAAGCATAATCTCCGACGGTAATAAATCCAGAAGCAACCATAACAGTTGGGCTTCCAAATGTTTGATAATAAGAACCACCTTTAGGATTTTTTAAATAAACTTGATACTGAACCCCACTATCTTTTCCTGCAAAAATGTGATAGAAAACTTTGTATTGTGAAGTTGCTGGCACCGTCGCTGTTGTAAACGGAATTTCACTAAACCATCCACTATATTGCGACGGAGAATCTCCACCCATGAATGTATCAAATAAATCAACTCCGCTAGGATAAGTTGCAGAAGCATAACTCTTACAAACCGAACTTCCTATCTCGTCGGTAAGTTTGGTTTTGAAAACATTGTAAGAACTTGCACCATAATATTGAACCATATAATTCACAGCATTGTTTGCATTATCAAAAGCACTTTGAACCGACATGTATTCTCCGCCACCCCTTTGCCCTTGCCCTGTAACAAACTCAATTAATTTTGGAAAAGAAACTTCCGTTAAAGGAATTGCCTGTCTCCAGAAAAATTCACAAAGATAAATGCTATGAATCTCATCGCAAACTCCAATTGTCTGCCCAGTTTCAACATTAACTTTCAAACAATCTTTGTAATTTTTGAAAACGGAAATTAAACTATCAACTCCAGCTTTTACACCAGTCAAACAAACCGGTGCGATAATTTTTTCCCGTGCATTTGGAAGACACAATGCAATACTTCCGATAATTCCTGATTGAATAACATTCTTTACTGGATATGCTCCGCCAAAATCACATCTGCTCGACGGACAAACAACCGGATCACAAGCATTAAATAACAACCAGCAATCACGAGGTGACATAAAATTCTGACATTGCATTTCAGGAATATTTGCAGAAGGTTCTCCTACAGGAATAGTCTCATCCAAAATGTTTACTGATCTAACTCCCGAAGAATATTGTTTCTGCGCCTGACTAATTGCCGTCGTCGCATCCCGAATAATTTGATTAACATCAGCAGATTCCAAACCATAAAAACTTGTTGCCTGTGAAGTAACTCCCGGATTAAATCCTTGGCAAATATCATCGTTAACTCCAGATTCAAAATCGATTTTTCTATTTTTTCCGACGTTACATAAATAGAAACTTGACACTGCACCAGAATCTTGATAAGTTTGAATTTGTCCAAGAATCGGAGTTGTCTGTCTCATTGCTGCGTACCATCCCTCTTTGGTTTTGAACGGAACTATCGACGGCATTCCTTTATATTGTCCGTCTTCAAAATATTTAACTTTAGGCTCTTCAATAGGATTAACATAAGCACTTCGGTCATATCTCTTAAAAACAATTTTCGATAGTTGAGTGCTCATTTCATAATCCATAACTCTTGAACCCGAACCATCATAAAATAAAATATATTTGCTGTCTTTCTCATCGCGTTTAGGAACAAATTCTCCAGCACCGACGGCAACCAGAGGAATTATCATCTTTTTTCCATCCGTTGAATAATCAATCGCAACTGAATCACTATCATTGAGTCCGGGAATTATTAAACTTGGTTTAGCTTTTTTCAAATCATAATAAGTAGTATCATAGTAAGGATAATTTACAATTCCCTTAGTATGTTGTATTAACCCGATTTTTGAAGAATCAAATCCACCAAGTTCTGTAGCGAAATCTAATTGTCCTTGGAAAATTTTTGAGTTTTCGCGAATGTTTGCCAACGTCTGGTTTAGTTGAGAACTAGCAATTGCCTTAAGCTGTGAATTTTCAGAAATAGAACTATCTGAAAGTAGTCCAACATTTCTCTCTATATCTTTAGCCTGTGACAAACTTATTTTCCCCGCGTCATATCCTTTAGACGAAATCGCAGCTTTTAGAACGGGATCGTTAGTGTATCCACTACTTTGTCGAAGGTAACTATCCAACTTGTCGTATAAAACCGGAATAGAAGCATTAGCTGACTTGTCTGTGAAAGTAGTCTGTGAGTCCATCACATTTAACATTGTGCTTACATCAGATTCAATCAAATCGTTATTTTCAAGAAGACAATTATCAACTGAAAGATATTTTCCTGCTGTTACTTGTTTAGAACAGAAATTCATCCAACCATTTGTTGAAGACATAACCTGATTTCTTGCAAGAGCCTCGCCACCTAAATTACTAAAGAAATTTTTCGCGGTAAGAACCGCACTCATTCCCAAACAAGTTTTCTTAAATCCTTCAACAACTTTCTCAAGTCCTTCGGAAATTTTGTTCCACTGATCAATTGTTTTATCTAATTGTTCAATTCTTTTTTCAGCTTTTTCTGGAGAAAGTTGTATCGCTCTTTTTTCAATTCCAATGCTAAAAGTAAAATTTGATTGGCTATTAGCTCTTTTTATATTTGGAATTATTGAAACTTTTGCAACTTTTTTTAGATTAATATTTCTGACTATGAAAGTATATTGGTCCTGAGTAATCGGATTATCTTTAGATAAAACTCTACTTGAAAGGCTCGGATTAGAAAATAAAGTCGTTGATTGGGCAGCAGCAATGCTCTTTAATGATAAATCAAGAACGACATTTTTTTCATCCTGTATTGAATTCAGTTTAATAAACTGCGTCGGAAGATTAACCGATTTAGCAGAATATTTTTGAGTCAATATAGTTTTTCCATCTTCAAAATTTTTATTTGCAAGAGAAGTAATCATTTCTCGAGCTTCCTTTTTCTGAAGCCAAGAATTAAATAAAGTATTTCCAATCCCACCAACTGTTCCCCCAATCGCTACACCTGGAACTCCAATACCAACGACAGCACCAGCAGCTCCACCGGCAACAGCACCCGCAGTAAAACTTGAAGCAACATTTGAAACCCCCTGCCACGACCACCAATCAGTACTCATCTCCCAATGATCTGTTACAAATTTAAAATAAACCGGCGCTGGTGCCAAAAAGCTAGTCGTAGAGTAGACTACATCTGTTTTTTCGACGGGCAAGTAATAAATTTGATCTTTGATTAAAGAAATAACTTCGCTTCCACCACCATCCTTTCTTATTTCAATTTCTGCTCCGTAATCTTCATAAGTTGGTTCATAAACTCCGTCGAAAGAAATTCTTTTTGTGAATCCATTTATAGTCACACTCTCAGAAGAAATTTCTTCATTTGAAATTTTATACTCATCAAGACAAATATTTCCTACACTCGGCGTGTAAGCTGAGTTAGGATATCTACTTTCAAAATCGTTGCAAAGCTCATAAAGTTTTTTATTTTGATTTAAATCTTTTGCAAGAGTTATTGATTCAAATAAAGCTTTCTCACCAAAAGTTTCAGTGTCAGACAAAGATTGTTTTTCCGTCGGGAAATTTGAAACAATTCTCATCAAATCTTTTATGGCATTAACAAAATTTGGATTATTTCCCAAAGCACTTGAATCTTTAGGATCAGCAAAACCAACAAGTTTAATTTTTGAAACCAAATCGAAATATTGATCTCCAGCAAGTGCAGAGATAGTTGGTCTATCAACATCACTATTACAACTTCCAGAACTTGCCTGGCATATTATCGCCACAGCCATATCTCCTTTGTAAACATAATCTAATTGCCCGACTAAATTGCTAACACCACCCTTGATAAATTTGCTTAGCGAACCAGCCCGAGTATTATCTTGAGTTCTCATCTGCGACGGCAAAGAACGGTATAAGTAAGTATTTCTGAATTCGTCTGCACCACCAGCTGTGCTCACTGCAAGAACCATGTAAAGTTCTTTCGCCGGATTTTCACCAACATAAGCAATGTAAACTGATTTTTTAGCATTGGCTAAATCATAAAGTTTGTCACCAACATTATAATCACCGACGACATTTCTTCCGTCTGGAGCAGTAAAAGAAACTTTAACTTTAGGACTAATTGCTAATTCAATATTTTTATTTCCGTCATCATCAAGACAAGTGACTGATGTTCTTTGAATAATTCCTGCTTTCTCAATTTTTCTTACCGTACATTGTCCTTCGAGGAAAGTGCTCCCTTCAGGAATTTCAACTATGTCTCCATTCACTTCCAATCTTGCTCTCGTATCCGGATTGTTAACTCCCGATAATTGGACTTGTAAACTTGCCATGCAATAAAATCCTGGAAGATAAATATCCCTGGACGATTCTCCATTCTGCAAGGTTACACTTGCTAATCTCTTATCTTTATTTTCAAAAATTTCAATAGTTGCACCGTTGTTATCAATACCACTTGATTTCAAATATCCCCTTCCATTCCAGAAAGAAAATTGATTCATTCTTTTTTCCCAATCATTATCTGAAAGTTCGGGAAGATAATACGAACCTTGTCCGACGCCGAATGCATTTTTTATATCATACTGCAAGGTGGCAGTCATCTGCCCGCTTATTTTATCCGGCATAGATGATTCATTTGGATTTTGTTTTAAGACAATAACAGCATAACCAATATTATTTAAGACTGGAGAATTAAGCAATGTTGAACGGCTGGTTTTTACTGCAGATAAAGCTGGATGAAATCCTATTCCAGAAATTCCGTCGGGGTAATTTCCTGAAAAAGAAATTGAATCAATTGCTTTCACGTCGATTAATGGATTAACCTTCGTCGCCATCAACGGACAGAGAATTGCAGAATTTTGTTCTTCAAGTAAATCACTTCGAACAATTGTTGGATTACATCCTAAGGGAGAAATCTGAATTATAAAATCTTGCCCAGCTTGACATTGATCATTTGTAATTTGGGGGAAAGCATTCAATCCTTGAGATTGCAGATATCCTATCGACGAAGTTCCAGGCATTGTAATCTGCGGACTGGAAACCGAAAATTCCGAAGAAACAAAAGATAAAGTAGAGACTAACAAGAATATAAAAAAAAGAAGTTTAAATTTATCCCCCATGTTATTTAAAATTTATTCCCAACTCCCTATTTTCAAATAAAAGATAATTAGTCTCAAGACTCTTTAAATCCGTCGGTACTGGAAGACTAGTTGCGCTAATATCAACAGATTTTGTGAGAGCTAAATTTGATTCAAGAATGTAATAATTTTGTTTTCCGCCACCAGCGAGAACACTTGTAACTATTTGTTCCGGAACTTCAATATCAAAACATTTTTCTTTTTCTAATCCAAACATACCTCCGATACCTTCTTGAGGAACCTTTACACATTGTTGTGAAGTTGAACCTTCAAATTTCAATTCAGAGTTTTTGTAAATAAAAACTTGGATTTCATATTGTCCTTCAGTTAAATCAACAGTAGTTTGTTCTGGATAAGCAACGCTCTTCGAAAAATTTTCCGACGAGAAACTAATCAAAGCATTTCCCTTGTATGGAACACCATCTAAAAGAAGATTAATATTTTGAGGATAAATTTTATTCATTAAAACATCTGCACGAGATTCAATCGTCGTAGAAATTTGATATCTTGCATCTTCATATCCATCCGCACTTGTAGAGATAAATCCATTTACACATTGAGGAACAGTTGTACTTAATACACCATTTTCAGTTTTGCCTAAATCACATTTTACACCCAAACATTCAAGTGAAACTTGGGCAGAAATTGAATTTAATTTTGAATCATAAGTGTAAATTTTGAAAGGAGTATTTCTATTCCCACATATTGCTGAATCAGAAACTCCCTGAGTTCCAACATCAAATGCTTTTCGAGGCTTATTTCCGTTGACAACTACAGCAAGAGGGAATTGAAAAATTTCATCACCTTCGGAAATCTGAACAAGAACTGGATATTTCACGTCGTAAACATAATGATACGGAACAAAACAAAAACCTAAAATTCCAAGTCCTTGTTGAACTCCAACTGGTTTTGAAATCATCATAGATCCGTCGGAAGGAGAAACTTGAAAAGTTGATGGCCAATTTTCAGAAGTTAAAAACTGAACATTTCCATTTACATCCAAGTCCAATACAAAATATTTTTCATTTTTATTCAAAAGTTTAAAGTCGCCATTTCTTACTTTCAATGCAAGAGTATTAGCAACTAATGCCTCACTCAAATTTTTGAAAACATCTCGAGCATTCCAAACTTTAGGTGAGCAGGAAATTTCTACACCATCCACCGGAGCATAAAGTCGAAGAACGTCAACAGTATAATTTTCCAAGAAAAGATTTTTTTGTTCGTAATCATAAATCTTCTTCGCTGAATTATAAAGCTCACCCAAATTAGACTGAATAGTTTGAGCATGTTTGTTCACGAAAATACTTTGTTCCTTATATTTCATGTTCATTGACATGTCAAGATTAACAAAAACTGTTCTGTCATTAATGGTAACTTTTGTGTTTGGTTCACCAAGAATTATTCTAAATCCTTCAGAAGCAAAATTATCTAAATTACAATTTTTTATGTTCTCGTCGATATATCTCTCTAAATCAGATTGCAAATTTTCTTTTGATGGAACTTGCTCTTTTTGTAAGTTATTTCCAGAAACATAATACCAGTAAGGAATCGGAGTTCCAAATAAATCTAACTGAGAAGAAAAGGGCATGAACGTCGAGCCAGGTTCGAATTCCGGAGTATAAATATATCCACCTTGACTTTCCATGAAACCTATTCCACGCAAAGCAGAATTTTCAATACAAGATAAAAAACTGTTGTAAGCGGGTTCGAATTCCGGCGGGACAGAAGTACCGACGGGATTAATAATTTTATCTTTGAAAATAAAAAAAAGCGTAAGAAAACCAACTATTAGGATTGCAATAATTATAAAAATTGTGACCTGTCCCTTTCTCAAATTCACTCCAGAAATACCCTCGAAAAAACCCCTTTTTTCCATAACGAACTATTGATGAAAAATAGATATATAAATCTTGTCAAAAATGAAGACAACAGTCACGAGAAAAATAAATTTAATAATTAATCGAGAACTAATAATGTCGAGGCGGAATTGTAAGCATTAGTCCCATGATAATTAAAAGAACTCCAGTAAGGGCATTGATTATATTACTAAATGAAGAGATAGATTCAGAAACAACAATCCATCCGAAAGATAGATTCAAGTAATAAACCCCAAAAAGTAAACCAATAATAAGAAGCACATTTTTTAATCCACCACCTCTTCTTCGAGGCATCATTCCCGGATACATTGGCCTATTAAAAAACCCCATAACCAAAAGAATGAAATCTGCTATTTAAATATTTCTTAAGAAAAAAAATTGAAAACCAGAACAGAAATAAAACAATGTTCTGTCAGAAGTTTTGTTTTTAACAACAGAAAGGTCGAGAGAAGA
>Ga0208958_1001897_pt1 | contig 19331 bp, 21 predicted proteins | sample RifOxyB1_FD_184032 | JGI IMG/M metagenome (GOLD analysis project Ga0208958, IMG submission 184032) | Soil microbial communities from Rifle, Colorado - Rifle Oxygen_injection B1 (SPAdes) | ecosystem: Environmental > Terrestrial > Deep subsurface > Rock core/Sediment | place: Rifle, Colorado... | reverse complement strand
GGTCTTTTGGCCAGTCTTTGGGTCTCATGGGAGATGATGCGCTTGCCCTGGAGCTTGCCGATATGGCCAGAAACGGCGCTCATTCTGAAGACCACAACTTAACCATTGGTGGGCTTGATGGTATTAGCGACAACTTCCGCCTGCTCAAGACCAATCAGCACGTCCTCCCAGCCATGTTTTTAGGTCCGCAAACCGTACATGTTTTGGACTACAGTCTGAAATGGGCCATGGCTAGTGTGGTTGAGCGGGAGATGGGTATTGAACCCGGCACTTGGGAGGAGATTATTTCCCACTTTCCCACTGAAGCTGGAGGAGATATGTTAATCAGTTTGGTCGAAGATATCCGTTCACTTAGGCAAATGGCAGACGACGTTGACTTATCTCAAGTCGAAGCCGTGTACAAGCGAGTCATTTCCCTATGGCCGGTGTTAACAAATATCCGACTTGGCAATGCAAATTAGCTTTCTCGGTACCGGTGCCAATGGGGGAGTGCCTCAGCTGGATTGCCGCTGCACTCAGTGTGAAAATGCCCGGCTTGATCCAGCGGCGGAAAGACTAAGAAGTTCGCTCCTGATCGAAACCGGAGACCACAAGATTATTCTCGACTGCGGGCCTGATTTCCGGCAGCAGCTACAGCGTCATCATCTAAATCTCCAGGAGATAGATCTAGTAGTTATCACCCATCTCCACTTCGATCATGCCGCCGGTTTGATGGAGCTGTCCTGCGGCAACCGGCTCGGTATACCCATCTTGGCTTCAGAAGCAAATCAAGCCTTGTTAAGGCAAAAGCCGGAGGTAAATTTTCTGCTTGATTCCGGCTACATCCGTTTAATTTCTCCGACACTTGCTCAGCGATATGGTGTCACGCTACTAGACGTGCCCCATGATTCAAGCTTTCCCACCTCGGCCATAGTCGTCAACCATGTTGGCAAAAGAGTTTGGTATTCACCTGATGTCCACGTTATCACTGACGCCATGCTCCAAGCGATGCAAACCTGCGATCTCTTGATTTTCGATGCTACTTTCTTGAAGGAAAGTTGGAAGCCCGGGGTCACAGCAAAGGAGCTGGGCCATCTGGCCATAGAGCAGTCAGCACCCATCCTATCCGCCCTCAACAAACGGGTGATCTATAGCCATATCAATCACTCAGAGGACACAAGCGCGGTCAAAAGTTTCCTCAAGCCATTCAATAGTGTCCTGGCCAGTGACGGGTTAACAATTTCTCTTTGATATGTTCTGACCACTTTAATACACTAAAGATATAGTTGACACTACAAAACACGCCGATCTATTATCGTCATTACTATGTCATGTCCACTCACGTATTACTATATTAATTAATTTCGACACCCCGAACCGCGCTTATGGCGCGTTTTTTTTACCAAAAAATTATTTAGGCCCAAAAACATATGCGCAGAAAAATTGAAGATGTGCGGGAATATTTTGTCAACCCTAAGGAACCGGAATCGGCTCAGGACCTAGCCCAGTTAGGCGCCCAGGCGATTGAAACCATGGCCGAAATCTACGCCAAAAGGGGTAACTTAACCACCAAGTCAGAGTCCGATAGTGACCTAGAAGAGGTTGTCAGAGAATTGTTGGCCCGAGAAGCTACCACCAGGATATTCGACGACAGGTTCATGGGTCAGATCCATCCCCAAGGAAACAAAGTGGGTATCCTAGCCAATCTCATTGCTGCCTACATGAATACAAACACCATCGTCAAGGAAGTCTCTTCCGCCGAACACCAGATGGAGACAGAAGCTACCAGGTGGTTGATGGAAATGTTTGGCTACGACCCGGAAACTGGCAGCGGCAATATTACTGTCGATGGAACCACCGCCAACATCGCCGCACTCTGGGCAGCGCGTGAGTCTGCGCTCAAGCGGAGGCGTCAGCTCGGACTAGGCTATCCCCAGCACAAGTTTCTGATACTCACAAACGAGATGGGGCATTACTCCATCCAGAAAGCCGCCAAGCTCATGGGTATGGGTGTAATTTCACTGCCCCGAGATCACTTCAAAACCGACATCAACGCGACAGAAGAGTTACTGGCCAGGATGGGCAAAGACGTCGTCACCAGTCGGGTCGCTGCCATTGTTGCCCTCGCTGGAGAGACAGAAACTGGGCTAGTTGATGATCTTGAGGGACTGGCTGACATAGCGCAGCATTATGGCATTCATCTACATGCAGATGCAGCCTACGGCGGACCGTTCATTTTGTCCCGCAACGGACATTTATTTACTGGTATTGACCAGGCTGACTCGATCACCATCGATCCTCACAAGATGTTGTACACACCTTATGAAGCCGGAGCCGTTTTATTCCGCGACCGCCGGGTCCATGCCCTGATCGAAAATCACGCCCGCTATCTTGACCATAGTGGCAGCGGTTTACTTGGTGATCCGGAGCGTAGGAACTTTGGGTTATCAGCCAGACTCGAGGGTTCACTCGGTTCCGGCGGTGTTATGGCTACTTGGGCCACCATGAGGTTGCTAGGTTACGAAGGCATCGCTACTATCCTAGACCACACTCTGGAGCTGGTAAACCACGCCTATCTCCTCAGCAGCCACTCAGATGTCCTGGAGCCGCTACACAAACCAGAGATCAATACACTGCTTATCGGCCTAAGAGGTGAGATAAAGATGGACGACCTCAATCAAACCGGACAGCAAAAGGTCAGACAACTAAATGCCACCAAGCCAGCGTTCTCACGTCAGCCAGAATCAGAGCCGCATTGTGCGCGAAACCTCTTGGTTGAACTGGTGCAGGCAGAGTTGGATGCCGAGGGCTACTACGTTTCCTACAACGGCGAAGTTGACCAGGGCAAAGCCGCCTTCAGGGTAGTGCCGACTCATCCATATACAGAGTGCAGCGATGTCGAGGAAGTCATCTATCGTCTGGATCACAAGGTTTCTCAATATTTAAATCGTAATCATCATGAGTAGATACGCCGAAATTCTCAGCCTGAGCCAGGATCTGGTTCGCATCCCGTCCGAGACAGGTCGTCGGCAGGAGACAGTTGCCACTCTCGAACTGGTTCGTGCCTATCTAGGCGAGCGCTATCAGCCGAAAATCTATGAAAGTAATGGCATTGTTTCTTATCTCTGGGGAGATCCGGATACATTACAGTGCCCTAGGCTATTGCTTTCAGGCCACATTGATGTGGTTGCTGCCCAGCCCAGCCAGTATCAGCCCGTCGTCGCCGGCGATCTTCTGCTTGGCCGCGGCAGTGGGGACATGAAAGGTCATGTTGCCGCCATGGTCGATGCCTACAAGCTTTACCTGGATGAAGGTGGTCACGGCGTCGGCATGCTACTCACCGGAGATGAGGAAAAGGGCGGTTTTGACGGCACCAAATACGTCGTCGACCAGGGTCTGCGCCCTACCGTGGTACTGGTACCGGACGGCAGCTTTGATTTTAATATTGTGCTTAAGCAAAAGGCACCCCATCATGTCCGGCTTCGCGGCATGGGTCCTGGAGGTCACGGGTCTCTGGCTTTTGAGGTAGACAATCCCCTAGACAGATTGATTCATTTCTACACAGAGATGCAGGCTGAATATGCTAAAGCGACCAAAGAAGACAGCTGGCACTCCACCTTTGAGATGACCAAGGTCTGGACACCGGTACCCGGCATGCCAGACGATCCTGACACACCCGAGTCGCCAAATTCGGAAAACTCCATTCCCACTCGGATCAATGCTTGGTTTTCCTGGCGTTGGCCATTGGAAGAATTTAGCTTTGCCCAGGCTATGGCTCGCCTAGATGAGTTATGCCAAAAGTATGGTCTAGAAAAAGTTGCTGAGCATGGATTCGGCTTGGGTTGTAACACGGATCCAAATGACCCGGCAGTAGTTGAGTGGAAACAAACTATAGAATCTGTCCTCGGTCGCGAGGTTGGTTATGACCTGATGCATGCTGCCACCGACGGTCGTTTCTTTTTTGACAAGGGCGCCGTTGTCATCACTACTTCCGCCAAGACCGGCAAGCACCACGCCGAGGAAGGTGAGTGGGTGGATATTCCCAGTTTAGTCAAACTATCCGAAGCCATTTATCAATTTCAAAAGAAATTAGATTCACAAGCGGACCTGATCGACGATCGGCGCAGTCGTCGGATTCTTTCAGAAATAGAATTAGGCAAAGCGGCCGAGTATCACGCCTTGCAGAGTTTGCTGGACGAAAAAGGCGTTGTTATCTCCTCATCAGGAAACAATCAAATTCTGCAACTGAACTCAGCTGATTTTGATACCATAAAACAAAAAATAGGTTTGGCCTTACTTGCCAATACTTGTTTCGAAACTGATATGGGGTTACCAGGCGTCAAGATAGCCGCGGATCCCGCTGGTTACCTCAATTTTCTAAAGGTAGATGGAGAACTGGTTGGTTTTCTGGGAAGTAAAGTTGTCACAGACGAATACGGTCGAACCGTTTTTTACATGGATATTGTCGGCACTATGCCGTCCCACCAAGGACGCGGCTGGGGAAAGTATTTAGGCAAATCAAGTCTAGATCATGTCATTGGTCAAAGTGGTGCCGATGTAGTATTTCTTACCCGGACACAGAATCCCATGGTTGTGGCCGCCGCCAGAAGCATTATTCCCGCGGGGGCAACTTTAGCCCCATTCGACGGCGAGCCTAATCAACAAACCGCCGACTCGATCAACTGGATGGTTGATCACGGCCACCTTAGTCGCAATAATCGACCTGATTCCCGATTCGATGCCCATGAATCGCTGATTGCTTGGGGAGCCTATGGGCGAGTAGGGGACGGGTCCACCTGGGAGGATATGACCAAACAATTTAAGTATTTGGACTGGAATTCGCCAGCAGCACGGATGATTGATGCATACTATCAGGCACATGGCACTAACTTAGAAGAAGCCAAAGTTCAGGGCCACGCTTTAGTCTTGGGGTCATTAATCAAAAAATCAAATTATTAATCCTTTCAAAAAACATGGAAAAACCATCAAACCTACCCATAGATTTACGAGAAGTCGCTGCCGAGGAAACCACCATCCGTGAAGCCCTCCAGCGAGGTGTCGCCGAACTTTTACCAAATGCTCGCACCCTCGAGCAGCAGATGAGGGATCAACGTATCAAATTGTATCTGGGGATCGACCCCACCAGTCCTGATCTGCATATTGGTCACACCGTTCCTTTGCGGAAGCTGCGCCATTTTCAGGACTTAGGTCACGAGGTGGTCCTCCTTTTTGGCACCTTCACCGGCATGATCGGAGATCCGACAGACAAATCCGCCGGCAGAGTCCGCCTCACCCCAGAGCAAGTTGCTCACAATGTCGCCACTTATGCCCAGCAAGCCGGTAAGATACTTGACCTGAGTCCGGACAGCGCCAATCCCATCACTATTGCCTACAATCATGACTGGCTCGGAAAAATGAATTTTGCTGAGGTGGTCGATCTTATGTCAAACGTATCCGCCCAGCAGATGCTGGAGCGGTCCATGTTTAAGGGTCGGGTTGCCGAAGGCCGGCCTGTCTGGCTCCATGAGCTAGTCTATCCGCTGATGCAGGGTTGGGATGCCGTTGCCCTGGGTGTCGATTTAGAAGTCGGGGGCCGGGACCAAACTTTCAACATGCTTGTCGGTCGCGATCTGGTCCGCAAGTATCAGGACAGGGAAAAGTGGGTCATGGCCTTAAAGCTTATAGAGGATCCAGATGGTAAAAAGATGGGTAAGACCGAAGGAAACATCGTCAATGTCGAAAGTCTACCGGAGATAAAATACGAATCCATCATGACTTGGCCGGATGCCGCCATCCCTCTGGGCTTTGAGCTACTTACCACCATCCCCCTGGATCAGACGTTTATCGTCGACGAGATTCTTCAGGACAAATCGATCAATCCCTATGAGTTCAAACGCGCCCTGGCTTTCCGGGTGGTAGCAGACATCGATGGTGTCGAAGCCGCCAAGCTAGCCGAATCAGAGTATGAATGGGTCTACCGCCAAAAAGAGTTGCCTCACCGCCTCTCCACTGTGGCAGTCTCGCCAAATACAAACCTGTCTCGGGCCTTACTCGAGTCTGGATTAGTTCGGGACGAGATTGAAGCGCAGCTGAAACTGAAAGAGGGTGCGGTCTACGTCAATCTCCAGCCACAGCGCAGCGACTCTGTCATCACCGATTCTGAGCTTGTCCTCCAGTTAGGTAGGCGCACCATCAAAAATGCCCGCCGGATTATCATTGAATCAAAAGAATAAACATGGATCGCACAGAACACCTCCGGCCTGAAGAATTAGGGTTTAGCATCACAGCGGATGAACTCGCCGTCACCACGGCGGTTGAGACGCTTCTCACCGGCGACTCGGTTCCGGTTTTAGAGCAGTGTCTCGGCACAGCCGACTTAGGCGATCTACCACAGATGCTTCAGTTCGACCACATAGGTATCCTCTCTCTCATTGATCCAGCCCAAATCGAGGCCGGTCTGTCTCATCTTGGTCGTCTATCTGGCGTCCGGCGTTTTCCCAGTGTCATCGTCACTGCTCGCCTTCGGGAGCGCTATCCGGACATTTTTGCCGCCGAGGATAGTCTCGCTGTCGAGATCATCAAATACGGACTTGTTTCCGATTCAGGTATTATTAGGGAGTTAGAGGTCTTCCATCCGGCATCCAGTCTTCCCGCGGCTACCTCTGTCTGGGACAGTGAGATATCATCTGGAAATGAGTGCCACCATGCTTTTCGTGTCACGGCTGATACTCCACTGGCACTCGTCCAATCCACCTTGCTCCAAGACTTTTGTACACCTGATGGTGGCGGCGTCAACCGGCACGAGGGTACCACTACCCTTTACTTTCGCTCCAGCAATAATCCGCTTCAGAGACTGGAGGTCATCGCCGCTGGCATTGACGAAGCCATCGTGACGGGGAATTCTCCCCAACTCTAATCGTTCGTTGACAGTTTAGTGAAAGGTAATCTCTCGTGGACTTTGCAAATCAGCCGTGGTGGTTCAGATGGAGACATTGGGGCCTTCTATTGGTAGTCTTCTCCACCTGGATGCTTGTTCCCACATTTGCCCTCAAAGCCGGTTTACCGGGTAATCAGTTTGCCTTTTGGGTAAATACATCGTCATTCATCGCCCTTGTCCTCTATTCCCGGGCCAGAATGTATGCTGATCCGAATTGGTCGCTCGGCATAAGATCGCTGACTCGCAGGCAGTGGAGTGCGTTAATCGTCTTGGGCCTGATCTATCCCACCGCTCACTCAGTCGCCTACTTTACCGCTGTAAGTAGTGACGTAACCTTGACAACCATGATGAACCGCCTAAACATTTTTATCTACATGGCCGTTCTCTGGATTGTTTTTCATGTCCGCGACCGCTGGACCAGGGGGGACTTATTCACCCTGCTCATCTGCGTCGGTCTGATCTTGGCTGCTTTTGTTGACGATCTCCAGAAAGCGGCTACATCTTCGAAGCTGCTCATGCTCCTAGCTCAGGGCTTATTCGTTGCTCTATGTTCCGGCACTCATAACGCTGCCACGGAGTCAATCAATCCAGGCGTCTATCGTCCTGTCACCATCACCCTTATTGGTGCTGGGCTTACCTCCGCGGTGTTATTTTCCTACTGTACACTCTTCGGTTCGGGGGTGTCCGTACCGTTGGGCTCTATCCACTGGCCGATCATGGTCGGTGTCTTTGCAAACGCCATTGGTTTTGTTTGCTTGGCCACTGGACTCAGGATGGTCAAAGCATCTAAAAAACCCTGGAATAAGTTACTTTTCCTGTTGACTATTTCAGGGCCCCTGACACTGGTCCAGGTTATTTGGACAGTCGTCTGGGTCGGGGAGTCCATCAGCCATATCAAGCTGGTGTCACTCATCATGTTCGCAGTAGTTATTGCCGTCCACACCTTCCGCAAAGAAAGGGCACGATCCCTAGCTGAAAGCTAACCAAACTCAAACCGTCACAGACATACCGTGACGGTTTCTTTTATGTCTGGGCAGGTACAAAAAAAGGACCCAGTATAGGTCCAGTTTAAAATTACAAATCCTCAGTAGGTTGGGCAAAGTAGCCGTCGATTGCCGCCACTAGCTCCTGTAGCTGGCTGCGCTCTAGGTAAATTTCGCCGGACTTTCTCAGCACCTTGATTCGCAGCAGTACCGTGGAGGTACCCATCACCGTCAGTCGGCCACTCAGCACCGAGTCGACAAATTCCAAGTCGAGTATCTGCACCGGTTTGCACAGTATCTCCGTTGCCCGGTTGACTAAGTTTACCGGAGACTCATGCATCCGTATCCTGACGATGTGGCCCCGTGAGACCAGCAGTGCCAGCTCCAGCTTGCCCTCGTCATCCTGCAAGTACAAGTGTCGTCCGTCACGGTGGATCGGGTTCATCAGATCGTACATCGTCCTCCCTTTCGCCTATAGACTAAAAGAACTCGTCCTAAAGCATATCACACCGAGGCAGTTTGCCTTATAGTATAATAATCAGGTTTGCACCTAAATCTATTGTGAAAGGAACGCTATGGACGAAAATCTGATCGACGAATTGTTCGGCCAGCTAGATCAGCTTCGCTCGGAGGAGGCTCGGCAACTGGGCAGGGACTTGCTCTACCTAGCCGGCAGATTGTGGCTGGCAGACGGCTACTTCTTCGGCGACGCCGCTCACGATTTATTGAAGAAACGCGCCTGGGGGCAAGTCTTCTCTCCCGGCGGCAGTTTTTTCGACTGCGCGCCGAGCGCTCTGGATGCGCGCGAAATGCTTCGGCCAAAGGCGTTGAAGATGTGGCAGGCTACACCTATACCGCCAATCCTCATATCGATCTCGAGGATGCAGAGAAACTGGACCGCCTGTTTCAGGCTATTCGGAAAGCACTGAAGGGCATCAGCCCCGAAGACGCCCGTGCCATAGGGAAACGCGCCAAAGATGAGGGGGTTACTCTCACACCTGGGGACCTCCTCGGCTACCTTCTCTAGTAGTACTCACCTCTACCTGATGCACCTTGCACCAGGTTTTTTTTATACATCAAAAACCCCACCAGGATTGATGGGGGGAACTCATACAATTAATGGGGCAGTTCCAGGTTGATCACAAATATTGACGGCGAACATCTGGCCTTTATATCCGTGATGTAATACATCTGCGACAGTTCGCCGCGGGCGATGATCCGGCCTTGGTCGTCAGTCACCGGCACACCGCCCTGGCTCTCCACCAGTGGTGATCCGCTCATGCCCAAGCAGACTTGAGACAGCATGTCCGGCTGATTATCACCGTCGATATCTATTTCTAGGCCCTCGGCATAAAAGCCGTCTTCTGTAATTCTAGTGACCACAAAAGGAGTCCACATCTGGAGACTGGGGTTATAAATCGATACTTCCTCCGGCACGCTGCTCACATCCCTGACCATGCCACTTTGGAGCGATTCGCCCAGGGATAGTCTGCAGCTGCCGTCCTGCATGATTTCGCCCTCACTGCAGCTAAAACCATCGGTGGTGATCAGGTAGTCAGCATTTTGCAGCAGCAGGCGTTCACCCTGGATTACGTGTTCCACGGTGATAGCCAGCACCCCTCCGTCATACCAAGCAAAATACCCCGTTCCTTCAGCCACTCTGCCCCGGTCATCAGCCATCAGATTGGTGATCTTAAACTGATCTGGGTGTTCCGGATCCACCTTGTCCGTAGACTGGTGCTGCAGATCAAATGTGGCCAGCACATCTGCGGCCAACAAAACCGGCAGTGCCAAGATAACCATCACCCACAGCACTCGCTTCATTTATCATCCTCCTACTCTATAAAACGTGCCCCCAAATTATATCATGGCCTATAGAAGGAAGTTCAGAACAAAAAAACCGGGTTCAACCGTAAAAATCAGTCAAACCCGTTGCTTTTTAAAACTTACTCTTCTATTGGATAGCCCTCTTCGGCCATCGCCTTCAGGATGGCCGAGATGTCCCCGTGTGTCACCTCCACCTCCACCTCAAACTCCGCGGTTCCCTCGACGCGCAAAAGTTGGGTGGAAGCATACGGATCGTTATATCTTATTGCGAGCCTACACACGCCACCGGTGTCTTTGACGTCACCCACCATGAATCCCGCCAGATACGCGCGGAAGCCTCGCTTGAGCAAGGCATCCTTCAGGCGCTTCATCTCGCCGTTCGTGATCACGTCTTTACCCACAAGCCTCTGCATGAATCCTCCTTAACAATTCAAGAGCAATGATTGCATTGTAGATTATAGGGCGTATTTGTCAAGATTAATGCTATAATTCCTTCATCGAACCTTGACTCGTCTGGAGACACACCTATTATGGACTCAATCACCATCTCTATAATTTCCTTCTTAGATAGTCTAATCGTAGCCATCATCGTTTTTCTGATCTGCGTCTTCATCAAGTTACCCCTATCCTCTGTCGCAGTGGCTACCGGCTTCGCCTTCGCCATCGTCTTTTTCCTTTGCTTCATCGTCACCGCTGCCGTCAATCCCTAACACCCTTCCAGCTTCGGCTGGTTTTTTTGTTGCCAAATCTTCTATGATTACTTTATGCCCGCCAAAAAGAAGACCAAGAAATCAACTTTTCTAAGACACGCTGCCATTACCGCCGTCGTCACTGCCACCTCTGCCTTCTGGATTATCAAGTCAGGGGCTGTCACTTTTACTCTCCCGGCCTACAAGTCGGCAGAAATTATCGATGGTGACACGTTCATCACCGAGGAACGGCGTCATATCCGCCTCGCCTCAGTCAGCGCTCCCGAACTAGAACAGTGCGGCGGTGAGGCAGCCAAGACCGCCCTTAGTCAATTAATTTCCGGAAAACCTCTTTATATAAAGGTGCTTTTCAACGACAAATACGGCCGCCTAATAAGTCTTGTCTATACCGAAGATGGCCTGGTGAATCAAAAATTACTCGAGCAAGGCAGCGTTTATTACTCCGGTTCCAGCAATGAACCCAAAGGCATCAGTCAAGCTGCTGCTTCAGCCCGAGACCAGGATATTGGTATCTTCGGCTCACCCTGCACCCAAACTACCAATCCTAAAAATAAAACTTGTCTTATAAAAGGCAACAATCGCTTGCATAGTGGGGGATCCAGACTTTATAGTTTTCCCGGTTGCCGGGTTTACGATCTCACCGCAGTTCAGCTTTACTTAGGCGACCAGTGGTTTTGTACAGAAAAAGAAGCCCAAAAAGCGGGTTACACCAGAAGTAGTGACTGTTTCGATAGAAAATGGAAGTAGAATAATTCGCTTTTTTATTTCTGTGAACTACGTGTCTTCAGAATGGAACACTATCCTTTCGAGCTTGAAAAGACAATATATCGTCCTTAAACCATATTTCTCCGATCACGAAAACATGTCTATTTCAACCTCTATCTAGTCTACCTAAATGGGATTCAAACTTACAATGCAATAACCTCATTCTTGAATCGAAGCCGCAGAAGACCCTTGTTTGAGTAATGTTTTAATAGTTTCTTCAAGTGCAAATAAACGGTTGTTTAAATTCAAGTATTTTTCATCGGATAATTCTTTGACTCTCTGGCTATATTCGTTATATGAGGCCGAGGAAAATTGGTAGTAATTAAAAAACAAACCGATAAAACATACTGCGAGTACAAAAATCACTGCCACAATCAAGTTATTAAATGTGTCGATCTTTGACTTAATGATTGAGATTTCTGAATTAAAGGCAAGTTGTGAAACCATTTGACCAGGGTCGTTCACTCCCTGTTTTTCTGGCTTAGGCTTGCCCGGAACCTTAGTATTAGGTTTATTCTTAATTGCTGGTGTACCGGTCAACGTGGATAAAAGAGACATCTATATTACACCAGCTATTGTTAAGACCTTGTTAGTATTATTCCAGTATCCAGTAAAACTTCTTCCAACAAACCTATATATATCAATACCACCAAAGGCCAATCCTCTGGGTATGCTGAAATACTGCACAAAATACTGGCCATTTACCATCATATTGAACAAAGGAAATATATCGCCAGTCTTCGAATTAATCCCAAAAATATCCTTAAAGTTGTAACGATTAAGCATTATGCTTAGTATATCTGATCTGCAAAATAAGTTTATTAACCGACGGTGGCTTCACCATCTCTTAATATTTGATTTGATACCACAAAAAGTGGTTTTGAGATATAATATAACTATCGGTCAACCAGTAACCTCATCAGCTTATCTAAAGGAGGCCAAGTGAGAATATTAGTTCTTTACAACATTGCAACAGACCTAAAGAAAGGTGTCGCGTCCGATCTCCTGTGCGAGCAGGAAATCATGATCATTGTCCCCCTCGTCGAGCAGCTTCTTAAAGACTATGGTCACCAAGTGAAAACACTACCCACGACCATGGAGCTCTGGGAAGAACTTAAACGACGTCGGGGGGAATTTGATCTGGTCCTAAACATGGCAGAAGCGTTTGGTGGTGGTAACAATAACGAAACCTTCGTTCCTGCCCTTCTGGAAGCCCTAGATATCCCCTTCACTGGTGCTTCGTCCCACAATATGCAACTGACCCTCGACAAAGAAAAGAGTAAGTTGGTCTGCATGGGATACGGTGTACCAGTCACCCCCTACCAGCTTTTCCGCCGAGTTGATGAACCACTTGCACCACATCTAGCATTCCCCTTAATCGTCAAACCGATTCGTGAGGAAGGCAGTATTGGTATCTACCAGGACAGTGTTGTCTTCAACGAAGTGCAGTTACGGCGGAAAGTTCAGGACACTCTGGCGCGCTACCACCAACCTGCCATCGTGGAGCAGTTCATTGTCGGTCGCGAGATCTCCGTCGGTGTCATAGGTAACTACGGCCGTCTCCAAGTCTTTCCCCCACTCGAGTTTCTATTTTCTGGGACTGAATCTGTCTTTGAACAGATCCGATCCTACGAATACAAATGGGGCGGAAAGAAAGAACAGATGGTCAGAGCTGTTTTACCTTCGTCGATTGCCGACAAGCTCATGGAGTATGCCAAGACAGCTTTCATCGCCACTGAGTGCCGAGACTATGCCAGGTTCGACTTCAGAGTCACAGAAGACGGCACAATCTACCTGCTCGAAGTCAACTACAACCCCGGCATCGGTCCCAACACCCACGGTCTCAACAACACTCTCACGATGATGGCCAGTTTCGAAGGCTTCACTTTCGAAAGCTTGGTCGAGCAAATTGTTCGCATCGCCGCTGAAAGAGAAGGTTTACAATGTTAGCCAATCGGGGCGTTTTATTAATACTAAATCGCCCCAGCTTTTTATATGTCACCAGAAAAAACAATCATATTTGCCAATACAGCCGAAGCTTTCAAAGACCAGCTTTTAGAATCAGGTAATACCGATGAAGGACAAGCCAGAATTCGTCATGAACTAGCTTTATCTCAAAGAGCCTTCTTTTGGGAAAAGGATCACAAAGTAGTGGTCACTCCGTATGGGATCCCCGAAGCTCTTATTAACCACAATTCACAAGTCCTAGGATTTCAGGATGTCATCAATGTATCTCCTCGTGAACTTAGTCTCGATTTATCTGCTCAAGTCCAAGGTGACATCAAGCTCTGGACTGAATTGGTTCAGTTACTTAGAGATAACCCCGGCTCGAAGTTGTCGCCATACGCCTATACCCCTGGATTCATCCAAATCATCAATCGACTAAGGGGCGAGAATGTTAACTTTCAAGTTAGCGAAGAACCAACAGATCCCAATATCGCCAGTTTCCTAGATTCCAAGGCCGGATTCAGACAAATTATGATTGAATTGTCTGTTCTGCACCCAGAAGTGAAGATACCTGCAGGCCAAATCTGTTCTACCCGCTCAGAAGCAATAGATTTTGTTCAAAGTTTGTTTGCCCAGGGCAAAGCCGGAGTCATTAAAGCTAATATGGGTGAATCTGGCTGGGGGACGATATTCCTTAAACCGGAGGACTTTTCAGATGTGGCTGAATTGAATAGCCACATTGATCGCGTGCTTGATGGGGATAATATCTGGCGTGGTGGTCTTTTGATAGCTGAAGAATACATACATCCCGACCTCTCCGTTTCCGGCGGTTCACCTTCAACCGAACTTTATGTCGACAATCAAGGCCATCGCATTACTTACTCATGTGAGCAAGTAGTTAGCCCGAGTGGTGAGTTCCTTGGTGTCGGAGTTGGTGCTGGGTCAGTCAAACCTGAATTCCTCACCACATTAGAAACAGCAGCCAACATTGTCGGTCAACGATATTACGACCTCGGTTATCGTGGTTTCTTTGACATGGACTTTGTAATTTCCACAGATGGTACTCCTTATGCTGTGGAGACAAATACCAGACGCACCGGTGGCACGCATGTCTACGACATCGCCCGAGCAGTCTTTGGCGAGCAACAGTCACTTTGGGGCTACTTACTGTCACAAGACTCGCTTAGGTATGGTGATCAGGCTGTGAACGCTGAAGAACTCCTCGCAAGATCACAGAAGCTCCTCTATCCCATGAATGGTAGTAAGAGAGGTGTCATTATCACCCTGATCAATACCAGCGATCCGGTTCTTGGTTATGTTGCCATCGGAGACGACAAAGCCGAAGTGCTGCGACTTCAAAAACAGATCAAGCGGTCATTACTAGGCAAGTAAGCTAAAATACCTTCATGGACAACAGACCCAATCTACTACCAGTCAAACCATTTCAGGAAACTCTTCACGGAGGGTACTGTGGTCCTGCAACTCTCAAGATGGTATTGGCCTACTATGGCATTGAAAAATCAGAGGAAGAATTAGCCCAAGCCTGTGGCAAAGATACTGAACTTGGAGTCGATGACCAAGCCATTAAACGAGTCGCCGAGAGCTTCGGCCTGACGGTAGAAATCAAAAATAATTCTTCTTTTGAAGACATCCAAACTTGGCTGGACAAAAAAGTTCCCGTCATCGTCAATTGGTTTACCCGTGGTCGCACAGACTACCCGGAGGATGAAGTAGCTGATGGCCATTATTCCGTTGTAGTTGGCCTGGACAACCAACAAATCTACCTCCAAGACCCTGAAGTCGGTCGTGTCAGGAAAGTCGAAAGAAATGAATTCAAAAAAGTTTGGTTTGATTTCTCATCTGAGTTCATCGAGAAGTGGGAAAACTTGATCGTGAGACAAATAATAGCAGTTTATCGATAAGCCAACATCTTAATCACTTCAAGGACGCAATCTGAAGTAAAAGAATCTGCGATGTACAAGAGACTTAGAGTAAAATATCAATATAACTATGGCTAACAGTAACCTTACAAACGCAAAAAAGGCAAAGAATGACGAGTTTTATACCCAGTACAGCGATATTCAGAAAGAGATTGAGGCGTATCTTGAATATGACCCCGACACCTTTAAGGACAAAGTCATCTACTGCAACTGTGACGATCCGTTTGAGAGTAACTTTTTTCGCTATTTTGTGCTGAACTTTTTGCGCCTCGGTCTAAAGCGGCTCATCACCACCAGCTACAAACCATCACCCATTGCTAATACGCAACTTGTATTGTTTGGAGATGATAAAACTATCACGCCAGTTAAAGGTCGCCCAAAAATTACAGCTAACAAATTTATCATCAATGAAGTCGGTGATATGGATGGCGACGGCGCGTTTAACTTGCAAGATATTGCCGAACAACTCAAGGTAAACAAAAACAACGAGTGGGCACCGCTAGACGGAGACGGTGATTTTCGTAGCCCAGAATGCATAGAGCTACTAAAACAATCCGACATTGTCGTAACTAATCCTCCATTTAGTTTATACCGTGAATATCTCAAACAGCTTTTTGACCATAATAAAAAGTTTGTCATCATTACTAATAAAAATACAATTACTTATAAAGAAGTTTTTCCACTCATCAAGACCGACAGACTATGGGCTGGAACGATGAGCTTTAGCAAGGATATACTTTTTATAGCACCAAAAGATGTGGACTTGAGCAGCAAACCAAAGACAGCAATACGCATTGTTGATGGCGTAACGTACTTGCGTTCACCGTCAATTTGGGTTACCAACCTTGATCACGGTCGGCGTCATCAGTCACTGACTCTTATGACCATGGCAGATAATCTGAAATTCAACAAAAAGATGAAGGGTAAGACAACTTACGATCACTATGACAACTATGATGCCATAGAGGTGCCGTTTACCAACGCCATCCCAAGTGATTATGACGGCGTGATGGGCGTGCCAATTAGCTTTATTGATAAATACAGTCCTGATCAGTTTGAAATTATCTGGCAAGCAAGTGGAAACACTCGAGCATCGGCACCAAAAGATATTCTAACCAGTTTAAACTATCGACAGCGTCCCGAAGACAGAGGTGGTTGCACTGTTGTCAACGGCAGAAGAACATACGGAAGAATTTTTATTAAAAAACGAAAGATTGCAATATGATTACTATTCTCAAGCATTTCACTATACGTGATGTTATTGATGGTTTTATCTACAACGAGCTGGAAGGCAAGGGACTGTTTGGACTTGCGGGTAAATTGACTATCCAACCAGAGTATCAGCGCAACTATATCTATTCCAGTGACGGCGGCAAGCGCGAGCAGGCGGTGATAGAGTCTCTCCTCAAGGAATACCCGATAGGTCTGTTGTATTTCAATAAGGTCGATGACGACAGGTTTGAAGTGCTTGATGGTCAGCAGCGCGTTACCAGTATTGGTCGATTTGTAACCGGTAAGTTTGCGGTCAAAGACACCAATGACCACGAACAGTACTTTAGCGGCATGGCCGAAAGCCAGCGCGAAAAGATTATGAGCGCGCCTCTGCTAGTGTATGTCTGCGAGGGCGACGAGCCGGAGATAAAAGATTGGTTCAAGACTATCAATATCGCTGGTGTGCCGCTAACCCAGCAGGAGATTCTTAACGCTGTCTACTCTGGGCCATTTGTAACACTTGCCAGAGAGGAGTTTAGCAATAGCAATAATTCGCTTGTGCATAAGTGGAGTGCGTATATTCCCGGCGACATAAAGCGACAGGCATACCTAGAGTGCGCGTTGAACTGGACTAGCTATGGTGAAATTGATGCTTATATGAGCAAGCACCGTCGCGATCATGACGTTGCCGAACTGAAGTCACACTTTACAAAAGTTATCGACTGGATATCCAGCGTGTTTATCGATGTCGAGAGCGAGATGCGCGGACTGGAGTGGGGTAGGATGTACGAGACATACCACTATACGGCTTATAATCCTGTTGAAGTATCTGCAAAAGTCCACAAACTACTTGGCGATTATACGGTCAAAGATCGGCGCGGTGTGTTCGAGTATATTTTGGGCGGTTCAGTTGATACAAGACTGTTAAATGTGCGTGTGTTTGACGAACCTACCAAGAAAGTAGTTTATGCCAAGCAAACCGAAACTGCTCAGGCCAAGGGTAAATCTAATTGCCCACTATGTGCCATTGGTCACGATGCTAACTGCAAAAAAACCTGGAGTTTCAGTGACATGGACGCCGACCATGTTGCAGCCTGGAGCAAGGGCGGTGAAACACACATAAAAAACTGTCAAATGTTGTGTAAAACACACAATAGAGCAAAGGGGAATCGATAAATAGATCGCCTAGTAAAATTCTGTTTCTGCGTTTTCTGTTCTTTTGTTCGAGCCAATATTTTATTATTCAAAGAGTATTCAAGTATTCAAGTATCAATATTCAAGGTCCGTCCCTGAAGTTTTTTAAAACACTACCTGTAGTGGTTGTAATATTTCGCCTGTCTTTGACCTCATTATTTAAAGCAAGTTACAATTACACTTATGTCCCAGTACTACACCCCAAACCGCCAAAGAAATCTCTACGACCCAGCCTCCTCCCAGCCATTTCGCCTGAGTCGCGGCAAGATCGACGCCTTCATCAAATGCCCCCGCTGCTTCTATCTCGACCGCCGTCTCGGCGTCGCCCAGCCACCAGGATACCCTTTTTCCCTAAACTCCGCCGTCGACAAGCTTCTCAAGAAAGAGTTTGATCTCCACCGGGCGGAGGGTACTCCACATCCCCTGATGAAAAATTACGGCCTGGATGCTGTCCCACTCGCCGATGACCGGATGGATGAGTGGCGGGACTCGCTCCGGCGGGGGATTACTTTTCAGATCGCCGGCTCAAACGTCATCGTCACCGGCGGTATAGATGACATGTGGGTCAACCCGGCCGGGGAGTACATAGTCGTCGATTACAAGGCCACCTCCAAAGAGGAAGAGGTCAACCTGGATGCAGACTGGCAGGACGGTTACAAACGGCAGATGGAAATATATCAGTGGCTCTTTCGTCAAAACGGTTTTGCCGTCTCCTCCACCGGCTACTTTGTCTACTGCAACGGTATTACCGACAAAGAGGCCTTTGATGGGAAGCTGGAGTTTGCCATCAAGTTAATTCCTTACACCGGCAATACCGACTGGGTCGAGCCCACCATCCGTCAAGCCATTATCTGTCTCCAGAGTGATACCTTACCAGAGTCAGGCACGGACTGTGATTACTGTAAATACCGCGCCGCAGTCAAGGAGTTCGAGTAATCACAAAAAAGCCTCAGTCATCTGAGGCAAACCAACTTAACTCATAATTACTCTGTCCCGATCAAGCCGACTTCCACCGGGAGGGAAGAAAGTGCCGTGTTCACCCACAAACATGACGCTGTAAAAAATCCGGTTTTCGCCGATCTCGCTGACAGAGATAATTTGCAGACTGACAGAATAGTCCAGGTCATTGCTGGCATGCCACTGGCCATCTTCGCCCATGATAGCTAGCCATTTAAACCGGACACACAGGCTGCCACTCTCTACCCAGGCTCGCTCGACCTCACCCCGATATAGGTAGCCCTCACCAGAGTTTTGGATCTCCAGCTGTCCACCTTCGTATCTTTTGACGATATCGGTACTTAGTTCCATCTCCTACCTTTCTATTCAAACGTGCAGATGCCAGCATTATAACAAATACGAAAACTCACATCTTGGATCGAAACGCTTGCCCCGCTCACGCGTCTGTGCTATACAGACATTGTTACTCAGTTTACACAATCTAAAAATACATGGTTGCCGGACCGTTTGGAGATTCACTCGCTTTGGAGCAAGGACAAAAAGCTGATTCAGCCAAGCCCCTATTCAAAAGAGAAGAGGGAGACTTCTATCAATATGGAGGTCTGTACCTGCCTGAGGAATGTAAAGGTTCTCTAGATTATTCAACCTACGTGGAAAATGACAAAGATACAGGCAGGGTCTTTGATGGTATCAACGCCGCCGGCAAACGAGGTGGGCTTGAAGCTCAAGTGCATTTGTATAGCGGTTTTTATTTCGTTAGACCATACCGTGGTAGTGAAGAGCCCTATGATGTTCCTGACTTCGGATTAAAAATACACGTCCATCTTGATCCTGCTGATCCACAGTATGCAGACAAGCTCGAGAAAATTGCCCGGATGTG
>Ga0208958_1001895_pt1 | contig 19341 bp, 21 predicted proteins | sample RifOxyB1_FD_184032 | JGI IMG/M metagenome (GOLD analysis project Ga0208958, IMG submission 184032) | Soil microbial communities from Rifle, Colorado - Rifle Oxygen_injection B1 (SPAdes) | ecosystem: Environmental > Terrestrial > Deep subsurface > Rock core/Sediment | place: Rifle, Colorado... | reverse complement strand
GATAGCGGCCAAATAGGGCCCGCCGGTGCAGGGGAACTCGCACAAACCAACCACAATCCCCAAAAGGAAGGCGGTCGGCAAGCTGGCCTCGTGCATCAATTTGGCAATCCACTTATGGCTCACTTGAGGAATCTTAAGCTTGAGCGGAAAGTTGGGCCACCAACCGCTTACTAGCGCCAAGGCCCCAACCGTCACCAAAATACCGGCGCCAATCTTGGCCATAAAGTGCGGCGTGTCGAAAAAGTGGAGAGCTTGCAAAAGACCGAAGCCAATCAGAAGATAAGCGGCGAAGATGCCGGCAATATAGGTACCGCCGACCGCCAGCAAACGCCCGCGACTGGCGCCAAGCGATAAGAGGAAAGCAATCGTTAACAAGAGCACAGAGAAAGCACAGGGGTTAAGACTGTCCACCAGCGCGGTGATTAAGAGGAGGGGCAAGAGCCACTCGCCGCCGTCACTCACCGCCCAAACCAATGATTGCCCGAGCGGGGTAAACTTGATTACCACCACGGCGGCCAACACGAGAATGGCCAAGATTATTCCCCAACCGGTTTTATTTTTTATCATAAGCCGTTAGGGAGTAACTAAACCGGTAAAGCCGAGACTTAACTTTTGGCCGTCGGTGGTGGTTAAAATAATCTCCCGGTCCACCGGGCCAACCCCGGCCGGCCCATGGGCGGCCGGGTCGAAGAAAGCGGTGACGGTGGCCTCCTCGCCCGGCGCAAGCGTTAAGTCGGGATCCGGGACCAGTCCGTGTCCGGGCATGCCAAACGGACCGCGCTTAACACCAGCGGCGGTGGTAATCGTCGCTTCCGTACACATGCAGGAAGTGTAAATCTCTTTGAGCGTCAGGACCTGCTGGCTGTTGTTTTTAATCAAGAAGTCGGTGGTGACCACGCCTTCCTTCATCTTAATCCGGCCAAAATCGCGGCTGGCCTCGCCCATAACCCCGAAGGTGCCGGACGTAGCGGCCACCGATGGCTGAACCGAGTCAAGCGCTCGGCCTTGCCACCACAGGCCACCAACGATTGCAATCACAATCAAAAAACCAATTATTGTTCCTATTTTCATAAATTTAGCTTAAGTTTAATAAACCATCCGCCGGCGGCGGTAAAACTTAAGCTAAAGTCGGACTGTGTTCAAAAATTGAAAGATAACGCCGGAACTTCCGTTGTGATTCGGCTAAGTCATTAGCCAGGCCGGCCAGCGCCAAATGAGACTGTTTGCCAACCGGATTAAAATCAAAAAATAAAAATCTGACAGTTAGAATCGCGAACAGGATTACTGCCGCCGAAATAATAATCACAAACAAGTTAACGAACATCTGACTATGGAAATTGGCTGCCGCCACCACATCAAGCACTTCCGGACAAATCGCGCCCTGGAGGGCCGAGGCCAAACAACCGCCAGTCATGCCGTTGTGGACGGTCATCGCCGCGCCCAAAAAGCTCAATAAAATCAAACCGGTCAGCAAAGTAATGGCAACAGATAACTTCATTAGCTTTAATATATCACAGGCCGGCAAATTAACCAGCCGGCTCATCCTCCTCCTCTTTTGATTCCTTGGGCGGAAAGCCCCACTGGAAGCGGGGGCTCTCGCCCGTCAGGCGCGAGATGATGATTAAAATCAGAACCATCAGAATGGCTTGCGGTAAAAACTCGAGCACCGCTGCGCTCTCCGAGACGGCAGTGGAAGCAATCCGCCGGTAATTCCAAACCAAGAGAATAATAAACGCCAGGATTGTTAGCCAGCCCTGCCAAGTGACGGGCGTCCAGCCCCAACCATACAACTTGCGCTTAAACCAATAGCCAGACATCTTACCCTAATTCTATCTTACTCCCCGCCTCCTGCCAACACTATTCAACATACCAACAAACTTGAGAATGTTGGGATGTGGTATAATGGGTGAGATGAAGAAATCAAAGACAGCCAAACAAATGGAACGTCATCTCAAAGGGATAGCCAATCACTACCGCATCGCGATTTTGCTTTTAGTCGCCCAAAACGAAGGGGTAACTCTGGAAGGCATCGCCGAGATGCTTGACGCCAATATCAAAACAATTGGCGAACATACCAGGCGACTTGGCCAAGCCGGTTTGATTAATAAGAAATATAACGGCCGGTTCGTGGAGCATACCCTCTCGCCTTATGGACAAACTGTTGCCAAATTCCTAAAGTCATTCCAACAAATCTAGTTTAACAACATACCAACAAACTTGAGAATGTTGGGATGTTGGATTGTTTTACTGGTGTTTTACCGGATGCCGGTGTCGCAGGTGACCGCCACTTCAACGTAATCGTTGACGACCAACTTGATTGGACCAGTATTTTGGCAATAAGGGAGAACGTTAGCCGCGGCGGCCGAACGGATAGCGTACTCGCCGGGCGGCGCTTCCACTCTAAAGCGCCCGGCCGCGTCGGAGTCAAACTCTTTAATCACCCGCGCTTGGTCGGCCGTAGTCAAGGCCAGCCGGGTGGCATATGGCTTATCGGCGCAAGCCGGATCGGGCGGATCGCTCACCACCGGGCAAATGGGCCCGAGACTAACACTCCCTTGGATGGTGCCCCAAAACTCCCCGACCACCTCCTCTTGATCAGCCGGCCGATTAAACCAGAGCCAAGCTCCGGCTAAAACAATGATAACTAAGCCCACCAAAGCGTTCTTCATATCCTCATCTTACCAAATATCCGCCCTATTTGAAAAATTACCGGATTTGTGGCAATCTTGGAGTGTAATTGCTAATCATTGCGGGATCGTCTAATGGTAGGACACCAGGTTTTGGTCCTGGGTATCTAGGTTCGAGTCCTAGTCCCGCAGCAAACAAAGATAAGTAAAAATGTACAAAGGAACCATTATTGAAAATAGTTTGAGTGACAAGGGTATCCTGGACCAAACCAAGATTGTCAAAACTTGGCAGGATGATGACTGGACCCTGCATAATGTTTTGATTGAGGAGGAACAAATTCCCAACTTGGCTAAATATATCGCCGACGGCCCTTGGTACATCCACCTCTGGCACCCAGGTGGAGATGAAGTGAAGGTAGTGTTTAAAGATAAAATATTTGATATCAAATACTCTGACAAATCGACTTGGGCCGAGGCCGTGGCTTACGGCAAATCTATTGGCATCCCAGACGAACAATTAGATTTTATCATCGATTAAATCCCGTTTTTTACAACTTTAGGGAGGTGATATAATGGCCAAGTGGATATTTTAACTATCAAAATTACAGACCTTCTTGTACAACCCAAATCTGTGGTATTGGTTGGTGAGACCAATTCAGGAAAAACACATTGGATTAAAAATACTTTAATTCCCCACCTGAGATCTCTGGGTAAGCAAGTTGAATATTTAAGGGATGGAAATGAATTAACAAAACAATCACCCGACATCGTTATTTGTGATGAGGCAGAAACTTTGTTTGATAAAAAATATTTACAGAACAACAAGTCAGATTATTATTCTCCAGAATATTTAAAGAAGGTTCAAGATTGGCAAAAAAATTATTCTAAATTACCAGCCGCAACCCTTTTTGCTATTACCCGTAACCAACCAGAACAAATAGCTAATTTGGTTGCTAATTTTAAGCAAGCTGATTGGGATAATCGACCCGTGATAGTGTTCGAATTTACCAAGACCTAAACCCCGTTTTTTACAACTTTGGGGAGGTGGTAAAATGGGAGGATGACGGGTAAGACATTTAAACTCAAGTCGGAGATTTGGCTTTATGGTGGGGAGAGCGCGTGGCACTTTATGACGGTGGATAAAAAGACGACGGCCAAAATTCGAGAGAATTTTGGCCGTTTTTCCCGCGGGTGGAGCTCCTTGCCGGTTAAGGTCAAACTCGGCCGGACCGTTTGGACCACCTCCATCTTTTACGATAAACAAGGGGTCTACCTCCTGCCGCTTAAAGCGGCCGTGCGGAAAAAGGAGGGCTTGGTCGCCGGCCAAACCACCCCCTTCGCCATCACCATTTTGGTTTAAGAGAACAGTTAAGAAAGATTTTTAACAGTTATCCGTCAACAATTATTATGTCTAAACCCAAATTATCAAAATAATTTAGACTAAAACAATATGCATAAAAAAATGTGTCCCGTGGTCCACTTCGAGATGCCTTATGAGGATGCCGGGCGCGTAAGCAAGTTTTATCATCAAACTTTCGGCTGGGAGATGAACAAGCTCGGACCGGAAATGGGCGATTATGTGCTCGCCGGCACCGACGAGGCTGACGCTAATGGGATGTTGAAAGAGACTAATCGGATTAATGGCGGCTTCTACCCCAAAGGGCTGGGGATACCCGGCCAGCCCTCAGTGGTGATAGCGGTGGAAGATATTAAGGCGGCGATGGAGCGGGTTAAAACCGGTGGTGGCGAGATTTTGGGCGAAGTGATGCCAATCCCCGGCATCGGCCAATATGTCCCCTTCGTCGACACCGAGAGCAACCGAGTTGGTCTGCTCCAGCCCGTTGACCCGATGTAACTAAAATAAAATTTTAAAATTACTAGTTTTAATCAAAAAAATAAAATGATTATCATTCACGAAACATTTATCTGTAAGCCGGGTCAGGCCTCCAAGTTGGCGAAGATGTTCAAAGAGATTCTTGATTTGGACGACAACAACAAGGTCATCTCCATCCTCACCGACCTGGTTGGCGACTTCAACAAAGTGGTACTCGTCAGCCATTATGAGAGTTTAACCGACTACGAAAGGAATTGGGAAGAGGAAATGAAAAATGCCAAGAAGATGAAGGAGATGGAAAAAATAATGAAAGATTATCACGACACTTTCCTAACCGGCAAGCGGGAAATTTACCGGGTGTGGTAATTAAGTTGGGCGATTAAGGTTTAACCGTTTGGCGGAGGGAGCGCTTGCGGTCGTTCTCGGTGAGGAACTTTTTCCGCAAGCGGATATCTTTGGGTGTAATCTCCAAATATTCGTCATCGCGCATTAGGCCGAGCGCCCGCTCGAGTGTGAGCTCGTAAGGCGGGGTGAGCTGGATGGTGCCATCGGAGCCCGAGGCGCGCATATTGGTTAATTGTTTGCCTTTGGTCGGATTAACCGTCATATCCTCGCCTTTAGTGGTGTAGCCAATCACCATCCCCTCATACACCTCGGTGCCGGGCGTGATGTAGAGCACGCCCCGGTCTTGCAAGGTGCCAAGAGCGAAGGCGAGCGCCTTGCCGGCGGCCATGGAGATCATGGAGCCATACTCCGTTTTAACCACCGGGCCAGCGAGCGGCGCGAATTCTTGGAAGGTGCTGGTTAAAATCCCCTCACCGCGGGTATCAACAATAAACTCGTTGCGATAGCCAATCAGACCGCGCGTGGGCGCGCTGAAGATGAGGCGAGTTTGCCCGCGCTCTTGCTTTAAATCCACCAACACGCCCTTGCGGTTGCCGAGCTTGCCCATCACTACGCCCACATATTCATCCGGGACCAGGATTGTGACCTCTTCAAACGGCTCGCACTTCACGCCATCAAGCTCTTTAATAATCGTCTCGGGTTGCGAGACGGCGAGCTCAAAGCCCTCGCGACGCATGTGCTCGAGCAAAACCGCCAAGTGGAGCTCGCCCCGGCCGAACACTCGGAACTCGGCACCATCATTAAAATCAACTTGCAAGCCAACATTGACCTCGAGCTCCTTCTCCAGCCGAGCCCGAATTTGGCGCGAAGTGAGGAGCTTGCCGGTCCGGCCGCCAAAAGGCGAGTCGTTAACCAACATCTTAAGGGAGAGGGTCGGCTCATCAATATGGATGGCCGGCAAGGCGGCCGTGGCTGGCTCGGCCACCAAAGTTTGGCCGATGAAGATGTCGGGCAGGCCGGCCACCATCACAATGTCGCCGGTCTCGGCCGCCGACACTTCCTTTTTATTAAAACCTTCAAAGGTAAACAACTTGCTTACTTTACCAGTGTACAAATGACCGGCCGAGTCTTTGGCGGTGATGGTTTGACCCGCCTTAATAGTGCCGGCATAAACGCGGCAAATACCCATCCGGCCAAGGAAGTTATCGTAAGCGAGATTGAAGACTTGGGCTTGGAGGGGCTCGGCCGAGAGCTCCGGGCTCGAGGCCGGCGGCACTTTGGCCAGCACCAAATCAAGCAAAGGGGTTAAATCAGTCGACTCATCGGTGAGCTCCCGCTTGGCGATACCGTCGCGGCCGATAGCGTAAATGGTTTCGAAATTTAGTTGCTCGTCATCGGCGCCCAGGTCAAAAAACAATTCATACACTTGGTCGTGAGCTCGCTTGGGGTCGGCGGCCGGCTTGTCAATTTTGTTAAGCACCACAATCGGCTTAAGCCCCAACTCAAGCGACTTCTTCAACACAAATTTGGTTTGGGGCATCGGCCCTTCGGCGGCATCCACCACCAAAAGCACACTATCAATCGAGCGGAGTACCCGCTCCACCTCCGAGCCAAAGTCGGCATGACCCGGCGTGTCTAAAATATTAATTTTGGTATTCCGGTAATAAACCGAAGTGTTTTTGGCATAAATGGTAATGCCGCGCTCTTGCTCGAGCGCGTTTGAGTCCATTGAGACCAAGCCGTCCGACATCCCCGTTTGTTGGAGAATCTTGTCGGTGAGCGCGGTTTTGCCGTGGTCCACGTGGGCGATAATGGCGATATTTCTAATTTCCATAACTAGTTCAAAAATAAAATGCGTCAACGACGCCATATTTCAGAAACTTATTAAAGCATAGATTGCAAATTAAATAAAGAGTGAAAATTACCAGGGACCGTAAACCGCCCCAATGGGACGGTTTTTAAAATCTTTTGATTTTAATTATTCACTAAAGAGCTTAAGCAGTTTGGCGGTGGTCCGAGGGCCGAACCAGCCATAGCCGGCGTTACCGGCCGTCACAATCCCGTGTTTGAGCTGAAATCTTTGCACCGCCGCTTCGGTTAATAGGCCAAAGTAGCCAGTGACTAAACCTTCCGGGTAAACCTCCGAATCGCGCGCCAAAAGTTCTTGGAGTCGACTAACATCACTGCCAGACATCCCACCACGGAGACTGCGGGTAAAATTGGCTGAATCAGCCGACCCAGTTTGCAATTTTGCTAGTTGGATTTTAAGCGAGTTAAGCTGCTGGAGCAGGCTGGCCAGCCGCGCGGTCGGGGTTTGATTTTGGACCAAATTAATCGGATTGTAGAAGTAGCCCCCGCTTGAACCGCCGCCCGATGGACTGGTCTTAGCGCTGTGAGTGAAAGTGGTGCCAGCGCTTGAAGCGGTACAAGTTACCGCCACATCATTCTCGGTGCAACTGACAGCGCCATTGGCATCAACCAAGGGCTGAAGACCTTCCACCACATCTTTAACCACATCGCCCGAAACAGCGTCATAAGTATAACTGATTCCGTCAATCGTAATCGTATAAGCGTAATCATCTGAGACACTAGCCGGAGTAAACACTGTTACCTGCGACACCGCCGTGCGATTGGTGGCACTTGAGGTCTGGGTAAAGCCGGTGCCGGCCACTTTGGCGGTTAAAACCACGGTGTTAGTGCTGTCGGCCGAGGTGAAGTCTTGACTGGCGTAACCGCTTGAGGCCTGAATAGCAGCATCAAGTCCGGCGGCAATATCAGAGGTGGTAGTATCGGAAGACAAAACAGTGTAATCAACAGCTCCAACTGTCGGCAAAGTGGCGGTAAAGACATCGCCTTCATCAACCGTCCCACCGATGGTAATGGTGTTAATTTGGGCGACCGGGATAACGCCAACAGTACTAGCGGTTGAAGTAACATCGCCGGTGGTGCCATCAGTAAAGGTAACGGCCGTGGCGCTGGCTTCCGTGCCAGTAGTGGTGAAAATGGCATCCGCGCCAGTACCGCTGACCGTTAGCGCGCCGTGACCAGTATCGGACACATTGGTCAAAGTCCGTAAAGCAGTGGCAATTTCCGCCGCCGTCCGAGCAATGTCCTCGGCTGTGCCGGTAGTAGTGAGGATGGTTGCCCCGCCGGTACAGTTGGCATCTTCCGCCGGTGAACCGGCGGTGGTGGTAGCAAAGGTAACCGTGCAAGTACCGATAGTAATCGTTTCGGTATCAACCGGCAAGGTGCCTACCGTGAGAGTACGGGTGGCTTTAACCTCCTCCACATTAGCTTGAGTAGCCGCAGTGGCGGCAGTTTGGTCATCAGTGCCAGCCGTCACATTAGCGGTTGAATCCGAAGTGGCAATGGACGGCTCAGCTGCCAAACTAATAGCCGGAAACACCAAGAAACCAACCGCTATTATTAGAACAGAAAAAAATTTTACATTCATATTATTTTATTTATCTAATTGATTAATCGTCAAATTATTACTTAACTTGAGTATAACCCATATTTAGTCATTTTACCCCCCCCGATGGGGGCAAGTGGATAACTAAACTTACCCAAATCGCCATCTGATTAAAATCCAAAAACTCGCCGGCCGGCGAGTTTTTGATTGGTTGCGCAATGGAGTAATAATCGCTTAATCGATAATTCGTTGACCCCGAGCGCCCCGAGGGCCGCCAAAGCCTTGACCCGGACCAAAGTCACCGTCGGCTTCGCGCTCGGCCATCCAAGCCAAGCGAGTGTCAGCTTGAGCTTGAGTAATCACTCCCGCTGAGACCATCTCCGCCAAGCGAGCTTCCATTTGGGCATGGCGTTCAGCCTGCATCTTGGCTCTAAAGGCATCCTCGTCGATACCATATTCCGCCATTAAGTCCTGCATCGTCTGGCCCTCCGCCCAAGCGTTTTTAACCTGATCTACCGAGAGACCTAGCATTTCAGCCTGATGCGCAAAGTGATCGGCAATATCCCCGGACTTTTCCATCCAGCCGCCAAAAGGACCCTGGGCCGAAGCCAGACTGGCACTAGCCAAAACCAAGGCTAAAGCCGGCACTGCTACCAAAAGAATCTTTTTAATTTTCGACATAAATAATTAGTTAAGCTTATAAACCGGCGCCTAACTATTACTACATCGCCGAGAGAAAATTATTTCACTCTCATCATACCCGACCTCGGCATGAGCGGTTGGTGTAATTCCCATTCAAGCGGGCGGATACCAAGTGCCTCAACTCGATTGTCATTCTCTAAACCAAAGACTGCCACCTCAAGCCCGGGTTGAAGAGCATCGACAATCGGCCCCCTGGTTGAAACAGAAACAATTATTGTTAATTCCTCCCCGGTTTCAGTCTCTAAAATAAAGCCATCTTCAGTCAATTGTTTAATACTGCCAGTATGGGCATTCTCCAACCGCTCGGGGTTGAAGCGGCCATAGATTGGCCCCGCGGCGGGCAAACGCCCGCCGCGGAACTCGCGATAAATCCCCCGATGGAACGGAGTTTGCGCCACCAACCAACCGCCCAATATTGTCAGCAACACCACCCCGATAATGGAGTAAAGAAGGGGTTGACGATAAGCAAACGAGTAACGCGAAACCAAAACTTCAAGAATCAAAACCAAGGCAATCGCCGCCAATACTAACGCCCAAGGCAACGAGGTCAAAAGCAATCGCCAACCCAGGAGACCGGCGCCGGGCGCCAACCCGGCGCCGGAAGCGGAAACAATAAAGCCAACCAGACTAACAAAGAAAATCAGCGCCAGCGCGACAAACACTGCCAATAAAGCCACCAACAAAGCCTTCAGGATGAAGTGCCAGCGCGGGCGCATCTTTACCTCGCCAACTTTAATGGTCGCTAAAATTTTGTCTTTAATTTCGGTCATAATCTTGGTCAATTTGCTTAATAATCTTTTTTAATTCCGCTCGGCCGCGGGTCAGACGTACTCCCACGGTTGAAATTGGCAAATGCAAAACCTCAGCAATGCTCTGATAATTTAAATCCTCATAATAATAGAGCAAGAGCGCTTCGCGATATTTGCCACTAATCTGGCTAAGTGCCCGATCCAACATCTGCTTAATATCCTCCCGCTGGGCCAAATCATCAGCCTTCTCTTTGGCACGCAACTGAGGCAAAACTACTTCCAAATCGAGAAAGTCGAGCGGCTTCCTGACCCGCTCGCGCAAGGTGTTAACAAATTCATTATGGGCAATCCGATAGAGCCAGGGCGAAAATTGACGACCCGTGTCAAAGCTCTGGATATTGATATAAGCTTTCAAGAAGACCTCTTGAAGCAAATCATCCACATCCTCTTGGCCAAAGAGAAATTTGCGAGCGTAACGACGGAGCTTGGCCTCGTACCGCTCAACTAATATGCCAAAAAACTCGGCTTGACCGGCCTGCACCCGAGCCGCTACTTGCTCATCTGTTAAATGAGTATCAGTCACGATTTTACCTTTATTACAAATCAAACCAAAGATTATTTCACTTCTTCTTTACCCAAAAGTTCGATCAGGGCGAGCTCGAGAGGCAGTTCGGGCACGGCCGATTGGAAGGTCTCTAGGTAGGCGGCCAAGAGTTGGCGCAACACCTCGGGGAATTTTTTCAATTTTTCTTTATCAGCAATAATTTCTTCAATCAACTTGGCCTCCTCGCTCCCCACCTCGGCCAAAATCGGCTTCTTCAAATCATTGGCATAACCGGCCAACATCGTCGCTCTGATTAAATAAATAGTCAGTTTAAGAAAAGTCCGCGCATCTTTACCCTCGCCGGTAGCTTGCCTAACCGCTTGTAACGCCTTATTTAAATCCTGATTAGTAATTGCCAACACCAACTCCCGGACCAAAAGCGCCGAAGGCGCGGCCGTCACTCGCTCCACTTCCTCGCGCGTCAATTCTTTATCGGCCGAGAGATTGGCCACCTTTTGCAACAAGCCAATCGTGTCGCGGAAGGAGCCGTCGCCGAGGACGGCGATGAGCTCGGCCGCGTCTTTGGTTAAATTCAAACCTTCCGCCTTGGCCACTTTGGCCGCCACTTTGGCCAGCGTGGGCACAGTAGGCGCGCGGAAGTGATGCACTTCCGCGCGCGAGAGAATGGTCTCCGGCACCTTGTGGAGCTCGGTGGTGGCCATAATGAAGACGACATGGGCCGGCGGCTCTTCAATCGTCTTTAAAAGCGCGTTGAAAGCTTGTTTGGAGAGCATGTGGACTTCATCAATGATATAAACCTTAACCGGCGACTCAAACGGCAAAGTAGCCACGCCCTCTTGGAGCGCGCGGACATCATCCACTCCAGTGTTGGAAGCGGCATCAATCTCCACCAAGTCGTTGGCCGAGCAACTAAGGGCCCGGGCCAAAATCCGAGCGACTGATGTTTTGCCAGTACCGCGACTGCCAGTAAAGAGGTAAGCATGGGCGGTTTTGCCGTTCTTAACCGCCGCCTCAAGCACCGAGACGATGTGCTCTTGCCCCACCACCTCACTCCACTTCCCCGGCCGATATTTACGATATAGCGCCACTGCCATACCACCTATTATACAAGCTTTCTTCAGAAAACAAGAAAATTGTTATTTTAAGCCATATTTTTGCGTTTTTTCCTATTTTAGCCTTATTTCTGCGTTGGTCACCTTTAAATCACTTGACTTTTTCTTCTAATCTGCTATACTACATGCAGATACAATCAAACTTCGTACTCGGTGTAGTCGAGGAATGATTGATCAAGGGTCTAGGAAATCTGACGGTGTCCAAGTTAATCAGAGGACATCGCAGGGGTCAAAGACTGGGACCTACGAGTTGCCAGCCACCCAAATCTCGCTAACCGGGTTTACCGGTTGAGTATGGGGACTTCCTAGATTAACGGCCTCTCGCTTACCCAGCGGGAGGTTTTTTTATTTTGCATTTATTAGTCTCAATTTTGATTATTCCAAAAAATACGCTATAGCGTATTTTTTGGTGGAATATTGTTCTAATGTAGAAAATTATCTATTATCTTGGTTGCCTCACTGGCAGTACTAGCTTCCATTAATTTTTGGTGCAATTCTTGGGCGCCGTCGAAGCCAACTAGACCCTCCTTCGCCAAGGCTATGGCGGGTAAATATGCTTTGAAGTGCTTCTTCATCACCGCGAAGTTCTTGTGTTGACTATGAAGCTGGTCAAACAATTCAATATGCTCTATTAATACTTCTAATCGCTCTTTCAAGTCAGGGGTCCGCTCGCTAAAGAGCCAAGGGTTGCCGAAGATGCCGCGACCAATCATGGCGCCGTCGCCGCCAAATTGCGCCACTTTCTCCCGCGCCTCGGCCGGCGTGGTCACATCGCCATTGCCCAAAATTATCACTCCGCTCCCCTTCCCCAATTCCATAATCCGCGGCATCAGCTCCCAATGGGCTGATGCCTTGCTCATCTCTTTACGCGTGCGCAGATGCAGAGTAAGCGCGGCCGGGCGCGCCGCGAGTAAAGCGGGCACAATTTCTTCAATCTCAACTTGGTTGTAGCCAATCCGCGTTTTCACCGAAACCGGCAAATTAGGCGCGCCCGCTTGAGCGGCCTTAATCAACTCCTTTGCCAGAGGCAAATTTTTAAGCAACGCCGCGCCGGCGCCCTGCTTCTCAATCGTTTTGTCGGGGCAACCCATATTAATATCCACTCCATCAAAGCCGAGCGCTTGGCACAAGGCCGCCGCCTCGCGCATCTTCTCGGGATGACTAGTAAAGAGCTGGGCGACAATCGGCCGCTCTTCTTCAGAGTAACGCAACAATTCCCGGACCTTCTCCCTGCCCACCGGATGGACCAAACCGTCAGCCGAAGCGAATTCAGTGAACATCACCGCGGGTTTGCCATACTTGGCGATAATCTGCCGGAAAGCCGCATCAGTCACATCATAAAGCGGCCCGAGCGCGATAATCGACCGCTCCAACTTTTCCCAAAAATTCTTCTTAACCATAGTCAGAGCATACTATCATACTTGACATATTTTGGACACTGTGCTAGGAGTATACCCGGTTGGTCTCATAACGAGACCTGTACATTCCAAGGGAGAGACTACAATGTCTGTCAACAAGATCCAGACCGTTATGGTCAAGGTCCGGGGCGTGTCCCCTTACCTCATGAACCCGATGACCAAGGACATTTTGGATGCGCTCCGGACTGGTGTCCGAGCGCCCATCCAAAAGAATGCCCCGGTCGAAAAAATCGCCGAGAAGAAAATTTGGTCCGAAAGCGGCAAGATCGGCATCCCGGTCGAAAACCTTTTGGCCTGTATGGCCGAAGCCGGACGGAAGGTCAAGAATGGCAAAACCCAGATCTCGACCGCCGGTTCGACCATGATGTACCAAATGTTATCGATTGAGGAGACCTTCCTGCCGTTCACCGACCTCGCGCCGGAAAATAATGGCTGGATTGTGGACATGCGTCGCGGGCGACTGAAGGATGGCACGGCGGTTTGCATTACCCGGCCCAAGTTCATGTCGTGGGGACTCGAATTCACCCTGACCATCGACACGAATGAAGTGACGGCCGAGACCATCCGACAGTTGGTGCGTTGCGCGGGCAATGTTGGCCTCGGCGATTTCCGTCCGGCTTGCAAGGGCCCCTTCGGCCGCTTCACAATCGAAGAGTGGGAAGCCATGGAAAATACCGAGAAAGACGCGGCGTAAAGAAATCAACACTGAAGTGCTGTGTCCGGCTCGGTCCAGTAGAGCCAAGTAGCCTAATCCACGGAGCGGGAGTCATTAATTTGACTCCCGCTATTTTATTTGACATAAAATTAATAATATAATATTATATTAAAACAGCCCAGAGCCGCGTAAAGTTGGGTATTGCTGGCTGTTGTCCGCTGGACCTTGGGGCAGGCCAGATTATCTGGCCTGCCAATATATTAAAAACTATCTGTTGAAGCTAACTGAGGAACGGTTAGGTCCCTCAACCTATCTTGGCCCAGTACGGCCCAGTGACGTGGTGTCCTGTACTCTGCACCAAGCCACGGAGCGGGAGTCAATTAACTTGACTCCCGCTATTTTTTATAATATAATACAAGAAGACAAGTTTATTTGTCCTCTACAGCTGGGTACACTGTTGTGCAGCTGACTCCAGTCGTCCCCGGACCGCCATGGGCCGGAAGTCATTGACTTCCGGCATTTTTTATGCATAATATAATCAATCACTGAATCCTTCTCTTCTGCGACCCGAGGTTAGCTTCAGTGAGGCAAGGGGCGGGCTGTTAGCCCCTCAAAACTATCCCCGGCTAGCTACCGCTCAGAGTTGTATGCCTTAGCTTGCACCGGTAATCCATAGTTCTGCGTGGAGCGGGAGTCATTAACTTGACTCCCGCTATTTATTTGACAATGGTAATTAAAACTGTTATTTTAGAGAAAGTCGCTGTTGTCCATTCACCACCTTAGAGGCGCACTGATGGGCACAGTAGCCCACTCCGCGGGCCGGAAGTCCTTGACTTCCGGCATTTTTTATAATACTATCTACATGGCGGCTCTGCTCGGATAACTAACCTTTAGTAACGCAAAGTCAGCTCCACCTTACCTAGGAGCCGGTGTCGCTTGACACCGGCTATTTTTATGTAATATTAAAAATTAATTAGGGCTTGTTGCAGAATGGCTGCCCGTAGCCCAGTCCGGCCACCCGGTGCATAGTGGTCCACGGAGCGGAGGTCTGATGACCTCCGCTATTTTATTTGACAAAATTACATTTATATTATAGGGTTAATTTGCTGGCTTACCTGCGCCCGGCTAACTGTAGCCTCCTACGGTAATGCCCGCTTTAGCCCGGGACGGAGGCCTATAGGTCTCCGTCAAAAATCATCCCAGCCCAGGGTACAGAGCAGTGGAGTAAGGTTCTCCCCTCTATTCTGGCCTGCTGTGCGGAGCGGGAGTCATTAACTTGACTCCCGCTATTTTTTATGATAGGAATTGGAACGGTCTTTGAAAACCTAGGCACGCAACGCAAACAACCACAAAGGAGGCATTTATGCCACAAACGCAACATCAGGGGCTGCGTCCCCACTTCCCCCTTCAATACCGGCAAATCAAACCGGTTCAGGAGGAAGCACTCGAATTGATCGAGAAAGAACGAGGTAATATTACTCTTGAATTGCCAACCGGTTCAGGGAAGACAGCCGTTGGCTGCACCTTCCTGAATCATCTTGCTCAACAAAGCCGAGACCCGGTTCTGTATGTCGTCCATTCCAAAGTATTGGTGGACCAAGTGAAGCGTCTTCATCCGGAATTCCAAGTAATACTCGGTCGCAACGAGCATCTTTGCCTCTACTACGAAGACACCGACTTGAAAGCGGACGACATCCCGTGCGCCATGCTCACCGACTGTCCGCATCGGGTCAATCAAGACACCGGCGAGACGGAAGAGCCGGGCGCCCGACCATGCCCCTATCTCCTCCAACGTTATCAGGCCCAACAAGGGAAAAAGGTAGTGACCACTATGGCTTACTACCTTTTCACTCAACTGTTTGGACGACAATGGGGTGAAGCGCCAGCTGGACTGGTAATTGACGAGGCTCATCGGATTGCTGATGTCGTCCGGCATTGCCTGTCGTACGAAATTACCGATTGGCACTTGGGTCGGGCAATTGAGCTTTTAGAGCAAGTCGGCTCGACTGAAGTGGCTTGCCTTGAAGCTTTTTTGAAGCAGATGGTGAAAATCATCAAGAAAAAGAAGGCCAACTCTCGAACTCTCTTGGAAGACTCCGAGATCGAGACTCTCCGCGATTTGTTGGAGGGCATCGATCAAAAACAGATTCTCAAGAGTATTGGTGAGGCCGTCAAAGCTGGGATAATTGACCCTAAACAGGAAATGGAGACGCTCAAGCGGCTCCAGATTTTGGTCCGGGACTTAGGGAGGTATTTCCGTTCACTGGATTACTCCCTGCCGGCTGGCAAGCGCGGTCCTCTCAATTACACCTTCGCTTACTGGGAGGAAGAGAAGGGCAAGAACGAGAAAGTAAAGTACCGCTTGTTCATCAAGTGCTACTATGTGGCGCCGATTATTAAGAAGATACTGGGCCGCAAAACGCTCGCCATGTCGGCGACGATTGGCGACCCGGAGATCTTCTCTTACGAGACCGGGATTAGTAATCTCTGTCACAGTCTTGGGTCTGACTTCTCGCCGCTTCAAACGCGGGTCTTCTTACCCAAAGACACTGCCAACTTGGCGATGAATTCGAGGAGCAAGCGCGACGTTGCTCAATCCATCCGAAAAATGGCTCGGGCTACCAAACTCCTAGCTCAAAACGGTCATCGCTCACTGGTAATCGTTATATCCAATGCCGAGCGAGACAAGTTCCTGATGATGGCGGCAGAAGAGGAGGTAGAAGCCATCAGCTACGGCAAAGGAGTGAAAGCCAAAGAAGCGGTCACTCGTTTTAAGGCCGGCGAAGGTGATGTGCTGGTTGGGACGGTCGCCAATTATGGCGAAGGACTTGACCTGCCCAAACAGATTGCGCCGGTTATCTTCTTCCTACGACCCAGCTTCCCACCCCCAACTGATCCTTGCTCGGTGTTTGAAGAGAGACGGTTCGGCAGTATGCGTTGGCGGCTGTGGAATTGGCGAGTAATGATCCAAGCTCTGCAGGTTAGGGGGAGAAATATCCGGAGTACTGAGGATGTGGGAGTATGTATCTTCATGTCCCAACAATTCCGGCGGTTCCTTTTACCCTCATTGCCCGAGTGGCTCAAACCGGCGTACCATGGTGACAGTTCTTTTGACGAGTGTCTTGAAGAGACGCTCAAATTATTAAAGTAGTTTGCTGCAGAGTATTCTGTGGTCCAGTACTCAGTGGCTCGGCAGACTTATCCACGGAGCGGGAGTCATTAACTTGACTCCCGCTATTTTATTTGACAAAATATATTATATAAGTTATTCTCAAAAAAGACACCGCTGGGCGACGTTGGGCTACCTTTAGCGCCGCGCAGACCACTGTAGCACGGGACGGAGATCAACTGATCTCCGTCATTTTTATTTTTACTTAATTATTTAAAATACAGTTTGACACTATATCATTTGCTTGCTACTAATGGAACCAGATTTGACAAACCGGGGTCCAAATCTGAAAGGGGGAAATATGTCCAGATTATTCGTGTATGACCAGACAGAATCTTCTGATGGATATTCAACCATCAACGAGATTGGCAATTTTTTTCAGATTCATGATTTGGATTTAATCGCGCGCTGGCCTTGTTCAAAAAGATTTATCCTCATCGAGTTAAACGAGGATGTTATTCCCAAAATGTTCATCACTATCAAGGTGCCGATAATAATAGAGGACCCGGAAGGACCAACAATTTGCCTGGAAACGGTCCTCCTGGTAACCTTCGACTCTTGGCAAGGGATCGAACAATATACTTTTCCTCAATTCCACAGCCAAAGAAAAATTGACGGTATCCAACCTTTCCTCGACCAAGCTGAAGAATTAGGAGAGGTTTTAACCGACAATTTGGGTCTGTATTTGGCCAGCGAGAACGACCCAAGAACCTTTCTTGGCACCAGCATCATTGATACCCAGAAATTGATGTCACTTGAGCGCAAGCTCAACTAATACCACTAGAGCCCCCGCGGGGGCTCTTTTTATATTATAGATATTCGAAAGTGGGGTTGGCTGGCGGTTGGCCGAAGATGACATTCTCCCGGACGAAGTCAACTAAAGTGGCCATGTCGCGCTCGCGATTGACGCTCTTAAGGATAGTGAAGACCACTTTGCGTTTGCCAAACTCAGACAACGGCAATTCAAACAGCGCCACTTGCGTTTGACCAGACTCGTCGATGAAGCCGTTTTTGCCGCCCAAATATCCCTCCGCGCCGATGAGATGATTGTTGTTGCGCCAAGTGTGCTCGCCATACTTCCGCTCCAATTGATTAGTGACATTGAAGATATAGCGCTTGGATTGGTAGATGTGTTTGGCCAACTTAGCCAGCTCGCGCGCAGTCGAAACATTGCCCGCCGAGAGACCGCTCGGGTCATCAAGTTTGGTGTGAGTTAAACCAATTGCTGCCGCCTTATTGTTGGCTTGTTTGAGGAAAATGTCCCGGCCGTAATGCTCGGCAATCACCTCGGCGGCGTCATTGCTCGACTCTAAGAGAAGCGGGAAAATGAGCTCCTCGAGCGGCAAGCGCTCACCCTTCTCCAGCCCGCCTTGATAGCCGTAAGCACCAATAGCGGTAGCCGAAACACTGGCCAACTGATATTGATTGATAACCTCAAGCGAAGTTAGAGCGGTTAAAAGTTTAGAGAGTGAAGCGATGGGATAAACTTGGTTCTCATTTTTGGCCAAAATAATCTCGCCGGTCTCAAGGTCGGCCACGGTATAAGCGCCGGCCGAGACTGCCGGCTCGGCCACACTCAATAATTCATACCCTTCGGCCGGTAACACACTACCGTTATTGGCATTGTAAACCGAGACTACCGTGTCGAGAGTGACGAAGTTATAAATATCTTTGGCATCCTCGGTGGCCAAACGGATGCAACCGCCCGAGTAACCCTCGGGGACCGGCTGGCCGTATTGGTCATATGGCCAGCCGTGGATGAAAAAGTTGCCAAAAAACTGCATACTGTAAGGCATCCACACTTGGCCAATGGAAGAGAAGTGATTTTCCTCCCGGGTCAAAATACGGTAGCGACCGGTCGGCGTTTCCCAAGGTGTGCCCGACCGGCCTTTAGACACGATGGGGTAAGTATCAATTTCCCGGCCATCTTCATATAAAGTAATCAGCATCGCTTCCAAATCGGCGCGGACCGCCTTGCCCACGGCTGGCGGTTCAAAGATCGGGTCGTTGAGAGACCCTCGGTCGGCGCCAGTTTGACTCCCCATCGCCACCGCGGCGGTTATTTGATAAACCTCACTACTAGTGAGAGCAAGTGGCGAAAAACTAAGCCCGTTCGCAATCAACTGACTGGCGAGCGGCACGCCGCTCGCCAAAGCAATACCGAATAAGCCGGCGAGGGCGCTCCATCCAATGTATTGCCATTTTTCTTTCATCGTCTATGGTTATCTTACTCGACTCGGAGAGAAAGTCCTAGGGGATTATCAGAAGCCGGCATTGCGAGCGGAACAAAGCTAACCCGATTGCCAGTTTTAATTTGCCCGGCAATCAAACCGTCGGCCACCAGTTGCTCGACCGTCTCTTGGATAAAGCGCTGCATCGGCCGGGCGCCAAACTGCTGATTGGCGCCCAAGACGGCCACCTGCTCAATAAGAGTCGGTGTAAGCTCAAGCTTAATCCCCTGCTTGCTTTTAAGCCGATTAGCCAATTTAGTCAGCATTAACTCGGCAATCTTTCTAAGCTCCGGCGCGCCGAGCGGTTTAAAGAGAACTGTCGCGTCAAAGCGGTTCAGAAGCTCGGGCCGGAAGGTGCCATGACTGATTAAAGTATCAATAATCGCCTTCTCTTTGGCGCCTAAGTCCTCGCCCCGGCCGATAATCTCCCAAATCAAGTCAGCGCCGGCATTACTGGTGGCAATAATGGCAAGCGAGCGCAGATTGACCCGCCGGCCCCGCATGTCGGAAAAGAAGCCCTCG
>Ga0208958_1001892_pt1 | contig 19359 bp, 18 predicted proteins | sample RifOxyB1_FD_184032 | JGI IMG/M metagenome (GOLD analysis project Ga0208958, IMG submission 184032) | Soil microbial communities from Rifle, Colorado - Rifle Oxygen_injection B1 (SPAdes) | ecosystem: Environmental > Terrestrial > Deep subsurface > Rock core/Sediment | place: Rifle, Colorado... | reverse complement strand
AGTTAAAAGTGGGGCAATTAAAAAATTTATAGTTATGGCCGGATGTGATGGCAGACAAACTAATCGTAATTATTTTACAGAAGTAGCATCCAAGTTACCTAAAGACACTGTGATTTTAACTGCTGGTTGTGCCAAATATCGTTACAATAAGCTAAATCTTGGGGACATTGAGGGAATTCCCCGAGTGCTAGATGCAGGCCAATGTAATGATTCCTATTCTCTGGCGGTTATCGCCCTGAAGTTAAAAGAAGTGTTTGGCCTAAACGATATAAATGAGTTGCCTATTTCCTACGACATAGCCTGGTACGAGCAAAAGGCAGTAACCGTTTTATTGGCCCTTTTACATCTAGGAGTAAAAGGAATCCGGCTCGGTCCAACCTTACCTGCTTTTTTATCTCCTAATGTTGTAAAAGTATTGGTTGAAAAATTTAATATCAAACCTATTGGTGAGGTTGAGCAAGACATTAAAGAGATGATTGCCTAATATAACTATTTAAGTGGAAAAAGTTGGCTTGAATATTTTCTTTAAGTTTCAATCAGTTTTTGAGATGGTGCCAGAAATAATAGGTATAAATTTCTTGTTTATTGCCCGGTAACCATCTTAAAAACTGTTTAAATAAAACAATTAAGGTGTTGAATTTATTATGTTCTTTCTTGCTTTATGAAAAATAGTATTTTTTTTGGCATCTTTTAAACTGAAGTAATGGTCTCCACGGTTATAATTAATTATTGGAGATCAATATGCATAAATTAAAAATACTTTTTGCCTTTGCAGTGACGGTAATATCTACGCAAATTATTTCATCTGAAATTATTTTGGAAAATGCTTTTCTAAAAGTCGGTATCAATGAGAATGCTGGCGGTGCCATTAGTTTATTATCTGATAAAAAAACCTCTACTAATTTTGTTAATTCAAGTGACTTAGGACGCTACATCCAATTGTCGTTATATGGTAATGCCGATGGCTCCCAGTGGTCTGGTAGTCCTTCCGCAGATAAGGCATGGGTTTGGAATCCGGTTCAAGCAGGTTCTGCTGATCATGGAAGATCTCATGTGCTTGATATGAGTCAAAGTAAAGATGAAATTTATGTTAAAGTAAATCCCCGGAATTGGGCCGGAGGTCAGTTACTTAGAGATATTGTTTTTGAACAATGGATAAAGCTGGAAGAAGAAGTGGTGCATGTAAGATATAAGGCCACTTACCAAGGTAGTGTAAGCCATGAAGAAAGAGATCAAGAAATTCCGGCCATTTTCCTTAGTCCCAAACTTACCGATTTTGCTTATAGCAATGGGGGAAAGATCATAACGGAAAAACCCGGCTTTCCTAATAAACAGGCAAAAGTTAAAAATCATTGGGCGGCATTTTTAAGTGGTAACCATGGGGTGGGAGTTCTTACCCCGGGTGCGGATATTTTTACTTACTATTATTTTAAAGACAAACCGGCCTGTGCTTATATGAGTCCAATTCAAAGATTTAAAATCAGTAAAGGTTTTGATAAAGAGTTTGATGTCTATCTTACAGTTGGCAGTTTGGAAGAAATCTCCGCTCGGTTTGCCAAAATAAATAAGTCTGATAAAAAATCAAAATAAAGATTTAGTTGAGAAGTTCTTGTCGATAAGACTCTGCAAAAAAAACCGCGCAACTTATGGCCGCTTCCTTGGTGGAATAATCTGGCTGATCTAATTTGAGGGTAGGTAAGAAATCTCGGTTTAGATCTTTAATTATTCGTTCCAGTGATTTGATACATTGAGCTTTATGCTGCTTGCAGTTGGTATACACTGATTGGCTGGTATTAAAACCCAACCAAGTTTTTTGTACACCAACTTCTATGCGATAAGGATCGACGGATCCCATCCCCGAGAGATTGCTAGTATAGCTAAAACCCTGATTATCATCAAATTCAAGGAACATGGTATTATCGGGGTTTCCTATAAAATTGCCTGGATGGCGATAAGTGATTTCAAAGCGTTCAAAGAAAAATTGATGGCAATTATCTACTTTGCCGCTATTCACTCCTACTGCTAGCACAGGTGAGCAACAAAGTAGGAAAGGGATCATCAATGGAAAAAATAGGTTTCTCATAATCCTTTTATTCATACTATAATTGTACGGTAAGCACTAGAAAATTTTAAAGGCCCTATAAATATGATAATATAAATCAGGTTGAATTTTTTTGAAGGTGACAATATGACGGTTGATTATATTTTAACAGTTTTTATTACCATTATCACGGTGGTGGATCCGCTGGGTATTATTCCGGTATTTTTACCTCTGGCCAATAAATTTTCATCCAACACCAGAAATCAACTGATTATTAAATCTACCCTGATTGCTTTTTTGGTAGGAACGATTTTTTTAATTTTGGGGAAAATCCTCTTCTATTATTTAAAAATTGAGTTCTATTCCCTCAACATGGTGGGAGGGATACTGCTTTTTGTAGTGGGTTTACAAATGGTCCGCTCTGATCCCCGCCAGACTATATCTAATGATACGATATTATCAGAAGTAAATGATGTAGCGGTTTTTCCGCTTGCCATACCGATGCTGTCTGGGCCTGGAACCATTGCTACTTTGTTAATGTTTGTTTCCAAAAATAATGAAGTTAGTAATTATCTTTTAATTTTTTCAGCAATGGTGCTCTCCTTTATTATAGCTGCCTTAGTGATGAAATATAGTGAGTTTTTTTCTCGAATTATTGGAAAAACAGGCATGAACATCATTGATAAAGTGATGGGGATAATTTTATGTGCTTTAGCTGTGCAATTTATTGCCAACTCAATTAGAACCTATATCCAAACGCTCGGTTGATGACAATTATTTGCTAGTTCTTATTTTTAAACTAATAGCAAAACTGTGTGGTTGGTCGTTTTCCTTATAATAATTACAACAGTTAAATTTTACACTTCTGGCTTTTAATTCCTTGAAAATATCAAAGAGTGACCTCTTCTGTCCGTTTTTTAGGGTATGTTCAAAATGAAGAGATTTTTTATCAAGCTCGATCCCGCCGATAGTGTATTTTATATCCATAAAGATATCGTCGGTTTCTTGTTCTATATTAAACATATCCTTTTGGCTTAACCAACGCCCAATCTCTTCTAGTTCATACAGTAAATCTATAATTAATTGTGAAGTTTTAATTTTGGAAAATTGCAAACTTTGTTTCTTATGATTTAGATATATGGTTTGACCAAAACGTGCTAGTAACATGAGCGTTAGTAAAACCACCAAGTAAAAGCTTTGTTTTTTTATGGAATTCCAAAAATTGATTTTTTCATTTTGTAATTCGATATTATCTGACAAGATCATAAGAAATATTTTTTGGAAATCACCTTTTACATGATCATAGGACATGGGCATTTTTTCTGTAATGTTAGAAGCATGGGCATTTGATAAATCAGTAAAAAGATTTTTTAAATTGCGAATATAGATAAAAATTTTTGCCTTTATGAATGCATCTAAGGAACTGCTGCCGGTAATCTCTTCTATGGATTGCCACTTTTCACTTAAGGTTTTGGAGAATGGTTCTAAATTATCCATGGTCATGCTTTGAATCATGGGAAGTAATTCTTCCACCACTTGTTTCAATTTTGGCCACTTATTTTCAATGATCCAATCATGAAATTTAATAAATTCCTGTGTGAACTTCTGTTGAGTGTCTTGTTTCTTTTTTTCCAGAAAGATAGTTTGTTCCCGATAAGAGAAATCTTTTTTTTGCAAATAATTCCAAAATTGGGTGATAAAGGGATAGTCTTTTTGATAATAAGAAAAAACACCATCAATATTATTGCGGGCACCTATGCGTTGTCCCCAGTAATTATATTTATTTTCCACCTCCAGTCTTTCCATTTTGTAGGCGTAAAAACTGGTAATTAAGAGGACAAAAATAAAAGTTAAGTAAATGAGTTTACTTAGAATAAAGTGGGATATTTTTAACGTAAATATGTTTTTTAAGATACTAAAAATTTGAGACAAAGTATTTTTCATTAACATGAATCAAGATTACCACTATATCTATGTGTAAACAAAAAGAAAAATAATCCCTTGCATAGAATATCTCTAAAAACCTTACGAATACTCTCGGATAAGCAAAGAAGGACGTTGGGATTTAAATTACGGGAATCCCTTTATTGTTAACGATTTCTTCCGAAGAAAATAAAAACCGTCCAAAATTTCAGGAGTATTCCTATGAAGAAAAGTAAAACGACCGTGACAGCCTTATTACTAATACTGTCGTTTAATATTTGTGCCCAGTCTTTAGATGAAAGTAAAGCGGGATTAAACTGGACTAGTTCAAATGGATATTTGCATACAGAGATCTTAGAAGGAAGCCGTTATGAAATTGGTAAAAAGGCAGCGGAGCTTTCTAATTTGAAGTTTGAAGATACTATGATGTATCAGATGAACAAATTTTACGATGATTATTTTTATAACGCAACCAAATCCAAGTTTATAAGCACAGTAGCTAAATATATTTATGATGTGAGGGTCACTAATCGCATGATTAAAAACATTAACCCGGAGGATAAAGAATTTTTAAGAGGAATGGCAGATTATTACGGAGTGAAGCCCAAAGTGATGGAAAAGGCTTTTATAACCCCAGATGGACTTCACTCGGTTGTCACTGATGGATTGAAAATTCTAAATTTTGCTAACAACTTAACCAAAAAGGAAAAAAACTTCCGTCGAAAATTTTTATCTCGAACAATTTCATGCTCTTCGTTTAGTGCGTATGGCGAAAAAACCGCAGATGGTAAGCGTATTTTTGGAAGGAACCTTGATTATATTGGACTGGGTGTTTTTGACAAGGCAACTGCTGTTTATTTAATAAAGCCCGCAAAAGGATATAAATTTATCGGCATTGGGCCCAAGGGGCTACCCAATCCCGGCATTAGTGGAATGAATGAACATGGCCTAGTTTTATCAACTCATTCAGTGTTTACCAAAAAGTATAATGTCTCTAAATCTGCACCTGTCTTGTCCATAAATCGATTGGTACTGGAAAAGGCCAAAACGATTGAAGAAGCTTTTGAGATATATAGAAAAAATCCAGTATTCACCGGCTGGATGATCCATCTTAGTGATCGACATCCACAAACCCATCAACCAAGAAGTGCCGTGATCGAACTCAATTCAGAGGGTAATTCTATTGTGTGGGCCGAAAATAACTATATGGTGTTATCCAACCATTATTTATCCGATATGCAAAGGAAGCGAGAAGCATATACTTATGAAGGTGTGCGCATTCATAACGAGGATAGGTATAAAAGACTTAAACAAATGGTAGAAGAAACTGATATTGATTTAAAACGATCAGTAGAAATATTACGAGATTCCTATTCACCTTATTCAAGTTCCCCTGTAGAGTTTAGTCCCAGCTCAATCATGGTTCCCAATCAAGTTAATAGTATTGTATTTTATCCAGATTCGCTAAAATTTTATGTTTCCGAAGGTCCCGCCCCAACTAGTGTACGAGGTTTTTATGAATTTAGTTTTGAGCAATTGGAAAATAAACTTCCTCCCAAATATGTCCCTAACTTAGCGACCGGTACCAGCGAAGGTTTTGATTATTTCCTCTCAGCGTATAACGAATTAGGGCACAACAATAATCCTGTCGCTGCCGAAACCTATCTAGAAAAGGCCCATCAGCAGTCCATGGATTGTAGTTATGATTTAGTTTATGGGGCCGTACTTATTACCAATTCGAAATTAGAAAAAGCGCTGGAAATATTAAAAACCGCCAGAGTGTGTTCTCATTACAACCCCCAGCAATTGGCCATTAGTAATTTTTTAATTGGGTTGGTTCATCAATATTGGGGAAATATTCTGATTTCAGATGAGTATTATGAATATGCACTTTTACTGACCACTTCTGATGCTTTAAAAAAACAAATTGCTATTTTAATAAAGCAACTCAAGTTAGAATTAGAAGAGGTTAAGGATTTAGCCGATATTGATATTGAATATATGGATACCATATGGTGATTAAGTTCTTTGTTTCTTTTTTTATGTTTATTTTATTTGCTTATAGCGGATATTGTGTAGGGATCGCAGAAATTATTTTTATCCGGGGTAAAGTGGAGCTATATTCAAACTCAATGCAACTTCTCCAAATTGCCAAAAAAGGGGATAGCGTTTCTGCTAATCAAGGAATTAAAACTCATTTTGATGGCCTGTTGATTCTTAAGTTAGAAGATGGAAGTATCGTGAAAATTGATCCAAATTCAGTGATTCTGGTAGAATCATTAATTGAAAAAGATAAAAATAAATTAAGAGGTTATTCCGGTCTGCAAATAAATTCCGGAGGAATCATGGTTTATGCTCATAAAAGTAATTACCCGAGAGTAAATCATTTTAATCCCCTGTTTGAAATTAGATATCTGGATACGATTATTGAACTTAGTAAAGGCAAGCTCATAGCAGGAGTTGATTTGAGCAACAACAATTTGTGGGTCAGTGTGAAAGAAGGGCATGCCAAAATCATCAACTCCGTACAAGGTGATTATGTTGACTTAAAATACGGATTCAGCGCTTGGGTCGCAAAGGGGCAATGGTTGTCCATGCCTGACAAATATGCCTGGCCACTTCGATTAAACTGGCAAATGAACCCCGAAAAAAATGCGAGACTCCAGACAAATTTTTATGCCTTAGAAATAACCAGACAGGCGGAATTAAATGAGATAAAAAAGCAAGCTAATCCTGAGAATCGAAAAAGCTTTCCTAAAATTTCAGCAAAACGTATGCAAGATTTAAAGAATAAGAAATTTCAAACTGAAGAATTGTTTGCTAAGTTTAATCGTATAACTAAACCTGAAAAAATATCTATCTTAAATGATGAGACTCCACCTGCAAAAAACAATAAATTGCAAACTTCAGGACAACAAGGTATTTTAGATTTTAATTAAAAAAAACACCTTTACCAGTAGATATAAATATGAGTTGGGAAATCTATTATAAAAAATTTTATAACAAACCACCGTCACCTTTACTCAAAATAGCTCTTGAAAATAATTCCTATAGCAATGGTTGGGCCTACGATTTAGGTTGTGGAACTGGTTCTGATGCTCATTTTCTCTTAAAAAAAGGGTGGAATGTACTTGCCGTTGATAGGGAAGACATGGCCATCCAAACGCTTAAAAAAGATTGCTCAAAATTCAATCAATTAATTTGCCTACAAGAGGATTTTACAAATCTGGTTTTTCAATCCTCCAAACTTATTCATGGAACCTACTCTTTTGGATTTGCTGGGGAAGAAGGGTTTTATAATTTATGGCGAAAGATGGTTGAATCGCTGCAAAGTGGGGGAACCATCAGCGGCGAACTTTTTGGTGACCAAGACGATTGGAAAAATTCCAACCGGGTAAAAACCATTAATCATCTTGAATTAGAGACTCTTCTCGAAGGTTTCGATATTATGTATTTTGATGAAGAACATTTTCGTGGACCAACTGCCTTGGGGGATCTAAAGAATTGGCATGTTTATTCAATAGTCATAAAAAAGCTCTAAACGTAGATAAATAACTACACGAAATTACAATAATTGAAAAAATTATACACCGCATTGTATTTATTGTAATTAATTGTATCAAATGTTATTTTGTGATGCATTAATCAATCGGAGTTTTTATGACTAAGCTTTTTATCTTAATGGCTTTTTTAATTGCAGTAGGAGTGTGTTTCAATGCCAAGACTGCCAGTTTAGATGAAGCCATTTGCCTGAAGGATAATAAGGATTTTACTTGCAAAGCATCTTGTGAAGATAAAACTCCAGTTGAAGCATGTAAAAAGGCCAGAGAAATTTCTAACGAGGGATGCTTCAAAGAAAATGTCCAATGCAATACCGTAGATAAAATCACCCGGCTGAAAAATGGCAATTATTCATGTAATGCAGTTTCCGTGGGAATTATTTTATAATTTATTTTAACTGCCTCACAACCATGGGGATGAAATATAAAATAACTTTTATTTTATAATAGGTTAGTATCTTTTTAAGGCAATAATTAAAAATTGTTTGCTTTAACTACAATAATTTCGCAATGCTAGATAAACATCATCCCCATTCATATAGTGCAGTTAATAATTTATTTTTTGGAAAGAATGCAAAAAGTTTCGAAGTGGTAAGTGCAAGGGAAAAAGTCAATCAGATGAATTTCCAACACCGCATAGTCTTGTAACGAGCTTAGATCACGGGCCAAAGTGGCCGGGTTACAGCTTACATAAAAAATAACCTCAGGTTTAATTCTTTGGACCAAAAGAGATAATTCTTTGAATCCACTGCGGGGAGGATCTAAGATCAGCAGATCGGGGGCATGACAAATATCTACTAGTTTGTCGATGGCATCCAAAGCATATAAGTCTTGAGAATAAAAATTTTGCTTATCACTGCTTACTGGAACTTTTTTATAAATATCAAAAACATATATTTGCTGAGCTAAAAGTTTGCTACTTAAGTTTCCATTTCCACCAAACAAATCCATTATTTTGGAATCTTTTTTTAAATATTGAGTAAAAGATTTAGATAATAACTTTAAAAGTACATCGTTTTGTTGATCATTAACTTGGCAAAAACCTTCCGCAGCATAGGGTTGGTTAATAAACATTTTACAGGTTTGGTGAAAAGAAATTTCCAAATGCCCGCGAATAGGATGCTTAGATGAATCAATTATTTCAGATAGCTTCATTTCATAAATTGATTTTACGTAGGTCGCTATACTTTGATTCAACAGCAGACAATTAGGAATTGGAATAATCTCATTTAAATGTCGACTGATTATTCCAAGTTTTTCCTGAGTTAGATCATAATGCAGTTGAATCCGGTTACGATAATGTAATCGATTGACAGCTTCATGAATAAAAATCTGGTGTTTAGGACAATCTATTTTTTGCAAATGTTTGTGGAGTGCTTTTGTTTTGAAAAGCATTTCTTTTGCATAGGTAGTGTGCATGTAGTGGCAAGAGGAGCAATCATGATAGTGCGGGCAGGGGGGAGTAATGCGATCAGGAGCGCACACTTCAACATTGTCGGGGTAGGCAAAATGGATATTTTTCTTATTGTCAGTAACAATAGCTGTTCCAGTTTCCCCTGGCAGGGTTTTACTGATGAAGTAAATATCCTTTTCTGATTTATAAACCCCTTGAGCTAGGGGATCGAGATGATCAATTTGAAATTTTATTTTTTTTCGCATAAATTTCGCTTAATATATATCTAAATGATTTGATCTCAAAATAAAAAATGGACCAAAGCTTAAAAATAGATCAAAAATCATACTATGGAAAAAGAAATGAATTATTGGCTTTTAAAAACAGAACCCTCGGTTTTTTCAATTGATGATTTTCAAAGAGATAAAACAACCACTTGGGAAGGAGTCAGAAATTTTGAGGCCAGAAATAATATAAGAAAAATGCAAATTGGTGATGGGGCTTTTATCTATCACTCCAGTGCAAAAAATACCGGAATAGTAGGGTATGGAATGATTAGTTCTTCATATTTTCCCGACGAAACTGCCTTTAATAAAAAAGGGCCCTATTTTGATCCTAAATCTTCCTGGCAAAAACCACTCTGGTTTTCAGTGGATGTGTTGTTTAAGCAAAAATATCCAAAGGTGATCACTCTTTTTGAACTTAAGACCATTCCAGCTTTGCAAAACTGTAGATTATTAAAAAAAGGTAATCGGCTGTCAGTAATTGGACTTGATTCCATACAAGCAAGCGCTATTATGGAATATATAAAAGAGGTGTGAATTGAGTATTTATGTAAATCGGGTTTTAAACATGAGAAGAATCAAGGCAATTGGATTTGATATGGATCATACCTTGGTTAAATATAAAACCAATAATTTCGAAAAGCTTACTTATAAAACTTTGATTGAAAGATTGATCATTAAAAAAAAATATCCTAAAAAAATCCGGGAATTAAAATTTAATATTAAGAAAATGTCCCACGGTTTAATGCTGGATTCCTTGCAAGGAACAATCATCAAAATATCTCGCTTTGGTAAAGTGAAAACGGCCATGAGAGGGACGAAAATTCTTGATTATAAGACTACCCAAGAATTATATTCCAATAATGTCATTGACCCTAAAGATAAACATATCTTGCCTCTAAATACATCGTTTGCCATGGCCCATGGGATCTTGTATTCGGATATTGTCCAATTAAAAATAGATGGTTTAAAATTACCCTCTTATCAGCAGCTAGCTTCTGACATTAAGGAAGTGTTGGATGAAGTTCATACTGATGGAAGTTTAAAATGCGAGGTTAAAAAAAATCTAAGCAGGTTCATTATTCAAGATGAAAAAATAGTATTACTGCTTGAAACTCTGAAAGCATCTAAGAAAAAAATCTTTCTTATTACTAATTCAGATTATGAATACACTAAAATTCTTCTAGATTATGCAATCAATCCGTTTATTAAAAATTGTAAGGATTGGAGTGAGTTATTTGATGTGGTGGTTACGATGGCCCAAAAACCCGATTTCTTTACCGAAAGTGGCAAAATATTTGAAATTGATAAAACCACCGGGTTTATGAAAAATGTTGTTCGTCCCATTCAAAATGGCGTTTACCAAGGCGGTAGTGGACGGATTTTTGAAGAAGATTTCTCACTTAAGGGAGAGGACATCCTTTATCTTGGGGATCATATTTATGGAGATGTAGTACGACTCAAAAAAAAGTCTGGCTGGCGCACTGGCATGGTAATCGAGTCACTCAAATTGGAAATTGAATCTTTGAATAAGGTTAAACCTATACAGGAAAAAATTGATAATTGGATGATCAAAAAACGTAGTTTAGAGTATGAACTAAATAAATTATTTAGTGATAAAAAAAAGAATAATCTGAAGATAAACAAGTTATTTGAAAATATAGAGTCTCTTGATCGAAATATCCAAAACGAAATAAAAAATTATCAAAAACATTTCAATCCTTACTGGGGAGAGTTGATGAGGGCAGGTCAAGAAGAGAGCTTTTATGCTGATCTAGTACAGCGCTATGCCTGCATCTATATGTCTAGCATTACTGATTTATTGGATTACCCAACTCGAACATATTTCAGGCCCTATCGTCGTTTACTTGCTCATGAAATATAGTTGACTGATAAGCTCGGTAACATCTCTTAAAATAAAAAGGTAAATTTTTAGTTAATTTTTTTTTGGACATTTACTAACTTGTTAAAGAGATTTAACATATACCTGTTACACGGAGTAAATTCATGTTCAGTGAAGATATTAAGGCCAGGCTCTATAATTGTAGAGTCTTTTTAGTTAGTTCTAATGCAGATGCTAGGAATGCCTTTAAAGATTTAGTGGAGAAAAATGGTATCAAAGGTTTTGAAAACTTTGGGGCCTTAGAACAGGCGCAAAGAAAAATGGAAGAATATAGAACTTCCAATATGGAGATTCATCTATTTATCATTGATATCGATGGTGAATACTACAATGAGAGGCTAAAATTTTTTAATTACGTAAGAAATTTTCCGCTCACAGAAAAAACTCCTATTATGATTTTAAATAAGGATTGGAATAATAAACAAAAAAAATCTTTAGATGATTCCGAATGTCGAGAAGAGGGGGCGGGATCAGATCAAGATACCTGGTTTACAGACAAACTGACCAAGTTTGTAAATCGTCCCCTTGATATGAATTGGGTTGTTGATCATATGGAAAACTTGATTGATGATGCCTATCCAGACGGAGTTTGTAATTTTGAAATAAAAAAAGGTGAAAAGCAATATGAACTGCTAGTTCCGGCAGTTATGGATAAAGTCAATTTTGATGAGTTAGAGAAGCTTCTTGAAGAAGTAGTTAGTGAAAACATTCAAGAAATGGTTTTTAACTTTTGTAAAGTTGTTAATATGGGGTTTCAGGATCTTCGAACGATTTTTCAAATGCTTTTTAATACCAAAAAGCTTGGAGTGGTTTTTTACTCCATAAATGTCAACGAAGCTGTGATGCATATGATGGAACAAAATGGTCTATTAGATAGTTTCAATTTAAAAAAGGTCGCACCCAAAACAAATGTTACCCCAGCACCCTCGACCACTACGGCGAAACCCAAAACCCCTGAGAAATATCTCTCCATCAATACTAATATGGTCAAACCCTTCATCCAGGCCAGTATTAATTGTTTTAATGATTATATGGATATTCAATTACAACCTCAACAACCTAGAATGACCGAGAACTTTGTTATTCCACCAATGAGTAGTTTTGCGACGGTGATCAGACTGGAATCACCGGTTTTCTTTGGTACAATAGCTCAAATTTATACCAAGGAAACTTTTGTTAAACTTTGTAGACTTGTGGCCGTTCAATGCAAAACTCAAGATGTGAAAGTGATCATGAGTCAGATCAATCAACTCTTGGATAATGTTTTTTCTAAAGCAAAAGAAAAGCTCGCTAGTGAAGGGATTGAAATATATGAGGATGAGAAGAATATAAAACTGGTGCACAGTTACGAATCCATTTTGAAAGAGATAAGTAATTCAACCTCTATTGTTATCCCCATTAATTCGAAACTGGGGTATATTTCCATGGTTATTAATGGTCACTCTTCGCTATAAATGGGGTTTTATAGCAACTCCAAAGTAGAATTATCCCAAGGAATAATTCTTTCTTCACCCAGATTTAAGAGCAAGTGAAAATCACCTATGTCAGAATTAAAAGGAAAGATAAAAAGTGGATTTTCTTTAGTGCTGCCAGTTACTAGTTGATTGCCCATTACAATAATGGGGATGGTGCTAGTGAAGTTACAGCCCATAACATCATTAAGCTCATGTTTCAAACTTCCGAGAGCGATATTAAGCCATTCGGCAATTAAGTCTTTAATGTCATCGGCGATTTCTGGAAACTCCTCATCGAACATAACCGATGCAAATTTAAGAAATACCTTTTTATCAAAATAAAGGGTGAGTGAGCATTGTTGATTTACATCGGCCAAATATGAGTTGGAAACAATTTGGCAGTGACCTCGGGGTATCCAGGATTCTCCAAAATCCTTCTTATAAAACACTCCTGATTTAAGCTTTAGGCCACATTGCTTTGATATGGCCTGATTAATGCTGTCTGAAATAGGATTAAACAGAGCATCTAGGTGATTTAGCGTGGTAATTTCTGGTTTCTTTTGTATAGTCATTCTATTTCTCAATGTGGTTTTTTTCTCAAAGACATTTTCCAGTTCTACTTTTAGTGAATTTTCATCAAAGGGTTTACACAGATAACCGTTGGCCCCGGCATTGATAGCGTTTTGTTGGCACATACATTCCCTTTCTGATGATATCACAATAATGGGCGTGTTTTTGATGGTATTAATTTGGCGAATCTTTTGAATACATTCAATGCCGGTCATCTCAGGCATATTAATGTCTGTAGCGACCAAATCAATTTCTCCTGCCTTCTCAACCAATAAATCTAGTGCAACTTTACCGTTTTCAGCTTCAAAAAAGTTTGAAAAACCCAACTTTTCAAACTTTTTAAGGACATATTTTCTCATAGTAAGCATATCGTCCACAATGAGGATCTTCATTTCGTTGGAATACATTTAGGCCTCTACTTCTTCTTGGAATTTGGATATTTTAATTATAACCTAATAAAAAAATGGTCGCAATAAGGGTGTTTAGCTTATAAAAGCAAAGCGAATTAGTCCGAATTAACAAGGAGAAAGTGTGGAAGTAGCTATTCATGATATTTCGAAAAAAGCGGTTTTGGCCATCATTGAAGTTAGTGATTTTGATAACAGTGAAAACCCGAAACTTAATACCTTTATTGACTCTCAATTACAGAGCATTAAGGATAGGCTGATTGATGATAAAATTAAAAGTGGTATTCGTAATTTACTTCGCAATGGATCGTATTCTCCAAACGGCAGGGCCAAACCAGCTAGTGAATTTTTAATTAATACTTATATAACCAGCGGTCAATTTCCCAGTATTAATCCAATCGTTAACATTAATAATTACATTTCCATAAAGAGCAATCTACCCGCAAGCGTTTTTGATTTAAATAAAATAAATGGACCAATTCAGCTTCGCTTGGGAATTCCAAACGAGTCATATGTATTTAATAATGCAGGTCACGAGATCAAGCTTACAGATTTAATCACTCTGTCTGATAATAATGGGCCATTTGGTACGCCGGTAAAAGACTCAATGAGGTGTAAGTGTTTTGCTGATTGTAAAAATGCCCTGGGGGTAATCTACTGTGCTAAATCTTTGCTAGATTTAAGTACTTTAAAAGGTCATATGAATGAGTGGCAAGAGCTTTGTCAAACGTATCTGCAGTCTTCCTATATTAAAATTAATATCATAGGGTACGATTGATCATTAGGCCTAAGGTTGATTAAAACTATCAACTTATTAAAAAAATTAAATCATACCACTAATTGTGTCGAGAAGCCACCAAGGGAATCTTAGTAAAAAAGGTGAATATTATGATAAGAAATGGATGGTTAATATTATGTCTAATGTTGAGTGCTTGTTCAACGATAGAAAAATCACATGATTCCAATGAGCGATACATGGCATCTTTGGGGCCCAAACAGGTTAATCATAGACCATTTTTTATTATTAGGTTTGATCGTCAGGTTCAAGATACCCGTTTGAACAAAGAACAAACCACCAAATTGATTAATAAATCCACTAGCAGGGATTGTGCCGGAGAATTTCTAAAAGAGGTGGCCCAGATTTTTCATTCACAAGAAATTGAAGAGAGCATAAATGCTTTATATGAAGATTATAAGGTGGAAATCCATTTGGGTGGAATTTACCATGATAATAACGGTAAAATCAGTTTTGATCAGATTGTCCAGGCCCACGTTCCCAATACAGATTATCATAAAACTAATCAATATCTTTATCAGGTAAGGGCAGTAGGTGAAAAAAACCCCGATAAACTTGAGAGTATTTTAGAAAACTCTGATCAACATAAGATCGAATTTTTATCACCGAGTTGTGAAGTTGATCGATTAAAGATCGGTGTTTATGCAGAGATGCTAAAAGTTATCTCAGAAAATATCCAAAGTGCCATAAAAATGCTTAACGAAAGTAAAATCAAAGATTCTTCAACCAACGAAATTTTAGAGAAATTTTTCTAAAAATTTTGAGTTATAGATGAAAGAGTTTGCTCTTTGTATAAGTGAATTCTAAAACAAGTATAGGCTGCAGTGGCCACCACATCATTTGCCAATTCTAGTTTGGTAGCACCGGTTAAAGCATCAACCATGTCATCTGGTTTTAAAACAGTTTGATAGTTAGTGGGAGGAGTTGTTAAAATGGCATGCAGTTTCAGGTAATCTGCTTCTGAAAACTCAGCGTGTCCTAGTTTCGTTAGAGGTTCATACACCAGTAGTTTTAAAAAAGAAGTATTTTTATCAATGGCCAGGGTAAAATCTAGTGGTTTACAAAAAGAATCACATCCAACGTCAGTGGAAACTTCCCTGATATACCCAATAAATTGATAACGGTCATTATAGATTTTTAAAAGTTCTTTATTGGTGGCAGGGGTGGAGATGGGATCTTCAATGGGTAAAGCTTCAAAGTAGTAAGCATCTAAGAAGGCCATGCGATAATAGGAAAGGTTAAAATCTTCAATGGGACGAATTTCTGCAAATGTAAAAGTACTTACAAACATTGTAGAAATAAGTATCAATAAGGCCATAATCACCTCCAAATTAAGTTCAGATGGGTGCATAAAACACTGTATGAAAGAATTTGTCTAGTAATGATTTTTACAAAATAACACTAAATATTTATGAATAGCCGGCTTTTAACATTTATCTTATTTTTTATCCTATGTGAAAACGCTATGGCCGGTAATGGGAGGTTTGGGTTGAATTGGAAAAATGATAACTCAAAACAATTTACTAAAGAGTACTTAAAAAAAACTTTGACTCCGATTCAATATCAAGTAACTCAGGAAAATGGTACTGAATTGCCTTTTGCAAACGAATATTTTGATCAAAAAGCTGATGGAATTTATGTGGATATTGTTTCGGGTGAACCCTTGTTTAGTTCAAGAGATAAGTTTGATTCCAAAACTGGATGGCCGAGTTTTACTAAGGCCATATCTAGGGAGGCAGTGGTTCATCATAAAGATTTCAAATTAATATTTTCTCGTACGGAAGTAAGAAGCAAATTGGCCAATTCTCATTTAGGGCATGTCTTTGATGATGGACCGCTACCCGATAAAAAAAGATATTGCATGAATTCTGCAGCTTTGAAATTTATTCCCAAAGAAGATTTGGTAAAAAATGGATATTCTGATTATGTAGGCTTATTTAATACTCCTATCAAACCTCAAATCAAAACCGCCATACTTGCGGGAGGATGTTTTTGGGGGATGGAATTTTATTTTAAAAAATTAAAAGGTGTAATAAAGACTAGTGTTGGTTATACAGGTGGCGTAGTACCAAATCCAACTTATGAACAAATCAAAAAAGGTGACACTGGCCACGCGGAAGCGGTGAAAGTGGAATATGATAGCAGTCAGATTACTTACCAAGAAATTTTGGAATACTTTTTTAAAATACACGACCCGACCACGCTTAACCAGCAAGGTAATGATGTTGGTGATCAGTATCGATCGTCCATCTTTGTAAGTGATGAGCAAGAACAAGAAGTGGCCCAAAAAATAATTAAAAAAGTAGAAGATTCAAAATTTTATAAAAGAAAACTAGTGACGGAAATAGTTCGGCAAAAGGATTTTTTTAAAGCCGAAGATTACCACCAAGATTATTTGGAAACATTTCCAGGTGGATATAATTGTCATTATCTAAGATACTAAATCACTCCAGCTTTACTAATTTTACTGGTATAAAATTGTCAAAAATTGATCTATGATAACTTTGAAATTATTATGTTCCGACTTGTGACTATTATTTTAGAACTCGGAACGTTTAAAACTTTCCCATGATAAATATCAATGTTCTAATCCTGCTTTATTTTTTATAGTAGCTTAACAGGTTGTGGGAAATTTCCCAAGGAGTTTATATGAAAATTAGAAGGATTAGAAATTTAGTGGAGCTGGATCATTTTAGCAAGCTAACTAATAAATATATTCATGTTCTATTTCCTATTGAATATTTGGAAAGATCTAAAGTGTTTTGTTGCTTTGACTCTCAAAATAGAATGTGTGGTGGTTTTGTTTTGGTAATGAAAGGCCCCTTTAGAGTGCTGGAGTCTATTCCTTCTACAAGTAATGCTCATGGATTAAATTTGGATCAAACTTGTGAGGTCACGGGACTGTGGTTCGTGCCATCGGCCAAAGATCGAAGTAAATCGCTTAAATTTTGGGGAAGACTGTATTTGGAACTGCTGCGGACACGGAAAAACAATTTTGTCTATGCTTTTAGCATGAGCAATCCCCAAATTGGGAAAATGTACGAACCGGCCAGACCTGTTAGACTATTTAAAGGAAAAACTGAAATACTCCCTGGTATGGAGGATTATGATAATGAGGTCGTTGAATATATAAAAAAGAGTAATCTGTATCTCTTTCCATTCCGTTCACCTGATTTTTTTATAAAGAGAATAAAACACAATTTTTTTCAAAAAGTGCGAAGGGTACGTTTTTACCTAAAAAAGCAATATGCATAGTTTTAAATATAAATTCTTCCTCAACGAAGAATAATTCTTTTGTGAATGTCTAATATGTGCTAGATAGATCGTATAATAGTAGTCATATTTACAGCGGAGAGGATTAAAGTGCATATTAAGGACATTAGAAATATTGGAATCGTGGCCCACATTGACGCAGGAAAGACAACCACCAGTGAAAGAATTCTGTTTTTTACTGGCGAAACCCATAAAATAGGTGAAGTCCATGACGGGAATGCAGTTATGGATTTTATGGAACAAGAACAAAAAAGAGGGATCACGATTACCTCTGCTGCCATCACGGCCAGCTGGAAAGATCACCAAATAAATATTATAGATACTCCCGGGCATATAGATTTTACCTTGGAAGTAGAACGATCACTTAGAGTTTTAGATGGTATTGTCATGGTGTTTTGTGCAGTAGGTGGAGTTGAACCACAAAGTGAAACTGTTTGGCACCAGGCCGATAAACATAAAGTCCCCAGAATTGCTTTTATTAATAAAATGGATCGTCAGGGTGCAGATGCCTATCATACCGTCGAGTTAATGAACAATATGTTGGGTGCCCATGCTGTCTTATTTCAAATCCCAATTGGTGCAGAGGAAAATTTTCAAGGAATAATTGATCTAGTGGAAATGAAAGCTATAACTTATAATGGCCTGGATATGATTGTCGGAGAAATTCCCGGTGAATATCTAGATGCTGCTAAAAAATACCGCTATATAATGTTGGAAAAACTTTCCGAATTTGATGATGAATTACTCTCCAAATTACTTTCTGAAGAAGATATTGATCAAGAGTTAATAAAAAACGTGACTAAAAAAGCTGTTACTAATTTGTGCTTGACCCCTGTTTTTTGCGGTTCAGCTTTTAAAAATAAAGGGGTTCGTTTATTATTAGATGCGGTAGTTTCATATTTACCTTCGCCAATCGATCGAGGTGCAGTAGTCGGTCATGATCCTTATGATTTACAAAAACCTCAAACTAGAGCACCAATCATCAGTGAACCAAATGCAGCTTTAGCATTTAAAATTATAAATGACCCCTTTGTTGGGCAACAAACATTTATCAGAGTTTATTCCGGAGTCATTGAAGCCGGAAGTGCTATCTATAATTCCACTAAACTGAAAAAAGAAAGAATTGGTCGAATTATGAGAATTAAGGCCAATTCACGAGAAGATGTTGACAGGTTGGGAGCAGGTGATATCGGTGCTATCATTGGGGTTAAAAATACCACCACTGGGGATACCTTGTGTGATATTAATAAACCGATAGTCTTAGAAAACATTTCTTATCCAGAGACTGTAATTGATTTAAAAATTAACCCCGCTTCCAACAAAGATAGGGATAAATTGGGGATGGCCCTTAGAAAATTATCTATGGAAGATCCGTCGTTTGATGTAAAAGGGGATGAAGAGTCAGGAGAGACAATTATTTCAGGAATGGGCGAGTTACATTTAGAAATTATTGTGGATAGACTTAGGACTGAATATGGGATCGCCGTGGAAATGGGTAGACCGGCTGTGGCCTACAGAGAAACCATTACCAAAGAAGTTGAATATGATCATAAGTATAAAAAACAAACTGGTGGTAAAGGACAATTTGCTCATATTAAATTCAAAATATCTCCCAGCGATACTAACGATAATGAATTTGTCGACCAAGTAAAGGGTGGCACAATTCCTCGTGAGTACATTCCAGCAATTGAAAAGTCTTTTAAACATGAAATTAAAAAAGGACTGTATGCTGATTACCCAATGGTAAATATCAAG
>Ga0208958_1001891_pt1 | contig 19364 bp, 21 predicted proteins | sample RifOxyB1_FD_184032 | JGI IMG/M metagenome (GOLD analysis project Ga0208958, IMG submission 184032) | Soil microbial communities from Rifle, Colorado - Rifle Oxygen_injection B1 (SPAdes) | ecosystem: Environmental > Terrestrial > Deep subsurface > Rock core/Sediment | place: Rifle, Colorado... | reverse complement strand
ACTAGTTTCGCAGGAAAAAGTAGAGGAGAAACCAGAAGATAAAACTGAAGAGAAAGTTGAAGAAAAAGAAAAAGAAGCTGCTGTAAAAGAAACTGAGATAAAACATGCTGACTTGCAGGCTAAGGAACAAAAACATACAGAAAAAATGAAGCCTGCAAAAACACCCAAAATACAAAGAAAAGCTCTTCAGAAATAATTAATAATGATGTTCTACCCTAAATATCTCATGAAAACGGGATTCATAAGCTCTAGATAATTTATCTACAATTTTACTACATTTTAAAATTAATTTCAATATCTTATATGCTTATAAAACTTTTTATACATAGAAAATATAATATCTATAATGGCCGAAATAGAATATATAAAAAAAGACCTGAAATTACTATCTAACTCTGAAAAAATTACAATATACCAGAACTTTTTCAAAACCGGCAAGGGACAGTATGGAGAGGGAGATATTTTTATAGGAGTTACAGTTCCAAATACAAGAAAAATAGCTAAAAAATATAGAAAAATTTCTTTAGAAGTTATATCTAAATTATTAGACTCAAAAATACACGAAGAAAGACTTTTAGGAGTTTTAATTCTGGTTGAAAAATATCAAAAATTAAGTGATGATAAAATATTCCTTTTTTATAAAAAACATAATAAAAAGATAAACAACTGGGACTTAGTTGATTTAAGTGCAGACAAAATAGTTGGAAATTACTATTATAAAAATAAGGATAAGATAAATAATTTATACAAACTTGCAAAATCAGATAATCTATGGGAAAGAAGAACTTCAATAGTTTCAACATTTTATTTCATAAAAAATAATAATTTTAAACCTACAATAGACATCTCACTTTTATTAATGAATGACAGACATGATTTAATCCATAAAGCTGTTGGTTGGATGTTGAGAGAAGTAGGAAAAAGAAATAAAAAAATACTTTTAGAATTTTTAAATAAAAATTATAGAAAAATGCCAAGAACAATGTTAAGATATTCTATAGAAAAATTTTCAGAGAAGGAAAGACAAAAATACTTAAAAAAGTAAAGCAAGGAAATGCTTAAAAACAGCTGAAATAGAGTTCTCTAATGAAAAATATTGGAAAATTAGCATGCATTGTATTAATGAATGTAGTTCCATTAACATCACACCCTAATAGAATTCCCATAGATAATACAAGTATTTTGCAGATAGAAACTCTAGAACAGGAAAGTGAAGCTGAAAGAGATTATGATTTAATAAAGTCTTTAAGAAAAAGAGGAAGATTAGAAAGCAATTTTGAAGGATATAATGAATCATTCGATTATGATGAAGGACATATTGAATTTGAAGATTTTCCAGTAGAAGATTGGAAAACATATATAACTGACTCTGATAAAGATTATATGCCTGATGGAATGTATATACAACCTCCTCAGGAGTTTATTGATTTTTTAGCATCGGAATATAGAAAAATAATCTCACAAAGAGAAGAAGTACCCATTAATGGAAGAATTATAATTGAAGATAAACCATTAAAAGAGTGGAAGATTAGTGTAAAAGATACTGATAAAAGTAATGTAAGTGTAAGTTTCTTTGTTCCAGATAAACCAAGAGAATATTTGATAAAAAGAAGTTCAGAAATACTAAAAGAGGAACATCAGAAAAGAGGAGAAATAGATTTTTAAGGATAAAAATTTATCTTTATAGAGCACTAATTCTCAAACTTTTTAAACTAAATAAAGTTCAGAATTTAATGAAAAAAGTAGTTATTTTAGGAGGAGGTTTTGCAGGAGCTAAAATAGCTAAATCATTGGAAAAATATTTTGAAGTAACACTTGTAGATTCAAAAGATTATTATGAGTTTACTCCAGGAGTTTTAAGGTCAATTGTAAAGCCATATCATTTAAGCAAAATACAGGTGCTCCATAGCCATTATCTGAAAAAAGCTAAGGTTTTAGTTGAGTGTGTAAAGGAAATAAACTCTAACTATGTTAAAACTGAAAAAAACAGGCTGGTTTTTGATTATCTTATCATATGTCTGGGATCAAGTTATAATACTCCGTTTAAGGAAAAAGAAGTAGTTGTTGCAACAAGAGGGGCTCATTTAAGGAATTACTCCAAACAATTACAGAAAGCTGAAAAAATAGTAATCATAGGAGGAGGAATAGTTGGTGTAGAATTAGCTGCAGAGATAAAAGAGTTCTATAAAGATAAAAAAATTACAATAATACATAAAAATGATAAGTTAATGGAAAGAAATCATCTGAAAACAATAAGTCACTCGAAAAAGTTTCTTAAAAATAAAAACGTAGATATAATCTATAATGAAAAAGCCTCAGTTTATGATAAAAAAACAATAACAACTAACAAAGGAACAAAAATTAAAGCTGATCTATTTTTTATTTGTACAGGAATAACACCTAATTCAGATTCTTTGAAAAAAAATCTGGGTAGTTCATTAAATGACAATAATCAGATAAAAGTTAACGATTATCTCCAGATGGAAAATTACAATAATATATTCGCAGCAGGAGATATTACTAATATTAATGAAGAAAAGCTTGCTCAAAATGCTGAAAAGCAAGCAAGAATTGTGATAAAAAACATAAAAAATATTAATTCTCAAAAACCACTTGTAAAATACAGTTCAAAACCAAGAATAATGGTTATAAGTCTAGGGAGATGGAATGGTGTTTTGCAGTATAAAAGTTTAATTATTTCAGGTATAATTCCAGGTATATTAAAAACACTAATTGAATGGAAAACAATGATAAAGTATAGGTTTTAAAACACTAATAAATTAAATCTTAAATGATTGACCTTAAAAAAATCCAGCAAGAAAAGCCGATAAATGAACTAATCAATTTTTCAATAATCAATCTTGATAAGCCTGCAAATCCAACTTCTTTTGATATAGATCAAATAATAAAAAAAGCTCTCAGAATTTCCAAAAGTTCTCATTTTGGAACACTGGATCCGATGGTTACAGGTGTGCTTCCAGTAGCATTAAGCCGTGCATGCCGTTTAATGCCCTACTTCATAGGTAAAAAAAAGTCTTACATAGGCATAATGAGAACTCACAAGGAAAATAGTCTAGATAATATAAACAATGAAATAAACAAATTTATAGGAAAAATTAATCAGCTTCCCCCTATTAAATCTCGCGTTAAAAGAGAAATCAGGGAAAGGGAGATTTATAGTTTTAAAATCTTGGAGATTTCAGATAATAAAAAAGATATTTTATTTTTTACAGAAGTTGAAGCAGGAACATATATAAGAAAACTAATAGATGATATTGGAAAAAACTTAGATGGTGCACATATGCTAGAACTAAGAAGAACTCAGGCTAGTATTTTCAAGGAAGAAGATTCAGTTTCAATTTATGAATTTCTTGAAGCTGTGGAAGAATATAACAAAGGTGATGAAAAAAAGCTGCGGGAAATATTAATTCCAGGAGAGGTAATTTCACAAGTACTTCCTGTAATAAATATAAACAAAAAGTTTTCTGGTAAACTTCTTCATGGCTCTCCATTATTTAGAGAACATCTGGAAAATCCCAAACAGTTTGATGATATAAAAAAAGAAGAAAAAATAGCAATTTTCGAAAAAGATAAATTTATTGGAGTATTTAGTATTGTAAATAGCAAGAAAGAATCTAATATGATTGCAACACCAGAATTTATATTACAGCCTCTAAAATAAAACTAAATAATCATCTTTAATAACTTATAAATTATATATTAAAATGCGGGAATTTATATATTTTTCAAACAGTGCAAGAACATCTGGAAATTTTCCTTTGGACAGATTAATGGATGCTGGTAGATTAGATATAGCAATTCACGTGATGATTAACGCTTTTTTTCTTTCCCATAAATTAAGAGATGACACTAAGATACATCTGATATTTAATGGCCCTCCAAATCCTCCTCAACACTTAGAATTATTTCCAGGAGAAAATATATCAATTCCAGAAACAGGAAAATCAGCAGGATCTGATAAGCTGGATATAAGTAAAAAAGATATAGGCAGTTTAATAAAAAAAATGTTGTATAAATCAAATAATACAAGAAAAACAACTGTTTGGCCAGGATATACTATTGAAAAAAAATCTCTTTTCAAAGTATTAGATGATCTTGAGAAAGAGGAAAAAGAAATTTATGTACTAGACTCAAAAGGAGAGGATATTAGAAAAATAAAGTTCAAGAAAAACCCCGTATTATTGCTTGCAGACCATCATGGATTTAACAGAAAAGAACTAAAAAAAATATTATCTTACGGCACTCCAATATCTGTAGGAAAAAATACATACTTCGCCAGCCAGGTTATTACAATAGTAAACAATGAATTAGACCGGCAGGGAGTTTAGAAAAGTTTATAAATGTAATTATATTTATAATTATAACATGAAAACAATAGCACTAAAAGAAAAGACTTTTCAGATATTAGAGGAACTAAAGAAAAAAGAAAAAGCAGAATCTTATGATGAATTAATAACAAAGATAGTTATCAAGCCAAATATTCCAGATTCAATGTTTGGACATTTAAAGGGAAAAGGAAAGTCATTTACAAGGAAAGAAAGAGAAGAAATGTGGAGAGATAGAGTATAATGATAGTGGTTGACACTTTTGCATGGGTAGAATATTTTCTAGGATCAAAAAAAGGAAAAATTGTTGAAGAATATTTGAATGAAAAAGACCTTGTCACCCCTTCAATAGTTTTAATTGAACTTTCATGCAAATCAGCTAAGGAAAATTGGAATTTTAGTGAATTATTAAGTTTTATTAAATCAAAGTCAAATATCTTAGGGTTAAAAGAAAGTGTAATAGCAAAATGTGGTAAAATATATATCAGAGAAAGAAGTAAAAAAGGAAAATTTGGTATGAATGATGCTACAATCTGGGCAGTAGCAGAGAGTATAAACGCTAAGATTTTAACAGGTGATGAACATTTTAAAGACTATAAAGAAGTAATTATGATTTAGCTAAATTTCTCCTAGAATTATAATTGCAGTTTTTTTACTTCAGAAGCTAATTTATCAGACTCTTTCTGTATCTTTTCAATAGCGTCTTCAATTGCTTTTCTTGGGCTTTTCCCTTTTGTTTCAATTTTTAAGATTAAAGGTTTTGTAGGATGTTCTCTTCTCCAGGCAGCAAATTCAACAGATTCGTCTTTATTTAAATAAACTCTTAATATTTCAGCAATAGTTAAACTATTAATCTCAAGTTCAAGTTCATTTTTTTCATCTTTAACAACTTTAACTTCTACCATTTTAAACAAGTTATAGAATTCAAAAAAAAACTATGCTTTTAAATCTTTTGATTTAAAAGATTTTGTTACTTTTTATCAATATCATCAACTAATTCCTGTGCATCTAATTTTTCAGAATCTGTTCCACTATCTTCTTTTTCAGAGTCCCACCATCTCTTAAAATGTTCTTTAGCTGATTTAAAAAAACCAGAAGATAAATTCTCATCTTCACTATCATTTTCAGAACTTTCTGTATTTTCTTCTTCGCTAATAACAGGTTCTTCCTTAGTTTTAATTTTTATATTAAGAAGCTGTTCTAGCTTGCTTATCAGTTTTGAATAATCTTCAGGTAGCCTTCCCTGCTCTGCTAAAACAATAATTTCTTCTTTTTCAGCAATCATGCTTGCCAGTTGTTTCTGGCTTATTTTCTTCAGTCTTCTGCCATGCTGAATGTGCCAATGAAAGTTATTAACAAGATCTGAATAAACAGGTAATACATTTTTCTCACTTGGCTTAGACCCTTGAAGAATACCCCCACTTATACCTTTAATCTCTCTCAATTTAGAACTATATGCATGAGAATAACTAGGAACTTTATTATCACTTATACTTTCATTCCCTGAATGTCTGCTTAAATTATTATCTACAGCTCTTTCAACATCTCTTGCATCTAATGTATTATTTCCTGCTCGAGCAATCTTAGACATTATACTATCATTACTTGTCCTTTCTAAATTCTCTTTTCTTAACTCTGATTTTTCTCCCACTAAATTAGGATTCAAATGTTTAACCCAACTAGGCGTTGTAAGACTAACAGGCCGAGAATTATCATTAGCGTTTTGTACAGGCGATTGAGTTGAAGAAGACTGAAAAGATTTGTTTTTATTATAGAATTTATTCGAAGCATTAATCTGTTCAAGAGTAGCTTTTGTTATAACAGGAAATCCATTTTTTCTTGCACAGTCATTGCAAACTCTTATGACTTCCTCATTTGTTACAGCATCAACAAGTCCTTCATTAATACCGCAATAAATGCATCTCTCTTCACTTAAAAAATCCATATGAAAATTAAAAAATCGGTCTTTTTATTCTTTTGTATGGTATGTCTAGTGGTAAAAATCTAGTATTTTTATGAGTAAATAAAATTATTCTCACTATCAATTGTGCAATTAAATATTAAATTGTAATTTTGTTGTAGCAATTCTTTTAAATCCCCATATTTTTCATTCTCTAAACCAGAATTAAGCTTATTAAATACAAATAAAACACGTTTATTAGAACTATTTTTAATTTCATTTAAAGTAGTTATATTTATTGTGGTAGGATAATAAGAGCTTTCCTGATGGGTATAATAAAAAGTAATTGGGGGATTTTCTGTCACCATCAAAACCGATTCATTTAAATGATTAATATATCTGACTGTTTCTTTAAAACAAAAAGAATTTGTATTATTATAAGTAGTATAAATATTATAAAATAAAAAGAAGTTAGAAAAAATAAGAATGAAAATAATAATCAAATATAATTTGTTATTAAATTTATAATCTAACTTAGACAAACCATAACTTGAAATTAAACAAATAGATGGGACAATACTCATAATATATCTATCTTCTTTATGTTGGGTCATTAATGCCATTATCAAAAAAATTAAAAACCATAATATGACAAAAAGTATAGGCTTTTTCAAAAAATCTTTTTTATAGAAAATATAAATTAAGGAAAAAAGGAAAACAATTCCAATAATAGAAAACATATTCAACCAATATTTAAAATAAAAATACCAAGAAGAACTGCCACCCCAGTATATAGAAGCTTTTGAAGCATGAATTAAAGCCCCTAAGAAATTGTTATAAGTAAAAAAGCTGTATATAAAAAATGGTGCTAATATTATAAAAAATAAAGTAATTGAAAACCACAAATATTTATCCTTCAAAAAAAGCAGGTTTTTTCTTGTTAGTAAAAGATAAAAGAAAAATATAGGAATAAACCATAATGAAGAATACCTTGCTAATAAAGAAAAAGCAAATAAAATACCAAAAAGTAATTTAAAATAATTGCTATTTTCTTCAAAACCCTTCCAAAAAAATAAAATTGTTAATAAAATGAAAAATACAGAGAAAACATCTGTTAAAATTTTCCCACTATAGTATGTATGTAATGGAATTAAAGCAAAAAATAAAGAAGAAATCAAAGCTATTTTTTCATTAAAAAGCTTTTTCCCTAAAATAAAAATAAGAATAACAGATAAAGCTCCAATAAAAGGCATTATGAATTCAATTAAAAAACTGATTTTAAGAAAATAAAAAAGAGAAAGTATATAAGGTAATAATGGAGCTCTAAAACCAGCATTTGGCCAGTTATAAATTAAATTACCTCCAGATGGGACAAAATCACTCCAACCAGTATTCTTAAAAGAATAATCAAGTATGTTTTGGCTTAAATGATAGCCTAAATTTGAATAAATTGTTTCATCCCATATCTTAACAGGCATAGAATAAACAAATATTAATCTTAAAACTAAGGCTATTATAAAAATAATAATTATAATCTTATGTTTTTTTGTGAAAGTAACTATTTCTTGAAAGTCCATAGCTTATTACCTAAATAATTTATAACAAAGTTAAACAAAACACCTACTATCTGAGCATAAATATACCAAACCGTAAAGAATTCAACTAAAATATAAAGTAAGATTAAATTGATTAATAAAGCAATAATACTTATGCATAAAAATTTTATATATTTTAAAGTAGGTTTATTATTTATTTTTTCTTTAAAAGTCCATACTTTATTTAAGATAAAACTATTTGTTACAGCTACTAAAAAAGCAAATATTGCAGAAACAAGGTAATAAATTCCAAAAAATTCTGTTAAAATATACAAAACAGCAAGATTAATTAATGTATTAATAACTCCAACAAAACCAAATTTAGTAATTTCTAATAAAAAATGTTTTCTAAATTTCATTTAAAAAGTTATTTTTTAAAAACCTCTTTCTCCAACTCTTCCAAACTTTCTATATTTTCAACAATCTTGCCCTCATTAATAATAATAACAGGGTAGCTTTCTATATTGTAGTCACTTACTGCAAGATCAACAGACTCTAAATCCATATCAACTGCAATAGGAATTAACAAGATTTTATCAGGATATTTGGATTTAAGTTCAAATAATACTCTTGAAAAAAATGTCTGTTCAGAAACCTGGTCTACATCATCAACATTATATTCATAAAGATAAACAATTGTATAAAAGTTCGTATTTGAATTAAAATTGCATCTATTTTTAAGTTCAATACTCTCAGTCCAGAGCATTACTCTTAGAAGATCATATCTTTTATGTAATAAAAAAATAGAATCTGTGAACTTTGAAGACTCATCATATTTCTCCAATTGTCTTGCTTCTCCATATATTTTATCTGCAAATCTAAAAGTGCTATTTACAGAATCTTCACATGTAACATTAAAATTTACAAATACTCTGTCTTTTAATTGTTGGTCAAGAAGATTAATTTCTGAAGAGATTAAATTATCTTGAATTTTATCAGATCTGAATCCCTCAATAAAAAACCCTATTATTATCCCTATACAAAAAATTATAATAGTTACAAAAAATGCCTGCCAAAATGCGTGTTTAGGATTCATTTTTAATGTTATTATTTATTATCCAGTTTATTTATCTTTTATTTATTTTTAATATATAATATCTTTCACAATTTTAATTTATTTAATTTAATGATATTTTCTTTTTTTAATAACTTTTTTAACTTAGTTACATTAACTTTATTTTCCCTTTTTATTCACCAACTATACTTGCCTGTAGCCAGTTTATACAAAGCAAAAACTAAAATAACCGGATATATTGTTAAATATATTATCATATAAAAAGCTATGTTAAAAAATTTATTATTCCCAAGTTCTTTATCCTTTACAACAAAGAGTCCGAAAATAGTAAAAAAAACTCCAAGAATAAAAAGTATAACTCCAAAGTAATTTAGTATAGATGGTGACACATTTACATCTTGTAGATAAAAAAGTGCTGTACCACCATATATAGAATACTTAGTAACAAGATAATAAATAAGAAATTTCTTAACAATTAAGTAAATAAAAATACTCAAACCAAGCAACCCTAAAAATGTAGATATGGCAAAAAAAGGAATTACAAAAAAACCAAGCATTCTTTTCTTAAAAAGCTCGTTTCTATGTTTAATAAGAGTCTGAGTACCGCCAATAGACCACCTTACTCTCTGTCTAAACCAGCTCTTAAATCTCTCAGGAGAATAAGAATGAACACTCGTATCTAAGCACATCTTTGCCTTGTAACCATGTTTTAAAAGTCTCCAGATTATTTCAATATCCTGAGTTAAATTTTTTGTATCGAATAAGCCCACCTCTAAAAGAACATTTTTTTTGTAAAGTGCAAATGGTCCTGGAGTAACATAAACTGCATCAACAAAATCAAGTAGTTTCCTGCTAAAACTAATTGAAGCATATTCAATAGCCTGTAATTTTTGGATAAATTTCCTCGGATTTCTAACAAGAACAGAACAAGTAACAGCTCCCACTTTACTATCTTCCTGAAGAAAACCTATCATCTTCTTCAAAGCATCTTTTTTTGGCATAGAATCTGCATCAGCTACTGCAATATAATCATATTTAGAATTTTTTATTCCAATATTTGTAGGCTCTGCAGCTCCTCCGGAATTTCTTGAATTAATTATAAGTCTCACATTTTCATATTTATCAACATATTTTTGAATAACTTCAACAGAATTGTCTTTAGATTGGTCATCAACTATTATAATTTCTAATTTGTCTTTAGGATAATCTAAACGAAGTAAAGACTCAATAGCTTCTCCCACCCTTTCAGCCTCATTGTAACATGGCATTACTATACTAACACCCTCAAGTTTCTTAGCCTCAGGATAGCTAAAAAGATTTTTCCTGTTCTGAAAAAAAACAATAGTCAAAAAAATAAGCATGTAAAGGCCTATAAACATATAAAAGAAAAATACAAACTCAATAAAATTCAGTGCCATTTTTAGTTAATTTATCATTTAAGTTTTAAGTTAATCATACAAGATCTTTACATAATTTATATTTATTTAATTGAAAGATATTATTTATTACCCAAATTATCTTATTTTACACTTACTATTTGCTATTTGTTTAAACATCCTTCTCCAGTTAATTTATATTAACTATCTTCTTCCTTTTTTACTTTTTCTTTTTTAGCAAGGTTAAAGTAATTATAAAATTCTTCACTTAAATTTAATTCCCTTGTTCTACCTGATTTTTTACTTGTAATCAAACCAAGGTCAACAAATTTTCTTACATGTTCATAAGCTTTATTTCCCCTCATCAAAATAACTTTAGCCTGAGATATCGGCTGTTTATGGGCAATAACAGCTAAAGTTTCTTGTTCAGCTTTGGAAAATTCATTGTTCCCAGTTGCCATTTTATTAACTATGTCAATATACTCTGGTTTAACATCCATTTTCCACATATCCCCTTTATTTAGAATCTCTATAGCAGAAGTCTCATCATACTTTTCAAGAATTTTATCTAAGGCCTCATTTAAAAGTATAGGATTTAAATCAGTCAAAGCAACCAACTCTTCCACACTTAAAAATTTCCCACAAATAAAAAGAGCTGCCTCTACTTTCTTAAGATTTTCTATATCTCTTGCATTATCAAATTCATTAACAGTTTCCTTGCTTATTTCCATAATAAAAGAATAGAAATATGTATTTTTAAAAACTTCTAATAAGAAAATTAACTCTAAAATGAATAAAAAGAAAAAGAAAGGAGGAAAACCTCCAAAAATAATCAAATATTTGCCTCTAATCAACAACCGGCTGCTGGATTCATAAACCAGGAGAAGCAAAGCTTCTTTGGCCAAGAGAATAATATTCTCTCTGGAACCCGCAGGAGGTTTTTATCACCTAAATGTTGAAATGCCTAAATCAGACATTTGTGGTCTAAGTGAAGTTTGTTCAAAAGCTTGTCTTCCAAGTACATAGGGTGAATTAACTCCTGTCATGATAGTAATAACTCTTATCTTTCCAGCAAATTCTTTGTTAATTCTAGCTCCAATAATAACCTGTGCCTCTGGATTTAAGTTTTCAGTAATAAGATTTCCTATATTGCTAAATTCTTCTAGTTTCATATCCGGACCACAAGTTATGTGAATTAAAGCTCCTGTAGCACCTCTATAATCAACATCCAATAATGGATGAGTTAAAGCCTGTCTTACAGCTTCATCTACCCTGTTTTGTGTATCAGATTCACCAATACCAATAACAGCGACATCTCCATTCTTCATAATAGCTGATACATCTGCATAGTCCAAGTTAATTAATGAAGGCAAGGTAATTGTTTCCACGATTCCTTTTATCATTGTACTAACAAGTTCATTTGCAACTGCAAAAGCCTGTTCGATTGGTAGATTTCCTGCTATGTCAACAAGTCTATTGTTATCAATAACAATACAAGTGTCTACAGCCTCTCTTAGTTCTTGCAAACCAAATTCTGCTTTGTCAATTCTTGATTTTTCACATTCAAAGGGCATTGTTACAACACCAATTACTACAGCTCCTGCCTCTTTAGACATCTGAGAGAATACTGGTGCAGCGCCTGTTCCTGTTCCTCCACCCATTCCAGCAATGATAAAAGTCATATCAGCGCCAGAAACAGCTTTCTTTATCTCACCTAAAGATTCTTTAGCAGCTTCTCTTCCCTTGTTTGGGTATCCTCCGCAACCAAGTCCTCTTGTAAGTTCTTTACCAATCAAAATTTTTTCATCTGATTTAGTAATACTGAGATGTAAAGCATCTGTATTCGCAGAATAAACAGTGGCTCCACTTATACCTTTGTTGAATAACCAAGTAACAGCATTACATCCTGCTCCACCAACGCCAAAAACCTTAATGTTCGCTTTTCCAGCTCTTAATTCATTAAAGTTAATACTGTGGGCTTCTGCATTTTGTATAGCTTCCTTTGCAAAATCCAAAACCATTTCTCCTCTTTTTAATACCTCCTTTCAAATATATAGAAAAATAAACAAAACACTTCTTTATATAGTTTATTCTAATAAAAAAACTGGTTTTGGAAACCTTTTCTAAAAAGGTTTAGTTTGTTCTTGTAAAAAATATATAAAATTAGCTAAAAAAGAGAATATTTTTTTAGATTTTCTTTGAATTTATCCAAGTCCTTAACTAAAAAATACCCACCTCCAGCTGCAACATGCCCGCCAGAAAAACTTTCTTCCAATCCTTCCATGCATTTTTTCAAAAGTTCAAAAATACTTACTTTTCTATCTTGCCTCCTTCCTGAAACAGAATATCTGTTTCCTCTTTTAATAATAACTATAATAGTTTTAGTAAAGTATTTGGCACTTACTAGATTAGAAACCACTGATCTTATATTATATTTTTCTTCCTTAATCTCCCAGATATAACAATTTCCTATAGGTTCTTTTTCTTTTTCAAATAATTCTATAGATTTATCAATTTCTTTAGAAATTATTTTTGAATATTTCCTCAAATATTCTAAATCATTAATCTTATCATTAAAATGTTCAAAAAACTGCTCTAAATTAGATCTAAAATAAATTAAACTTAATGAAAGTTCCCATTGCAAATCCCAAAATAATCCTGATTTTCTTATACCCCCAAAATCAGTTTTGTCCCCAATAATCTCAAAGCTATCCCCATATTTTTCATAAATTTTCTTCATAAATTCCTGATTATTAAAATATTGCCAGTCTGCAACACAGGCAGATGCAATCAACCAGTCAATTTTTTCTAAGTCTTTATCTTTATCTAACTGGGAAAAAAGTCTATAACAAATATAAGCTGCGCAATCCCCTTGAATATCTATAAAAGTAATCTTATCTGAATTAAAATCTTCGTTAAACAAATGATGGTCAATCAAAAGAACATCACAAAATTCGCTGATTTTTCTAATAATTTCTACAACATCAATAGCCAAATCTGAAAATATAATCTTATTTATTTTAGTAGTTTTTAACTCCTCTACAAGTTTATCATTAACTTCTTCATAACCTACAAACTTCACTAAATTTGGTTTTATACCAAAAACCTCTATTAAAAATTTATAAACTACTTTTCCAGAAGTTAAGCCGTCTAAATCATTATGGGAAATTATAGCAATTCTATCTTTTTTTGAAATATTTTTAACAAATTCCAAAAATTTATCATTGCTCCCAGCTGAAAATTTAAAATCAATTTCTTTAATAACCATAGTCAAGTAAAAATTAAAAAGGACTATATAAAGTTTTATTAAAAATCAAAATTATCAAATAATAAATCTATTTAGTAAGCAGCCTTGTTTAAAATCTCTGCATTAATTCCATTTTCCTTGCATAAAGAAACAAATCTTTGAGGGTCTTCAAGTTCTTCATTTCCAGATTTAACAACTTCTGCACCATAATGCATTGGAACTGCCAGATGAGGTTTAATTATTTTTGCAGCCTCAACAGCCTCTTCAACATTCATAACATATGTCCCAGAAACAGGAAGTAGAGCAACAACCTCTTCGTCTTCCTGAGCAATATATTTTAAATTTTCCATCTCAGGAATTTTATCAGTATCTCCTGCATGATAAATTATTGTTTTTCCAAGTTTTAATAAATAACCCATCCATCCTTCCTCTTGTGGATGAAATTCCTTGCCAATATTATAAGCAGGAAATGGATAAACATCAAGTCCAGCTGCTTTTAATTTTAATCCCACAACAGCTATATTAATTTTAATCATTTTATCTCCAATAATTTTATTTATTTTGCTTTGACAGTCTATTGGAATAACAATTTCTGTATCATCTTTACAGACTTTCTCTATATCTTTTAAACTGCAATGGTCATAATGTCCGTGCGTGATAAGTATTAAATCAGCCTTTCCAATTCTATCTGGAACATTATAAGGATCTATAACTATCCTTTTCCCATCAATAGTTGTAATAAAAAAACCATCATGTCCAAGAAATTCTATTTTCACACCTCTTACATTTAACATCTTTCCTAAAAATAACAGAGGTTTATAAATATTAAGGAGGTAAATAGAAAATATCTTCAACATACTCATTAAATTATAATTTTTGTGTACACAAAACTTTATTAATATCTATCTTTTATTAAATAAATTAAGAGGGAAAATGGCTTCAAGAGATGATTTAGCAGTAGAATCTAAGTATATTAGATGGTTATCTGAGTTGAACAAAAACTCAGGACTTATAGCAGGTGGTAAGGGAGCTAATCTTGCTGAAATGTTTAATTTTAAATTACCTGTCCCTCCAGCATTTATTGTAACAACAAAAGCCTATTTTCATTTAATTGAATCTTCTGGAATAAAAGAAAGTATATATAACATTTTAGAAAGTATAGACGTTGATGATACTGAAGAACTTGAAACTAAAGCAAAGGAAATAAGGCAAATAATAATTAATTCAGATCTCCCAACTGATTTAAAACATGAAATCTCAGAGGCATATGAAAACCTTAGCGTAGATAAAAATCTTATGCAAAATGCAGGTCGATATGCTCAACATATTCTTAAAAATACATCAGAACCAGTATTTGTTGCAGTACGTTCTAGTGCAACAACAGAAGATTTAGATGACAGTAGTTTCGCAGGTCAGCAGGAAACTTATCTTAACGTAAAAGGAAATAGTGAATTAATGCTTGCAATCAAAAGAGTATTTGCAAGCCTATTTACAGCAAGAGCAATATTCTATAGAAAAAAACGTGGTTTTTCTAAAGAAAAATTTTCTTTAGCAGTTGTTGTTCAGAAAATGATAGACTCAGAAAAATCAGGAGTTATGTTTACAAAAAATCCAGTTAACAATAACACAAATGTTGTAATAGAGGCTGTTTTTGGTTTAGGGGAAGGAATAGTTTCTGGAATGATAAAACCAGACCACTATGAAGTTTCTGAAAATCTGAAAATTGTTGAATCTAAAATAGCTGATAAAAAAATAGCTCTTGTGAGAGATTCTCAGGGAGATAATAAGCAGGTAAATCTAACTCCTAGAAAAAGTAATGAAAAGGTTCTTGAAGATTCTGAAATAAAATCTCTCGCAAATTATGCTGTAAGAATAGAAGAACACTATGGAAAACCACAAGATATTGAATTTGCATTAGAGTCTGGAGATATATACATAGTCCAGTCTCGCCCCATAACTACTCTTTCAGAAAGAGCAGAGGAAAGTTCAGAATCAGAAGAGGAAAATAAAAGTAAAGAAATTATACTTTCTGGCTTAGGAGCCTCTCCAGGAATAGCTTCTGGAAAAGTAAAAATTATACGTAATTTAAATGAATTAAGTAAAATTCAGAAAGGAGATATTCTAGTTACAGAAATGACAAATCCAGACATGGTTGTTACAATGCAGAAATGTGCAGGAATAATCACTGATGAAGGAGGAGTTACATCTCATGCATCAATTGTTAGCAGAGAAATGGGAATACCTGCAGTTGTAGGAACAGGCAATGCAACAAAAGTTCTCAAAGATGCTCAGATAGTAACTGTTAATGGATTTAAAGGTAAGGTTTACGAAGGAGAATCAAAAACCCAAGTAGTAGAAATAAAACCAATCAACAATGAAACTAAAACAAAAGTAAAAGTTATTCTTGATATTCCAGAATTTGCAGAAAGAGCTGCAAGAACAAATGTAACATCTGTAGGTCTATTAAGACTAGAGGGAATAATAGCCTCTTCAGGTAAACATCCAATGAAATTTCTAAAAGAAAATAACCTCTCAGAGTATTCTAAAATAATTCAACAGGGAATTGAAAAAATATCAGAGCATTTTAAAGAAGTGTGGATAAGAACATCAGATATTAGGTCAGACGAATTTTCAAATCTTGAAGGTGCTCCAAAACAAAAAGAAGGTAACCCTATGCTAGGACTTCATGGAATTAGATTTTCATTGAAATATCCTGAAATTCTAAAAGCTGAATTAGAAGCAATAAAAAACTGTGCAAAAAAATTCCCAGATAAATATTTTGGAATAATGATTCCTCAAGTTATTTCAGTTGAGGAAGTAAAATCAACAAAATCAATAGCAAATGAAATTGGTTTAATCCCACTAGATAATATAAAAATAGGAATAATGGTAGAAACTCCTTCAGCATGCTTAATAATTAAAAATCTTCTAAAAGAAGGTCTGGATTTTATAAGTATAGGGAGCAATGATTTAACACAATATACTTTAGCAGTAGACAGAAATAATGAATCAATACAAGAGTTATATAATGAATTACATCCAGCTGTTTTAAATGCTATAAAAAGAGTTGTCAGAACCTGTAATGAACTAAATGTAGAATCAAGCATATGTGGTCAGGCAGGTAGTAATAAAGAAATGGTTAAACATCTTGTTGAGTATGGAATTTCAAGTATTTCAGTTAATGCAGATGCTGCAGCAGAAGTTTCCTCATACATAGCTGAATTAGAGGCCAAACTACCAAATAAGGAAATTGAAGAATACAATGAAGATAACAATTTATCAAACTCTCAAAATTCCCACGAAGAGCACTATCTCTCAAATGTAAATACAGATAATAATGATATATCTGGCAATTCTAATACTGAAAGTGATGTTAATCAAGAAATACAATTTGCAAAAATATCAGAATCTAATAAAAATAAAAAAGCTGAACAAGATGATAATCCTAATGATAATCCGGACAATGAACCAGAACCAATTCCAGAACCATTAATAACATACCCAGAATATGTTGCTGAAAATGTAGATAATACAAATTACCTAAACAATAGAATGCAGGAAGAATTAGAAAAGCATGCTAATATTAATAAAAAAAATCCTGAAGATGCTGAGCAAAAAGACGAATTCCTAGATATATTTTAATTTATTCATTAGGATTGTAAGTAACAATATGATATAATCTTCCTCTTCCAAGTCTTTCAGGTGTTTGAACTATTGCAGCATATTCTTGATTTTCATTATCAAAGAGTAAAACAGCCGGACTTTCATAGGGCGATTGTCTTGCATCTTCTGAAATTACCTTTACAAAATCCATCCCAGCTATTTTATATCCTAATATTTTTGCTTCACTAATTGCATGATCTATAGGATGAGGAATATCATTATTTCCCTTATTAACTACATTAGCTTCTCCGATATCACCCATCATCCATAAGCTATAAGCATTTCTTAATTCTCTCATTTAAACTCATATTTAATTTGATTTATAAATCTTACCATTTGTCACCCCTACTTAGTAGACACAGATAGAAAGATTTATAAACTCTAAATACTGGAATTTTATATAAAAATAATCATAAAAAGAAGTTAAAATGAACCTTGAAAATACAATACAAGAAGAATTCAGAATATTTAATGAAAGTGAATCAATAGTTGAAGCTCTTTTAAATAAAGAGACAGCTTATGATCAAGAGCCAAGAGCAATTCTTGGAGCAAGAATACATGAAATGGAACCAGCAATTCCTCAAGAATATTATCTAATGGCTCCACTAGAATCTGCAATACCAGCAGCAAAATTATATAGTAAAAAAAAGAAAAAAGCGTTTTTAGAAGGAACAATAAATAGAAATTTTAAATCTGCTTTAAATGAAATTCCAGAAGATAAACTATTTCCGATTTTATATTCAACACTTCCAAAAGAAGATACAGATTTAGCTAAAAAACACAAAAAGTTTATGAAAATGTCTGCTGCTGCAAATCCTGAAAATCCTGATTTAAATGTATATTTAGGAGAAATAAAAGATAAAGAAATAAGATCCTTAATTGCATTAGATGCTAATGCAAATCCCCAAAGAGTTTTAAATGCTTTCCAATCATATGTAGCGACATTAAGAATGGAATTTGAATTAGGTTTTGCAAATACAAATGGAGAAGTAAATCCACATAAGGTAAGAAGTTATGTAGCTAACAATGTTGATTTAGCAAGCTCTAAAGAAAAAGAGAGAGCTTATTTAGTAACTGGCAGAATGTTAGCTTCTGAGTCAGAAAGAAGCGAAATGCGAAGAGCAGCTTAAATTACAATTTTTATTTTTGTTTATTTTACTTCTATACTTGATTTAACTATTTCAGCCATTACTCTGATAAAATCATCTGTTCTTTTTTGCCAGATATCAATATCATTTCCTTTAATTTCTCTTATTTCACCATGAACTATTTTTCTATGAAAAACATATAAGTCTCTATACCAATTAACATAATCTATTTTAAGCATTTTTGTATCAACAAACATTTCTTTTAGTAAACTTGGTATATGCTCTGTTGAAGGAGGAGTAATTTTATAAGCCATCAATGCAGCCTGAGAAGAATCAACCATAGCCCAAAATAAACCTTCAATAGCTCCAAGCTCGGCAAATTTGCTTCTGTTAAAGTGTTCAGGAGCTCTTTGCAAGGCATTATGAATTGCTTCTGGTGTAGATTTTATTTTTCCTTGTATTAGTAAAGCCTTAAGTGGATTAAAAAATCCTCCAATATCTATGACAGCCTCTCCATATCTTAGAACATTTATAACAACAGGATCTCCCTTCAATAAATCTTCCCACCAAGTTGTTAATTTAACAGTTGTGATATGTAGTTCTTTTGTATAAGGATGTGATGAAGCAATTTTAGCAAGTTCTTCCCTATACCATGCTATAAGTTCCTGATCCCATGAAATAGAAGCATCATCAACAACAATTATAATATCAACATCTGAAGTAGAAGTTGCATTTCCTTTGACAGAACTTCCAAACAAAACAATTGCCTTTATTATTTTATCAAATTTTTTATAAGCTTTAAGAGAAAAATCCATTGCGATATCCCTTTCAGTTTTCAAATCAAGTGTAGGATATTTTTTTTCTTTAGTAAATTTTAATTTAGTATTACTAACTTTTCCAGTTTTATGTTTAGAAAGATGTTTCTTAGCCATGATTAATTACTCTTTTTTACAACAATTATAAGATAATTTAATTTTTAAAAGTATTGGTTTGGAAACCTTTTAAAATGTTTAATTTTTAAATGTTATTGAAAGTTAAAAGGAATTTGATTTCTCTAGCTACTCCATCGGAGTTCCTGAAAAACCAGAGCCTCTTCTCTGAATCTGTCCACCTAATTCTGTAGGCAATGCAGAA